>Ga0208492_1000130_pt1 | contig 77577 bp, 64 predicted proteins | sample Subbioar_CSW14AB_FD_184820 | JGI IMG/M metagenome (GOLD analysis project Ga0208492, IMG submission 184820) | Serpentinite rock and fluid subsurface biosphere microbial communities from McLaughlin Reserve, California, USA - CR12Mar_CSW14AB (SPAdes) | ecosystem: Environmental > Terrestrial > Deep... | reverse complement strand
GGGGGGGGGGGGGGGGGGGGGAGCCCCTCGCGATCGATGTCGAGGAGCTCGAGCTCTGCGCCCCGCGCGGCGAACGCGAAGGCGGTCTGCTGGCCGATGCCGCTGCCGGCGCCCGTGATGACGATGGTGCTGTCTTTCATGCGCGTGCCTCCGTGGTCGCGACGCCGTCGATGCGACGCGTGTGGGCGAGCACCGCCGCGGCGAGCTCGCCCGGATGCGATCGCGGAACCCAATGACTCGCGGCGAGCCGAATCGCCTCGAGGTTCGGCACGTATTGGCCGAGGAACGACAGCGTCTCCGGACGCACGAACGGATCGAGCTCGGGCAGCACCAGCAAGAGGGGCACCCGAATCGATCCGCGCGCGGGGAGCGGCGGCGGTCGAAGCGCGTTCTGCCGATAGAGCTCGATCGCATGCCGCGTGCGCGACGAGACCTCCGCGTCGGTGACGTCGAGGTAGGGATCGTCGGCCGGAACGCCAGCCCGTGAGAGCGCGCGACGATAGACCGACGCGCTGAACAAGAGCTCCGGCAGACGCGGAACGAGGAACGCGAACACGTACCAGCTCGCGAGCAACTGCCGGAGCGCGGCGCGTGGCGCGAGGCGCAGGCTCGCGGCCCACATCAGGCGGACGTGCGGTCCGGAGACGCTGGTGAACGAACGAACCCGCGGCGCGCCGCCGCCCTCGGCGACGTAGGAGAACCCGAGGACCGAGCCCCAGTCGTGACCGACGAGGTGCACGCTTGCGCGTGGGCCGAAGATGGCGTCGATGACCGCGGTCACGTCGTGGACGAGGTTGTCGAGCCGATAGCTCGAACGTTTGCCGGGTGCAGAGCTCCGTCCTACGCCGCGCATGTCGAACGTGACGACGTGACACTCCGTGCGGAGCGACTCGACGACGCGATCGAACACCCGGTGATCGTCGGGGAAGCCGTGAAGCAACAACACGGGCGTGCGTCCCTCCTCGCCCTCCTCGACGACGAACAGCTCGACGTCGCCGGAGCGGACGTGGTGTTCGCGCCTCATGCCCGAGCCTCGATGCCCGGCGTCTCTTCGCTCTTGATCCATCCCCGGGCGCGGCCGTCGCGCACGTGCGGGAGATCGTCGTCGAGCCAACGGGCGTCGTCGGGCGTGATGACGAGGATCTCCTCCCACTTGGCGCCGACGTCGCCGAACGCGAGATGCGGCTCGACGGCCCACAAGCCGGGAAGGGGCGGGTGATCGGACTCCTTCCCGTCGTTCCACACCGGCGACTCGAAGCGCCCGGGCGCGAGACGCGCGCGGAAGGTGCTCGGGATGAGCCAGCGGTACTGATCGAGCCCGAAGCGGAACAGGTGTCGCGACGACACGCGATCGAGGCGCACCACGCGGTGGGCGAGCACTCGCTGTGGATACGAGCGGTGCGCGTTCTCGTAGCCGTGCCGCGCGATCCAGCGATCGAGGTCCTCGTAGATCGCGCGGAAGCTGTGGCGCGCGCGCACGCCGGCGAGGATCAACGCGCGCGCGGCGAGCAGGTCCTCGCGCATGTGCTCCTGCACGCGGTGCTCGCCGAGCGCGCCGGAGTAGCCGATGTCCGCGACGTATCCGTCGACGATCGGCGCGACGTCGAGGATGAACGGCATCCCCCGCTCGAGGCGGCGGCGGCTAGGGAGGAACGCGAGGTCGGTGCGGAACCCGCGGAACGCGGTCCGATCGCCGAACCATGCGAAGGGGCGGTGGAAGAACGTGCGCACGCCGGCCTGCGCCATCCACGTCTCCATGCGACGCGTGGCCTCGCGTTCGGTGATGCCGGGCGTGAGATCGCCCGCCACATCCACGACGCACGCGTAGGCGAGCCTCTGCACTTCACGAAAGCGCTCGAGCTCGGTCGAATCGAAGTCGCTCTGCTTCATGCAGACGAGGATGGGGCCCGTGTCCCATCCGCGGCTTGTCGACGCGGACCAAACGCTTGTCATTTTCGGTCATACTTACCGGCCGTGAGCGCAGCGAGCCGACCGCAAACGGCGTTCCTCCCCGTGCGCTACTACGACGCGCTGCTCGGAATGCTCGAGGAGCGCGGGGTGACACGCGAGACCGCGCTCGGGCGTGCCGGTCTCTCGCGAGAGCGCGTCGCGCGCGAGGACGGGTTCCTCTCGATCGACGAGGTCGAAGCGCTGGTGCTGGCGACCGCGCGACTCGCGCCCGATCGCGACGTGCCGCTCGCCCTCGGGCGACGGCTCCACCTCCCGAGCCACGGCGCGCTGGGAATGGCGGCGTTAACCGCCGCCACGTTCGACCGCGCGATCTGGATCGCGCAACGCTACTTCCCGCTGGTCACGCCGCTGTTCTCGATCGACTACCAACTCGAGGGACCGAGCGCGCGCGTCGTGTTGCGCCGCACCTGGCCGCTCGATCCCTTGGTCGAGCGCGTACACGTGGAGGTGATCCTCTCGAGCCTCCACGCGATGACCGCGTTCCTCCTCGGAAGCTTCCCCAAGGGGATCGAGGTCGACGTCGCGCACCCGCAGTCGAGCGAGCTCCCCTCGTGGTTCGAGAAATCCGGCTTGCAGATCGCATTCTCGCGACCGACCACCGAGCTCCGCGTGCCGCGCGCGCTGATCGAGACGAAGTTCCCGCTCGCCGACGCCCGTGCCCACGCGAGCGCGTGCCGAACCTGCGACGAGCTGCTCGCGGCGATGCCGCTCCCCGATCGCACGACCTCGGAGGTGCGCCGCGTGCTCGAGGACGAAGGGCCTCCGTTCGTCGATCTCGAGTCGGTCGCGCGAACGCTCCGCGTGTCGAGCCGCACGCTCCGCCGCAGGCTCGCTGACGAGGACGCGAGCTTCCGCGGCGTCCTCGACGAGGTGCGCGTCGCGCTCGCCGAGAAGTGGCTCCTCGCGGGCGATCGATCGATCACCGCGATCGGCCTCGAGCTCGGCTACACCGACGCCGCGAACTTCACGCGGGCGTTCCGGCGCCTACGCGGCACGAGCCCGCTCGGGTTCCAACGCGCGTCGCGTGGGGAGTGAATCGTCAGTCCTTGGTGCGGGTGGTCGACGAGAGCAAACGAAACGCGCTCGCGAGGCCCGAGTGAAGCGGGGCCACGTCCTCGCGTCGCCACGCGGAAGGCTCGGCTCGTACGAAGCTGGTCTTGTCGGTGCGGTTGTCGAACCGGGCGATCGGGAGGTGGAAGACGCGATCGCGATAGGTCGGTTGTCCGCTCGCACCCGTCTTCTCGAAGATGCGCTCGACCCGAACGGTGTTCGGCCGGTCGGACTGCGCCATCAGGTACTCGACGTCGTCACAGCCGTACTGGCCGAGCATCACCTCCATCGGCACCGAGTGGTGGAGGATCGAGCCCTGGCCGTTCGGGCGACCGCGATCGATGTTCTTCCGACGTGACTCCTCGGGATTGACCCAGATGTAGAGGATCGACGAGCGCGAGAGGATCTCCTCGGAGAGCTGCTGGAACGCGGCCTGATACCCGACGGGGGGCGTGAGCGGGAACGCGGCGCCGTTCGGCCCTCCGCGCGCCGCCTCGATCACGATGGTCTTGCCCTTCGGATCGATGGAACAGGTCTTGTTCTTCGCCGCGAGCTCCGCGGCGCACTCGTCCTCGAGCGTCGCCGCGATCTTCTTGCGAATGCCGTACGGCACCTCGGCCATCGACTCTGGCAAGCCCGCCTTGGCGTGCGCGCAATCGAGTCGATCGAACAAGTGCTGAGCTGCGGAGGAGACGTTCGTCTGCCGTCCGCGCATCAGATCGTCGAAATCCTCGTTGAGCAGCTCGATCAACGCCGCCCAGGTCCACTCGTCGAGGAACGCCCGGTGCTGCCCCTTGTAATAGACGTACGGCCGACCGTGCGCCCGCAGCTCGTCGTCGATGCGATGCATCAAGTGCACGTACGGGTAGTCGTCGAGCTGCAGGGTCGGACCGATGTGAAACTCCTCGCGGCACACCTCCGGACTGAGGTTCGCGAGGTAGCGACGGACCTCGGACTTGCCGGAAGCGGGCAACGAGAAGAGGAGGACCGTGTCGAGGATGTTCGCGCTCATGGGTTCGAGCGCAGGGTAAGCCCGCATCACACCCGTAACCCGTGACATTGCTCACGCCGTGACGTTGCTCAGGCGAGCTCGTACGCAGCCTCGACTTGGCGCGGATCTAGCTCTGATCGCGGAATGAGCGAGGTCAGGCCGCGGGCCCGCGCTCGGCCACGTCCTCAGCGGTCCACGCCCCGGATTCGCGGTCGCGCTCCTCGCGATCGCGTGCGAACTGGCTCTCCAGCTGCTCGCGCGCGGCCCGCGCGATCGAAAGCCGGCGATTCTCGTCCGCGAGATGAGGCAAGAGCTCCTCCAGACTGCGCACGTTGTGCCGGCGGAAGCGATCGGCCGACTCGCGCGCCTCGTATGGATGCCATCCGAGCGCCTCGAGCGCGCGGCGTCCGGCGAGGAGCGCGGACTCGAACGTCTCGCGTTCGATGCGCTCGACGCCGAGGCGACGCAGCTCGAGGTAGTGACCGACGTTCCGTGCGCGCGCCACGATCTTCAGGTGCGGATGGTGCTCGCGCGCCTCGGCGATCACCCGCAGGCTCGCCGCCTGATCGTCGATCGCGACCACGAGCAGCTTCGCCTGCTCGATGCCGGCGGTGTGCAACAGGTCGCTCCGCGTCGCGTCTCCGAAGAAGATGCGAAAGCCGAACTTCTTGAGCAGCTCGATCTGGTCGGGATCCTGATCGAGCACCGTCGCCTTGATCCCGGACGCGAAGAGGAGCCGTCCGACGATCTGACCGAACCGGCCGAACCCCGCGATGATCACCGGCGCGCCTTCGTGCTCGATCGTGTCGGGCGCCCGCTCCTTCTGTCCGCCGCGCGCCGCGCGATCGTGGGCGAGAAGCAGCAAGGGGGTGAACGCCATCGACAACGCGACCACCAGCGTCAGGATCGCGTCCCACTTGCCGGGCATCAGTCTCGTCTGACCGGCCACGCCGAAGACCACGAACGCAAACTCGCCCCCCTGCGAGATCAAGGCGGCGAACAGCCAACGCTGCTGCTTCGGCACAGCCAACTTCGGCGCGATCAGCGCGAGCGCGAGGCCCTTCAACGCGAGGACGCCAATCACGAGGCCTGCCACGAGAAGCGGGTTCGCTCGGAGCAGGCTGAAGTCGATCGACATGCCGACCGCGATGAAGAACAGGCCCATCAGCAGGCCCTTGAACGGCTCGATGTCGGTCTCCAGCGCGTGACGGAACTCCGAGCTCGCGAGGAGCACGCCGGCGAGGAACGCGCCGAGCGCCATCGACACCCCGGCGGATTGCATCAACTGGGCAATCCCGACGATGAGCAACAACGCGAACGCCGTGAACACCTCGCGTAGCCCCGTCCGGGCCATGACCCGCAGCATCGGCGCGGTCGCGTACCGTCCCACGACGATCACCGCGAGCACCGCACCGAGCACCTTGCCCACGCCGAGCGGTTCGACCTTTCCTCCGCCCGCGAGCAGCGGGACCAGCGCGATGAGCGGAATCGCCGCCACGTCCTGGAAGAGGAGGATCGCGAACGCGCTCTGTCCCATCGGCGTCCCGAGCAGCGCGCGCTCGCGCATGGTCTGGATCGCGATCGCCGTGGACGAGAGCGCGATCGAGAGTCCGGCGATCGTCGCCGCCGGCCACGGCAGCCCCACCGCTCGAAGGCCGAGCGAAAGGACGACGCCACACACGGCCATCTGCAACGAGCCGCCTCCGAACACCGCGCCCCGCATCGACCAAAGGCGCTGTGGATCGAGCTCGAGGCCGATCACGAACAACATGAGCACCACGCCGAACTCCGCGAAGTGCATCGTCGAGTGGACGTCGTGGACGAGCCGCAGGCCGAAAGGGCCGATCAGACAGCCGGCCACGAGGTAGCCGAGCACCGAGCCGAGCCGGAGGCGGCTCGCGACGGGCACGCACACCACCGCCGCCGCGAGGTACACCATCGCGTCGAACAACAGGCCATGCTCACGCATCGCGTTCCTCCGTGAGCGAGATGATTCGCGCGCGGTACTCGTCCGCGCGCTCCGCGAGCGTGGCTGCCGAGATGCGGTGCGCGCCGTGGACGACGAGCGGCTCTTCCCAGCGCATGCCGCAGAACCGAGCGGTCTGCTGCATCGCGGGGACGAACGCCTCGAACGGATGTCCGTGCATCTCCCCGGGGGCATAGGTACTCGGAAGGCCCCCGGTGGTCGTCACCCACAACGCGCGTTTGCCGCGCACCGCCGTTCCACCCGCGCCGTACGCCCACCCTTGTGCGAGCACCTTCTCGAACCAGAGGTGCAGCATCGCCGGCGCGCCGTACCAGTAGAACGGGCACTGCCACACGACGGAGTGCGCCTCGAGCAACGCCGCCTGCTCCGCCTCGACGTCGATCGAGAAGTCCGGGTACAGCGCGTAGAGCGATCGGACCGAGACTCCCGGCACGTCGCCCACGGCCTCGAGCAGTACCCGGCCCGCGCGTGATCGAGCCGGGTAGGGATGTGCGAAAACGACGAGGACCGAGGACGCCGGCATGCGGAAGCTCTAGGTTATCGGAGGCGCTCCCGTTCTCGATCGACGACGACGCACCGTGCCGAGCACGGCGAGGAGGAGGGCTGCCGCGGCCACGGAGGTCGTGTCGCTTCGACCCGCCGCACAGCCTCCGGCATCGTCGCTGGCGCCGCCGGACACACACTGCTTGGAGCTGGGGTCGCACGAGTAACCAGAGGCACAGTCGGAGCTCGTTCCGCAGGCGAGCTGGCACTGACCGTCGGTTCCGCACCGATAAGCTCCACAGGGCGTCACCGTGCCGTCGGGAGCGCGTGACGACGCGCCGTCCTGCTCGCACGTCGCCTTCTGCGGGGCCACGCACGTCCCGCCGCGACATTCGAATCCTGCGGCGCAATCCGTCGGCGTCACGCAGCTCGCGAGGCAGCCCTTGCCGACGCACGCGTAGGGCACGCACGACACCGAAGATGGCGCGACACAGGCGCCGGCACCGTCACAGGTCGAGGCGGGCACGAGGGTGGAACCGCTGCATTGGGCAGGCGCACACGTGGTGGCGGTTCCCCCGACGAACGAGGCGCACGTCTTGGTGTCCTTCGTGCCGTCGCACGTCCGCGCCTTGCACGCATCACCGGCGCCGTCGTCGCACTTGGTTCGACCGCCGTGCGGATCGCCCGAGATCGGAGTGCACGTCCCGACCTTGCCCGTCACGTCACAAGCCTCGCACTGACCATCACAGGCGGCATCGCAGCAGGCTCCGTCGACACAGAAGTTGCTCGCGCACTCCGCGTTCGCGGTGCAGGCCGTGCCCTGCGTCTTCGCGCAGACGCCCTTCTTCGTGCCCGCGTTGCAGGACTTGCCCGCACCGCAGCTCGCGACGCCGCAGCAGACGCCGTCGGTGCAGAACAGCGAGCTGGCACAGCCACTCGCGCTGGTGCAAGGATCACCGAGACCCGCCGTGGGCGTGCAGACTCCCGTGGAGCAGAAGTAGCCCGCCGCGCAGTCGCCCGCGACCGAGCAGCTCGTCTTGCAGGTGGTGGGCCCGCACGCGAAGGCACCACACGACTTGGGCGTGTCGTTGCAGGCGCCAGAGCCGTTGCAGCTGTTGGCGTGGGTCTCGAACCCTGCGGTGCATGCGTTGCTGCTGCAGCCGACGCCCGCCCCCGGGTAGTGGCATGCAGCAACGTCGCTGCCGTCGCAGGCAATCCCGCAGGTCGTTCCCACACCGACGCCCGAGCACGCCGTTCGCGCTCCGTGGGGAGCACCGCTGACGGCGGAGCAGGTGCCGAGCTTCCCGAACACGTCGCACGCGGAGCACTGCCCCGCACACGATGTGTTGCAGCAGACGCCGTCGACGCAGAAGCTGCTGGAGCATTCGACGTTGCCACCGCACGTCGCTCCGAGCGCCTTCTTGGGAACACACGCCGAGCCCGCACAGTAGCGCCCTGTCGCGCAGTTGGCGCTCGTCGTGCAGCTCGTGGCGCAGGTGCCCGCGTTGCACGCGTAGGCGCCGCACGTGCGAGTCCCGTGCGGAACGCCGGTGACCGCGGTGCAGGTTCCGAGGGCCGTCGACACGTCGCACGCGGAGCATTGACCGGTACACGCAGCGTTGCAGCACACTCCGTCGACGCAGAGACCCGACGCGCAGTCGGCCGCGACGGTGCAGGCGGTCCCGTTGGTCATCGGCTGGAACCGCCAGGAAGAGAAGAACGTGTTGAAGACGAGGACACTCCCGTCGCTCAGGCGGGAGGAATTCGGCCGATAGGCGCTGCCAGGCGCGTCGGTGACAGGGCGCCAACTGTTGGTCGGCGGGTCGTAGAGGTCGACTTTGTTGCTGCCATCGCCGATCGCGAGAACGCGACCGTTCCCCGTCGCGGCCATGGTGATGTAGTTGCGCGCGACGCTCATCGCGCCCGCGGCAGACCAGGTACCCGCGGTCGGGTCGTAGAGCTCGGCCGACGTGAGCGGCACGTATCCGTCCGTCGCGTTGTAGTTCTCACCGCCTGCGACGAGCACCTTGCCACTGGAGAGCAGCGCCGCAGCCGAGTGCGTCCGAGCGCCGAGCATGCCCCCCGTCGCAGACCATGTCCCGCTCGCAGGATCGAACAACTCGGCGACATCGGTCGCCGGGGTCGCGATGGGACACACGCCGCCCGCGACCAAAGCCTTCCCCGAAGGCAGCGCAGTGAGGGTTCCGCTGCAATGCCCCGCAGCGAGCGACCGGAAGGTGCCAAAGGCATTCGAGGCAGGATCGTACAGCTCGGAGCTGCCGTTGCTGACCACCAGGGCCTTGCCACCGGTGAGCGTCACGGCACGAACCGAGTCTCGGCCGGCTGTCATCGGCCCGGCTGGAGACCAGGTGTTCGAGGAGGGATCGAACACCTCCGCGGTCGTGAGCCCCGCACCGCCCGCGACGAGCACCTTGCCGGACGCGAGAACCGTCGCGGCGTGTCGGTATCGGGCGGCGCTCAACGAGCCCACGGTCGACCAGGTGTTGGAGGTCGGATCGTAGAGCTCCGCGGTCGACACGATGCCAGCCTTGTACCCGGCGGCGCGCAACACCTTGCCGCTCGGCAAGAGACTCAGCGTCGTGTCCTGCGGGATCGACACGGGCGCACCGGTGTTGCTCCAGGCCGGATCGAGCGTGATCGGAAAGGTCAGGTCGGCAGGGTCGAGCGTCGCAACGAGGGTGTAGCCGCCGTCGTCTCGCGTGATCGACACGCTGGCGGTTCGCTCGATGCCTCGCGCATCGATGGCCACGACCGGTGGCGTGCCGATCAGCAAACGGCCACTCGCGTCCAACGCTTCGATCCGCGCGTCGCGCACGCGGACGTTCGCGATGGAGGCGCCGTGGCGGAGGCTCCAGCGCGCGACCATCGGCGCCGCGCTCCCGCGCAGTATGCGTAGCTCCTCGACGAAGTCGCCGCCCGCGAAGAACGCGACGTCGGTGGCTGGCAGTGCGTCGTGAGCCACGGCGAGCGCGCCGTCGGCCGAGAGGGCGACGCGATGCGTGTCGACCGCCCGCATCTCGATCCATGCCTCCGAACGTTCGCGCGTGCCGACGCGCAGAGGCCCACCGGCGTCCCTGGGGATCGTCACGTCGAGCGTGTGTGGGCCGTCGATCTTCGGGCGGAGCGCTCCCTCGAGCGCGAGCAGCGGTCGGGATGCGCGCAGCTTCGACTCGATCGCGGCGATCGGCGCGATCGTCTGTCGAACATCGGCCGCATGCGAAGCGACGAGCGGGGCGGGATTCGCTGCGTCGGCGTTGTCATTGGCGTTGCCTCGAACCCCGCAACCTGCGACACCGAGCGAGGCGACGAGGGCTGCCGCGCGCCGCCGCCGGAGCGCCGTGCCGAGCGCGATGAACAGGAGCGAGACCGGCCACGTCATCTTCATCCCCGACGGGCGCTGCATCGAACATCCTCCGGCGTCTTCTTGGGGCGCCTCACCGAGCACACAGCTCCGAGTCGTCACGTCGCACACGAACCCGAGCGCACAGTCCGGCGTGCCATCGCACGCGTTCTTGCATTTGCCGTCGCTCCCGCAAACATACGGGGCGCACGGTACGGGGACGGCACCGCTCGGGATGGACGACTTGCCATCGGCGGAGCACACCGCCGCGCCCTTCGTGATGCAGCGAGCCTCGCGACACTCGAATCCGTCGGCACACTGCGTGTTATCCGCGCATGCGGTGAGGCAGCCGGTGGCGTCGCACGTGTACGGCACGCATGACGTCGGCGCAGGCGCCTGACACCCGCCCTTGCCATCGCAGCTGGACTTGCCGGTGAACGAGGTGCCCGCGCAAGCGGCGGCCGCGCAGGTCACCGAGCCGCCCGCGGCGAACGCGACGCATTTGGTCGGATCGGACGCGCCGTTGCACTGGAGCGCTTTGCATGCGTCTCCCGCGCCGTCGTCGCACCGGGTCCGGGTGCCGTGGGGCGCGCCACTCACGGGCGCGCAGGTGCCAGCCTTGCCGAACACGTCGCAGGCCTCGCACTGACCTTCGCACGCGCGATCGCAGCACACACGGTCGACGCACAGCCCGGAGCCGCACTCGGTGGCGAGATCGCAGGCGACGCCGTTGGTCTTGGTGCACGAGCCCTTGCGCGTGGCCCCGCCGCAGCTGCTCCCGGCGTCGCAGCCCGGAACGCCACAGCAGAAGCCGTCGGTGCAGAACAGGCCCGCGCCGCAGGTCGATGCGTCGGTACATGCCGTGCCGAGCGACGCCGAGGGCACGCAAGCGCTGCCGCTGCAGTAGTACCCAGGTGCGCAGTCGCTCTTCGCCGAACACGTCGTCTTGCACGTCGTGGCGCTACATGCATATACGCCGCAGTCCTTCGGCTTGTCCTGGCAGGTGCCCGCGCCGTCGCAGGTCGAGGCGTGGGTCTCCTTGCCGGCGGTGCACACGTTGGCCGAGCAAGGCGTCGACGTGCCGGGGAAGTGGCAGGTGGCCGTATCGACGCCGTTGCAGCCGGGACCACAGGTGCTGCCGATGCCGACGCCGGTGCACGCCGGGCGCGTCCCATGCGGAGCGCCACCCGCCGGGCTGCACGTTCCGACCGAGCCCGCGTTGTCGCACGCCGCACACTGACCGGTGCAGGCGGTGTTGCAGCAGACGCCGTCGACGCAGAAGCCGCTCGCGCAGTCGCTGGCCGCGGCGCAGCCGAGGCCGTTCGCCCGCTTGCCCACGCACACCGAGCCGCTGCAGTACGCGCCCGACTGGCAGTCCGAGTTGCCGGTGCAGCTGCTCTTGCACACGCCAGCGGCGCACGCGTAAGAGCCGCAGCTCCTCGAGCCGTGCGGATCGCCGGTCACGCTGCTGCAGGTTCCGACCTTGCCGGCGACGTCACAGGCCTGGCAGGTGCCGGTGCACGTGGTGTCACAGCAGACGCCGTCGACGCAGGTGAACGAGGCGCAATCGCCCGGCTTCGCGCACGTGCCTCCGAGGCTCTGCAGGGTGAAGATCTCGGGTGCCGCGATGAACCCGGTCGCGGAGTCGCCCGCGATCAGCATCATCTTCGACCCGCTGAGCGGACCGGCGAGGACGTTCTGGAAGTCCACCGGCGGCGAGCTGGCGGTGAACCACTTGTTCGTCGTCGCGTCGTACACTTCGGTGGTCGGGAAGGTGAGCTGCGAGTAGAGAACCGCGCGCCCACCGGTCAGGGGGAACATGACTCCGAAGTCGTGTTTCCCCACCGTGGGTGCGGCGGGCGACCACGTCTTCGTCGCGGGATCGAAGGTTTCGGCGCCCGAGACTCCCCCCACGGCAGCCGAGCCTCCCGCGACGAGGATCTTCCCCGTGTCGAGCGCAGCGATGTGGACCAGACCGGTGCCGTACGAGAGGTTTCCGGCGGACGACCACGTGTTCGTTCCCAGGTCGTATACCTCCGCGACCGAGAGCCTGGTGCTCGCGGAGTCGATGCCGGCGACGACGAGCGCCCGCGATCCCACGGCGGCGATCCCACCGTAGATGTGCGGGCTCGCCATCGGGCCGGTGAGCGTCCAGGTGTTCGAGCCAGGATCGTACGTCTCGGCATCGAGCGCAGAGCTCCCGGCCACGAGCACCTTGCTGCCGACGAGCGCGGCCAACGCGTAGGGGCGCCGGCGGGTCATCGCTTGGGCGCTCGACCACGTGCCGGTCGTCGGGTTGTAGATCTCGGCGGTCGACACCCCCGAGAAAGTCGAGTTGTCGTCGCCGCCCGCAACCAGCACGTTGCCGCTCGGGAGCCGCACGGCGGCGTGGTTCGTGCGTGGGCCCGCGAGACTGCCCGTCGCCGTCCACGTGCCCGCGATCGGATCGTAGAGCACGGCGGACGAGAGCGGCGCGCCGCCAGCGTTGTTGCCGCCAGCAACCAGCAGCTTTCCTGACGTGAGCAGGGTCGCCGATGCTCGTCGTCTCGCGGCGGTGGTCGCCACGCTCACCCACGCTGGATCGACCGCGAGGGGGAATACTACGTCCGTCGACGACCAGGTCGCCGTGAGCCGCACCGCACCATCGGCGTCGGCGAGAGACAGTTGGACCGGAATGGTCTTCCCGATCGCGTCGATGGCGTACGCGGGCTCCGAGACGACGCGCACCCGGCCGTCGCGATCCATGGCCTGCACGACCCCGTTGACGATCTCGATGCGGGCGACGTCGGGCCCGCGAAGGACTCTCCAGACCGCCGCCTGCGGTGCACGCGCGGAGTAGATGATCCGAAACTCCTCCATCCGTGTGGGTCCAGCGATCTGGACGATGTCGGTATCGAGCCCGGCCTCCGCGCGGATCAGTGCGGATCCTCGAACAGTGGCCTTCCGTGGCGCCACGGCCTCGGCGCGCAACTCCATCCAGAACCTGGGGCTTCCCGAGAGCTCGAGCCGGACATCGGCAGCCTCGCCGTTCGACAGCGTCGTCACGAGCGCGCCGGGCGCGAGCTCGAAGGCGCCCGCTGCGACGACCGGCGCGGGTGCTTCACGCAACTGTGAGGCAAACGCAGGGATCGCACGGAGCACCGACAGCGCGCGAGGCTCCTTGCCGTCGGCGCGTTGCTCGCGACGTGGCGCCTCGGACTTGCATCCCGTCACGCTGAGGGCTGCCGCTACGATCCATGAATACCCAGGTCGCATGCCAACGCATGCTAAACGCTCGCCGAGCCGCGCCCAGTGATTTCTCTCCGAGGCCCGCGCGCGAGCCGTGCTCAATCCTCGAGCGCGATGCGGATCGCTTCGTCGACGCGTCGCACCGGGATGACCTCGACGCCGCTCCGCTCGCTGCCGGAGATGCGCTCGGCGGTCGAGGCGGGGACGATCGCGCGCTTGAAGCCCATCGATGCCGCTTCGCCCAGACGTGAAGCACCGCGAGCGACACCGCGGACCTCGCCTGCGAGTCCGATCTCGCCGAACGCGACGAGATCGCGCGCGCACGGGCGATCGCGCGCGGCCGACGCAACCGCGATCGCGAGCGGCAGATCGATCGCCGGCTCGTCGATCGACAGACCTCCCGCGACGTTGGCGAACACGTCGGTGTTCGAGAGCGTGAAGCCGATCTTCCGCTCGAGAACGGCGAGGATCATCGCGAGCCGGGTGGACGCGATGCCCGTGGTCGTGCGGCGACCGCTGCCGAGACCGGGCGAGCCGACGAGCGCCTGCACCTCGACGAGCACCGCGCGCGCGCCGCCCTCTTGCGGCGTGACCGGCGCGATCACGCTGCCGCTCGCGTGGGCCGGGCGTTCGGCGAGGAACAACTCGCTCGGATTGGGCACCTCGGCCAACCCTCCCTGCGCCATCTCGAACACCCCGACCTCGGTCGCCGAGCCGTAGCGGTTCTTCGTCGCGCGCAGCGCCCGGAACGCATTGCCGCGCTCGCCCTCGAACGCGAGCACCACGTCGACGAGGTGCTCGAGCACCTTCGGGCCGGCGAGCGCACCGTCTTTGGTGACGTGGCCGACGAGGAAGAGCGCGATCTGCTCGCGCTTGGCGAGATCGACCAACCGCGCGGTGACCTCCCGCAGCTGCGACACGGTGCCCGCCGCGCTGTCGAGATCGACCGAACGAAGCACCTGCACCGAGTCGACGACGATCGCCGAGGGACGAGCCTTCTTCGCCGCGTCCTCCACGTCCGACACGTCGCTCGCACCGACCATTTGCAGGCGATCGCCGAGCGACTCGGCGGAGTCGCCGAGGATGCGTCGCGCGCGCAATGCGATCTGCGCGACCGACTCCTCGCCCGACGCATAGAGCGCGCGCGAGCCCTTCTTGGCGAGCCCCGCGAGCGCCTGGAGCAACAGCGTGGACTTGCCGACGCCCGGATCGCCGCCGACGAGCACCACGCTCCCGAGCACCGCGCCGCCGCCGAGCACCCGATCGAGCTCGTTGATGCCGGTCGGCAAGCGAGCGGCCGCGTCCTCGGGGACCTCCGAGATGGAGATCGGCTTTCCCACCGAGGTCGCGAGGGTCGCGCCGGCAGGCCTGTTCTTCTTGCCGACCGTTTCCTCGACCAGCGTGTTCCACCCGCCGCACGACGGACAACGACCGAGCCACCGCGGCGCAATCGCGCCGCACCCCTGACACACGTACTGCGTGCTGCTCTTCGCCATGCCTGCCGGTCGAAAGCCTGACACGCCCGGTTGCGTGCGCGTGAGAATTCAGATGTCGAACCCGATCGACCCGAACCCGACCCACCGCTCGTCGTACGTGAGCCGACGCGCGATCTGTGCGCCGATCGAGAGCGGGGTTCGGTAGAACGAAAACCGAAGCGACGCCGATGCGCCCGTCGAAGCGAGCGGCCGCGAGCCGTCGAGCAGCGACGCGGCCATGCCGAACACCTCGAGATCGATCTGGCGGAGGAAGAACGCCGGGAGCAGCCAGAGCGACGAGGCGCTGCCCCAATCGACGATGATCGGGTAACGATACGTCGCGTCCACGACCCCGACCCCGCGGGCGAACACGCCGAGGTCCTCGAACCCACGCAGCGGCTCGGAGAGCTGGAGCGAGGGCGGCAACAGATCGCGGGGATCGATCTCCGGCACCTCGAGCGTCGCCGATCGACCGACCATCCCTCCGCTGCCCCCGACCTGGAGCAGATCGATGGGCGTGCCGAGCAGACGACGGAGCCTTCCCGCGAGGCGGAACGTGTGGCGTGCAGACAGCGGCAACGGCACGACCCCGGTGAACGCGCTGCGCACATCGGCGAGCGACCAGCGCGCCGCGTTGGCGCCCTCGGGGTAGTAGCTTCCCTCGGCCACGAGGACGAGCGCGCGCCGCGCGCCCGCATAGGCCGTACCCTCGACTGCGGCCCAGCGCAGGTCGACGCTCGGCCCGACGAACCGCAGGTTCTCGGTCACGTTTGCGTGCTGGCGCATCAGGCCGAGGTACTGGAGCCTGGCGCCGAAGGTGTTTCCGAACCACTCGCGCAGCACGTCGAGCGAGGCGACGGTCTCGCGCGTGATCACGTGATCGATCTCTTCGTCCTTGTCGTCGAGCAGCCCGGTCCAGCCCGAGACGTGGCTCGCCGAAAGGCCGAAATACCAGGGCGCCTGCGTGGCATTGAGGTACTCGACCGAGCCGGAGTACAGCCGGTGCAGAGGGTCGACGAGACCGGTCAACCCCCACCGGTGGAACCCGAGCTTGTCGCCGCCGATGGCGCCGAGCCCGTACGCGGTCGAGGTGCGCGTCGTGGACAGCGTCGGCCCGCGCACCTGCGGGCGGAAGAACCCCTCGAGCTGCGAGTACGGCCCGTCGCGGATCACGTGCGGCGCGTGCTCGACGGGCGCGATCGCGCTCTCGGCTGCGTGGCTCTTGGGCACCGCGTCGAGGGGCGTCGGCGGTGCCGGATAGTCCGCCGCCGGCATGGCGTCTTCGCCGAGCGTCGTCGGGGGCGCATCGGTCGGGAGCGCGAGCTCGTCGAGCGACCACCGCCATCCTGCGCGATCGAGGAACCGCACGCGCCCGGCGAACGGTCGCGGGCGATACGCGAGGAACGGCGCATCGCTCACCCGGCGATACGCGCCGGCCGCGAGATCGGCAGCGAACACCTGCAGCCGTCCTGCGTCGTCGGCGACGAAGCTCACCTTTCCGTCGTCGATCCACCGACCTTCGGTCGTCGGGCCCGAGGGACCAGGCACGACCGAGAGCAGAGCCCCGTTGCGATCGAAGATCTCGAGCTGCGCCCGCTCGCCGTGGAACACCGTCGCGAGCACGCGCTTGCCGTCGGGCGACACCTGCGGATCGATGACGTAGGTGCGCGGCGCCACCTCTCCCAGCGTGCGCACCACGCGGGTGATCAAGTCGATCTCCGCGAGCACCCAGCGATCGCCGATCGCACGAGAGAAGACGTACTTGCGCCCGTCGGGATCGAGCGAGCCCCCCGCGCCGGCGAGATCGGGCACGACCTCGATCACCTTCCCCGTGTCGACGTCCACCCGAATCAAGCGCGTCGTCTGCTGCACCGGCCCGAGGTCGACGGCGGCGAAGTACAGCCGCGACCCGTCGCGGGTGAACGAGAGGCCCGAGATGCTCAGCGGCGACGCGGTGATCAGCTTGCGGGGTGGCAGGACGTCGACGAGCCTCCGCGAGAGCCGTTGGGTGCCATGCCGATCGAACACCCGGAGGGTGGTGGGTTGATCCTGCGCAGCGTCGACGATCGCCTCGCTCCCATCGGCCCCACGCTCGTAACGAGCGTCGCTCCCGAGCGCGCGGATCGCCCTCTGCTCGGGCGGTTTGGCCGGGATGCTCCACGCGCGAATCTCCGCGTCGAACTCGTCGATGAGCGTCGCCAGCGTCACGCCGTAGACGCTCTTGAACCGGGTGTTCACCCCGAACGGGAACAGCACCGCCCCAGCCTGGTTGCGCACCACCTCCCAGAGCTTCTCGGGGCCGTGTTTGCGCGCGAGCCAGTCGATGAAATGCGAGCCGACGACGTAGTGACTGCCGTACGGCGTCTGCCGGTGCAGATCGCTCAGATCGCCGCCGTCGATCCCGTGTCCGGCCACCCCGGCGCGGAACACGCCGTCCCAGTAGCGCGAGCCGAGGCGACCGCCGCCGCCCTGCAGCTTGGTCTCGTAGTAGACCGCGAGCCCCTCCCAGAACCACGAGTCGAGGCCGATCTGCGGTGTGTACGCGTCGCCGAACACGTCGACGAGGAACCCGGGAAACCCGGCGACCTGCAGCGACTGCACGTAGTGCACGACCTCGTGGCACGCGACGAACCCGGGATCGGGAGGCAGCCCGAAGAGCGAGAACACGTCGGTGGTCGCGTGCGTCGGGACCACGCCCACCGGCTCGCCGGCCACGGCCGGCATGACGTAGGCGTTGTTCAGCGGCACGTCGGGGAATACGAGATCGATCTTCCGATCCGAGCGCGCCCCGTGCACCAGCGCGAGCTTGCGCAGCTCCCCGACGCACCCCTCGACCCGCCCCGCGAAGCGCATCGCCTGTTCGCGTTTGGCGGCCGGGTAGTAGAGCCGGAGCGAGTCCGTCTCCATCGTCTGCATCTCGGCGTGCGCGAGCGCCGCCTGGGTCGCGCCGTCGAACCGACGAGCGACCACACAGCCGCTCGACGCCGACGCGAGCAGCGAGAGAGCGAGGAGCGCGCGACGCATAGCTTGGTTATGGAGCTTTGTGCGAATAGAGGCTCACGATGGTGAGCGCACCGGCCTCGAGCCTGGCCTTGCCGGTGTCGACGCTGCCGTCGAGCGAATACGTGCAGCCCTCACGCGCCCCGGTGATCTGCCCGGGGAGCAGCTCACCCGGCTTCAGCCCCGAGATGTACGCGAGGCCGCGCTTGGTGGTGACGGTCCCCGTGACGGCCTTCGGCGGCTCGCCGTCCATGTAGAGCACCTTGGCATCCGGGTGGTCCTTCACCGTGATCGTCACGCCCTCGGGGCCGATGCAGTCGCCCGTCTTCGGCGCGCTGATCCCGACGAGCACGTAGCCGTGCGTGGTGTCGACGCCCGGCATCAGCGGCGACCAGGTGGTGGTGTTGCGGATGGCGAGGTCGAGCTTCTCGTAGTCCTGGGGCCACCCCTGCTCGGAGAGGTTGGTGACGAAGAACCCATCCTTCTGGAAGCGGCGCGCGGCCGGCATGTTCGCGCCCACCCACGCCTGCCACTTGCCTGCGGAATCGGTCTTCACGCTCACGCCAGGGCACGCGCTGAAGCTGATGTCGACGTCGGGGATCGCCGTGCCGGTCATGCCGGTGGTCTCGCGCGTGGTGGTCGCGCCGCCGAGCAGCACCCACGGGCCCGGGCCGCAGCTCGGGAGCGGTTGGCGGACCATCATCTGCGTGCGCGACACCACGCCGGCCTCGACGAGGATCGTTCCTGGCGTGGCGTACGGCACCACCTCGCAGTCCTTCTTGGTCCCGACGAGGGTGACCTTGGTGCCGGTCGCGAGGCCGGCGATCGACACGAGGCCCGAAGGGGTGGTGCCTGTCGCGTCCTTCACCGGGGCGAACGGCGAGGAAGCGGCGTGATAGGTGACCACCGCCTCGGGGTGGTCCTTGACGGTGATCGCAACGCCGTCGTTCGAGAAGCAGGTCCCCGCCGAGGAGGCGGCGATGTCCACCAGGATGACGCCCTTGTCGGCCGCGAACCCGGGGAGCTCCTTGGCCGAGTCCGTCGCCATGATGGTGAACGTGGGCTCGCTGCTCCAGGCCTCGGGCGTGAGCTCGTGCCATCGCGTCGGCAGCCAACCCGCGGCGTCGAACCGCAGCGAGTTCGGCTTGCCGATCGGGAGCTTGAGGATCGCGTAGCCCTCGCCGTCGGTGACGCCCTTCACCTCGGGGCACGCGCTCATCGAAACGTTGATCGGGAGCATCGGCTGCTCCTTCGACAGCTCGCCGATGGTCTGCCCGATCGTCTGGAGCTCGTAGGTCGCCCACGGCCCCGTTCCACAGACGATCTCCGGGTAGATCGGGCGCCCGTCGGAGACGTAGCGCGCGTCGCGGCCGCCGTCGGTCGTGCCGGAATCGACGCTCGCGTCGCCGGCCGTGCTCGCCGGCTCCGACGAGTTGCCACACGCGGTCAGGGCCAGGAACGAGAGTAGGAACGGTGCGCGGCGCATCTCGCCGCTCGACCACGGCGTCGTCCGCGCGGCAATTCCCGCGATCCGTTGGGTATTTGATTCCGCGCTAACGACTGTCGAACCACACGCGCAGATCCAGCCGTACGGCGTAGTAGCTCTCGACGGCGTTCAACAGGGGGGCGCCGACGGGGAACAAGACGCTGATCGCCGGTTCGACCCACCGGTAGAAGAACCGCACGCTCGGTGAGAGTGCAAAAGTCGACCGTTCGCGGTCGCTCACCGGGAGGGACGTCTGGAGCAGGTAGACCTCCCACGCCTCGATCCCGAAGGCGAGCTCCTTGCGCGGCTGCCACCCGACGAAGAGCGTGCCCAACGACACGACCTGCACCTGGCCCGCGCGATCGCAGATGGCGGCCGGCGAACAGGAGGTCTCGCTCGTGCGGAGATTCACGTCGAGCCCGAGCCGCGCCTGGACCACGAGGTGCCGCAGGGCGACGCGCAGATCGACCCAGGGACGGGCGGTGAACCGTCGATCGAGGAACATCGACAGATCCCAAGGCCGGATCACGCTCAAGAGCAGCGAGGTCTCCCCCTCGTCGAGCCGCTCTGCTTCCGACGTGTCGCTGTACCGGAACACCGGCGGGCTGAGGCCGAGCCCCGCGCCGACGGAGTAGCGCTCGTGCGAGAACGAGTGCACCGCCCGCGCGAACACCTGCGGTTGCCCCGACACGAACGCGCCGTCCGGTGCCGCGGGGCCACGTCCCGCCCCGAACCCCCACTCGGCTCCCGCGTACAGACGGGAGGGGATCAGCGGCAGCTCGAAGTCGAAGTGGGCGAGGTGCGCGGTGAGCCGTGCTGCCGTCGGATCGGTCTGCCCGTGCGGTGCGATCGAGGCGACGGTGTGCTCGAACGACAGCTCGGGCGCGCGATGGGTCAGATCGGGGAGGGTGGGGGCGCGCGGCAGTGTGCGGACGTCCCGCGGCGTTCCGATCAGATCCTCCTCGACGTGCTCGGGGCGCGCCTTGGCTTCTCCGGTTCCGAAGGCACCGGTGGGGATCCCTCCGCTGCTCTGGGCGTGCGCCGAGCCGATCGCGAGCACACCGGAGGCGATCATGGCGAGGGTCCCGCGCCGCATCGCGAGGTCGGATGCCGTCTCGGGACGGGTGTGCCGGGCCCGTGGGGCTGCACGCGTCTCTTCAATTGCCGCCCCCTCCGGCTCGTGCGAAGGCCCCCCCGCCTCGCGAGCCACCATTCCCGGGATCCGCCGAAAGCGGGACCGGGGTATGCGAATTTTCCCTCGTGAGCCCTCTCCTTCGGGAGCCTTCATGTCCTTTCGCCGGTCTGCGCTCTCGTTCCTCGCCGTGATCGTCCCCACCGTCGTGGCGTTCTCGTCCCGCGCGCAAGCGCAGGGCGAACCCGCTGCGCCGCCTGCGGGCTCCGCCGCCGCGCCGGTCGCGCCGCCGACGACGCCGACTCCGGCGCCCCCTGCTCCGCCGGCTCCCCCGGCTCCCCCGGCCGAGAAGGGCGCGCTCATTCCGGAGGAGTCGACGCCCGACAAGAAGAAGGACGTCACCACCCTCGAGAAGCAGGGCGACGCCGCGCCTGCCGCGGCCAAGCCCGATGGGCTGGGTTCGACGGGCCAGGTCGTGAGCGACGACTGGTGGACCAACACCCGCCCGCTCATCGAGTTCCACGGCTTTTTCCGCACGCGCGGCGAGGTGTTCCACAACTTCTCGCTCGGTCGCGTCGACGACGCGACCAGCAAGGCGAACCTCTTCCCGCGCCCCGGGCACGACACGTACACCGACCTCAAGGGACTCCCCCACGACATCGTGGGCTGCGGCACCGGCGACGACCCGACCAAGGGCGGCGACGCCAAGTGCTACGACAAGACCCACTCGTCGGCGAACCTCCGGTTCCGCATCGACCCGGAGATCCACATCTCCGACAACCTGCGGATCCTCTCGCAGATCGATTTCCTCGACAACCTGGTGCTGGGCTCGACGCCCGAGGGTTACATCAACCAGCCGTCGAAGGACGGCGGCTACACGTCGGCGGGTCGCGGCGGGTACATCCCCCTCCGCGGGTACTCGACCACGCAGGTCGCGCCGGTCGCCGGCATCAACAGCTACAGCAACAGCGTCGCGGTCAAGCGCGTCTGGGCCGAGTACGTCACGCCGTTCGGCCAGATCCGCTTCGGTCGCATGCCGAGCCACTGGGGTCTCGGTCTCCTCGCCAACGCTGGCGACAAGATCGACAGCGACTACCAGTCGCACGCCGACCGCATCCTCTTCGTCACCGGCAGCCGCGCGCTCGACCTCTACGTCGCGGGCGCCTGGGACTTCCCCAACAGCGGCAAGACCAGCCAGTCGCTGTTCGACCAGCAGGGGCAGCCGTACAACGTCTCGCAGTACGAGAACACCTCGCAGTGGGTGCTCACCGTGTTCCGCCGCATGCGCCCCGAGATCCAGCGGGCCAAGCTCGCCAAGGGCGACACGGTGATCAACGGCGGCTACTACGGCGTCTATCGCCAGCAGCTCTTCGCCAACGAGTCGCTCGAGAACTCGATCAGCGCGAGCACCGACACCTACCGCACCGGGCTCGTTCGCGTCGGCGCCCGCGCCTTCATCAGCGACGGCTGGCTGCAGATCCTCACCAAGCACCTCCGGTGGGAGACCGAGCTCGTCTACATCTACGGCAGCATCGAGAACCCCCGCGGCGTCGAGAGCGGTCAATACGTCCGAGAGGACTACAAGGTCCGCCAGCTCGGCGCTGCGACGGAGCTCGAGTACCGCGCGCTCAACGACGACCTCAAGCTCCGCTTCTACAGCGGCTTCGCCAGCGGCGATCAGGGCGTCGAGGGCCTCGCCCCGGGCAGCGCCGGCCTGCAGCCGCGCGGCACCACCGACCGCACGATCTCGACGTTCCGGTTCCACCCGGACTACCGCGTCGACCTCATCCTCTTCCGCAACATTCTGAACCGTGTCCAGGGCGTCTACTACTTCAAGCCGGGCGTCGAATACGACTTCACCAAGTCGCTCGACGGCGAGAAGTTCGGCGGCCGCGCCGAGGTGATCTACTCGCGCGCCTCGAGCCCCGTGCAGACCCCGGGCAACAAGGCCGACCTCGGCATCGAGCTCGATCTCTCGCTCTTCTACCAGTCGAAGGATGGCTCGCTGAACAACGACCCGAGCAAGCTCGGCGGGTTCTACGCGATGCTGCAGTACGGCGTCCTGTTCCCGCTCGGCGGGCTCGGGTACGGAGACCAGCAGACCATCTCCGGCACCTCGAACAAGCCGCCGGACATCAGCTCGGCACAGATCGTCCGGCTCTTCCTCGGCGTCGCGTTCTAGTCAGGGCGCTTGCTGGACGACGACCGAGCAATTGCGGTCGCAGTCCAGCAACGCATCGCGATCGGGTGCCTTGGCGTAGCAGCGCCCGAGGCAGTCCTTCGGGCCGCTCTTGAGCTTGTCGACCGCGTCGACGCACCGCGCCTGCTCGGTGCGCACTTCATCGTCCGTCACCGGCCCGCGGAGGCCCTGGTTGGCGAGCATCTCCTGGACCTGCCGCCACTTGGCGGTGCTGCCCTCGCACAAGACGACGTCGTCGCGTTTGCAGCCGACGAGCAACAAGGCGAGCACCCACGCGTGACGCATGTCAGTGGTTGCGGTGGTGGTGTCTGGGCTTGGGCGCGTGAATGGGGAGGAACATCACCTCGTCGCCCACTTGCGCGTCGATCGCCTTGGCCGCGGCCGCGCTGATCACGATGCCCTCTCCGTGCAGATCGAACGGGACCATCACGCTCTTCCAGAACGGCGGCTCCTTCGACGCGGTCGCGACCACCGCGCGGTGACGCGGTTTGTCGCTCGGCGGCGGATCGCCCGGCCAGACCTCGATCAGAGGACCCCTGGTCGAGTCTTGCACCAGCGTGATCTCGTCGGTGTTGGCGAGGAAGTGCGGGCCGCCGTCGAACGGGTCGACGCGCTCGCAGTAGCGGAACCCGATCCGCTCGAGGAGCTTCTCGACGCCCTTGGTCTGGGGGCCGACCTCACCGATGACCTTCTGCGCCTCGACGGGGAAGACCGACGCGTAGACGTCTCCCTCCGGGAACAGGCCCTTGATGAACTCTTTGTTCTTCTTCGAGAGCTTGTCGGCCTCGCGATAGCTCAACCCCGTGAAGTGTCGGCCGAGCGCCTCCCAGAGGTGCGAGGTGCCGTCGGACTCGAGGGGCGGGAGCAGCTCTGCGAGAACCTCGTCACGGAAGCGCTCGCGGTGCATCGCTATGAAGAGGAACCGGACGTACGACAGGAACTGGCCGAGGCGCTCACTGCCGAGTCGGTACTCGGGGAGGAGCACGATTCCGCCGATCTCGGTCGGGCCGTCGTACGAATAGCCAATCCGCAGCACGGTGTGATGGAAGTGCTTGTCGAGCGTGCTCGAGTACTTCTCCTCGCTGCGAACGTCGAAGTAGATGTAGGGAGCATCGCGTCGGCCGAGCTGGCCGATGACCATCGAGGTGCCGACCACATGTCCCGTCTGCAGATCCTCCAACGCGAAGACGTATTCCGCCCGCCGAGGCGCCACCTTGCCGAGGAACGACTGCAGCGAGTGATCGATGATTCCCCGGACGGCCTCGACGTTCTCGGGCAGGTTCACCGAGTTGAGGTGCTTCGCCACACGGACCAGATCGTCGTGGTCCCTGGGCTCCACTCCGCGAATCCGGTACCGAGGCATTGGCGCGACCATAGTCCCGGCCTCGTGGCGCCGTCACCCTCCCTGGTGGCCGAACGCACGCTGCGGTGCGTCGAGGGCGAGCACAGAAGCCCCGAGTGTCTTAGAATCCCCGCGCCATGAGCCTGACCCGCGTCGCCGACCTCCTCCTGGTGGTGACCGCGCTCGCCTACGCGGTCGCGTCGGGCCTGTATTTCTCCCAACTCGCAGGTCGCGAGCTGGGGGCCCGATACGCCCGACCGATCCTCGCCTCGGCGACGGTCCTCCACCTCTCGTACTTCTTCGTCACGACCGCCAACCTGAAGGCCTGCCCGGTCGACGGCATCCATCAAGCGACCTCGCTGATGGCGCTCGTCGCCTCGTCGATCTTTCTCTTCGTCAGTCGCGTGAAGAAGCTCGAGGTGGTGGGCGCATTCGTCGCGCCGCAGGCCCTTGCAGCGATCCTCGCCTCGCGCTTCGTCGGCTCCCCCGACGCGACGCCGGGGGTGCGCACGGCCATCCTCCCGCTGCACGTCACGTCCATCCTTCTCGCGAGCGCCTTGTTCGCGGTCGCCTCGGCGCTCGCCGCCACGTATCTGCTGCAAGAGAAGCAGCTCAAGAAGAAGAAGACCGCAGGCCTGTTGCAGCGGCTGCCGGCGTTGGACGTGCTCGACCGCGCGTCGCATCGGTTCCTCCTCGCGGGGTTTCCGTTGCTGACCATCGGCATCCTCACGGGCCTCTTGTGGATCGGCCACGCGAACATGAACAAGATGGCCATCGTGCGCAATGTCCTCGCGTACACGGCCTGGATCCTCTTCGCGCTCGTGCTGCTGATGCGCAGCGCCGGCGGATGGCGCGGTCGTCGCGCCGCGTGGGGCACGATCGCCGGCTTCGGCTGCGCGTTCCTGGTCTACGTGTTCTATCTGGTGCGCAACGTGGGGGCGGGATGAGTCGCGACCACCGCCCGAACGGCAACCACCAGAACGATCCTCTCAAGGTCGCGGTCATCGGAGTCTCGTACAAGTCGGCGCCTGTGGCCGTCCGTGAGCGGGTCGCCATCGCCGGCGAGGAGCGGGAGAATTTTCTCGCGCAGCTCCGCGGCGACCACGCGGTGCGCGAGGCGATGCTCGTTTCCACCTGCAATCGCGTGGAGATCTACGCCGCCGGCGACGACGAGCACGCGCTCGTCGACCGCGCCAGGCACCTCTTTGCCTCGCGCGTTCCCAGCGAGGACATCAAGCCGTTCCTCTACGAGCGTCGCGGCCGCGAGGCGGTCCACCACGTGTTCCGCGTCTGTGCCTCGCTCGACTCGCTCGTCGTCGGCGAGCCGCAGATCCTCGGACAGGTGAAGGAGGCGTTCGAGATCGCCACCGGCTGCGAGTCGATCGGCGGCGTGCTCACCCGCGCGATGACCCGCGCGTTCCACGTGGCCAAGCGCGTCCGCAGCGAGACGGCGCTCGGCGCAGGGCAGGTCTCGGTCGCGAGCGTCGCGGTCGACCTCGCCAAGACCATCTACAGCGATCTCGGCGGGCGCGAGGTGCTCTTGCTGGGCGCCGGCGAGATCGCGGAGTCGGCCGCTCGCGCGCTCAAGGCAGGCGGCGCCAAGCGCATCCTCATCGCCAACCGTTCCTTCGAGAAGGCCGAGGCGCTCGCCTCGCGCATCGAGGGCGCCGAGCCGCGTTCGCTCGGCGAGCTCCCGGTGTTGCTCGAGCACGCCGACGTGGTGCTCGTCTCCACCGGAGCGGCCGGCTTCGTCGTCACCCGCGAGATCGCCGCCGCCGCGGTCAAGCGCCGCCGCGGCCGCCCGCTCTTCTTCGTCGACGTTGCCGTCCCGCGGAACGTCGACCCGCGCGTGCACGACCTCGACAACTGCTACCGCTACGACATCGACGACCTCGAGCAGATCGTCTCGCAGGGCATGCAGGAGCGCCGCGCCGAGGCCGACGCCGCCGAGCGCCTGGTCGCTACCGAGCTCGATTCGTACCTCACGTGGGCGCGGCAGCTCGAGGTCACGCCCACCGTCGTCGCCATTCGCGAGCGCGTGCGCGCCACCCTCGCCGCCGAGCTCGACAAGAGCCTCTCGGGCAAGCTCAAACACCTCTCCGAGGACGATCGCAAGGCACTCGGCGTCATGCTCGAGGCCGCGGCAAACAAGATCCTCCACGCGCCCACGCGTGTGCTCAAACAAGCGATGGAAGACCCGGAGGGCGGCGCCATCGTCGAGTCCGCGCGCCGCCTCTTCGATCTCCCTGCCTCGTCCTCCTCGTCCGAATCCGAATCGTCCGAATCGTCGGACCATGCGCGCCACGAGCGCCACTAGCGATCCACCATGCCCCGAATCGTCGTCGCCACGCGTCGTTCCGCCCTTGCCCTCGCCCAGACCCGCGCGTTCATCCGCGCGCTCGTGGCGAAGAACCCCGGCCTCGAGGTCGAGGAGCTGCAAGTGGTCACCACCGGCGATCGCATCCAGGATCGACCCTTGAACGAGATCGGCGGCAAGGGCCTGTTCGTTCGCGAGATCGAAGAGGCGCTCCTCGAACGCCGCGCCGACGTCGCGGTGCACTCGATGAAAGACCTGCCCGCGCAGCAGCCCGACGGATTGGGCATCGTCTGCGTGCCGGAGCGCGCCGATCCGCGCGACGTGCTCCTGGTGCGTCGCCACCTCACGCCGTCGCTCGCCGCGCTGCCTCAGGGCGTTCGCATCGGTTCGTCGAGCCTGCGACGCCGCCTCGCGATCCTTCGCCTTCGTCCAGACGCGATCATCGAGCCGTTGCGCGGCAACGTCGACACGCGCCTCCGCAAGCTCGAAGAGGGGCAGCACGACGGGATCATCCTCGCGGCCGCGGGCCTCGCGCGCATCGGGATCGATCCGAGCACACTTCCGCCGCACGCGCCGATCGAGCCGAACGAGATGTTGCCCGCCGTCGCGCAGGGAATCCTCGCGATCGAGGCGCGAATCGACGACGAGCGCGTGCGCGCGATCCTCGCGCCGATGGAGCACGACGTCAGCCGTCTGCGCGCGTCCGCCGAGCGCGGCGTGCTCAAGGCGCTCAATGCAGACTGCACCGTGCCGCTCGCCGCGCACGCGGTGGTGAACGGCGATCGCATCGACATCGAGGCGTGGCTCTCCGACGAGAGCGGCGCGCGCTACCGCACGCTGAAAGACAGTGTGAGTGCGTCCGATGCGGCAACTGCCGAACGATTCGGCTTGGAATTGGGCGCGAGACTCCTCGCGAACTGATCTTCGACAGCTCTCGCGCACCTTTGCGCACTTCCGTCCACGTTGCTCATCGTCCGTTGAGCGTGCAAGCTCGACCGACGATGAAGCAGCGGATCGGCGTGCTCTGCGTGTTCCTCGCCCTCGGTGCGTGCAGCGGTGCCGAGAAGGGCGATCCCGAAGGCCTCGGCGGAGAGGACACGTCGGCGACAGGCGACGACACCTCGACCGGCGAGGGCGGCGCCGGGTTCGACGTCGGCGGCGGCGACGACACGGGTGGCGACGACGCGACCCTCGGCGACGTCGGCGGTGGCGGCGACGCCCTCGCGGACGTCTCGACCGATTCTACCTGTGCGACCAGCGAGGTCGTCGCGGCGAAGCCGCCGGTCGACGTCATCCTGGTGATCGATCAATCGGGCAGCATGTCCGACGACATCGCGCGCGTGAAGGCGAACATCAACAAGCTCTCGGACTACCTCACCGCGACGGGCCTCGACTACCGCGTCGTGATGATCGCGAGGGTCGGGACCGGCACCTACGACATGTGCACGCCGCCTCCGCTCGGCGGGGCGCTCACGCTGTGCACCGACACCACCAAGCCGCTGCGCAACTCGAACCCACCGATCTACCGCACGAGCAACACGCTCATTGCTTCGACCAACGCCCTCTCGCTCCTCTTGTCGAGCTACGACAGCGCGACGGTTGGTGTCGGCTGGAAAGACGCACTTCGCCCCGAGGCGTTCAAGGCGATCATCCCGATCACCGACGACAACTCCGCCCTCGCTGCGGCCTCGTTCGATACGAGCCTCCTCGCCAAGACGCCGGCGGGCATGTTCGGCACCGCGGCCGCGCGCAGGTACGCCGCGTTCCCGATCATGGGCGCCTCGGCCTACCCGTCCGAGACCAAGGGTTGCAGCACCATGGTCAACAACGGTCCGACGTACATCAACCTGGTGAAGCTCACCGGCGGCAAGTGGTTCCCTCTCTGCTCGACCGACTTCGGTCCGCTCTTCACCGACATCGCCAAGAGCATCGCCGGCAAGGTCGCGTGCGAGCTGTCGGTTCCGCCGCCGCCTGCAGGCGAGGTGTTCGATCCCGCGAAGGTGAACGTGCTCTACACGCCGTCGAGCGGTGGATCGGTGCCGATCCCTCGCGACGACAGCGCGCCTTGCGCTTCGGGCGCGAACGGCTGGCAGTACTCGCCGGACGGCAAGAAGATCCTCCTCTGCGGCACCGCGTGCACGGGTCTCAAGGCCGATATCGGCGGCAAGGTCAGCGTGCAGTTCGGCTGCGCTGGCAAGCCTCCTCCTCCGCCGCCGGATGCCGGCTCGTGCACCCCGTTCGGCGCCAAGTGCGGCGACGCGGATGTGTGCTGCTCGCCGCTCGTGTGCTTGCCTGGACCCGACGGGTCCAACATCTGCCGCGCCAAGGGCCCGGCTTGACACGACCTGCACGAGACGAAGTCGCCCGGCCGGGCCGGACGTGGCAGGATGCTGCGGACCGAACGTGGGCTACCCTGACAGACCTGCCCTACTGAACGGGGCTCCGCGACCCGAAAATTGCGCTCGATCGGGCAAGGCCCGGTCCGTGCAGTACAGCCCCTCGATGGCACGGGTTCGAAGCGCTTTCGTCGGCCTGGCGGGCGCCCTTCTGTTCGGGTGCGGAAGCAGCGCGAGCCTCGAGTTCGCCAGCGGCGGTCCCTCGATCGTCGATTCCGGCGACCCCAACCCGTACCCCGACTCGGCTACGACCGATCCCGATGCCCCCAAGGCCGATGGCCTCATCGCCGACGCGGGACCCGAGCCCAAGTGCGCGGCCGGCAAGGACGGCAAGGGCAACGTGTGCGTGCGCGTCGTCCGGGCAGCCGAGGGACCGTCGATCTCCGCCGACACGAAGACCATGTTCGGCCTCGACGGGCACGGCGCGGTCCTCATCGGCCTCGCTTCGGTGAAGCCCTCCGCCCGCGGCGAGGTCGCCTTCGTCGCGCAGACCTGGTTCCCCACCGAGTCGAGCGGCGCCGGCAAACTCGCGGCGAGTGAGCTGCCCAAGGTCGCCGAGATCGCCGTACCCGCCGGCACCTATTGGGCGTTCGCCATGTTCCGCGATCAAGAGCCCTTCATGCGCCCCGGCCTCACCATCGGCGACTACGTGCCGCGCATGGCCGAGCTCCCGCAGGTCACCGTCGGCGAGGGAGCCGGCGCCAACGTCGACGTGAAGCTCTATCCCGTCCGTGGCGTCGACGTCGAAGTCCGCGTCACCACTTCGGCGGCGGGGAGCGGAGCTGGTCCTTCGCGCTTCTGGATGGTCGACGAGACCAAGAAGATCGTCGGCGAGGGCGGCGCATCGTGCCTCGATCTCAGCGGTGGCAAGACCGAGGTCGTGCGCCTGTTCACCACCTACACGGGCACGTTCGGCGTCGCGGGCGCCCTGTTCGACTTCAGCCCCGCAGGGGACGACGGTTCGGGCAGCGTTCCGAGCCTGCCGCCCGGCACGCTCTACGACGATCCGTCGGGCAACTACGTGAAGATCACCGAGGGTGACTGGATCGCGCCGACCAAGAAGCGCGTCGACCTCGACAAGCTCGTCCCGCTCAGCGGCCTCAAGCCGGCCGATCCGAGCCTGAACTGCGCGTCGGATCCGTACATCGCCCCCAAGTAGTCAGGCCACCCGGCCGAGGAACTCTCCGAGGAGCGTCGCGGTCTCGTCGGGGCGCTCGAGCGCCGAGAGGTGACCGGCCCCTGGGATGAACGCGAGCCGGGCGCCAGGGATGGTCGCCGCGAGGTGCTCGCTGTCGGCGGGTGGGCGGGCGCGATCTTCGGAGCCGACCAGGATCAGCGCGGGCAACTCGCTCTGCCTCAGCTCTTCGGTGATGTCGCGGCGATCGGTGATGCACCGGAGCGAGTACCAGAGGGAGTCCCGGTCCATCCGCGCGACGTAACCGCGCCAGGGCTCGACGAGGTCCTCGCGGCGGTCCTTCAGCGTGCGATCGGCGAAGAAGAGTGGCTCGACGCGATCGAGCAGGGCCGGCACCACACCGATGCGCCGACTCACGGTGCCCATCGCGAGGTAGCGCAGCTTGTTCACCAAAGGCTCGGGCCGGCTCGAGGCGTCCATCGCGACGATCGCGGAGACGCGCTTGGAGCGATGCGCGGCGAGCGTGAGCGCGACCATGCCTCCCCAGGACAACCCGACCACTGCGGCGCGATCGACCTTGCGGGCGTCGAGCACCTTCTCGGCCGCGCGGGCGCAGTCATCCATGTCGAACGAGCGGTGGACGGCGCTGCTCCGCCCGTGTCCGGGCGCATCGACGCAGAGGATGCGAAAGCGCTCGCGCATCCGCTCGATGACCGGTCGCCACATGCCGCCGTGGTGCATGAGGCTGTGCCACAGGAGGACGGCCGGGCCCGAGCCCTGGTCCTCCACGTAGAGCTCGCCGAGCTCGGTGGGGATGCGCATCGCGCGGCAGCATACACGGGCTCACCACCGCGGGTCGCGTTGCGGCGGAAGATGCGCTAACCCGTGCGACCCCCATGTCACGGCTCCCGGCGATTCAGGCGCTCCGTCCCGAGGACGTCGTCGAGTCGTGCGGCGTCGGCATCGTCACGGCGCGCAAGGTCGTCGCGTCGGTCCATCAACGCTTCGTCGACGACATCGGCGCGCGGGTGCCGAAGAACGGCCTCCGCGTCGACGTCGACGCCATCGCCGCGCGCTACCGCGTCGGCACGCTCCGCATCGTCGCCCGCGAGGCCTCGGAGATCGATCCCTTCGTCAAATACGTGCTCGAGTGCGAGGACGGCGCGCGGCTCGAGACCGTGCGCATTCCCCTCGAGAAGCCTGGCCGGTTCGTGGTGTGCGTCTCCTCGCAGATCGGCTGCGCCATCGGTTGCGCGTTCTGCGCCACCGGCAAGCTGGGGCTCTCGCGCAACCTCGAGGCGTGGGAGATCGTCGAGCAGGTGCGCATCGTCCGCCGCGAGCTGCCCGAAGGCACCCGCGTCCACGGCATCGTCTTCCAGGGGATGGGCGAGCCGCTCGCCAACGTCGAGCGAGTCATCCAGGCGGTGCGCGTGCTCCACGACCCGTGTGGCCACGCGATCGAGCAGCGCAACATCACGGTCTGCACCGTCGGCGTGCCCACCGGCATCCGCAAGCTCGCCGCGTCGGGCATCCGGGTGCGCCTCGGCATCTCGATCACCAGCGCGAGGCCCGAGGTGCGTCGCCGGCTCGTCCCGGTCGAGCGTCAGAACCCGCTCGAAGAGGTCCTGGAGGCCGCCGCGGAGTTCGTGCAGAAGACCGGTGACGCCCCGATGTTCGCGGTCACGCCGCTCTCCGGCGTCAACACGCACGAGGCCGACGCCGACGCGCTCGCCGCCATCGTGAAGCGCTTCCGCGAGCGCACCGGCGTCTCGCCCCGCCTCTCGCTCGTTCCCTACAATCCGATCGGCGAGGGCGACGAGTTCGCGAGGGCCAGCGACGACGAGTACGACCGGTTCCACGGTCGGCTCGCCGCCATCGGAGTCCCGGTCGTTCGTCGATACTCGGGCGGCGGCGACGTCGCCGCGGCGTGTGGTCAGCTCGTCGCCAAGGCGACACGCGCGACAGCGCCCTGATGGTCAGACGATCTCGAGCGCGCCTTCGACGAACTTCTTCTCGGCCGCGCTCCAAACGAACAACCGACGGTCGTCGACCGCTGCGCCGTTGCCGAGACCGTCGCCGCGCACGCTCACGACGAGGAACGCGAGGTCGTACGAGGGCTCGTCGTTCCCCGCGAGCGCAGTCTGGGCGTCGGTGTCGCTGAAGTACGAGCCGCAGTCGAGATGCGAGTGCCAGAGCACCTTCATCGGACGACCCGACGCCTCGCCCTCGCGGACCTTCTTCGAGAACTTGAGCGGGTCGACGAGGAAGTACATGCGACCGGTGCGCGGGTACTCCTCGGGATCCATCGCATGGTACTTGTTCGCGAGGTTCGGCAGGCGCTCCTGCGCGTCGACGACGAGGTCACCGGCTGGTCCGAACAACACGCCGCAGGCCTCTTCGCCCTCGTGGCCGCCGTCCTTGGGCAGCCCCCCCGCATAGGCCTCGCGCGATGCGAGCTCGATTTCGTCGAGCAGCGCGCGGGAGATCTTCACGCCGTCACGGGCCCAGGGGTGTTTGTCGATGTCCATGGAGTCGCCAGTCTACAGTCGACAGTCGTCAGTCGTCAGTCGTCAGTCGTCAGTCTGGGGGGCGCGCTCACCAGGCAATCGGCGCCGGCTTGCAGGTGACTCTTCCGCGTGCCGTCCCCCAGCTGTCCGACGAAGTTCTCACCGAAGCACGCGATAGGGTCGTCCACGTAACACACAATGAGGCTCCCTTCGCGTACGCAGTCGGGCTCATGCTTCCCGCACGCGGCGCAATCTACGTCAATCGCCGAACACGAGTCGCTTCAGCCACCAGCGGTGGTGCAACAACAGCGACCACTACTCGGGCATCAGCGCGGGGCCGGGCGACCAGGCGAGCTGCAACCCCGCTTTCGCCGGGGGGCGCGCGCGAGCACCAGCGCCCCGAGCACCGTCAGCCCTTCGAGCGCGCTGCCGTTCGCGTTCGCTGCCGCACAGCCGCCTCCGCCCTCGGGCGTTGGCCCGAGCGTTCGGTCCGGGGACCGTGTGCCCGTCGGCGGGCACCGGTCCGCGGCCGTCGCGAGGAGGCACTCGAGTCGCTCGCGCGGCGGGCGGCCGTCATTCGATGGGGTTCTGCGTCGTCACCACGAGCGCAAGGACGATCATCGCGAGCACGGCGACAGAGGCTGCGACTACGAGTCCGCTTGATTGCACGGTCGTGCGCCTCGCGTAGACGGTCGTGCAGGTGGTCGTCGCCGTGTGCTCGAGGTCGTAGCAGGCCTTGTCCTCGTATCGGCGGGCGGACGGACATTCGCTCTGGCATGCGGCGAGCTCTTCGTCGGAAGCCCCGGCGCACCGAGACGCGCAGGCGGACGGCGCGACGACCGCGTAGGCCGGCATGGCCGTCTTCGTCGTGACGCAACCAAGCAACGACGCGATCACCACGACGACGACAGGACCAGTCACGCGCATACGCGCGAAAACCGTCGCGCGGCTTCTCCGAACGCGCAAGCCCCTCGGGCGCGCGCCTGTTCGGCGTCAGCGAGACAACGGGCCATGAGGGCTCGGTCCACTGCCTGGAGACCGCAGCTGCGCACTTCACGCCGGCCTCGGTGCGCTCATGCAGGGCAGTCGTCTGCTGGTGCGCTACACTACGGCCAGCATGCTCGAGCGTGGCACCGAGGAGCTCCGGCTCGCGCGAGAGACGAGCCCCGAGGAGAAGGCCCGGCAGACCTTTGCGCTGATGCAGGCGGGGTTCGAGCTCAAGCGCGCGCAGCTCCGCACCCGTCACCCCGCGGCCGGCCCCGACGAGATCGAGCGGCTGTTTCGTGCCTGGCTCGAAGAGGGCCGATGACGCTTCACGCGTGACGTCGGCGTCGCCATCGTGCTGCCGAGCGACGGCGCGGTCGAAGCGCTCGTTCGTGACCTGCGTGCTGCACGCTACGGCATCCAGACGCTGATAGAGCACGAGGCAAGGGGGCGGATCGCGACCGTGCGATTGACCTCTCCTGGTGGCGTGTTGGTGGACTTGCTCTCCGCCAGCTCGGGGATCGAAGACGAGGTCGTCGCTCACGCAGCGCCGGTCGTGGTCGAGCCTGCAGGCGAGCTTCTCGTCGCCGCGCCCGAGGAGCTGCTGGCCCTCAAGGTCCTCGCGATGACCGAGCGCCGGCTGCAGGACCGAATCGCCGCGCAGAACATCCTGCTCGCGAACCCCGCGATCGATCTCGCCCGGGTCCGGAAGCGGCTCGCGCAGATCCGAGAGCGCGGCTACGACCGCGGTGAGTCGCTCGAATCGAAGCTCGAAGCCGTCGTCGAGGCCGCGGCCAGGGCCTGAGAGTGCGCACCACGCGGATGGCGCCGTCGTTGCCCTCCATCGGGTCGCTGAACGTGAGCTTCGCGCCGAACGCGCGGGCCACACGCTTGCGCGGCTCGGTCACGTTGCGCGGCATCACCAGCTCGATCTTCAAGCGAGGCAAGGCGGCAGGTTCGACTTGCAGCCGCCGTCGCCGCTCCCGTTGAAGCCGAAGGGACACGCGCTTCCGACCGCGACGCATTTGCCCCCGAGCAGCGGGGCCTCCATGCCGCGACACGAACCGAACCGGGGCACGCACACGCGCTCGCGGAGCACGAAGTCCTGATCACAGATCGGAAGCTTCGGCTCCTCCGGCGGGGGCTGCTCGTCGTTTTTGCACGCGATGCCAAGACAAGTCGCCAGCACCACGATCAGCAGAGAGGAGCGCACAACTCATTCGCCACCCAGCCATCCCGGTCGTCAAGCCGATCAGATGAGCGATCCGCAGATGCCGGCGCCCATGAGGCAGCCCGTCGAACTGGGGACGGGGAACGCACTCCCGGTGCACACCGACGATGGTCACGGAGCTCGAGGTCCATCCGCTGCCATCGATGCGGGCTGACTCACCAGACGTAGCTCTTCTCCCACTTCATCGGCGCGAAGTAGCGATCACCGCGGTCGCAGACGATGGCGACGATGCAAGCCGGCTTGCCCTCCGCGATGTGCTGCTTGGCGAGCTGCACCGCGGCCCAGACGTTCGCGCCCGACGAGTGACCGACGTGCAGTCCCTCTTCGCGGGCGAGTCGATCGGCCATCTCCCAGCCCGGGTCGGTGCCCACGGGCATGATCTCGTCGGGCACGTGCGCGTCGTAGATGGCCGGCACGAGCGACGACGCCATGTGCTTGAGCCCCTCGAGCCCGTGCAGCGGCTCGTCGGGTTCGACGGCGACGCAGCGGATGGGGAACGGCGCCTCCTTGAGGCGACGCGTGGTTCCCATCATCGTCCCGCTGGTCCCGAGGCCGGCGACGAAGTGGGTCACCTCGCGACCGAGGTCGTCGAGGATCTCCTTCCCGGTGCCGAGGTAGTGCGCGCGCGGGTTCGAGGGGTTCGAGTATTGATCGGGGTAGAAGTACCGATCGGGCTCGGCCTCGACCATCTTGCGCACCACGCGGATGGCGCCGTCGCTGCCCTCCATCGGGTCGCTGAACGTGAGCTTCGCGCCGAACGCGCGGGCCACACGCTTGCGCGGCTCGGTCACGTTGCGCGGCATGACGAGCTCGATCTTCAAGCCGAGCGCGGCGCCGATCATCGAGTACGCGACGCCGGTGTTGCCTGAGGTCGAGTCGACGAGGATCTTGTCGCGAGAGAAGCGACCGTCGGCGATGGCGTCGAGGATCATCTGGCGCGCGGCGCGGTCCTTCACGCTCCCGCCGGGGTTGGCGAACTCGAGCTTCGCGTAGACCTTCACGTCGGGCGCGTCGCGCAGCTCTGCAAGCCGCGACAAGCGCACGAGCGGCGTGTTGCCCACGGCGTCGAGGATGCGCTCGAGCGCGCGGGCGCGATGGAGCGGCTTCATGAAGGCAGCTCGTCGTTGCGAGCGCCCGGGAACGTCACCGGCACCACGTCGATGCGCGCCGCGACGCGGATCTGCCGCAGCGCTCGCGCCGCACCTTGTGCGATCGCCAGCACCGCCGGGTCGGGCGAGAGCTCCGCGATCGCGTCGCACAGCGGAAGGTCGGCGAGCTCGATCGGATCGGCGTCGGTGGCGATCGCGACCTTCGGGTTGGTCTCGATCGCCGCACGCGAGGCCGCGTGGGTCGACGTGCGGATCAACCCGAAGCCCGCGCCGGCGAGGTAGTGAGATTCGACCTCGCCGCTCAGACCGGTGGCGATGACGAGGCCGGTGGCGGCCGCGACGTGCGCCTGACCTTCTTCGCCGATCTCCGGCACCAGGCGCTGCCGCACGGTGCGGACGTCCGCCAAGATCAGGCTCCGCCGGCGATCGCGGGGACGATGGAGATCTGCTCGCCGTCCTTGACCGGAGTGCGCAGGCCCTCGAGGAAGCGGATGTCCTCCTCGCCCACGTAGATGTTGATGAACTTGCGCACGCCCTTCTCGTCGAGGAGTCGGTCCTTCATGCCCGCGTGCTTCGCCTCGAGGCTGTTGATCACGTCGGCGACGGTGGCCGCCTCCTCGACGTTGACCTCTTCGTTGCCACCGGTGAGCGAGCGGAGCGGGGTGGGGATACGGACGATGACGGCCATGGGAATCTCCTCAATCTTCAGATGAGCTTGACGCTTGATAGCGCGCCGCGTCGATGGCGTCGATTGTCCGGGTCGTCCCGCACAACGCGCAACCCGTACGGCCACGGATGCGACGAACCCGCAGGTCGTCTCGGAGGCCGTCGAGCGACACGAGCGTGCCGAACGGTGCCTTGCCGTCGAGGACCTCGAGCGCGAGCTGCGCCTGCATCGCGCCGATGATTCCGCACACCGGTCCGACCACGCCGGCGATGTCGCACCCGGCCTGTGCCCCCGCGGGGATGTCCTCGAACAGGCATCGGTAGCACGGGCCGCCCTCGGGACCGACCGCGAACGCTGTGCCGATCCACCGGATGGCGGCGCCGTGGACGATGGGCTTGCCCGCGAGGCGCGCGACGTCGGCGGCGAGGAACTTGGTGGCGAAGTTGTCGCTGCACTCGACGATCACGTCGGCACCCGCGACGAGCTCGCTGTGGCCGGGCGAGAGGCGGCCCGTGCGGGTCTCGACCCGCGTCTTCACGCGTCGCCGCGCGAGGCCGTCGACGGTGGCTTCGAGCTTGGAGCGCCCGACGTCGCAGTCGCGGAAGAGGATCTGCCGATGCAGGTTCGAGCGATCGACCTCGTCGTCGTCGACGAGGAGGAGCCTGCCGATGCCTGCGTGCGCGAGCGCGAGCGCCGCGGGCGCACCCAGGCCGCCCACACCGACGATCGCGACGGTGGCCTCTTCACGCGGAATCATCCCCACGGCGGAGCCTCCGGGATGTGTGAGAAGTGCTCGCCGAGCGAGAAATAGCGCTCGCCGGTGTCGCACAGCACCACCACCACGTTCTTGCCCGGACCGAGCTCGCGCGCGACGCGGAGCGCAGCGAACACCGCCGCACCGCTCGAGATGCCGACGAGCAGGCCCTCCTTGCGGGCGAGCGCGCGCATCGTGCGCCAGGCGTCGTCGTCGTCGACGGTGGCGACCTCGTCGACGGCGCTCCGATCGAAGATCGAGGGGACGAACCCCGCGGCGAGGCCTTGAATCTTGGTCGGACCGCGCTCGCCGCGCGAGATGGTGGCCGAGCGCTCCGGCTCGACGGCGACGATGCGACCGATGCGATCGCGGATGGTATGGGCCACGCCGGTGATCGTGCCGCCGGTGCCGACCGTGGCGACGAACGCATCCAGCCGTTCGAGGCCGATCGTGCGGATCGACTCGATGATCTCGCGTGCCGTCTCCGCGTGCGCCTCGGGGTTGGCCGGGTTGTCGAACTGGTGGGGGACGAACGCGCCCTCGATGGTGCGCGCGAGCTCCTCGGCCTTGGCGATTGCGCCCTCCATCTGGCGCTCCGGCTCGGTGAGGACCACCTCGGCGCCGAAGGCCTCGAGCAGCTGCCGACGCTCGAGCGACATCGAGGCCGGCAACGTGAGCACGCATCGGTAACCCTTCACCGAGCACACCATCGCGAGCGCGATTCCGGTGTTGCCGCTGGTCGGCTCGACGACGGTGCCGCCCGGACGGAGACGGCCGTCGGCCTCGGCGCGCTCGATCATCGCGAGCGCGATGCGATCCTTCACCGAGCCTGCGGGCTCGAGCTGCTCGCATTTGCCCCAAATCGTGGCGCGTCCTGCTTCCTCGTCGATGCGCGAGAGGCGCACCAACGGGGTGTCGCCGACGAGCTCGAGCATGGATCCATAGACGGGCATCGGGGGTGATCTCTAGCGCGAGCGGTCCCACGAATCGAGGGCGGCCTGGGTTGCCGGGTCGATGGTTGCCGGCTCGCGCCCCGGGCCCTTGGCCCGCGCGGAGAGCCACGCGGCGCGCGCCTCGGCCGCGAGTCCCCAGGCCGCGAGGTACTCGAACGGTCGCTTGGTCTTCAGATCCTCGCCGCCGGTGCGTGCCTCGAGCCGCGGCGGCTTGCCCCAGATGCCGACCAGACGGATGTCGCCCCAGGCGAGCTGGTATCCGTGTCCGTCGTCCGACAGCCGCGGCGCATCGCGCGCAGGCTCGTCGTCGATCGCGAGCGAGGCGAGATCGCGCCCTGCGAGCCCGTCGATCGGCCCGCCGAACGCGGCGACGATCGTCGTCGCGAGGTCGGTCGGATCGGTGACCGCGTTGACCGTGCGGCCCGCCGCGAGCGCAGCCGGAAAGCGGATCACCAGGGGAATGGCCAGTGGATCTTCGGCCGGCTCGACCTCTTTGGGGGCGCTCGGAGGCGGAACGACTCCGGAGGCGCTGGCCGAGGCAGCAGCCTTGGCGTCGACCGGAGGGACATAGGCTTGGGGGAGCACGAACGGCGCGTCGCCGGTGATCGCGAACAGCGTCTTGTCGAGCGCACCGCTATTGCGCAGCGCCTCGATCAACGCGTCGAGCTTCTTGTCCTGACCCTCGAGCGCGCTCGACTGCAGGGCGACCATTCGGACGCGATCGCCCTCGGTGATCTTGAGGAGGTTCTTCTTCGCCTTGGCGAGGATCTGCACGACGTGTTTCGGATCGACCGAGCCGGTGTAGCCGTCGGGCGGCAAGGTCTTGAGGGCTTCGGCCGACACCTCCCACGGCGGGTGGGCTCCTCGGGCGTGCGCGACGACGAACGCCTTCTTGCCAGCGTGGCTGTCGAGCCACCGCGTGATCTCGTCGAACGCTGCCGAGGGACCGTCCAGCGGCGATCGCGCCGCGTAGTTGGTCCAGTCGTGGGCGAACCCGAACGCCGCACCGGTGGTCGGCACCTCGGTGAACATCGCGGTCGCGACGCCGAACGGCACGAGCGCGCGACCGAGCAGCGGGGTTCGCGGAGACAGGCGCGCGGCCGTGTCCTCGAGCGCGTGCACCGGCACCGGAAGACCCGTGAGGAGCGAGGCCACCGACGCGGGCGCCACGTGCGACGGCGCGCGATGGCCCCGGAACACGACGCCTTCGTGCGCGAGCTTCTGCAGCGACGGCAGCCCGAGCTGCGAAGAACGCAGACCGGCCATCACCACCACCACCACCGCCTCGGGGGCCCGCGGCTTGTCCTTCGGCGGCGCCCGGTGCACCCGGACGATGCGCGGCTCGGCGATCGCGACGCGGCCCTGTTTCGGTGACTTGGTGACCGCGATCTCGATCACCGCGAGCCCCTCGCCCGAGACCGGGAGCGGCGCGGACACCCCGCTCCACGCCGCCGCGCTCGCGGTCGACTTGGCGATGACCTTGGGCGCGTCGCTGCTCGTCGCGCGCACGCGAACCTCGACCTCGCCGCCAGAGCCCTCGCCGATGGCGCCGACGTCGGCGGCGAACGAAGCCCCTGCGGGCACGAACGCGACGCACCGCACGACGGCGGGAGCCATCAGCGTGAACGCCCTGCGCGGAGCGCCGCCGATCGACACCTGCGTGATCGCGTCGCGTCGCGTGGGAGCAGCATAGGCCGCCGCCTCTCCATCGGCGGCCCCGACGCGGATCCAGTCGATCTCGGCGAGCGGCTCCTCCTTCTTTGCAGGGCCGATCCACCGCAGAGTGAGCACGTGCAAGCCAGGCGCGATGGTGTGCGCGGCGTTGGTGACGGTGACCACGCGATCTTCGGTGGCCGACAACACCAGCGTGCCGATGGCCTTGCCGTCGATGCTGGCGACCGCCTTCTTGGCGCCGCGGGCGCGCGCCCGCACCGAAACGAGCGGCGGGCCGCTCGCGTCGACGGCGAAGGTGAAGGACTGCGATCGATCGAGCACGCGGCCCCAGGTCGCCCCGTCGCGTTCGAACGCCGGTAGCTCGGCGAGATCTGGATCACCCGGCGTCGACCAGGCCGCTTCTCCCGTGCCGACGTCGACGAACGCCCCGCGATGCTCCACGCGACACCGCGGCGACGCACCGAGCAGGTCGAGCGCGACGTCGACGGGCGCCGTGGGGGCGACCGGAGGGGGGAGCGGCGCGCCCGCATCGGGTTGCGGCTCGACCGCGGCGTTGCGTCGACCGCAGCCGAGCGCGGTCATCATGACGAGCGCGAGGGTGCGAATCGTCTTCATGTCATTCGTCGGGCTTCTTCGGCGGCTCGGGATCCGGGGGCGGAAGACGCTCGGGAGGCGGCAGTGTCTCGGGATCGATGGAGGGCTTGGGCACCACGCCGGCCAGCGTCTCCATCCGCGGCTCGGAGAACCCACGCACGGCAGGACGCGGCTTCGGCGTGGGCGTCGCGGAGAAGCCCTCGCGCGAGCGCGGCGCGGGCCCCGAGCCCGGCGGCGGATCGCTGCGATTGCCCGAGGAGCGCGGGCGCAGCTCGCGCGTGTCGATGATCGGCCGTTTGGAAATCGAGGAGCCGGGGCTCGCGACCTGGAGCACTGCGTCGGCGAGCGACCCCGGCGTCGCGCTCTCGGCGGCGGGCTCGTCTTCGCTGTCGGGCGCGGGCGGCATGACCGACTCGAGCGAGAACTCGATCGGCGTCGGTTCGGCGCTGACGTCCCGCACCACGACGGGCGGCGGCGTGCGCGCGGGGGGTGGGGGCGCCGAAGGCGTGACCCGTTGGTCGAGGCGCTCACGCGCTCGGGCGAGCAGATCGACGCCCTTCACGCTGGTCGCGCGGACCACCAGACCGCGCGAGGCCGCGTCGACCAAGACGTCTTCCAGAGTGGAGGCGGCCACGTCTCCCGCGAGGATCATCGTCCGCGGCGACGCGCCCTCCGCGAGCCGCTCGAACAGGCGCCGTACCTGGGTCGGGGTCGAAGGCAGGTAGCTCGCGAGCGCAGCCGGCTCGAGGCCGATGACGGCGAGCTCCATCGTCGAGATCCCGCTCACTGCGTCGCACGCCGCGCGCAGCGTGTGCAGCACCGGGCGGAGCTGATCGCCGAGCTCTCCCTCGATGGACTCGCCCTCGGTGCGCGCCGGAACGGGGCGGATGAGGAAGCGGCCGCCGACCACGCCGAGAAGGCTCGGGAGCACGTCGCGCCCGCGGGTGAAGCTGCCATCGACGCCGGTTCGCGAGAGCCTTCGGATACCGCCGCCCTCGAGCTCGACCTCGAACACGTGCGCGGCGTCGCGCACGACCACGCACGCATCCTTGCGGACCGAGTTGGTGATCGAGAGCAGCGTCGCGACGGTGAGGTCGTCGAGCCGACCGCGAACCTCCGCGCCGCTGGCGATGCGAGACTCGATGCGCACGCGAGGCGCGAGCACCTCGCGCACCCGTGCGACGATGGTCGCGGCGTCGTCGTCCTTGCGCAGCGTGGCGGTCGAATCGACCCGCAGGTCGCGCAGACGCTGCAGCAGGTCTTCCTTCCAAGAAAGGAGCACGACCGGTCGATCGCGCAACGCGACGTCCCGGCGGAGCGCGCGCGCGAGGCCGACCCCGTCGAGGCCAGGCATGAGCACGTCGCTCACGATCGCGGCGGCTTCGTGCGCGCGGGCGAGGGCCAGCGCCGATTCGCCTTCGGGCGCGGTGAGCACCGTGGCACCCGCCGAGCGGAGCACCTCTCCGATGTAGTCGGCGATGGAGGCGTCGTCGTCCGCGACGACGATGGTCCGGCCCTCGAGATCGACCTCGAGCTTGCCCCGGCGAGAGCCCCGGCGATCGCCGATCGGCTCGCCCATGGGGGCGATCGCGATCGGTCGACGCAAGTGATCGTCGCGGAACGACACCGCGCCCAAGCTGCGATCGCGCACGACGTCGCGGATGCGGGCGAGCGCGCCCCAGTAGGGGCCCAGCACCTCGGCGCCGGTTCCGAGCGTCACCTTCTTGGTCGCGGCGCTGGGGGTCAGCTGATCGAGGAGCAACCGGTGGAGCTCCTGCTCGAGTCGAACCACGAGCTCGCCGACGGTGACTTCTCCGAGCTCGGGATGGAGCGCAGTCGGCAGCGCGCGCGAACGCTCGCCGACGACGTCGGCGCAGGCCTCGCGCAGCGTGACGCCGGCGACGGGTTTCTCCAGTGCCTTGGCCACGCCGAGCGCGATCAGCTGCGAGAGCTTCGACGGCTCTCCCCCGTTGAGCCGTTCGGCGGCTGCCACGATGGGCACCGGACCGGTCAACACGTCTTCGGAGAACGCTGCAACGAGGTCGAGCGCTCCAGCCAGATCGACATCGATCACCAGCAGATCGGGCGCGACCGCGCGCGCCAGATCGAGCGCCGTTCCTACGTCGGCGGTGCGCTCGATCTCGCAGGGGAGCGTCTGCGGATCGTCTTCGAGCGCGAGGGCGAGAGGCTCCGCGCCGACGACCAGGACCGTCCAGGGCGCCGCGATCGAGGCAATGGGGATGACCGGCTCGGGCGGGACCTCGGAAACCGGTGGCGGCGGGACGGTGTTGCCCTTCTGCCAGGCGAGCTCCGGCAACCGGTCGACGAGCGACTGGAGCTCGAGGACCAGGCCACGCGAGAGCCTGCCAGCCCCCGCCGCCTCGTCGAGCCTCCGGGTGGCCGTCGCGATCGCTTGGGCGAGCACCGTGAAGTGCAAAAGGCGCGCGCCGACACCGAGCGCGTGCAACTTGCGACGCAGCTCGTCGCGCACGCGATGGGCGGGATCCTGCGCCAGCGCATCGATCGCCGGCCGCAGCTCGGACGCCTTCCGCCCGAGGCTCGTGACGAAATCGGCCGCGGCACCGCCAAAACGCGTCGCGTCCTTACCCCCCGCGTCGTTCGACTCCATCTCCGCGAGCCTCTCCATTCGCGCCGGCGCCGGCGACTCACCCCGGGAGCGGCGGGTAGCACGGCGGCTCCGACGCGGCGAACCGGTCGCCCGGCCGTTCGTGGCGCCGACCGCGCCTCGGCGGGCTTTCGACCCGCTTGGTCGTGTCAGGATTCTTCCTATTCCGCCGCGGTTGCCGCTAGCATGCACCCGCAATGGGCCAAGACACCCGGAAGGATCCGCGCGCGAAAGTGCTCAGCCTGAACGTCCGCTACAAGAGCGCGACGGTCGACGAGTTCATCGAGCATCACTCGCACGACATCTCCAAGGGCGGCATCTTCATCAAGACGCCGAGCCCGTTCCCTGCGGGCACCCTGCTGAAGTTCGAGATCCGCATCCGCGAGGACCAGCCGCTGATCGCAGGCGTCGGTCGCGTGGTCTGGAAGCGCGAGCCGCCGCAGGCTGCGTCCGAGCGCCCCGCCGGAATGGGCGTGAAGTTCATCAAGCTCGACGGGCACAGCCGCGAGCTGATCGACCGCATCGTCGCCGAGCGCAAGGACGAGGGACCCTCGTTCGAAGAGACCGCCGACGGCAACGCGCCGAGCTCGTCTGCGCCGCCGCCCTCGGTCCCCGTCGCCAACACGGTGAGCGGCGCCGGTGGAGGCGCGTTCTTCCCGGCCGGTCCCGCGGCCGAACAGCCGCCGGCCGCCGAGCGCACGGTCATCAAGCAGACCGACGAAATCCTCGCCGACGCGCTCAAGGGCGCAGGTCTCGGCGCGGTCTCCACGGCGGCCTCGGCGCCGGTCATCGACCTGCCCCCGGTGCCCGCAGCCAAGCCCGGTCTGCCCGCCCGCAAGGCGACCCTGGTCGGCATGCCGGCCGCGCCGTTCCAGCTTCCCCCCGAGGTCGCCGCTGCGGCCAAGGAGTTCGAGGCGAAGACCAAGGAGCCCGAGCCCGCGCCCAAGGCGGTCGAGCCCGAGCCCGCGCCCAAGGCGGTCGAGCCCGAGCCCGCGCCCAAGGCGGTCGAGCCGGTCAAGGAGCCTTCGCCCAAGCCCGCACCGGTCGCCGCAAAACCGGCCGCAGCGGAAAAACCGGCAAAGATCGAAAAAGAGGAAAAGCCCGCTGCCAGCAAGCCGGAGTCGCGTCGTCCGCCGCCGCTCGCCGCCGCCGCCGCTCCGGCGGAGCCGCAGGCCAAGGGTGGCGCTGCCGGCTGGCTCGTCGTGCTGCTCCTCGTCGGCGCCGCCGGCGCAGGCGCGTACTTCCTGATGAACAAGGGCAACGAGCAGCCTCGGCCGGTTCCGAGCACCACGGCCCCGAGCCCGACGCCCGTCCCCACGCCGTCGCCCTCGCCAGTCGTCAGCGCACCTCCGGTCCCGAGCGAGACCGTCGCTCCGTCCGCGGCGCCCAGCGCGTCGGCAGCCCCGTCGGCGAGCGTTTCGGCGGCGCCCTCCGCGGCCCCCTCGCCGAGCCCTGCGGCGCCTGCGACCACCGCGGCCCCGCCGCCTCCGCCGCCGGCCACCACGGCGGCCCCGCCGCCGCCTCCGCCTGCGACGACGGCAGCCCCCAAGCCGCCGCCCCCGCCCAAGCCCCCCGCGGACGACAACCCCTACCAGTGACCCTTCCCGGCGGGTCGGTCTCTCGAGACCGGCCCGTCGTGTTTCCGGCCGGTCAGTGGTGGTGCGCGTCGAACTCGGCGAGCAGCGTGTCGACCAGCGTGCGGTCCTCGTCGCGCGCCATCAGCGCCGCCGGGAGCAGCCGCGCCCCGGCCCTCCCCAGGGCGACCCGGAGGACGGAGAGATCCGACACGGGAAGGCGTGCCTCGCGCACCAGCGCGATCCGGGCGAGCACGAACCGGAGGCGGACCTCGCCAGGCTCCCCGCCCAGGACCGAGACCTCACGGGTGGGCCCGAAGGAGCCCGTGATCTGGCGAACCAGCCCGCGCAAGCGGGACGCCCTGCGGCGAGCCTCGGCCCCCTCCTGGGTGGCGTGGAGTGCAAAATTCCGGTTGCGTGACGCTTCCGGGCGCCGAAGGACCAGGGCGGCCGTCAGGGCATCGGCGCGGAGGGACATGTGGACTCTCTCTCGGATGGATCGGAGCGTCCGTCCAGCTTGCAGCTAGGCCCAGACCCAGGTACCAATCGGTCCTCCATGCGTCGCGCCGCACCCCTCTTCGCGATCTCCTCGACCCTCGTTGTCGTCGGCCTCAGCTCGCTCATCGGTGGCTGCGGTGAGAAGCTGAAATACAAAGCCGAGCCTGCGTACTCGGGCCCGAAGGCAAGCCTGCCGAAGCCCCCGCAGATTCCGACGCCCTCGAGCTTCAAGGTTGGCAACTCGTGGACCGTCTACGGTCTGCAGCACCAACTCAACAACCCGCGCCACCGCGCGGAGGTCGACGGCAAAGCCGCCGTCATCGACGGCTACGTCGTGAACATCTATCGGCCGAAGGAGCCTGCCGGCAAGGAGGGCTGCATCTATCCGATGAAGAAGCACCCGCCGACGTCGAAGGAGCCCACTCCGAAGGGCGTCGACTGCGCGCCGATCTTCACCGGCCCGAACAAGCTCGAGCCGCCGCACTTCTGGATCGCCGACAGCAAAGACGAGAAGAACCCCGCCAAGATGGTCATGGTGATGGGTTACGCGTCCACGTTCATCCAGCAGCACATGGCCCGCGATCAGTACAAGGGCAAGAAGCCCGAAGAGATCGCGGCGATGAAGGATGACGACAAGTACATGGACAACAACTACTCGTCGCAGATCACCATCCTCGGCGAGCCGAAGTTGGGCTCGAAGGTCACCGTGAGTGGCCAGTTCGGTGCGCACTACGAAGAGGGCCAGGGCGGCCGCGCAACGTCGCCCTACGGCATCATCGACGTCACGTCGCACAAGAAGGGCAAGATTGAGTACAAGGAAGGCGGCGAGGAGATCCCCGAGCTGAAGTGAGCTCGTCGATCGTCGCCTGACTGGATGGAGCCCGCCTCGCCGCGGGCTTCGTCGTTTTGTTCGCCCGATCGTTGTCGCCGCCGCGAGAGATTTGCACCACGGAGGACACGGAGATCAGGGAGACGAGAGTCTGGTGCTGCCGCGGGCTTCGTGCCGAGGTCTCACTGGGCTCTCCTCGTCGGCGAACATGCGTGCGAGAGACAGAGCAGCACGATAGGTGCAGCCGAGATCGGCAGACCCAATCTCGTCTCGCCTCCTGATCTCCGTTCTCCGTGGTGAAATCTCTCGAATGCAGAGAGTTGGTCACCAGCGACGACTGACGACTGAGGTCAGCCGAACAAGTCCTTCAGCTTCTCCATGAACGTCCGCCGCTGCGGCATCACGTCTTCGCCGAGCTCCTTGGCGAGCTCCTCGAGCAGCTCCTTCTGACGGGCGGTGAGCTTGTCGGGGACCTCGAGGTTCACCTCGACGCGCTGGTCGCCGCGGCCGCCGGTGCGCTTGGGAACGCCCTTGCCCTTGAGGCGCAGCACCGCGCCGGGCTGCGTGCCCGCGGGGACGCGGACCTTGGCCTTGCCCTCGAGCGTGGGCACCTCGACCTCGCCGCCGAGCGCGGCGATGGGGAACGAGATCGGCACGGTGCAGACGACGTCGTCGCGCACGCGTTTGAAGAACGGGTGCTCCTCGACCTTGAATACGAGCTCGAGGTCGCCTGCGGCCTTGCCTGCGCGCGCGACGTTGCCGGCGCCGCTCACCAGCGTGGTGGCGCCGTCTTCGATGCCGGGCGGGACCGAAACATCGAGCGTGTTCTCGGCGGCGATGATTCCGACGCCGCGACAGGTGTCGCACGGGTCGGTGACCACGTGTCCGCGGCCGTTGCAGTGGGCGCAAGGACGCTCCGCGACGAACCCGAGCAGCCCCTGCGTGAAGCGCACGCGTCCGCGTCCACCGCACGCCGAGCAGGTCTCGGGGCGCGTGCCGGGCTTGGCGCCGCTGCCGTGACACGTGGTGCACGAGATCGCCCGGTCGTAGGTGATCTTGTGCGTGCAGCCGAACGCGGCTTCGTGGAACGTCAGGACGATCTCCTTGCGGAGGTCGCCGCGCGCGCCCTTCTGGAAGCCGAACGCGCCGAACAGCGTGCCGAGCAGGTCCTCGATGCTGCTCGCATCTACGCCGAAGCCGCCGGGAAAGCCGGCGCCGCCGGGGAAGCCGCCGTCCGCGGCCGCGGCGCCGAACCGATCGTAGGTCGCGCGCTTCTGCGGATCGGAGAGGATCTGGTAGGCGGCGTTGATCTTCTTGAATCGCTCGTGCGCTTGCGGGTCGTCCGGGTTCTTGTCGGGGTGGTGCACCGCCGCGAGCTTGCGGAACGCCGACTTGATCTCGTCCTGGCTCGCGTCACGGCTGACGCCAAGGACATCGTAAGGATCGGGGAGCTGACTCATCGTCGATCAACCACCTTCGGTCGGCGCGTCGGCGCCGGCGTCGGCGCAATTGGTTCCCGACTTGCTCTCGCGGACGCTGAGAGAGCAAGGACGGGCGGAGAAGTCGCTGCACTGCGTGTATGCCGCGACGCGCTTCTCGCACGTGGCCACGGTGCCCAGGTCATATTCGATGCACCGGCCGGTCAGCGCGGCGGCCGCCTCGATGCGGTCCACGTACGCGGGGCACTCGGGCGCGGGCGACAGCGAGCAGCCGAGCTCGGCGGCCTTGGCGTTCATCGCCGCGGTGACGCGTGCGCATGCCGACGCCCGATCGCCGTAGGCGCCGCTCGCGCCTGCGTCGGCGAACGGATCCGGTACGATCGCCGCGTCCGTTCCACCGACCTCGGTGCCCGAGGAGCTGCATGCCGCGACGGACAGACAGGCGAGCGCGAGCGCGGCACGGATCATGGGCGGGGAGGATAAGTCCCGGGACGCACGTCCGCCACCCAGGGTGCGACCTTCGGATACGACCATGACGAACCGGGCGCGCCGAACGCCGCGAGCCCGAGGACCGACCAGGCGGGCTGCCAGCCATCGACCGCGAACCGACTCGCGTACACCTCCCGCACCGTCAACTCCGACAGCTTGCCGCGTACGGGAAAGCCCCACGCCGCCTCTTGGGAGACGTCGTCCGGGTCGGCGAACTGCCGCCACACGAAGAAGCCCGCGAACGCCGGCTCGCCGATCACGCCCGAGAGGATGGCGCGGTAGGCCTCCGACTGGGCCTCCTCGTCGACCTTCACGCCCTTCATCGAGTCCGGCCATTCCCAGGGCCGTACGGCCGGATCGGGGCGGGTGGTGTAGCCGACCTCGGTGAACATCACCGGCTTGTTCCACGCGGTGGCGAGTGCCTGCACCTTGGCGCCGACCCGTGCTCCGCCTGCGAGGAGCTCGTCGCGACCGGCGCCTGCCTTGTCGGCGAGCGGATAGAACGCGTTGATCCCGATCACGTCGATCTCGCGCAGCAGGACGACCTCGTCGACGTCGTCCCAGTTGGCGCTGTAGGTGAGGATGCCGGCGTAGTGCGCACGGATGTCGCGCACGAGCGCGCGGCCCTCTTCGACCGCACGGCCGCTCGTCAGCCACGAACGCAGCTCGACGCCGATCGAGAGCACCTCGACGTCGTGCGCGCGCGCGACGTCGGCCCACGCGAGCGCGAACTTGCGATACGAGCTCGCGAACGTGCGCATCGCCGCGTCCGTCGCCCGACCACGGAGCTCGTAGCCGCCGTCGTCCTTCTTGATGTCGGGGGGAGCGCCCGGCTCGATCTCGCCGCGCCAACCGCCGGTCTCGACCCACAAATGCGGCACCAGCATGACGCGGAGGCCGCGCGCATGTGCTTGATCGATCGCGCGGCCGACCGCCTCGGTGTTCAGCTCGAACGGCGACTCGAACGAGAGGTCGATGCCGGTCGTGCGCGTGGACCACATGCGGCCGAACGGCGTGAGCGCGATCCAAGTCGCACCGAGCTCGATCGACGCGTCGAGCGACTTGCCACACGCGTTCGTGCCGTAGCCGACGCCGGGGTGGAGCGCGTTCTCGATCGGCCCGATGGTCATTCCGCGGATGGCGGGAAGCCCCGCGTCGTGCCAGCCGGTGGCGCGCGGTGCGGGGTGCGGCAGCGGAGGAAGGGGGCTCGCGGCCTGCGCGGACGATCCGAGCGCGGTGATCGCCGCAAGGACGATGAGCGGAGAAATCCACGGATCCGCCGAAGGCGGGACGTGGGTATGCGAATTCACGTGCCACCGCGGGCGGCGTCGAGGCGCGCGACGTCGAGCTCGCGAATGTGCGCGGCGACGTCGCGCGCCCCGGCCGCGCGCAGCTTCTCGGCTGCGTAGGAGTGGGCCACCGCCACGACAGCGCACCCGGCGGCGCAGCCCGCGCGCACACCGCCCACCGAGTCCTCGATGATCACGACGTCGTTCGGCGCGGCATCGAGCCGACGCAGCGCCTCGAGGTAACCCGCCGGATCGGGTTTGCACGCCTCGACGTCCTCGGCGGCGACGATGGTGCGCACGAGCTCGGTGGCGTCGCCCCGCTGCAGTGCGAAGTCGATCTCGACGCGGAGCGCACCGGAGACGATTCCGACCGTGCCGCGCTCCGCGCAGGCGCGGAGGAGCTCGAACGCCCCGGGGAAGATGACGAGCTCTCGCTCGACTGCGCGCATGTACACCGGGAGCTTCTCGGCGACGCACGCAGCGACGACGGCGTCGTCGTGCGGCTTGCCCGCGTCGCGCAGCATGCTCCGGAATCCCGTTGCGTCGTCGAACGCGAAGTACTTCGCGAGGTAGGTCTCCTCGTCGAGCGCGACGTCGAACTGCGCGAGCACCTCACGGAAGGCGGCGAAGTGCACGCGCTCGTCATCGACCAGCACGCCGTTGAAATCGAAGAGGTAGACCGACACGGCCCTCGATGCGTGCCGCGCCGCGGAGGGCGCCGCAAGGGTCAATGCAGGGTGTGGTGCTTGCCGTCGTGCTCGACCTTGGGCACTTCTTTGCGCTCCACGACGTAGACCACGTGCCCGAGGCCGCGGTCGGCCTCGATCAGCCGCGGGCCCTTTGCGGAGACGAACTCCGGTTCGAAGGCCGCAGCCTGCGCCCGTCGGCGGCGACGACGCACGATCGAAAGGAGCGCGATGGCCCAACCCGCGGTGGCGCCGATCGCGAGTGGCCAGGTGACGTTGCGCGTGCCCACGTCGTCGCGCCAGGCCTGTTCCAGCGCACGAGGGTCGGCGCCGTACGCCTTCGCGAGAGCACCCTCGAGCGGCTCGCCCCCCCGCGTGCTCGCGATGGTCGCAGCGAATCGCGTGCCCTCGGCGTCACGCGTGAGCCAACGGACGAAGTCCGCGCTCTGGGCCCAGGCGATGCGCGCGGCGGCGGGCTCGCTCGGAAAAGAATCGAGCGCGGTGATCGGTCGGAAGGCGCGGCGGACGTGCGCCGAGAAGAGCACCTCGGCGCGTTGCAGCCGGGCCTCGCCGGTCGCATGCACGGCGAACCCCTCTTGGAGCCAGCGTGGCAGGGGACGTCCCGCCGTGGCGTCGAACAACGCGAGGTGCGCGAGCTGGTGATGGAAGCTCTGGTCGACCTCGTTGGCTGCGCCCTCACGGCGTCGGATCGACACCACGATCAGGGAGAGCGACGGATACGCAACGGCATCGACGCGCGCGTCGGGCCGCGCCTCGAGCGGGGAGAGCGTGGCGAGCTCCTCGGGAGTGCGCGCGATGCGCAACTCGACGTTCTCGAGCACGTTCTGGCCGAGCGTCGTCGCGAGCGAGGCACGGTGCGCGTTTGCGCCAGCCACGAGCGTCTTCACCTCTTCGAAGGTCGACGGGTGGTGCACGACGCGCAGCCACCCGTGGCTCTCCACGAGGAAATCGCCCGGCGCGGCCGGCGCCTTGATCGCGTGGGCCGGTAGCGTGGGAACGTCCTTGCCGGGCTCCTCGGCCGCACTGTCGGCGTGGGCGTCGCGTACGAGCGAGCCCATGAGCACGTTCGCGCTCAACACAAAGGCGAGCAGGCGGGCGGACTTCATTTCCACTGCAGGATCACCGGAGCCGGACTCGTATCATCGCGCGTGACCGCGAAGACGACGACCCCCGCGGCTGCTGCGCCTCCGACGGCGACCCAGAACCAGGGGTTCTCGTAGAACGCTCCACCCTTCTTCTCGGGGCCCTTCTCCTTGGGCTGAGGCAACGCGGGAGGTGGTGCGTACCGTGTGTGCAACGAGCCGACGAACGGGGCCCATCCGGACGCTTCGCGCCGATGCCTGGTCCCCTCGACGCTCTCGCCCGCCGCATCCCAGACCCGCACCTCGGCGACGCCGTCGGCGATGCCCACGATCGCAATCGCACGTGCACCCGTGCGTCGCGCGATCTCGCGGAGCATCGCGCGCGACGCCGCGTCGTCGCCCTTCACCTGGGCGCGCAGCTCGGCGAGCTCCTTGACCGACGTGGTCGCGCCTTCCTTCGGGGCCTCGCCCGCGAGCACCCGCGCCTCGGCGTCGACGAGCTTCGGACGCAGGGCCTCGTCGCCGTAGACCGCCTGCGCCACGGGCCAGGCGAGCTCCGACGAGGTACCTGCCGCGGCGAGCACGATCACGCCGCGCCGTGCGACGGCCGGCTCGCTGGCGGTCGTCGGTGCAGCGAGCACGACGGGACCAGCCAGAGCCGATCCCGTGCTGGTTGTCGCGACCACCAACGCGAGCGCGAACGCGAGTGCCCGCCGCTCAGTCGTTCCGCCGACCCGAGAGGAGCTGCAGGAGGAACAAGAAGAGGTTGAGGAAGTCGAGATAGAGGCTGATGGCCGCATCGACGGGGGTGATCGGCTCCTCGGAGTGGAGCAGGCGGGACGTATCGTAGAGCACGTAGGCTCCGAAGAGCAGTACGCCGACGCTGGCGATGGCCAGGTGGAAGACCTGCGAGCCGACGAACATGCCGATCACCGACGCGCCGATCAGCACGAGCAGGCCCATCCAGAGCATGCCGCCGAGGAACGAGAAGTCCTTCTTGCTGGTGAACGCGTAGGCGGTGAGCCCGCCGAATCCGGCGGTTGCGAGGAGGAACGCGTCGCGAACGGGGTTCGCGCTCAGCGTACCGCCCATCTTCGCCATGAGCGTGGCGACGAACAGCACCGGCGCGATGAACAGGCCGGAGACGAAGGTGAACCCGAGCAGCGCGGCGACGTTGACGCCTGGGCGGTGTCGCACGCCTGCGAGGAGGAAGAACGCGCCGAAGTAGACGATGATCGACATGATGCCGTGCTGCATCACGAACGCGACGATCGGCGGGACCATCACGCCCTTGCCGGCCGCGATCGGCGCACCCGCGTACAGCGCGGTCATGGCCCCGCCCGCAGCCGCGAGGATGCCGGCGAAGAACAAGCCGTAGACCTTGCGGAGGAAGGCGAGGCGCGTCTGTGCGGTCGCGCGGGCGAGGGGGACGCCGCGCGGGGAGTAACGATTGGGGTACGTCGGAACCATGGTTGGTGCTGAACCTAACCAGCGTTCGACACCAGGAAAGTGTTCCCGCTGCCACGGCCGCGCTCGATCCATTCCAGGTTTCGAGGGGCTACGCCCCTCGAGCTCCCCTCGCCTGATCTCGCTTCGCTGCGAGCATGCTCTCAATCGTGGTATTCCGCGGCTCATGCGCAGGCGTAGCGAAGGAGTTCTTCTCGGCGGCGAGGCGACGGCCGGGCCGCTGCGGTATCCGCCCGAAGAAATCATCTCGGCGCTCGAGTCTTTTGCAACCGAGGCCCGGGTCGCTCGCATCCAAGACGTGCTGTCGCGTCGGCTCGCGTCGGTCACGGTCGTGGTCGACTCGCTCCACGATCCGCACAACGGCGCGGCCATCGTCCGCAGCTGCGACGCGTTCGGCGTGCAGTACTTCCACGCGATCGAGCGAAACGAGCCGTTCGCTGCGGCGCACGCCGTCGCCCGTGGCTCCCAGAAGTGGGTCGACGTCGTCCGGCATCAGAGCCCGGTGTCGTGCCTCTCGGCGCTCCGTGCGAGCGGTCACGAGCTCGTGGCCACCCACCCCGAGGGCGAGCTCGTCCCCGAGGACCTCGCCTCGATCCCCAAGGTCGCCCTGGTCCTCGGCAACGAGCGCGTCGGCATCGCGCCCGACGTTCGCGCGGCCTGCACCCGCGCGGTCCGCGTCCCGATGAGCGGATTCGTCGAATCCCTCAACGTCTCGGTCACCACCGCCATCCTGCTCTTCGCCGCAACCCGGGGGCGGAAGGGCGATCTCGACGAGGCGACGCGCCGCTTCCTCTACGCGCGCGGTCTCCTCCTCACCGTTCCGCGCGCCGAGGAGCGGCTCGAGGGCATGCGCCAACGCTCGTCGGGGTGATAGAGTCCTCTCGATGCGTCGCGCGCTCCTCGTGTTGGTTGGCTTGCTCGCTTCGGCGACGGTGGCCTGCTCACCTTCCGACGGCGACACCCCCAAGACCGACGCGGGCCCCGACGTCAGCTGCGTCGCGTTCGACGCCGGTCCCGCTTACGAAGCGCCGCCGCCGGCCGACGTCGACCCGCTCGACGAAGACGCCACCGCGGCCGACACCGCGCCGCCGGATGTCGGCCCGATCATCACCCGCGCCGAGATCGACGACATCATCGCGAACTCCTGTTCGTTCAGCACCTGTCATGGGACCAAACCGGGCAAGGGCGGGCTCTACCTGCCCGCGCCGCCGAACAACTGGGTCGTCGAGCTGGTGAACAAGCCGTCGACCACCCACAAGACCATGAAGCGGGTGATCCCGGGCGATCCGACCAACAGCTTCATGGTGCAGAAGCTCGGTCCCGGGCTGTGTGCCCTGTCCAAGGACTGCGTCGGCGGCAACTGCGGTGACCGCATGCCGCAGACCTCGGACCCGTTGCCCAAGGACGAGATCGCGAAGATCGTGGAGTGGGTCCGCCAAGGAGCATCCGAAAAGTGATCGGCCGATTGTTCGGGACCATCGTCGGGCAGGGGGACGACGGCACGGTGACGATCGACGTCAACGGCGTCGGGTACGAGGTCACCGTTCCCCTCGGCGCGCTCGGTCGTGCCAAGAAGGACGGCGACCGCGTCATCCTCCACATCCACACCGTGGTGCGCGAAGACGCATTCATGCTCTATGGGTTTCCCTCGCTCGAAGACCGTGAGGTGTTCCGCCTCCTCATCGGCATCTCGAGCGTCGGCCCCAAGATCGCCACCTCGATTCTCGGGGCCATGCCGCCGGCGGAGCTCCAGTCGGCCATCGCGCGTCGCGAGCTCAATCGCCTCACGGCGATCAGCGGCGTCGGTCGCAAGACCGCCGAGCGCCTGCTCCTCGAGCTCAAAGACAAGCTCGGGGGCCTCTCGCTCGCGGGGGTCTCGGTGTCGACGACGCCTGCCGTGGCGCCGGTCGCCACCAAACAGGAGCTGCTCCGCAGCGCGCTCGCGAACATGGGGTTCAAGCCGGCGGAGGTCGATCGGGCGGTCGATGCCGTCCGCGACCGCCTTGCGACCAGCGAGCTCGCCGAGCTGGTACGCGACGCGCTCGCAGCCGCCCACTAGCCGCCCACTAGCGAGCCTGTGCGGCGAGCGTCTACGATGGCTCTCCGCACGACATGTCGACTCCCACCGTCCCCGCGCGCGATGTCCTGTTGAAGATCTCCAAATGGCTCGTCGCGCGCGAGCGACGGGACGAGGCGGTCTCGATGTTGTGTGCGGTCGCCGCGAACGGCGCGACCACCGAGGACGCCCAGGCGTTGCTCGGCGGAGCGCTCGAGGTCCAGCCCCAGTCGCCCATCGCCAAGGCGGTGTTCGAGCGGATGGAGGGCTCCTCCAAGGACGGCGACCACGCGGGCCTCGAGGGCGCGATCGCCAAGTTCACCGCCGAGGAGATCGACAAGCTCCACCGCGAGATGAACCGACCGCAGTTCATGCGGGCGCAGGTCGGGTTCAACAACAACGTCAAGTACAAGGACGTCGCGTTCCACATCCAGACCGAGGACTCGGGCCTCAAGATCCCGCACATCATCACGCACCTGTTCGCCGACGGCGGCCGCGTCATCAAGAGCCACAAGCGGTCCTACGCCGAAGAGGTCGAGCGCGCGGACGTGGGGCCGTTCGTCCGCGCGCTGATGAAGGCGCAGCACATGGAAATGGTCGCCATGCTGCGCGCCGGGAAGTTCGACGAGATCATCGCCGGACGCGCGCGCGGCGGCATGGAGCAGCTCACCGAGCCTCCGCAGACCGACGTGCAGCAGATGGCGAAGGCCAAGGCGCCCCAGGCGGCGCCCGCGCCCGCGCCCGTCGTGCAAGAGGGGCAGAACCGGTTTGCGCTGCACGTCATGCGCAGCACCTACGGTGGCCCCGAGATCTACGAGCCGCGCGGCGACGAGGTGATCCTGGGCGGCGGCGGCGCGGTGCCGCTCACCGGCGAGAAGTTCTGTCACCCGCACGAGGCGGTGTTCAACTTCCGCAACGGCGAGCTGTTCCTCCAGGACCTCGACGGCGGCAATGGCGTGTTCATCCGCATCCGCCACCCGGTGGAGCTCGATCACGGTGACGAGTTCGTCATCGGCGACCAGCTCCTCCGCCTCGAGCGCAACCCCGAGCGCAACCTCCAGCCCGACCCGGGCCCGACGTACCTCTGGTTCTCGCCGTGTCCGCCGCAGTCGGCGTTCCGGGTCACCCAGGTGCTCACCGGTGGCGAAGAGGGCGAGACCCGGATGGCCGGCGGCACCACGATGATGATCGGTCGCCGCGAGGGCGACATGATGTTCCCCAACGATCCGCGCCTCGCCGACCGTCACCTCATCGTCGAAGAGCAGGCCGGCGTGGTGGTCATCACCGATCTCATGTCGCGCACCGGCGTGTTCGTTCGCGTCCGCGGCGAGCAGCGCCTGTTCACCGGCGACGAGCTGCTCGTCGGCCGCACCGTGCTTCGAGTCGAAGTCCGCGGCTAGAGCACTTCTCACCTGGGTCGATCCGATGGGATTCCCGTTCCCCCCGGCTTGAAAAGCCGGGGCCCTATCGCTCGTTCGATTGAAGCCCGCTCCCGCGGGCTCCTTTGCGCAGGTCCTCACGGGAGTCGCGATTCGCCGCTGCGTCCACGCAAGGAGCCCGTAAGGGCTTCAAGCTGAAGACGCGAGCGTTCGTGTGATTCGCGAAGGGGCCCCGGCTTTCAAGCCGGGGGGAACGGGTCACGAGGAATCAACCCGGTCGAGAAATGCTCTAGCGAGTCCGCCGCCTGCGGACGGCCAAGCCTCCGAGGGCGAGCGCCGAGAGCGCGGCCAGACCTCCATAGGTCGTTCGACCAGGGACGCCGCAGCCGCAGCCGCTGCCGCCCGGCACCGTGGCGTCGGCCCGTCCGCGGATGAGCGCGGCGCTGCTCGTCGCGACGTTGCCCGCTTCGTCGGTCGCGCGCACCTCGACGGAGCCTGCGTCGAGCGGCACGGAAATGAGGCGCTTGTCGTCGACCAACGGGACCCCGATCCACGCGCCGCCATCGACACGTGCTTCGACGCGGAGGTCGTTGCCGCGGCTCACGATGTCGGAGGCGAGCACGGCCACCACGCCGGGAGTCTCGTTCTTCACGCGAACCACGGGCGAAAGGAGATCGATCAACACCGGTAGGCGCACCGGCTCGCCCTCGCTCTCCGCCACGCCGACGAGTCGTGATGCGACCGAAATGGTGTGTTTGCCCTGCAGCATGAAGAACGGCGACGTCACGACGAAGTCGCGCTCGCGGAAGAAGCTCGACCACGGCCCCGAGTCGACCTTGTAGGCGTACTCGACCGCGCGGCTGCCATCGTCCTGCAGCGCGCTCGCATGGACGCTCACCCGGGTCGGCGCGTCACCGACGGTGGCGAGCTGGTAGTTCTTCGGATCGATTTCGGTCTTCACGACCCGTGCGGTCGTCGACGTGGCGGGAACCGCCGCGCCCGAGGGCTCGAGGAACGCGAACACACCGATGAAGCGATCGGTGCCCTTCTCGAGCTTGCGGATCCCACCCTCGGGAATGTTCAACTTCAGCCCATACGACGCCAGCGCCGAATCGAGCTTGATGGGGGCGATCGACGAGAACGTCGATGCGGGGATCAGCCCACCGATGCTCTGCACCAACTTGGCGAGCGTGGCGTCGCTCTCGAGCAGCACGGTGTTGTTGCTGACCGACGGGTTCTCGAACTTCAGCGGGCTCTTCGGCGGAAAGCGGATCGCGATCCCGTCCTTGGTGCCCTCGAGGTTCACGGGCACGCCGATGTCCACGCGGCCGGTGAACAACCGCACGAACCGCTCGTGCGACCACATGTAGAAGTCGAGCTCCGTGGCCTTCAGCGCGACGTCGAGGAGAGGGCTCGAGAAGTCGGCCGAGTTGTCACCGACCTTGATCGTGGGCGCCATCTGCGGACGAATGGCGAGCGCCATCGCCGGCGGGTTGCCGCTCGGATCGAACTTGTCGGCGAGGCCTTTGATCGAGGGGGCGAGGAGCGAGAACAACCCGCCGTTCAGCTGCCCCACCTGCTCGGTGGTGATGCCAATGCAGAACAGGCCGCTGTCGTACGCCGCGGCGGCTGCGTGATTCAGATAGCGTTCGGCGAGGCCGATGCCGAGGTGCACCGGCGTCGCGCCCTTCCAGTCGGGGATGTCGTTCGCCGAGAGCAGATCGGGGAGCTCGATGCCGGTCGGGAGCTTCGACTCGGCGTGCGGAACACCGTTGCTGAGCGGCTGCGGCACGGCGCCGCCGAGCATGCCGAGCGTCATGCCGTTCACGGTCGGTCCGGTGCCCGGCGCGGGCTTCATGTCGCCGCCGGCGCCGAGGAGGAAGTCGAGGCCACCGCTGGTCGCCGGCGAGAGGGACGCGAGCAGGCTCGAGAGATCGAAGCGCGACTCCATGCCGAGGAGCATCGGCACGCACTCGGCGGCGTCTTCGTCCTTGAAACGGCAGGTGCCCTTGCGGTCGAACGTGCCCGTCGGGCACTTGTCGGTGCCGTCGGGCTGCTTCTGCGGCTTCATGCAGGTCGCGTCGGACAACGGGGCCGCGAGCTGATCGCCGAGGCCACCCATGATCGAGTCGGCGATGAGGCCGCTGAACAGGTTGAGGAACCCGTCCATCGCGCTGCCGCCGCAGAACTTGAACGCGCCCTTGAGCGTCGCCTGATCGAACGTGAACTTCTTCGGGTCGATCTTGATCCGCGTGTAGCCCGCACGGACGGCGTGGGTCGGATCGTCCGGCACGCTCTCGAGCGAAACGACCGCGGTCACCGGGACGCCGACGAACCCGACGGCGTCGCACGAGCCCGTGCCGACGGTGGCCGAGGCGTACGCCGGGGAATTTCCGAGCAGATCGCGCGTCTCGATCGGCAAGCGCTGGAGGCGGATCGGAACGGTGGCGGCTACCTGCAGCTCGTGCGGCGTCGCCGACACCAGCTTCACGTTCGAGAGCTTCGAGACGTCGATCTCGACGATGCACTTGGGCGGCATCTCGCCGGGCTTGGGACCGCCGTAACAGAGCTTGTACTTCGCGATGGCCATCGACCCGCTCGACTCGGGGACGGGGAAGGTGATGACGCCTCCCGCCGCGGACCCTGCGAGCGCCTTTGCCACGACGTTGGCCAGCTGCTTCTCGAGGAAGTCGAGGCCCTTGCGGGTGACACGGACACCCGCGGCGTTCTCCACGCGTTGTTCCTTGGGGAACCCGCCCGGGATCGCCGTGGCGCCCGCGCAGCCGCCGCTGCACCCTCCGCCCCCGCACGCGTTTGCGCTGGCGAGGAAGCCAATCGCAAACGCCGTGTTCCGCAGCGCGTATGAAAGACCGGGAAGAGCGCGTTCGAGGCGGGAGGACGTCACCCGCTCAAGATACCCAAAGAAAGCGTACCAAGCGATTGCAGCACGTCCGAGCCGCCATTTCCGTCAGGGGGTGACGAGCGTGAGGCTGTCTCGCGCGGGAATGATCCTGAGCACGGCGCGAATGCTTCGTCCCGCGCTCGCGATTGTCGATTGCGCCACGTCAACCGAAACGTGCGCCTCCCTGCGAGGCGCTATCGATAGAAGCGGCCGTTGTTGCGCGCCAGGTTCACCAGCGTCGGCGCCGGCTCGAACCGGGCGCCGAACCGGTCTCGATAGCCCTCGGTGCGCCGCAAGATCTCCGCGGGGCCGATGCTGTCGACGTAGCGGAACGGGCCGCCGCGGAACGGCGGGAACCCGAGCCCGAAGATCGCCCCGATGTCGCCGTCGCGGGGCGAACGGAGGATGCCCTCGCCGAGACAGCGGAGCGCCTCGTTCACGAACGCGAGCACCAGCCGCATCTGGATCTCCTCCGGCGGCACCTTGGCCGTCGGGGTGATGCCGAGGGTCGCGTAGACGCTCGTGTCGACGCCGCGGGTCTTTCCGTCCTTCACCCGGTTGCCCTTGTCGTCGTAGAGGTACACGCCGCGCTTGTTCTTCCGGCCCTTGCGGCCATCGGCGACGAGCTTCTCCATTCCGGGCGGCGGCGCGAGGTGCTCGCCGAACGCCTCGAACAGCACCTTGCCGACGTGCGCACCGACGTCCATGCCGACCTCGTCGAGGAGGGTCATCGGACCGACGGGGAAGCCCCAGTCGACGAGCGCGTCGTCGATCACCTCGACGGGCACACCCTCGCTGAGCAGATACGCCGCCTCGTTCATGTACGGCGCGAGGATGCGCGTGGTGTAGAAGCCGGGGCCGTCGTTGACCACGATGACCGTCTTGCCCTGCTTCTTGCCGAGCGCCACGGCGGTCGCGACGGCCTCGTCGCTCGACCCCTTGTGACGGATCACCTCGAGGAGCGGCATCTTCTCGACGGGCGAGAAGTAGTGCATCCCGACCACGTTCTCGGGGCGCGCGGCGCCCTCGGCGATCTTCGCGATCGGGATCGACGAGGTGTTCGAGGCAATGATCGCTCTGTTGCCGATCTTGGCCTCGAGGTCGCGCACCACCTGCTGCTTGAGCGCGAGATCCTCGAACACCGCCTCGACCACGACGTCGCAGCGGCCGAACCCCTCGTAGGTGGTGGTGCCCGACACCAGTGCGGAGACGCGATCCTTCTCGATGCGCGAGAGGCTCTTCTTCTTGACGCGATCGGCGAGGAGCTTCTCGACGTACGCGAGCCCCTTGCCGAGGCCGGTGTCGTCCTTGTCCTTGAGGCGGACGGGAACTCCTGCGTTCGACGTGACGTACGCGATGCCCGCGCCCATCAATCCCGCGCCGAGCATGCCGAGCTTCTTCACGTCGCGCGGCTTGACGTTGGCGTTCGACACACCCGGATCCTTCTTCAGCTCCTGGGTAGCGAAGAAGATGCCGATCAGCTGCTTGCACGTCTCGGAGACGAGCAGCTCGCCGAATGCCCGCGCCTCGACGTCTGCCGAGGCGTCGAACCCGCGGCCGCCGAACGCCTCGATGACGTCGATGATCGCAAACGCCGCGGGGTAGTGCCCCTTGGTCTTCTTGCGCGTGAGCTCGCGGGCCTTCTTGAAGAGCACGCGCCGTCCGACCGGGTTGTCCTCGAGCGCGAGCGCCTGCAACGCGTCTGCGCCGCCCTTCTTCTTCAGCCGATCGACGAACGTCAGCGGCTTCTTCGGCTTGTCGGCGAGCGCGCGCGCGTGTTTGCACGCGACCTCGAGGAGCAGCGCCGGAGGGACCACTTCGTCGACGACGCCGAGCGCCTTCGCCTTGGCCGCGCGGAGGTTCTTGCCGGTCATCCCGTAGTCGAGCGCCATCTGCAGTCCGACGATCTGCGCGAACCGCTGCAGGCCGTTGGCGCCCGGCAGCAGCCCGAGCTGGATCTCGGGGAACCCGAACGTCGCCTTCTCGGTGCACACGCGGGCGTGACACGCGAGCGCGACCTCGAATCCGCCGCCGAGGGCCGGACCGTGGATCGCCGCGACGACCGGCTTCTTCGAGCCGGCGAGCCTCGCGCACCCGCGCTGACCCGATCGCGAGAGCGCCTCGCCGTCGGATGCGGTGCGCACCTCCTTCAGCATGTCGATGTTCGCGCCCACGATGAACGAGTCGGCCTTGCCGCTCGCGAGCACGACCGCGCGGATCGAGGAGTCGGCATCGACGCGATCGAGCATCTCCTCGAACTCGGCGACGAACGTCGACTGGAGCGAGTTCACCGACGCACCGGGCACGTCGTAGGTGAGCACGCCGACACCATCCGGCCGAACGGCGAGCCGGATGCTCCCAGCCAGCGGCGCGGGAACGGACTTCGGGGTCTCGGTGATCATCGCGTTGGCCATCACACAACCTCCAGGACCGCGGCGGCGCCGAGGCCGCCGGCCGCACACAACGTGACGAGCCCGTACTGCCCGCCGCGTCGTTTCAGCTCGCGAAGAACCGTGGTCACCATGCGCGCGCCGGTCGCGGCGAAGGGGTGGCCGATGGCGAGCGAGCCTCCGTGAACGTTGAACTTGTCGTCGTCGACCTCGCCGAGGGCGCTCTTGCGACCAAGCTTCTCTTCGGCGAACTTCTTGCTGCCGAACGCCTGCATGTTGCAGAGGATCTGCGCGGCGAACGCCTCGTGCATGTCGACGAGGTCCATGTCCTTGAGCGACAGCCCGGCCTTGTCGAGCGCGATCGGCGTCGCGTACGACGGGCCCATCAGCATCCAGTCGTTCGGGTCGAGCGCGGCGTAGCCCCATGAGCGGAGGTAGCCGAGCGGCTGGTAGCCGAGCGCCTTGGCCTTCTCTTCGCTCATCAAGAGGAGCGCCGATGCACCGTCGGTGAGGGCCGACGAGTTGCCCGCGGTGAGCGTGCCGTACTTGCGGTCGAACACTGGGCGCAGCTTGCCGAGCGCATCGGCGGTGGTGTCCTTGCGCACGAGGTTGTCCTCGGCGATCGACACGTAGGGAGAAAGTGCCGGCGTGCTACCTGCACGCCGGCCGATCGACTTGTCGAACTTCGGCGGCATCACGACGTGCATCACCTCGTCGGCAAAGACGCCGTCGGCCCACGCGTGCGCAGCCTTGGCGTGCGAGCGAACCGCAAATGCGTCCTGCGCCTCACGAGAAATGCCGCCCTCGCGCGCCATCTTCTCGGCGCTCTCGCCCATCGTCAGCCCCGTCGAGGGCTCCTTGAGCGCGGGCGGGACGGGCACGAAGTCCTTCGGCGAGAGCGCGGAGAAGATCTTCAGCTTCTCCATCACGCTCTTGGCCCGCGACGCCTCGACCAGCGCGCCCGCGAGCCGCTTGCTCACCGCGATCGGAACGTCGCTCGCGCTGTCGGCGCCGCCGGTGACGGCGACGTCGTGTTGCCCGCTGAGGATGCCCTCGGCCGCCGACGTCATCGACTGGATCGACGTCGCGCACGCGCGCGACACCGAGTACGCCTCGATCGACTTGGGGATGCCGGTGCCGAGCACGATCTCGCGTGCGATGTTCGGCGCGTTCAACGACGGCACGACCTGCCCGTAGACCAAGAGACCGATCTCCTTCGGGTCGAGCTCGCTCCGTTGGAGCAGCTCCGACACGACCAGCTTGCCGAGATCGAGCGCGGAGAGATCGCGGTACGCGGTCCCCTGCTTTGCGAACGGAGTGCGCAGGCCCGCGACGATCGCGATGCGACGCCGGCCATTCTTCTTCGCTTCACCCTTGGCCATCGACGGACCTCCGCGTGCGAGACGCGCCCCGAACGGCGGCGCGTGATTCACTGAATGGCGATTCAGTTCGCGAAGGATGCGGCGCTTGCCGCGTTGCGTCAAGGCCCGGCTATGGGCCGATTTTCACGATCTGATGGCCCGCGGCGTTGGTGCCGACCACTTTGGCGGAGCCGAACGGGCTGGCGATCGATCCCGAGCCGATCGCAACCACGGGTGGCGGACCGGACGAGCGCTTCATCTTCATCTTCGCGCCGAACTGGTTGCCTTGCCGGTCGACGGTCATGTGGTCGTCGTCGCGGAAGGTGATGAGCACCAGGTCCTTCCCATTGACGATGCGCACGAACCCAGGCTTCGACTCGAGCACGTCGTAGCCCGACGCCAACATCGGCTGGCCGGGCGCTTGGATCTGCACCTGCTTCTCGGTGTACGTGATGCGGACGGCTTGGGCCTCGGGCGAGTCGGCCTGCGCCTGGAGAGCGGCCGCGCTCGCGCCGGCCCCAGTGCCTCCGTTGGGCTCGAATCCCTCGACCTGCCAAGTGCCGCGCAAGAGCTCGGCACCAGCCCTCGAGGGCTTGGCGACGGCGGCCGGCTGACTCGCCGCGGGTTCGGGACTCGGCTTCTCACACGCGCCGAGGAGGACCAAAGCACACAAGACGGGGACGAGACGCACGGGGCGCATCTTGAGACCACTCGGCCCAATCGTCCAACGGCGGAGCAGGCGCTCCCTCCCACATCGTGGTATCGCCACGCCATGGAACCCGCGCCGATCGTCGTCGCCACCCATGGTCACTGCTTCGATGGCATGGCCTCGGCCGTCATGTTCACGCATCTGCTCCGCACCATTGACGGCGGACACTACGAGAAGACCCCCTTCGTCTATCGCGGGCAAGCCTACGATCCGGGCAAGAACGGCGTCGATCCGCAGATCTTCGCCGGCGCGGCCGAGAGCGCCATCCTCGACTTCCGCTACACGGCGACCGATCGGCTCAGCTGGTACTTCGACCATCACGTCAGCGCGTTCCCCAGCGATCGCGAGCGCGATCACTTCGCCGCGCTGGCCGACAAGGGCCACGGCTTCTTCGATCCGAAGGCGGGCTCGTGCACCCTCCTCATCGACCGCATCGCCCGCCAGGAGTTCGGCGTCGACACGTCGCGCTTCGAGGAGCTCGTGCGCTGGGCCGACATGATCGACACCGCGGGCTTTCCGAGCCCGATGATGGCGGTAGAGCGCACCCACCCCGAGATGAAGCTGCTCGCAGTCATCGAGCAACAGGGTGACGACAAGCTGCTCGACGATCTGGTACGTCGCCTGCTCGCGCGCCCGCTCAGTGAGGTGGCGGCCGACCCCGACCTCGTCGCCAGGTTTGCGCCGCTCGACGTCGCTTACAAGGAGCAGGTCGCTCGCATCCGCGCCAGGGAGCACCACAGCGGCGCGGTGGTCTGGGTCGACCTGCTCGACTCGCCCGTCGAGACGGTCACCAAGTTCGTCACCTACGCGGACTACCCCGAGGTGCCCTACAGCGTCGTCGCCTCACGCACCGAGAAGCGCTGCAAGATCTCGGTCGGCTACAACCCGTGGTCCCAGATCCCGCGCACCCACGACATCGCGAAGATCTGCGAGCGTCACGGCGGCGGTGGTCACCCGGTCGTCGGCGCGATCGCGCTCCCGCCCGACGTCGACAAGTGCCGGCAGCTCGCGCTCGAGATCGTCGAAGAGCTGCAGAAGTGAGCGCGCCGCGGGGAGGGCTGGTGGCGCTTTCAGGCCTCACTTGATCGGACTGACGCAGCAGCCACCGCTGCACACGAGCGGCGCGCAGCAGTCGGCGCTCGTGGTGCAAGCTCCGCCGCACGAGCCACCGTTGCACGCCTGGTTGCCGCAGTCGCGACACGAGGTGCACGCCGTCTTCACCTGACCGCAGAGGCCAGGCGCAGGCGGGGTGGCGGCATCGGTGACGCCCGCATCCCCGGGCGGCGTTGTCGGCGGCGGTTTGGGGCACTCGTCCCCCTTCTTCACGACCGCGCGGTCGTAGTGGAGTTGCAATAGCGATTTCGACTCGAAGTCGCCGGCGAAGATCGAGCCGAAGAAGTCGGTCTCGCTGTTCCAGATGACCTTGGCGTTCCCCGCCCAGAGATTGCCGGCGACGAGGAGGTTCGACTTCACCTCGAGGTCGGTGGTACCGCCGACGTACACGCGGGTGAGGGCGGGCGCGTTGGGAGAGCCGATGCGCAGATTGGAGCTCGCGCGAATGGTCCCCGAGACGAAGAGATCGAGCTCGGCCTTCGGATCGAGCGCGATCGAGAACGAGCCTCCCACGTCGATGTCGCCGTCGACGTAGATCGCCGTTCGACCGTGCACGACGATCGCCGCCGCGGTCCTCAGGGCGAACCCCTTCAGGTAGTAGTGGCCGCACGGAAGGTCGATGCGATCGGGGTGGGTCGGCTTGGCCAGCACCTCCGGATCGAGGCCGACGGCGGCGTTGTCGTTGCTGGTCTTGCGTGCCGTGACGATCGCGCCGACCGGTAGCTTGGTCCCGCACGAGCAGGGGGGCGGAACGACCACCGCGGCCTTGTCGTTGAGGGTCCCCCAGGTCGCACCGCCCTTGGACACGCCCGGCGAGATGTTCAACGCGTTGGACACCGCGAGCTTGCCGGTGATCGGGCCGGTCACGTACGCGTCGCGCTTCGCCGACATCTCCGAGACGCGCAACGGGCCGCCGCAGCGCAGGTCGTGATGGATCGTCGACAACGAGGTGGTCTCCACCCCTGATGCGGTCGAGGCGGCCCACAGCTGTCCGAAGACCGTGCTTTCGCTCGATGCGCGAACGAGGCCGTTGGCGCCGACGCCGGCACCGAGCTCACCGGGTTTGTACGGCCCCTTCGTGCTGTCGAACCCATCGACGAAGATCTTCCCGGTGAACGCTGCGTCTTTGCAGGAGCAAAGCGCCCAGGTGAAGGTGGTCGCCGCGACATCGCCGGCGCAGGGCGTCTTGGACCCGGTGTCGATCGAGATGACCGGACCTGAACCGTCGGCGCACTTCGGGGGTGCGGGGTAGACGGTCGCCGTCTTGCACGCGCCGGCGACGCATGCCTGACCACTCGGACACTTCGCTCCGCACGTCCCGCAGTGCGCGTTGTCGGTCTGCAGATCGACGCAGCTGCCGGCGCACGCGGTGAGGCCCGCCATGCAGGTGCTGGCGCAACCGCCCGCCGAGCAAACGTTCGGTGCCGGGCAGACCACGCCGCAACCGCCGCAGTTCTTCGGATCGTTTCCCACATACACGCACGTGCCGCCGCAGTTCGCGTGATAGGGCGGGCAGGTCATCCCGGCGTCGGTCGCGCCATCCGCGGCGACCCCATCGGCCACGACGCCGTCGCCGGTTGCTCCGTCCAGCTGAGCGTCGAGCGCCGCGCCGTCGTCGAGCGAGCCATCGATCGTCGATGCGTCGGAGTCCGTCGCGGGCTCCTCGGCTCCCCCGCCACAGCCAGCTACCAACGATACCGCGTAGACGACGAGGACGCGCTTCAGCATCGGCACCTCCGAGAAGGGACTGCCCCGGACCTGTACCGCGAGCACGCGAGAATCAGTCGCAGCCGAGTGAATCGAGCCTGCGAGCGGTCAATTCGTGGCCACCGTCGCGCCATCACCCGTGTGGGCCACGAGGTTCGCTTGGATTGGCCGACATCGGGTGTGTGCGGTAGATCGCTTCGACCTCGATGAGGGAAGGACCGCTCGACTATCGGCGCGCCGAACCGGCGCGACCGTTCGCTCTCCACCTGCGTCGTCCGACGGACCTGTGGTTGCTCGCGTCCGGCGCAGGGTTCGCACTGGTCGGTCTCGCCTCGTCGTTCGCCGCATTCCGCGCGCGCTCGGGCGGCGAGCTCTTCGGCGCGATCGTGACCGGTCTCGTGTGCCTCGGGCTCGGGGTGCCGCTCATGATCGGGTCGCTCGGACGCCGGACCGTTCGGATCGACGCCGATCGGCGTGCGATCTCCGTGCGCGGCGTGCGCGTGCGCGTGCGCGTCGAGCTCCGCGAGGGCGACACGATCATCCCGACCGAGGACGAGGGGATCCGTGGTCTCGCTGTGCATCACAGCGACGGCAGCTGGTCGCCACTGATCACCGGCGAGGCCCCCGATTCGGCGGCGATGCTCGAGGACGCAGCCCGGACGCTGAACCGGCACCTGTGACGCTCGACTGGGACCCGATGTCCGGCGCGTTCGAAAACGCGCAACCGGGACGCCGGCTTGGTCGACCTGGTGTCATGAGCACCATCGACACCACCAAAAGCAAGCCGATCGTCCCGACCTTCACCCCGCAGACCGAGCCCACCAAGGCCTCCGCGAAGAAGTCCACCGCGAGCCCGGTGGATCACGAGTACTCGGGGCCGGCCCCGAAGCTCGGGAACCTGTTTGCGCCGGCTGCGTCGGTTTCGACGTCGTCCGGTCCGGCGCTGTCCGGTCCCGGCGTGATGGCCACCGTCTTCGGACCAAAGTTCCCCGATCCGCGCAAGATGTCCGACGCGGCGCTGGCGAGCGGGATCGAGCAGATGGGCGCGGCCATCCGGAAGAGCCCGGGCAAGGTCAACGACGCCGACATGAAGCTGTGGGGCGCGCTCATCTCGGAGGCGTCCGCGCGCACGGAGCTGCGCATGGGCAACATGAAGCCCGTGGGGGACATGAGCAATCAAGAGCTGTTCGGACAGTTGTTGGCGTTCGACGCCGCCGAGGCCGCGGGCAAGCCGCTCTCGAGCGAGCAGAAAGGGCGCCAGCAGGAGCTCGAGAAGACGCTCGAATCACGCGGCAAATACGACCTCGACGGCGACATCGCGTACTACCAGAAGGTCCGCGACCAAGCGAAGAAGGACATGAAGCTGCACTGCACCGCGGCCGCTGCGGGAGCGTTCGGGTTGGCGACGCACATCAAGGCGCCGGCGATGTTCGCGTCCGCCGAGGTCGTCTACGTCAAGGCGATGGAGGGCAAGAAGAACCAGGCGATCCTCGAGGGATCGCTCCTCGCCGCCAGCCTCCTTCCGTTCGCCCACAAGCCCGCCGAGATCACTTCGACCGCGCTCAATGCCGCCGAGTGCGGCACGGCGACGCAGGAGTACTTCCACGCGGGGCACATGATCCCAAAGCTCGAGGCTGAGAAGAAGGCGCAGGAGGCGAAGTCGAAATGACTCCGTATCGCAGCCCCGAGCCGAAGCCGCCGTTCGTCCTCCGCGTGTCGCCGGTTCCGTTGAAGCTCCTGATCGGGTTCGGCGCGTTGGTCGCGGCGCTCGTCGGGCTCGCGCACCTGCTCACGCCGACGACGTTCGTCACCTGCAGCCGCAGCGGCGAGACCTCGTCGTGGACCTGCGACGTGCGCGGGTGGCCGCGAGGGTTCCGCCGCACGCACACCCTCGTCGGCACCAGCTCCCCGGGTTCGGGCGTCGATCCTGCACCCGTCGCGTTGAAGCCGCTCGACGACGGCGGCGGCGTGCTCGTCGCCGGCAACCTCGAGCTGGCGCGCTTTCCGCTTCGTGAGGTGCGCTCCGCGTCGACCGCTGCGCGCGAGCTCGCCGCCGAGATGCGCGCGGGCGGGGCGCGCGAATCCACCGTGATCGTGCGACAACCGCCGAGCGATGACTTGCTGCTGTGGGCGGCGCTCCCGGTGATCGGGCTGTTCGCGATCTGGCTGTTCTTCCGGCCGAGCAAGTTCGTGGTCGACCCCGAATCTTCGATGCTCGAAGTGGAGCTCCGCTCGACGCCGTTCACGCGCACGCGGTTCACCACCTCGCTCTCCAAGATCGTGGGCGTCAGCCCGGGTCCCGATCTCGAGCTCGCGATCACGCTCGCCGACGGCACGGTGCACCACGTGAGGCCACTCGGGTGGACCGAACACGGGGTGGCCCGACGCGCCCGCTCGCTCCGCGAGGCGATCGAGGCGGCTCTCTGATCGGCCTCCGCTCGGGGGCGATCGCGCTCATTTACATGACGCGCGTCGAATGGTTACAACCGTCGGATGGCGAAGCCCGCTTTCGAACGCAAGCTCGACGAGCTCGAAGAGGCCGCTGCATCGACAAGTGGTGCGCGCGTGCTCGATGCGCTGCTCGCGGCATGGCGAGAGCGTCGGCTCGCGTCGCTGGCCGAGGGCATCGAAGCGCTCTCGGCCCGCTACGAGCAGCCGGCGATCTCCGGCAAGACCGAGCGCGCGCGTTACGAGCATTGGCTCGACGTGGTGAGTCGCAAGCGCAACATCGACCTTCCGCGCATCCTCGCCGAGCTGCCCTCGGCCACGGTCATTCGCGCGCGCGATCACGTCGAGCGCCTCGCCTCGCTCGAGCCCGATCCGCGCGTGGCGGGCGCGATGCTCGATCACGTGAAGGCCGAGCGGTTCAACCTGCACAACACCGTCTGGACCGGCATCTTCCGCGAGCTCAAACGTCACGGTGACGTGCGCACGCGCGCGGCCCTCGCCGCGCTGCCGGAGCAGGCGAACGAGGGCTTCCGCGCCCGCATCGCGTCTGCCGTCGCCGCGCTGCCCGAGTCCTTGCCCGAGTCCGCGGACGACTCGCGACGCATCGCGGCCGTGCGTGCGGCCATCCCAGGGCTGCGGCTCGACGAGCCCCGAGAGGCGCCCCGCAAGGCCGCACCGACGCGCGACGAAGCGGCGCTGTTCGCCGACATGCTCGCTTCGCCGGACGACGACGACGTCCGTCTGGTGCTCGCGGACGTCTACGCCGAGCGCGGAGACGTGCGCGGCGAGCTGATTCAACTGCAGATCAAGAACACGCGCGCAAGCAAACCGGCTGCCAAAGACGTCAAACACGAGAAGGAGATCCTCAAGAAGCACCTCGTCGACCTGCTCGGGCCGGTCGAGCCGGTGGTCGACCGCAAGACGTGCGTCTTCTCGCGCGGGTTCCTCGCGCATGCCGAGGTCAAGCTGAAGACGAAGGAGCAGCGCCGCGAGCTGCTCGGACACCCGCTGCTCTCGACCCTCGAGTCGATCGTCTCCCGTGACGTCGAGCTCGTGTCGCACCCGAGCATGCGAGCCCTCCGCGCGATCGAGGGCATGTCGTGGAAGGGATTCGTCGAGCTCGCCCATGGCAAGCCGCTCCCGAACCTCCGTCGGGTCGTCGTCGTCACCCAGGCGAACGATCCGGCCGGCACCCCGCTCGAGCGGCTCGAGGGGCTGCCCGCGCTCGAAGAGGTCTCCTTCGAGTCGTTCGGCAACGACGGCCAGTGGAACCAGAACAGCTGGAGCTGGATCCTCGCAGGCGCGAGCGGCGCTCTCGGCGTGGGTCGCAAGCTGGGTCTGGTCACGGACCTCTACCGCGGGAAGGTGTCGGACGTCCTCGCGGCGCTCGATCGCCATCCCAACGTGACCTCGTTCCGCCTCTCGGCCCAGCGCGCGAGCGATCGGCCGGCCGAGGTGCATCTCGAGCTCGAACGCACCAAGGGCGGTTGGCGTGCGGTGATGACGGGCCGCGACTACTCGCTCGACGCGGTCGGCTCCGTGTTCGCCGAGCCGCGCCGCGTCGACCTCACGGTGGAGCTGCATCCGCCCCACAAGAACGATCCGCTGATGACGCCGCGCGGAATGGAGTTCTTGCGCGAAGCGCTCGGGGACCGAATGGTGCTCCGCGGCGCCTGAGCGCCTCGACCCGTCAGTGCCTTCGCAGCACCAGCGAGTAGCTGCGGCCCTGCGAGGCACCGAGCACCAACACGTCATCGACGTCGCCGCGCTGGATGGATGCAGCCGCCGCTGCAAACGCGAACCCGCCCAATCCCTCGTGGCGGCCGACCGCGCCGACGACGTCTCGCACCGGACAATCAGCCCACGCAGTCTCCGTGAGGGCCGACACGATCTCCTCGGAGCGCTCCGCGACGATCACCATCGCGCGCCCCTGCGGTTTGGCCGCAAGCACCGTGACCTCGTGCGGATCGTTTCCTTGCACCACCGACACGAGCTCGACCTCGGCGGGCTCGATCGAGAGCCGCACCGCGGCCGAGCCCTCGCTCCGATCGGAGGGGCGGATCTTCCCCTCGAGCGCGCGGAACGCGGGTGCCAGACAATTGGCGGCGATTTCGCTCGGACCCTCGATGCTCCCTGCGACGATCGCTTTGGACGCGCCGGTCGAGATCAGATCGAACGCAGTCGCGATCGCGGCCTCGCCGCTGGTCGAGAGATCGGCGACCGCCATCGTCGGACCGTGGAGGCCGAGATAGATCGACACGTGTCCGCTCGGTGACGACGGGACGAGGTTGGGAAACTCGGCGGGGGGCGCGAGCCGCGGGCCCTTGTCGAACAGCTTGGCGAGGAACGACGCGCTGCCGTCGGCGTCGCCGTAGCTCGAGCCCATGATCACGCCGTCGCCCGCCTCGGCTCCCGCCAGAGAGGACGCGACCACGCCGAGCCGTGCGGCGCGATCGAGCCGCCGCGCGCGTGCGGGGTCGAGGCCGACGACCGGATCGGCGACGTCCAGAGGGCGTGCGTCGAGGAGTCGCGCGTTGTCCGTTCCGCGGAGCGCGCCGGCGGTCGACGCGCTGCCGATGCCGGTGACGAACACGCGCGGACGTGACTCGCTGCTCGTTCTGGCGGTGCCGCGACGCGCCAGGGCGAGCACGGTGTCGACGCCGCCGAACCCGAACGAGTTCGAGAGCGCGACGTTCACCTCGGCCTCGACACCGCCTGCCGGAACGTGCCGCAGCGACGCGCACTTCGGATCGACCTCTTCGAGACCAGCCGTGGGCGGGACCCGACGATCGCGAATGGTCAGCGCCGCGATGATCGCCTCGATCGCGCCGGCCGCGCCGAGCGTGTGGCCCATCACGCCCTTGGTCGAGGAGACCCACGCACGCGACACGTGCTCGCCGAGCGCGCGCTCGAGCGCGCGGGACTCCATCGCGTCGTTGAGCGAGGTGGCGGTGCCGTGGGCGTTGACGTAGTCGACCTGCGCTGCCGACAGCCCCGCGCTCGCGAGGGCGCTCTCGATGGCACGGGCTGCGAACGCTCCGTCCTCGGCGGGGTTGGTGATGTGGTGCGCCTCGGAGGTGATTCCCGCGCCGACGAGCTCGACATCCCATGTCGCGCCGCGTGCCTCGGCGGACTCCGGGCGTTCGAGGACTGCGAAGCCTGCGCCCTCGCCGATTGTGAGGCCGCGACGGTTGACGTCGAACGGGCGCGCCGGGTTCGGGTCGACCGCGCCGAGCGCGTTGAAGCCCGTGTACGTCAGGCGACACAGGCCGTCGGTGCCGCCGACGATGACCGCGTCGACGACGCCGAGCCGCAGCCACGCCGCGCCGAGGACGAAGGCGTTGGCGCCGCTCGAGCACGCCGAGCACAACGTGCGTGCGCGCGCGAAAGGCCCGAGCGCGGCGACGAGTCGGTCTGCGGTGGCCGAGAGCGGGTGCGCGAGCATCTCGGGGTTGGGCACTCGCTGCGCCGCATCGGCGTGCATGCGGGCGAGCAGGCCCTCGGTCTCGAACATTCCGCCGGTGGTGCCGCCGACGATCAGCCCGACGCGTCGGTCGCGGAGCCCCGCCGGAAAGAGGCGCGCCTGCGCGATGGCCTCGCGCGCGGCCTCGAGGGCCATCGCATCGCTCCTCGACCAGGGCACGCTTCCGTCTCCGGGCGGGACGAGGCCCTTCACCTCGGCGGCGATCGAGGCTCGTTGCCCGGTGACGTCGAACAGCGTGACCGGACCGATGCCCCGCTCACCACGGGCGATGCGCGGCCATGCCTCGGCGACCGAACGTCCGGCCGCGCACACGATCCCGTAGCCGGTGAGCGCGATCCGCACGATGACCTGTCACTTCGTGGCGGGGTGGGTCTCGATCCACTCTGCGAGCGCGTCGACCGAACGAAACGCCGTGCGCCCGTCCGGCCCTTCGGGGATGCGGACGCCGAAGTGCTCCTCGACCGACATCGCGAGCTGGAGGGCGTCGAGCGAGTCGAGCCCCAGCCCCTCGCCGAAGAGGGGTGCGTCGTCGACGATGCTCGAAGGATCGCGGCCTTCGAGGTTGAGCTCACGCACGATCAGGGCCTTGAGCTCGGTACGCAGGGTCTCGCGGGGCTTGGACATCGCTCGGGTTCACGGGGGGTAGCACGCGCGCGCGGACGCGGAAACCACGGCGACACGGAGGCGCCTCCGTGTTGTACCCTAGCGCGCCATGCTTCGGCCCTCGTCCCGTCTGCTCCTCGCCACCGCGGGCGTCCTCGCCTGCTCCCTCTTCGCCGGTTCGGCGTCCGCCGAGGACGAGAGCTACGACTTCAAGAAGGAATCCGGAGTCGAGCACGGGAGCCAGGTGGCCTCGTCCGAGTGGCTCCCGATCATGATCGGCGGCGCGGCCGGCATCATGGTGGGTGGCCTCACCGGCGTCGCGTTCGACGATAACCAGCCTGCCGTCGTCGGGCCGATCGTCGGGGGCGTCCTCGGCGGAGTCAGCGGCGGCGCGGCCGGCGCTTGGATCATCCGCTCGTTCCGCGAGAAGGACACGCGCATTCCGGGCATGCTCACCGGCCTCGGCATCGGGGGCGGGGTGGGCGTCATCATGTTCTCCAAAATGGAGCCCGACGGGCGCGCGCTCGAGACGATTGGCAAATACGGCGCCCTCGTCTTCGCTCCGCTGATTGGCGCCGTCGCCGGTCACCAGCTCGCGGCGTACCTGCAGACCAAGCCGCCCAAGGAGAAGGAGCCCGTGCCGGTCGCGTTCGTGCCGAGCGTCGCGCCGGTGGTCGGTCCCCACGGCGCGAGCGGCATGACGTTCAATCTCGCCGGCGCCTTCTGACCTGATTTCGGTCAGGTGCCGAGCGCGCGATCGAGGATCGCGTCGACGTGCCGGAGCACGTGACCGATGTCGAAGCAGTGGCGGATCTCCTCCGCCGACAGCTTCGACGCCACGTCCGGGTCGGCGAGCAGCCCGTCGAGGAAGCTCGCGTTTTCGCGCCACGTGCGCATGGCGTTGCGCTGCACCCAGACGTACGCCTCCTGGCGCGCGACGCCCTTCTCGACGAGCGCGAGGAGCACGCCCTCGCTGAAGAAGAGGCCTCCGGTGCGCTCGAGGTTCTTGCGCAGGTTCTGGTCGTAGACCACGAGCCCTTCGACCAGCGACGCGGTGCGATCGAGCATGAAGGCGAAGGTCGTCGTCGCGTCGGGTGCGAACATCCGCTCGACCGAGGAGTGCGAGATGTCGCGCTCGTGCCAGAGCGCGACGTTCTCGAGCGCGGGGACGACCGCGGCGCGCACGATGCGCGCGAGGCCACAGAGGTTCTCGCTGAGGATGGGGTTCCTCTTGTGCGGCATCGCCGACGAGCCTTTTTGACCCGCGGTGAACGCCTCTTCGGCCTCGAGGACCTCGGTTCGCTGCCAGTGACGCACGTTGGTCGCGAGCCGCTCGATGCCTGCGGCGACGACGGCCATCGCAGAGAACATCGCCGCGTGACGATCGCGCGCGACGACCTGCGTGGCGACCGTCTCGGGACGAAGGCCGAGCTTGCCGAGCGCTTCGGCCTCGATCGCGGGCGTGAGGTGCGCGTACGTTCCGACCGCACCGGCGATCTTGCCGACCGCGATCTCCTCGCGGGCGACCTGCAAACGAGCGCGACCGCGGGCGAGCTCGGCGTGGTGCCCGGCGAGCGCGAGGCCGAAGGTGATCGGCTCGGCATGGATGCCGTGCGAACGCCCGATCATCGGCGTGTGCGCGTGCTCGCGGGCGCGCTTGGCGAGCGCAGCCAACACGCGCTCGAGGCGCGGGAGCATCGCGTCCATCGCGTCGCGCAGCTGAATCGCGAGCGAGCTGTCGAGCACGTCGCTCGAGGTCATGCCGCGGTGCAGCCATCGCGCGTCCTCGCCGACCTGCTCCTCCACGTGCGTGAGGAACGCGATCACGTCGTGCTTCACCGTGCGCTCGATCTCGTCGACGCGATCGACGTCGATCTTCGGGTTCTTCGCCCGGATCTTCGCGGCCGTCCCCGCCGGCACGAGCCCCGCGTGCTCCATCGCCTCACAGCCGGCGAGCTCGACGTCGAGCCAGATCTCGTACCGACGAGCCGAGCTCCACAGCGCGGCCATGTCCTTCGGGGTGTAGCGGGGAATCATCGAGGCGCGCCGTACCCCCGTCCGGGGGAGCGGTCCAGTCGCCACCGCCCCCCCTCGACAAAGGGCCCGGGGCCCATTAGAGTGCGCCCCCCCCTGGATCCGCGGTTGTCTCGCGGTCCACTCGAGCCCCTATCTTCGGGGCTCACATTGGAGCTCGGTCATGCGCGACATTCATCCGTACTACCCGGCCTGCACCATCTCCTGCGCGTGCGGCGCCTCCTACCCGACCCGCTCGACGCGCGGTGACTTCACCGTCGACGTCTGCGGCGCCTGCCACCCGTTCTACACGGGCAAGCAGAAGCTCATGGACACCGCCGGCCGCATCGACCGCTTCAAGAGGAAGTTCGGCGACGCTGCCAAGGCCGCGCCGAAGCCCGGCAAGGACCCGAGCAAGCAGGGTCAGAAGATCGCCAAGAAGGAGAAGCCCGAGAAGGCCGCCAAGGCCGCTTCGGTTCCTCCCGCCGCCGAAGTGAAGCCCACCGAGGGCTGATCGGAGCGCGGCTATCGCCGCGGTCGAAGGTCGAAGGTCAAAGGTCGAAGGTGAGCCGAGCAAGGCTTCACTTTCGGCCTTTCGGTCATTTTCCTGTCTCGGCCTTCGACTTTCGACCTTCGACCTTCGACCCCAGCCGGCGCCCCCCTTACCGGCCCAAAACCCGGTGCTAGGTTCCTCCACCATGTCGGATTCGAAAGTCGAGAACGGTACCGCTGCCCGTCCGTACATCGGCGGTCAGGCCGTGCTCGAGGGCGTGATGATGCGTTCGCCGTCCTCGTTCGCCGTGGCGGTGCGCCGGGCAGACGGGTCGATTTGCATCCGCGAGCGGCCCGTCACGACCGGTCCGTCGAAGTGGGCCAAGGTCCCGCTGGTGCGCGGCATGGCCACGCTGGTCGAGTCACTCAAGCTCGGCAGCGAGGCGCTCAAGTTCTCGGCCGAGCTCTACGAGAAGGACCTCGACGCGGCCGAGAAGGCGGCGACCAAGGCCGGCGGCGCGCTGTCGTCGCTCACCTTGCCGCTCAAGGCCTTCGGTCTGGCGCTCGCGAACCTGTTCACCCGGGCTGACGCCGAGCCGGCGGGGGGTGGCGGCGGCGAGGACGAGGGGCGCGCGCCGAACACCGGCGCGATCATGACCATCGTCGCGGTCGTCTTCCTCATCGCGCTCCCGCAGCTGCTCGCGTGGGGCGCGTCGTCGCTGTTCCACCTCGAGCTCGATCTCCGCAGCGCGAAGTTCCAGCTGCTGACCGGCTTCTTCAAGCTGGTGGTGGTGCTCGGCTACCTGTCGATCATCCGTCGCGTGCCCGAGATTCGCCGGGTTTTCCAGTATCACGGCGCCGAGCACAAGACGATCAGCACCTACGAGGCAGGCGACGCGCTCCTCGTACAGAACGCGCGCAAGCAGACCACCCTTCACCCGCGCTGCGGCACCACGTTCCTCGTGATGACCGTGCTCGTCTCGATCATCGTGTGGACCGTGCTCGGCCCGCTCCTCCCCAAGGTTGGCGGCCCGAAGCTCGTCGAGCAGCTCGCCTTCATCGCGATGAAGATCCCGTTCCTCCCGGTGCTCGCCGGAATCACGTTCGAGATCCAGCGCTTCACCGCGAAGTACTGCCTGACCGGGCCGCTCAAGGTGCTCCTCTACCCGGGCTTCCTCGTCCAGAAGATCACCACGATCGAGCCCGACGACGATCAGCTCGAGATCGCCCTCGCCTCCATGCGCGCGACGATCTGGCGCGAGCAGGTCGGTGTCGACAAGGCGCTGCCCGCCGGGCCGGCCGAGGTCCTCGCGTTCCCCAGCTACGCCTCGCTCGTCGAAGCCGAAGCGATCCGCGCCGCGTGATCTGAGCTAATTCTAATACCCACGTCCCGCCTCCGGCGGATCCGTGGAATGGTCCCCGCGCGCACATGCTCCCCGTCGACAAGCTCGGATCGATCGCCCGACGTTACCGCGAGCTCGAGGACATGCTCTGTCGCCCCGAGATCGTCGGCGACCGCCAGCAATTCCAGAAGCTCTCCAAGGAGCGCAGCGAGATCGAGCCCGTCGCGCAGGCGTTCGACCAGTACGAAGCGCTGATCAAGGACATCGCGAGCAACGAGGCCGCGCTGTCCGACCCGGAGCTGCGTGAGCTCGCCGAGGCCGAGCTGCCCGAGCTGCAGGCCAAGAAGGCGACCCTCGAGGACGACCTCCGACTGCTGCTGCTGCCGACCGATCCGGCCGACCAGAAGAACGTCATCCTCGAGATCCGCGCCGGCGAGGGCGGCGAAGAGGCCGCGCTGTTCGCCGCCGATCTCTTCAAGATGTACGCGCGCTACGCCGAGGCCCGCGGCTTCAAGCTCGAGGTGATGAACCTCTCCGAGGCCTCCGCCGGCGGGTACAAAGAGGTCATCGCGCTGGTCACCGGGCGCCCGGGCGCAGACGGCAAGAACGGCGTGTACTCGCAGCTGCGCTTCGAGGGCGGCGTCCACCGCGTGCAGCGCGTGCCCGCGACCGAGGCACAAGGTCGTATCCACACGTCCACGGCAACGGTGGCCGTGCTCCCCGAGGCCGAAGACGTCGACGTCCACATCGACGAGGCGCGGGATCTCGAGATCTCCATCGCCGCGAGCGGCGGTCCTGGCGGGCAGGGGGTCAACACGACCAACAGCGCCGTCCAGCTCCTGCACAAGCCGACCGGGATGATCGTGAAGTGCCAGGACGAGCGTTCGCAGATCAAGAACAAGGCGAAGGCGATGAAGATCCTTCGCTCCCGCCTCCTCGAGATCGAACGCGAGAAGGCCGACGCGGCCGTGGCCGCCGAGCGTCGCGGCATGGTCTCGACCGGCGAGCGCTCGATGAAGGTCCGCACCTACAACTACCCGCAGAACCGGGTGACCGACCACCGCATCAAGCTCACGCTCAACAAGCTCGATCGCATCGTGGGCGGCGACCTCGGCGAGGTGATCTCGGCGCTCCAGGCGCACCGTCAGGCCGAGCTCCTCCGCGCGGGCGGCTTGTCGGATGGGCCGGCGCCTGTGTTCGGCAGCGACGACGATTGAGCTGGCAGAGGTCGAAGGTCGAAGGTCGAAGGTCGAACGAGACGAGAGACCAGAGACGAGATTGCTCACCACGGAGTCGACCGAGCGCTCGGCGCTCACCTCGAGGGCGTTGAAACGAGCGAGAATTTTCAACACGGAGTCGACCGAGCGCTCCGCCGCTCACCCAAGGGCGTGAAAACGAGCGCGAGAATTCACAGGGAGGCTCGGAGGCTCGGAGGTCGAGATTTGTCTGCCGATCCGTGCGCATTGCCTCTCCTTACTGTGTAGGCGCAGAGCTGGTCGTAGTGTGGATTGTCCTTGTTCATCGGATGCAGAGGCTGGTTCGGCGCGAAG
>Ga0208492_1000128_pt1 | contig 78855 bp, 64 predicted proteins | sample Subbioar_CSW14AB_FD_184820 | JGI IMG/M metagenome (GOLD analysis project Ga0208492, IMG submission 184820) | Serpentinite rock and fluid subsurface biosphere microbial communities from McLaughlin Reserve, California, USA - CR12Mar_CSW14AB (SPAdes) | ecosystem: Environmental > Terrestrial > Deep... | reverse complement strand
AGGCTTGGGAGCGATATCGCCTTCCGGTTGCGATCACCGAGCTCCACCTCGGCTGCACGCGCGAGGAGCAGCTGCGCTGGATTCGCGAGGCCTGGATCGGCGCCCACGAGGCAGAGGCCGAGGGCGTCGACGTCCGCGCCGTGACGTTCTGGTCGCTGTTCGGGTCGTTCTTCTGGAACTGCCTCGTGACGCGCGACAACGGCTTCTACGAGCCAGGGGCGTTCGACGTGCGCTCCGATCCGCCACGTGCGACGGCCATCGCGTGCTCGATTCGGGAGCTCGCCGATCACGGAGCGGTGCTGCACCCGACCGCCTCCGCGCCCGGGTGGTGGCGTCGGCCCGAGCGACTCATCCAACCGATCGACGGCGTTCGTCGGTCGACGAAGCCGGCCAGCGGGCGGCCCTTGCTCATCGTCGGTGCGAACGGGACGCTCGCGCAGGCGTTGATTCGTGCGTGCCGCGCGCGCGGGCTCGCTGCCGTCGCCGCGGGGCGGGGCACGCTCGACGTGACCCGGCGGCACGCCGTGCACGCGCTCGTCGCCGAGCTCGAACCCTGGGCGGTGATCAACGCCGCCGGCTACGTCCGCGTCGACGACGCGGAGTCCGACCGGGACCGCTGCTTCGCGCTGAACGTCGATGGTCCGGTGCACCTCGCCGAGGCGTGCGCGGAATCGGGGGCTCGCTTTCTCACCTACTCGAGCGATCTCGTGTTCGACGGCCGACAGCAAGCACCCTATCGAGAGCGCCACGCCGTCGCGCCCTTGTCGGTGTACGGCCTGAGCAAGGTCGAGGCAGAACGTCGGGTCTCGTCGGTGCTCCCGGCGGCCCTGATCGTCCGCACCAGCGCGTTCTTCGGCCCCGAAGACCAGGCGAACTTCGTCACGATGGCGCTGCGAGCGCTCGCGAGCGGCGATTCGTTTCATGCGGCGACCGATGCGATCGTGTCACCGACCTACGTGCCCGACCTCGTCGACGCCTCGCTCGATCTCCTCATCGACGGCGCCGACGGCTTGTTCCACCTCGCCAATCGCGGCGAGACGAGCTGGGCCGACCTGGCGAAGCGGGCGGCGGCGCTCGCGCACGTATCGGATGCACGCCTCGTCGCGGTGCCGTCGGCGGAGCTCGCCTGGCGCGCGCCGCGACCGCCCTACGGCGCGCTCGCCACCGAGCGAGGCGTGCCGCTCCCGGACCTCGACGACGCGCTCGCGCGCTACGTGCGCGACCGGGGCTATTCCGCGGCCGACCGTTCGTCGATTGCCTGACTACGCACCAATCGCGCATAGAGGCCGTCGCGCTCGAGGAGCTCGAGGTGAGAGCCGCACTCGGCGACCTGTCCGTGCTCGAGCACGATGATCCGGTCGGCGTTGCGGATCGTGCTCAGACGGTGCGCGATCACGAAGCACGTTCGGCCGCGCATGAGCTCCTCGAGCGCCTCCTGCACGATGCGCTCGCTCTCGGCGTCGAGCGAGCTCGTCGCCTCGTCGAGGATGAGGATGCTCGGGTTCTTCAGGAGCGCGCGCGCGATCGAGATTCGCTGCCGCTGGCCGCCCGAGAGGTTCACGCCGCGTTCGCCGAGCCTCGCGTCGTAGCCGCCCGGGCAGCGCATGATGAACTCGTGCGCGTGGGCCGCTCTGGCCGCGGCGACGATCTCTGCTTCGGTCGCCTCCGGACGACCATAGGCGATGTTCTCCCGAATCGTCCCCGTGAAGACGAACGAGTCCTGCTGCACGATGCCGATGGCCGAGCGCAGCGCGGTGAGCGAGTAGTCGCGAACATCGACGCCGTCGATCACGATTCGACCCGCGTCCACGTCGTAGAGGCGCGGCAAGAGCGAGCAGAGGGTGGTCTTGCCGGCGCCCGAGGGGCCGACCACCGCGATTCGTTCGCCCGGCGCACACTCGATGGTCACGCCCTGGAGCACCCATTCGGTCGGGTCCGGCAGGCTGCGTGCGCGGCGCGTGTCCTCGTCGTCCAGACGGGCACGCGCTTCTTCGCTGTCGTCCGAGTAGCGGAACCAGACTCGGTCGAATCGAACGTGCCCGCCCGTCGGCGCCTTGGGGTTCGCGCGCGGCGAGTCCACGACCGCAGGGCGAATGTCGAGCACCCGGAACACGCGCCGAATCGACGACAGACTCGATTGATACGTGATGTTGAGCTCGGCGAATCGCCGGACCGGGCCATACATGATGATCACGTACCCGAGGAATCGAGTCATCGATCCTGCGGTGAGCTCGCCGGCGAGCGCCAACAAGCCGCCGTAACCGATCACGATGGTGGTGCCGAGGTGCACCAGGACCTCGCCGGACGAGGCGACGAGGTGCCCCTGGTGGCTCTGTGCGACGACCAGGTCGTGGTGCTCGGTGACCTCGCCGGAGAAGCGACGCGCCTCGCGCTCCTCGGCGGTGTACGTCTTCACCAACGCCTGCCCGGAGAGTTGTTCGGCGACGCTCGCGGCGATCATCGAGAGCTTGCCTTGCACCCGATCGCTCGCCTCGCGCACGCGGTGGTTCATCGTGGCGAACACCAGCGCATACATCGGAAATATCAGCGTGCAGGCGACGGTGAGCTTCCAGCTGATCGATGCGAGCAGCACCACCGCGATGATCAGTTGCACGGCGTCCATCGCAGCGACGATGACGCCCATGTAGATGAGCGCCGCCGCGCCGTGCACGTCGTGCAGTACGCGCGAGAGGATGCCGCCGGCGCGCTCCTTGGAGTAGAAGCGCATGCTCAGCTTCTGCAGGTGCTCGAACAGCTCCTTGCGGATGTCGGTGACGATCGCGTCGCCCAGTCGCACGTTGGAGTGCCCGCGACCGTAGACCACGATCGCGTGCAAGAACGCCGTTACCGCCGCCGCGATGGTCAACCACATCAGGCGCGTGCGCCGCGCGCCGAGCCCGACGGGCGAGGCACCCTGTCCGAGGACGAGATCGACCTCGGTTCCGATGATCCAGGGATACGCGAACGAGAGCAGGAACCCGACGACGCCGAACAACAACGTGAGCGCAGCCGCCCTGCGATGAGAGCGCACGTAGCCGAGCAACCGAAACAGCGGCTTTAGCTCCTCGAGCCGAGCCGGCTCGGTCATCGCGTGTTCACCTCGGCGAGCATGCGCGCACGTTCGAGGACGAGACGTTCGCTCTGCGCGCGCAACTCTTCGGCGAGCGGCTCGTGGATGACGCGCGCGCCGTCCTCGTCAGCGTAGTCCCACAGGCCGTTCGGGCAGTGGCGGTCGTCCACCCATCCGGGGTGATCGAGGACCGGATACAGCGTGATCCCGTGCAGCTCGCATCCAGCGCGCATCGCCGCGACGCATTCGTCGGTCACGTAGCGAAGCCAGTCCGCGCGCGCGTCGCCCTCGGTTCCGGTCTCCGAGACGAACATCGGTCGGCCGTAGCGCGCGAACGCCTCGCACAGCAGCTGGGAGAACGGGCGATACCGCGGGTCGCCCCGCACGATGGTCGTGCCATCGAGCATGAACTGGTTGTCGGGGTAGTAATTGACCCCGAGGATGTCGAGGTACTTCGGGTCACCGCCGAGCGTCGGCCACACGCGTCCGAGGAGCATGTCCCAAGCCTGGTACTGCAGGAGGTTGTCCGACTCGACGCGACGAAAGGTGAGCGGGTGCTCGGGCGTTCTGTGGATGTGGATCAGGGGCTCGGGCTGCACGAACCGCGCGTGGGGCAGCACGTCGCGAATCGCCTCGATGGCCTCGATCGTCGCGCGCACGAGCTGTACTTTCAGCTCGACGCCGCGGGCCGCTTCGAAGGGGTTCATGCAGCGCACGTCGCCGCCGGCCCACGCGAGGAACGACATCTCGTTGATCGGGGTGATCATCGGCAACGCGTCGGTCTCGCCGTCGTAGAGTCGCGCGAACGCGCGTGCATACCTGCCGACCCGGCCGGGAAATGTGGCCGCGAACGGGTCGATGTCCTCCGGCCACCCGAAGTGGACGAGATCCCAGATCACCTGCATCCGCTCACGTCTGGCGGCGCCGATCATCCGTGCCGTTCGCGCGAAGTCCCACGTGCCGGGGTGCCGTTCCACTTCGACCCAAGACAGCCCATCACGGCAGGCCCGCATGCCCAGCGAGTGGAGACGTGCGTAATCCTGTTCGACGAGCTCGGCGTGGCGCGTGCTGTCGAGCAGGTCCAGTCGCTTGCCGTTCTCGAGTCGCAGACACGAGCACTCGAAGCCGCCGAGAAAGACTCCTTCGAACAGCGGCCTGCCGGGCGTGCACAGGAGCGTCGAGCTGACGTCGTGCTGCGGCGCTCGTTCGACAGCGGATTCCAATTCCATCGATGCTCCTCGCTGCACCGGTCGTTCCGGCGGACGTGCGCCTCCGTCGAGCGCAGCGCTTCAGCGGACTGCGCCGTCGAGACCGATCCCGAGCACCACCGACATCCGCGTGAACGCGAGGCGATCGGCTTCGTCGTACGGTGCCGAGAGCCACGCGCGCCGGACCTCGAACGCGCCGAACACGTCCCAGGGATGGTCGGACCATCGCAACCCGACCCGTGCCGCCGTCGCGAGCCCGGAAGCGTCGCCCTCCCAGGTCCCGCGGACACGCGCGTAGTCGACGACCAATGCGCCGCCGTAGAACGGTGCGACCGCACCTGCGCCGAGCACGTGCCTGAACGAGACCCCGGCCCACGCCTCGGTGATCGATGCGTCGCGATCGCGGAGCGTCTGCGCGAGGGGCCCCCTCGACGACCAGCGTGCGCCGCCCATCACCCCGGCCAGCGAGAAGCCGGACTCCCAGGCGTATCCCCACGAGAGCTCGCTCCCCCCGCCGCCGACGACCGAAGCCCGTGCATCTGCCTCCGAGGGGCCGACCGGGGTTCCACCGAGCACCGCGAAGGCGACGGTGCTCCGGCCGAGCGCGGGCGCATCGACGTAGGTCTCGGCCCGCGCGGGGAGGGGAATCAGGAGGAGAACCAGGGGGACGAGGCAACGCATGCCCCTGTTCGACCGCTGGGCCCCGCCGGTTGCGTCTCGACGCGCTGCGTATCGAACTTACTGGAAATACCGCATGCTCCGCGCCGGCTTGGGCGCTAGGTTGCGCGCCCATGGAAGAGCAGGCCGCACGCCTCATCGAGACCATCCGCGCCTCGATCATCGGCGACGACGAGGTGATCGACGGACCGTACGGGCCGCGTCGCGTGACCTACGCCGACTACACCGCGTCGGGTCGTTCCCTCTCGTTCATCGAGGACTACCTCCGGCAAGAGGTGATGCCGCTCTACGGCAATACCCACACCGAGTCCTCCGGAACGGGCCTGCAGACCACCCGGTACCGCGAAGACGCGCGCGCGATCATCAAGCAGGCTGCCGGTGCCGACAGCCGCGACGTGGTCATCTTCTGCGGCTCGGGCGCGACCAGCGCGATCAACCGGCTCGTCGATTGCCTCGAGCTGCGGTTGCCCCGTGGACTCGACCTCCAATACGGCCTCTCGGCGCACGTCCCCGACGCGCAGCGCCCCGTGGTGTTCATCGGCCCGTTCGAGCACCACTCCAACGAGCTCCCCTGGCGCGAATCGATCGCCGAGGTCGTCACCATCGGCGAGGACGCCGACGGCCACATCGACCTCGCCGAGCTCGAACGGCAGCTCGTGCACTACGCCGCGCGACCGCTGAAGATCGGCAGCTTCTCGGCCGCGTCGAACGTCACCGGCATCGCGTCCGACACGCGCGCGATCGCGCGGCTGCTCCACACGCACGGCGCCCTTTCGTTCTGGGACTTCGCGGCTGCGGGGCCCTACGTCGACATCGACATGAACCCGGCGGGCGACGAGCTCGCGTCCAAAGACGCGGTCTTCCTCTCGCCCCACAAGTTCATCGGCGGTCCGGGCACCCCGGGCGTGCTCGTGGCCAAGCGCACGCTCTTCCACAACCGCGTGCCCGCGGTCCCCGGCGGCGGCACCGTCGCTTACGTCAACCCGAAGGACCACCAGTACATCGAGGACGTCGAGCAGCGCGAGGAGGGGGGCACGCCGGCGATCATCGAATCGATCCGCGCAGGCCTCGTCTTCCAGCTCAAGCAGTCGGTCGGCACGGGAGCCATCCGCGAGCGCGAGGAGCACTTCATTCGCCGCGCGATCCAGCGCTGGGAGAAGAACCCCAACATCCAGCTGCTCGGCAACCACGACGCGTGGCGGCTCTCGATCGTCAGCTTCGTCGTCAAACACGCAGGGCGGTACCTCCACCACAACTATGTCGCGACGTTGCTCAACGATCTGTTCGGCATCCAGGCGCGCGCGGGCTGTTCGTGCGCGGGGCCCTACGGTCACCGCCTGCTCGGCATCGACCTCGATCGCAGCCGCGAGTTCGAGCGCGAGATCATGCGCGGGTGCGAGGGCATCAAGCCTGGCTGGGTGCGGGTGAACTTCAACTACTTCATCAGCGAGCGCGGCTTCGAGTTCGTGCTCGACGCGGTCGATCTCGTGGCCGAGCACGGGTGGAAGCTCCTCCCGGACTACCACTTCGATCCGTTGACCGGCCGCTTCACCCACCGACGCTTCCGCACCACGCGCCTCATGCGCCTGACCGAGCTCGCCTATCGCTCCGGCAAGCTCGAGTACCGCGCGCGCCACGCGACCGAGCCGGAGTGGGTGCTCCCCTCGTACATCGACGAAGCTCGCCGCATCTTCGCCGAGGCGGCCCGCACCGCGAACGACACGCCGCCCGACGCCGAGCGTTCGGCCGACTTCGAGCACCTGCGCTGGTTCCCGCTCCCTGCCGAGGCCGCCGCCGAGCTGTCGCGCTGATCAACGCGAGAGGTGCGCTTCGATCAGGCCGTTCACGATGTCCGCGTGGGTGAGCGGGCCCATGTGTCCGGCGCCCTCGATCGTCTGGAGCTCCGCGTCGGGAATCACCTGCGCGAGGATCGCCGCCACGTGTCTTGCGGCCGTCGTCGAACGCTCTCCGGTCATCACCAACGTTGGAGCAGCGATCGCGCGATACGCGTCATGGGGCGTGCGTTCCGTGAGAATGCCCGCGACCTCGAGGTACACCTTGGGCGCGACCCGGAGGAACGCGTCGCGCGTTGGTGCAGGTAGCGCGTCCCAGGCACCCACGCCGTTCCAGTACTCCACGAACCGAGCGATCCAGCGCTCCGAGCCGGGCTCCTCCCCGAACGACGAATCCCCACCGTACGCGCCGAGATCGGCGAGGCCCTCCGCATCGGCCATCGAGTGCAACACGCCGAACGCCACCGGCTCGTACACCGCGAGCGAGCGCACGTTCGAGGGGCGCGCGCGCGTGAGCGAGAGCGCGATCAGCCCACCGTACGAGTGCCCGACCACGTGCGCCGGTTCACCGAGCGAGTCGACGAGCGCGATCGCCGCATCGAGATCGTCCGCGATGGTGAACGAGTCCCCCGCGGGCGCGCTGTCGCCATACCCGAGGAAATCCATAGCCAACGCGCGGTACTTCGGTGCGAGCCGCGCCGAGAGTCGGCCCCACTGCCGCGAGGACATCCCCCCGCTGTGCAACATCACCACGGGTGAGCCGGTCCCCGCCTCGGTGTAGTGGGCGTGCTGCCGGCCACTCGATACTCGGGGCATCGAACTCCTCACGGGCCACGGAAGCCGATCAGCGCGACGTTCGCATCGGGCAGCGCCACACGGAGCTGTGCGAGTGCGTCGTGCTGCGTCTGTCGGAATGGTGGGCGGATCAAGGCTTCGGCTTTCAACGAAGAGCCGCGAGGTATCGTTCGCGAACTTGTTCCGCAGCGGCGCGCACCCGTGCGTCACGTGAGCTCATCATCTCGGTATACGCGAGCAATGGGTGGACGACGTGGGGCTCGGCTCCCGAGTATGCGACCGTTCCGGGGGTGCGAAGGATGACGAGTCCACCGCCGTCGGCGGGGAGAGCGCGCAGCTGCCGGGGCAGGTCGTTCGGGATCTCGCTCATGTGGACGACGACCTCGTCGACGCGGAGATGGCGGGTGAGGTGCCACCCCGCAGCGGCTCCGCCCAACGCCCAACGCGTCTCGCCCAGCACCTCTCGGAGATTGCGTTCGATGCCATCGGGCTGTGGCTCGCGCGTCCGGAAGACGCCTACGAGCCAGCGTGGTCGAACCACCTCTTGGTAAGCGGCGAGCCATCGATCGAGCAGTTCTTTCGGGCGGATTAGGTGCATCCCGGAAGGTGCCCGCCCGACCACTCCCTGATCGACCCAACGCGTCAGTTGGTCCGACACGGCGGTCTTTCCAATGCCGGCTGCATCGGCAATCTCCCGCACGGGGCGCTGGAGCAACTCGGGGCGGGCGAGGATCGCAAACGCAAGCTGGTGGCCTTCGATTCGACCAGCGCCGCGGCGAGCCGCCACCCGGGTGGGCTTCCGGCCTTCGATGTGGACCAGGAGTTCCTTCTCCGTGCCCAGATGACAATTTCCGAGTGCGTCGATGTAGCTCACGCCGTGATCGGCGAGATGCTGGCCCATCGGGGGCGCGACGTACGGTGCGATCAGGAGCGGGGGATGCCGGAGGCTCTCGTGCCGGGTCACGACTCCGTTCACCAACGCATACGAGAGATGGGTTCGCTTGATGTCGACGAGAAACCGCAGCGCGGCTCGGCTGGTGCCCGTTCTGACGGTGAGTATGCCGTCGAACCCCGTATCGCCCGCGGCTGAGCTCTGCCACGTGACGTTGATGCCTGGAATCGCCGCGAGGTGATCGAGACTCTCCTGGACCAACGGGTCGTCGTTCGCGTTCGCAGAGGCCGACCGGCGCATGTCCGCGATTGTACCTTGTCCGTTACTAACGGACAAGGTGGTTACGCGGACATGTCCGAGAATTGTGCTTGTCCGTTACTAACGGACAGCGTCTTTCGGCGGACATCGGCGCGCGATCACTACTGCCCTTCGACGATCGAGAAGCGGATCTCCACCGGCTTCCCCTCACGGATCACATTCACCCGGATCTCGCTCGCCACCGCGAGCGACTTGAACGCCGCGTTCGCCTCGTGGTCGCGCTCGATCTTGAAGCCGTTCACGCGGGTGACCACGTCTCCGGTCTTGAGGTCGACTCCGGACCACATGTCCCCGCGGAGCTCGACGATCTTCCAACCGACGAATTTGCCCTTCTCGACCTGCGCCTCGACCTCGACGTGGGTGAGGAACTTGCCGAGCCCGGCCTTTAGCGCGGCATCGACGCTGCTCCGCGATACCGACTCCTTCGGCCCCGGCTCGGAGGGCGCGGGCGGCGGCTCGACCACCGCAGGCTTCGGCGTCGCGGGCGGCGGCGCCTCGGAGCCTCCGCAGGCGGCGATTGCGAGCGGAAGAGCGAGCACGAAGAACTTCGACGCGGCCATGGCGACCCTGGTCTAGCGGGCACGTCGCTGCTCGGCAAAGTTTCCGAGACCCTCGCCTCGATGTGGCGTCCGACCTAGACCGTCGTCATGCACGTGCCTTTGCTCGACGAGCTCGCGATCATCGCGGCGCTCGCGGTCGTGGTCACGGTGCTCTTGTCGCGCATGCAGCTGCCCACGGTCGCAGGGCTGCTCGCGGCCGGCGCGGTGCTCGGCCCGTTCGGGTTCCAGCTCGTCAGCTCCATCCACGCGATCGAGGTCCTCGCCGAGGTCGGCGTGGTCCTCCTGCTGTTCTCGATCGGCCTCGAGTTCTCGCTCGCGCGCCTCCGGGACATCTTCCGACAGGTCGCGCTCGGTGGAGCGCTCCAGGTTGGCCTCACGGTGGTGGTCACCGCCGCCATCGCGATGGCCGCCGGCGAGCCGTTCGGCCGCGGGGTGTTCTACGGCTTCGTCTTCGCGCTCTCGAGCACCGCCATCGTGCTCCGTGCGCTCGCGGAGCGTCGCGAGCTCGACGCTCCACACGGCCGGATCATCGTCGGCACGCTGATCTTCCAAGACCTCTGCGTCATCCCGATGGTGCTGATCGTGCCGTTGCTCGGCGCGGGCGGCGCAGCGGGCCACGTGGCGGTGTCGCTCGGCCTCGCGCTCGGCAAGGCGGTGCTGGTGGTGGTCGGCACCATCGGCATCGCGCGGTTCGTCGTGCCGAAGATCCTCGACTGGGTCGACGCGAGCCGGAGTCGCGAGATCTTCCTCCTCGCGATCCTCGCGTTGTGCGTCGGCACCGCCTGGCTCACGGCGCTCGCTGGCCTCTCGCTCGCGCTTGGCGCGTTCCTCGGCGGAATGGTCGTCGCCGACACCGAGTACCGCCACCGGGCCGCGGGAGACATCCTCCCCCTGCGTGACGCCTTCGTCAGCATCTTCTTCGTCTCGCTCGGAATGCTGTTCGACCTCCGCGTGGTGCTCGCACGACCGCTGATGGTCCTCGCCCTGTTGCTCGGCTTCCTCGTCGCCAAGGGCGTCCTCGCGACGTTTGCGGCCATGAGCATGCGGTTCCCCTCGCGCGTGGCGTGGCTCGCCGGCGTGGGCCTCGCGCAGTTCGGCGAGTTCGGGTTCGTGCTCGCGCGTCTCGGACAGGAGCATGGCGTGGTGCAGGTCACCGAGGTCAAGCCATTGCTCGCCGCGGGCATCCTCAGCATGTTCCTCACCCCGCTCCTGGTGCGCGTCGCGCCCCACATCACCGCCGGCGAACGCTTGCTCGCGCCGCTCGAGCGTCTGATCGGCGTGCGCAGCATCGACGAGGCCGACGAGGGCGGCGCCAGGCTCGAGCACCACGTGGTGATTGTCGGTTTCGGGATCGCGGGTCGGCAGGCGGCGAGGGCGCTCCGCGCGTGCGGCACGCCGTTCGTCGTCCTCGAGCTCAACGCCGACAACGTTCGTGCCGGCAAGGCGCAGGGCCTCGCGGTGTACTACGGCGACGCGACGAGCGAAGAGGCACTGGGGCACGCGCAGCTGAAAGAGGCGTCGCTGCTGGTGCTCCTGATGAACGATCCGCAGGCCGCCCAACGCGTGGTCGACACGGCGCGCCGGGTCGCGCCGAACGTTCCCGTGCTCATGCGCACGCGCTACCTGCTCGAGCGCGACAAGCTCTTCGCGATGGGCGCGCGCGACGTCGTCGCCGAGGAGGTCGAAGGCGCCATCGAGATCCTCTCGCGCATGCTCCGGTACATCGAGGTCCCTCGCAACGTGATCGACGGGCTGATCAGCGAGGTGCGCACCGACACTCAGTCGAGCGAGCGAAAGCGCACGCTTCCTCGCCCGCCGCTGTCGGAGGTGCGCGGGCTCGACGAGCTCAAGATCGAGAGCGCGCTGGTGCGCGACGAGTCCGCCGCCATCGGGCAGTCGCCCGTAAGCATGCGCCTCCGAACCGAGACGGGCGCGCTGGTCGTCGGCGTGCGTCGCGGCGAGCACCTCCTCGAGAAGCCCGATCCGACGGTCTCGTTCGAGCCGGGTGACATCGTCTACCTCGTCGGCACGAGCGAGGCGATCCGCCGCGCGCTCCCGCTCTTCGGGTGAAGCAATGCCTCCAGCGCGTCGTAGAGGGTCTCGAGGTCGCTCTCGGTGTTGTAGCCCTGCACGCTCACGCGGACGAACACCTGATCGCGGTGCATCGTGATCGGCACCTCGATGCGGTGCCGGTCCCAGAGGTGATCCTTCAACGCCTCCGGGCCCATCACCTCTGCTGGCCACGCGATCGCGGCCATCTGTCCGAGCGCTTCGTCGGCGCAGATCGGGGCGAGCCCCGTGCGCCGCTCCACCCGCGCGCGGAACGCGGTCACCATCGCGTGACAACGCGCACGAACCTCGTCCCAACGACGTGCGGCTTGCCACTCGATCGCCGCGGGCACCGTGAGGTACGCGGCGAGGTCGCGCGTGCCTTGCCATTGATGGCGCCGGAGCAGCGGCGTGTCGCCCACGTAGGCCTCGAACGCGACGTGCCCCACGACGTCGCCGTAGCCCCACGAGATCACCGATGCGTCGACCACCTCGTGCAGGTGTGCCTTCAGCTTCATGAACGCGGCGCCCTTGGGCGCGCACATCCACTTGTGGCAGTTGCCGACGTACGCGTCGGCGTCGATGGCTTCGAGATCCAGCGGCAGCTGTCCCGGCGCGTGGGCGCCGTCGATCAACGTGAGGATGCCCGCGGCGCGTGCGCGACGACACAACTCCTCGACGGGCAGGATGACCGCCGTCGTCGAGGTGAGGTGACTGAGGAACAGGACGCGAGTCTTCGGCGTGACACGCGACCAGATCGCGTCGGCCACCTCGATCGGCGTGCCGAGCGGCAAGGGCACGGTGGCCTGCACGTACGTCGCTCCGGCCTTGGCGCAGACGTGTCGCCACACGTAGTCGCACGCCCCGTATTCCAGGTCGCTCCCGAGCACCTCGTCGCCCGGCGAGAGCGAGAGCGAGCGGGCGATGGCGTTGACCGCGGTCGTCGCGTTGGACACGAACACCAGATCGTCGACGTTCGCACCGAGGTACTGCGCGAGCGCGCCTCGCGCCTCCCTCAGCAGCGTGTGCGAACGGCGTCCGAGGAACTCGACCGGTTGTCGCTCGAGCTCGCGCTCCCAACGCTGATAGACCTCGAACACGTCGCGCGGGCAGGCGCCGAACGAGCCGTGATTGAGGAAGACGATCTCGGGGTCGAGGAGGAACTCGTCGCGCAGCACGCGGAAGAGCATGCCCCAAAATTCACATACCCGCGTCCCGCCTTCGGCGGATCCGCGGAAACGGCGAAGGCGACCGGCAGATGCGCGGTCGCCCTCGTCAGCTCGAGTGAGCTCAGCTCACTTCTTGGCGGCCTTCTTCGCGGCGGGCTTGCCCGCGGCCTTCGGGGCCTCGGACTTCTTCGCGGCAGCCTTCTTCGCGGCGGGCTTGGCCTCGGCCTTCGGGGCCTCGGACTTCTTCGCCGCGGCCTTCTCGGCCTTGGGGGCCGACTTCTTCGAGAGGCTCTTGTACGCGTCGTAGAGACGCGGAACGGGCCAACCCTCGATGCCCTTGCGGTAGCCGGCGTCCTTGGTGCGGCCGGCCGCTTCGACGACGGCGTCGATCAGCTTGCCGCGGGTGCCCCACTTCGACTTCACGGCGGTGAAGGTCTCGAGCAGGCGGAGGAGCTTGGCGTTGGAGACGCGGGCGAGGCCCTTGTCCTTGTTCTCACGGCCAACCCAGAGATCGTCGTTCACGAACTGCTTCACCGCGTCGACCAGCTTCTGCTTGTCGCCGAACTTGTCTTTCACGGTCTGCGAGGGGCTCTTGGCCATGGGGGCGTCTCCTGGTTTGCGTGGGTTCACCCACGCGTGGGTCACGACCTTCGAGGGGGATTCCGTCGAAGGGGGCGGGGCGTCTAGCACGGCGCGGGACGAAGGTCGATGTCCCAAACCCCGACCACCGGTGAATCGCCGCCGTGGCTCATTCGTCGTAGCCTCGAGGTACCCATGCGCACTGCCTACTTCGCCATCCCGCTCGCACTTCTCACCGGCTGCGTCATCCACACCCGCGCAGCGGGAACGGCCACGGCAGGGCCCGCTGCGGCCGAGCCGGCCCCCGCGCCGGCCCCGGCTCCGGCCCCCGTCCCTGCAGCGCCTCCCCCGGCCGCCGCTGGCGTCGCCACAGCGACTCCGAGCCCCGCGCCCGCGGCGCCGCCTGCTGCGCCCGGAGTTGCGCCGCCCTTGGTGATCAGCGGCTCCGTCATCGTCGCGTTCGACCCCCTTCCGCCGAACCAGCCGCCGGTCACCGAGCCGCCGGCCCCCCCAGTTGCGGTGCCGGTTCCGGCCGCGCCCGGCGTGGCCAACGGTCAGCCGCCGAACCTCAAGCCGGGCGCTGCCCCGGCCTACTGGGTCTGGCGTGACGCCTCGGGCGTCTGGCACCTCCGCACGACCACCGCCAAGAAGCTCCACCGCTTCCATGGAAAGATCACCGCGACCACCGGCCAGATCGTCGACGTCAAACCGGTCCGGATCGAGTTCAAGGACCGCCTCGTGGTGAGCCCCAAGGCGGTGGTGTTCTCGTTCGACACCGCCGGTCACATGGACGGCTTCGATTTCCGAATCTCCGACAATCAGTGCGCCTCGTTCAATCTGCACCCGAACGCCGGCAAGAAGATCCTCGTCGGCGCGAGCGAATCGCAGCCCCTCAGCCAGCACTTCACGCTCTGTCCGTGAGCGCGATGTCAGGGTCTGCGCGATCGCCGCGTAGACCCTGATGAATGCTCTCGATCCTCTCCCAAATCGTTCGCCGATCGAACGTTCCCGTCGTCCTCGACTGTCCGGCCGACGAAACGGCCGGCTATCGGGTCCTGCCGGATTCAACCGCGGCGGAAATCGACGCGTTGCGCGACCTGGGGTTTCGCATCGTCCGCGTCGTTCCCCGCCCGCTCGGGCGGTTCACCGCTCTGCTGGTCGAGGACTTCGCGACAAACGCTGCGGACCGCGAGGACGGTTGGAACGGGGACGTCACGAGCTACGAGCTCGACGCGCTCATCGGTGACGGTCGCAAGCGCCTGATCAGCGTCGCCGCCCACGGCAACGGCCGTTTCGCCGTGGCGTGGGTCGGCGAGCGCTCGTGAGGCTCACTTCTTCTTCTTCTCGGGCTTCTTCTCGGGCGCCTTCTCGGCCTTCGGTTCGGGCTTCTTCTCGGCCTTCGCTTCGGCCTTCGGGGCGTCCTTCGTCAGCCCCTTCCCGACCTCGCCCGGCTGTTCGCCCGCGTCTTTGCGCTTGTTGCCGACGCCCGGAAGCGCATCGTCGTTCTTCTTCGTCGGCGGGTCGGCGGTGGCGACGTAGTCGTTGCCCGGCGCCGGCTTGGTCACCGCGCCCGCTTCACCCTGGTACTCCACGTACACGCTGTGATCGCGGTGGACGATGACGACGGGCACGAGGCCCGCTTGGACGGTGACCCAACCGCCGTTCCAGGTGCTCGAGCGGTACCACACGCCATCCCGCACCAGCCAGTACTGACCGTCGACGAAATATGTCGCACGCGCAGATGCGCGCACGACCCACACCCCCGAGCCGATCGCGACGAGCGTCGGTCGCGACGTGTAGACGATCGGCGCCTCCGCTTCCGCGTTCGCGGTTCCCTGTGCGTGCACCATGCACCCGGACGACATCGCAAACACGATCGCGCTCGCACCGAACAGTTGGAGTTTGTTCATGCGCTCGACGGTAATCCCCGATCGCGTGCGGGGCTTGGGAGTGGAAGAGCGCAACGGTGCCGATGCTCAGGAGGCCTGCATACACTTCGGTGCATGCGTCGAAGGCAAAAGAACCGCGCAGCGCGCGATGCCGCGGTTCGCCGACACGAGCGCGCTCGGCTGGAAAATGAGTGCGAGCGTGTGCGTGCTTCAGGCGGTGGTTCGTATGAAGACGTGACCCGGCGCGAGCCAACCACGCTCGATTTTTCGCGTGGGCTCGCCATCGCCCTGCGGTGCGAGCATCCCGACCAGCGCGAGCTCCTGCTCGGTGAACATCCGGCGGATCGAGACGAACGAGTCGTGGAGGAACGGCACGCTGCCGCGCCCGAGGGCTCCGGCGACGCCGGTCACCGTCAGGAGCGCGATCGGGTTGCGCTCGGCGTCCACGAGCACCGCGCCGTGACGTGCCACCGAAGAGGCTTCGGCGAACAGCCGAGCCACCATCCCGGGTGGGAAGTGATGCAGCGTCTGCGTACACGTCACCACGTCGATGCTCCCGCCGACCTTGTCCCCGAGGTCACGCAAATCGAGCGCATCGTGCGGCATGAACGACAGCGCGTCCTCGCCGATCGAGAGGCTTCGCGCCCGCGCGCGACCGATCTCGAGGTACTCCGGCGCGAGGTCGGTCGCGACGACGCGCACCCGCCCCTCGCGTGCGCCGAACCGCAAGGCCAACGCGACCGCGAACATTGCGTGACCGCTCGCCAGGTCGACGATCGTCGGCTGCTTCACGCCGGCCGCCCATGCCCGTGCGATCGCTGGCTCGATCGCGCCGAAGAAGGCGTCGTAGTTGCCGAGAGCCTCGTTGAGCCGATCGAGCCGATCGAGCGTGCGCACGCGCAGCTCCCGATCGAACGCAGGATCGTCCAGCCACTCCGGCGTGTTCGCGTACACCACCCTGTCGATCGCGTGCGCGATCCGTTCGAACCGCGTCCCCGCCAGGCGCTCCTCGGCCTCCCCGCGGAGCTCGGCGAGCACATCGGCGATCGCCGCATCGAACCGCTGGATCGCGTGTCCGTCGCGCCGCCGCACCGCCGGGCCGAGCGCCGAAATCTCCGCGCCACGTCGCGCAATCACGTCCTCGAGCACGCGTTCGCGCGCACGCGCATGCTCGTGCCGGAGTGGGGGATCGCCGACCCAGTCCTTGAGCGCCCGGGTCGCCCGGACGGTCAACGGATCGAGCACCGGGTCGAGAAAGGGCGCAAACGGAAGGAGTGGATCGAGCAGCGCCATGCCGAACAGGGTAACGGCACCCGGCGCGCCCGCCACGCACCGATTGCATTGCGAACCGCGCCGATCCGTGATCGCCCTCGGCGGCCGCAGCGGCGCGAGAGTTGCTGCGGCGCAAGGTCAGAGGAGGTCTGCCATGTTCCGCAACCTCGGTCGTTACGACCGCCTCGCGCGCGTGCTGGTGGGCATGCTGCTGATCCTGCTGGCGTTCGTCGGCCCCCAATCCGCCTGGGGGCTCGTCGGGCTCGTCCCGCTCATCACCGGGCTCTTCGGCTACTGCCCGATCTACACGCTGCTCGGCATCTCGACGTGTGACCCGGCGCTCGAACAAAAAAACGAAGCCCGAGGTCGACGCCTCGGGCTCAGGTGAGTCTTCTCGATCACCGCTTGTCGAAAGAAGCGCCGAATCGTTGACCCAGCCGCGGCAGCCACGCCCATCCGAAGATGAGCGCGATGATGATCACACAGAGGATCATCTCGCCGCGGCCGAGCCCCCACATCTCAGGTCGCGGCCTCGTCGTCGGTGGCCTTCGACTCGGTCTTCTTCTCGGCCTTCTCGGCCTTCTCGTCGTCGGCCTTCTCGGCCTTCTCGTCGTCGGCCTTCTCGGCCTTCTCGTCGTCGGCCTTCTCGGCCTTCTCGGGCTTCGACGAGACCGGCTTCTCCTCGTCCTCGTCCTCGTCGGCCTTGGCCTTCGCCTTGGCCTTGGGCTTCTCCTCGTCGGTGGACTCCTCGTCCTCCTCGGTCGTCGTCTTGGCAGGCGGCCATTCCTCGCCGCGCTCCATCGCCGCTTCCATTTCGAGCAGCTCGGGGACGCCGGCTCCGAGATCGGCCGCGCGCGCAGGCTCGGCGACCGCAAGGTCGAGGCCGCGACGGTAGTAGACCGCTGCCATCAAGCCGGTGATCAGCGCGATCCACTGCGAGGTCGACAGCTGCACCATCTCGACGACGGAGAAGCGGTTCGCGGGCTTCATCACCATGAAGACGGCGAACGGGATGAGGATCGCGACCACGCGGGCGAGCGTGCGGAACTTCTCGGCGAAGATGTTCGAGAGGCCGAACACGAACGCGAGGGCCAGCGCGAACAGCGCGACCGGGTAGACGATGTGCGGCTCGAAGTGCGGGCCGTAGCTGCCGCGCTCGGCGTCGTCCCGGACGATCTCGAGCAGGAACCGGAGCACGCCGTACCCGAAGGTGAACGTGAGGAACAGCTCGCCGCGGAAGAACGGCTCGCCCTTGGCCTCGCGATCCTTCACCTGCTTGCGCGCCCAGAAGAGCATTCCGAGCAGGAACAAGCCGCAGAGCGACTCGTAGAGCTGCGTCGGGTGCACCGGCATCGAGTGATGGAGCTCACGCACCTGGGGGAACGACTCGGTGTGCTGCACCCACGCCGGAGAGCCGCTCAGGATCTGGGGCTTCACGTTCGGGTCGGCGTACGCGGCGCGCAGACCCACCGTGTCGAGGAACTGTCCGGCCTTGTGGTCGTAGTGCCACTCGGGGAACGTTCCGAGCTTCTGCAGCCACGCCGGCGCCTTCTCGGTGAGCGGCTTGCCGAAGTCGCAGCCGAACAGGTAGCAGCCCATGCGGGTGAAGAGCAGACCGCTCGCGAGCGAGGGGACCGCGACGTCCGCCCAGGCGAGCAGGCGCACGCGCTTCTGCTTGCAGTAGATCCAGCTCCCGATGAACCCACCGAGGAACCCGCCGTACGCGACGAGGCCGCCGCTACGAATGGCGAGGTAGTCCTTCCACGAGTGGAACTCGCTCAGGTTCGTCAGGATGTAGAGCACACGCGAGCCGACGATCGCGCAGATGGCGGTGAACACGTAGTTGTTCGCCATCGTCTCGCGCGGCAGGCCGTCCTGCTTCGCCATCGTCAGCGAGATGTACCAGCCGACGACGAGCGAAAGACCCAGCATCACGCCGTACGCGTAGATGGGGAACGCGTGCAGCTCTCCGCCGCCGAAGAACTGGGGGAGCTTCCAATGGGGGAGGGGGATCTTGAAGAGGATCGGATGCATGGTCTTCTCGGGACGACGCGCGACGGCCGCGCTTCGGGGGCCGCACCCTACTGGCCCTGGCCACCGGTTGCCAGTGTCCGGCAAGGTGACTGGTCGGTTGCGCCCCCGGGGCAGCAGGGCAAAGGGGGCGCAGATGCGGTTTACGGTCCACGCCACGACATTTCTGGCCCTCGGCGTATTCCCAGCTTTCATCGGGTCCTTCGCCGGCTGCCACGCCGAGCCCGACGAGGCCGTGCCGGCGGCGCCCACTCGCCCGGCCGCCGTGCCCGCTAAGAAGCCGGCTGCTCCGCTCCCGCCCTGCGATTCCGCCCAGGATCCGGTGCTCGCCCAAACCTTCACCGACGGCTTCGATCGCGGTGAGCTCGGTGACGACTGGCGCTCGACCTCGTACGGCGCGTACTTCCTGAAGGCCGGTCGGTTGTGCATCTCCAAGCCGCGCAACCATCCGCTCTGGCTGAAGCGAAAGCTCCCCGCGAACGTGAAGGTGGAGTTCGACGCGACCCCCACGAGCAACAACGCTGACGTGAAGGTGGAGCTGTTTGGCGACGGCTGCGCGTTCGACCAAGACGGGCGCGACTACACCGCGACTGCCTATGTCTTCGTCCTCGGTGCGCACAACAACACCGAGCACTGGCTGGCGCGCATGTTCGAGCACGGTCCCGAGGCGAAGCAGACGCCGCTCGTCGCGGGCGGCCCGTCGATCGCGAGCTCCAAGCTTATTTTGAACACGACCTACCACGTCGAGCTCGCGCGAACGGACGCCAAGACCGTGACCTTCAAGGTCGACGGAGTCGCCATTCACGAGCTCGCCGACCCGCAGCCCCTCGCCGGCGCCGGGCATGACCATTTCGGCTTCAATGGCTGGGATGCCCCGAGCTGCTTCGACAAGCTGACCATCACGCCGCTCTGACGCCGCGTCCAAACCGGACGGAATCGCGGTCCCTGGCTTCGGAGACGGGAACGGATCGTCTCGCTCCCTCGTCCGTACATGGAGGAGGCGCTACCGTTTCTGGACGGATGCGCGCCTCTTGCAGATCGAGGAGCCGATGACCGAGCAGGACGACGCGCAGAACGAATCGCGCAAGCCGAATGCGGCGAGCGCCCTCGCGGGTGCGAGCGAGCGGCGGCGGCTCGAAGACGCGTTCGCCCCCTGGCGCGCGTCGGTGAATCGGCACCTCGTGTTCCGGTCTGCCCTCGATGGGCTCACGTTCGGCGCGTTGGCCGGCGCAGCCTGGGCATTCGGCGCATGGGCAACCCACCACCCCGCGCTGCGTGCCGGAGGATTGGCCATCGCGGCCGCGGGTGCGGTGGCGGGCGCGGTCCGTGGCACGCGTCACGCGTGGGGCGACGAGCGAATCGCGCTCTACGTCGACGGCGTGCTCGGCACCCCCGAATCGGTCACGAGCGCGATCGCCCTCGGCCGCGAGGCTCCTCCCGAGGTCATCGACGCGGCGATCGTCGCGCTCGAGCAGAGCCCGCGACGCGCACCAGGTCGCCTGCGCCGCATGCACGGTCTCGCGCTCGCCGGCACCATCGCGTGCGTGGTGCTGCTCGCGGTGCGCGCGCCGAAGCCGGCGCAGGCATCTCCGCCTCCCGGCACCGACGTGGTGAAGCTCACGCAGGTCCCTGGCCTCGACAAGGTCGCCGAGGTCGAGAAGCTCCCCGCCAAGGACGCAGCGCAGAAGGAACGCCTCGACAAGATCGCCCAAGAGGCCCGCGAGCTGAAGAAGAAGCTCCTCGAGGGCATGCCTCGCCGCGACGCGCTCGATGCGCTCAACAAGCTCCGGCAGAAGGTCGAGGCCGAGAAGCTCGGCGCCAACCAGAACAAGGCGGGGCTCGACGCGGCCGCGCAGGCGCTGAAATCGAGCGGCTTCCCCGGGCTCGCCGACGCGCTCGAGGACCGCGATCTCCAGAGCTTCGACGAGATGATGGAGCGCATCGCCAACGAGCGAGAGGACTCCGATCGTCAGAAGGCCCGCGAAGCGCTCGAGAAGGCCATCGACGAGGCGAAGAAGAAGGGCGCCGACGACGTCGCCAAGGCGCTCGAGAAGCAGAAGCAGAAGCTCGACGCGCGCAAAGACAAGGGCGATCTGCTCCGCGAGCTCGCCGACGCGATGAAGGGTACCCCCGGCGATCCGGGCAAGTCGCTCCCGAACTATCACGACAAGGCGACCGACGAGGCTGGCAAGGAGCTCGGCGACGCGCTCCGCAAGGGCCTCGAGAAGCTCACGCCCGAAGAGCGCAAGAAGCTCGCCGAGAAGCTGCACGAGCAGGCCGAGAAGGGCGGGGCCTCCGGCAAGATGTCGCCCAAGGCGAAGAAGCGGCTGAAGGATCTGGCCGACAAGCTCAAGACGCCCGAGGGTCAGAAGGAGCTCGAGAAGGACCTCAAGGATCTCGCCAACGAAGGCGGCGGCGACGCCGACGACGACAAGCGCGAGAAGGGCCTCGACGACGCCGACGAGGGCACCGACGACGCGGGCAAGGAGCTCGGCGACGGCAAGGACGGCAAGGGCAAGGACGGCAAGGGCAAGGACGGCAAAGGCAAGGACGGCAAAGGCAAGGACGGCAAGGGCAAGGACGGCAAAGGCAAGGACGGCAAAGACGGCGACGGCAAGGACGGCGACGGCAAGGACGGCGACGGCAAAGACGGCGACGGCAAGGACGGCGACGGCAAGGACGGCAGCGGCGCAGGCGGCGGAATACCGATCCCCGGCGGCGATCCTGGCGGCCAGCCCGGTGGGGGTGGCGACGGCGCAGACCACAAGGGCAAGACCAAGAAGACCGATGCCGAGACGCTCAAGGCCAAGGCCAAAGGCATGGGCATGGGCACGCCGAAGCCGATGGGCGGGAAGATCACCATGCCCGGCACGGACGGCGCGACGGCGACCGTGAAGGGCACCGGCGATCTCGCCGGCTCCGCGGCCGACGAGGTCAACGGCGTCGACAAGGCCGACGTCCCCGAGGCGGTGCGCCGTCAGGTCAAAGCGTACTTCGAGTGATCACTCGTTCGGCGTGAGCGGGAGCTCGACGACGAAGGTCGTGCCGGCGCCCTTCTCGCTCTCGATGCGCACGGACCCACCGTGCGCTTCGATGAGGTTCCGGACGATGAACAGCCCGAGCCCGAAGCCGCCCCCGTGTGCGACTTTGGAACCACGCTGGAACGGCTCGAAGATACGCGACCGATCGTCGGGCGGGATGCCCGGCCCCTGATCGCGCACGGTGATTCGCGCATTCGCGCCCTCGGTGGAGAGGCCGACCTCGATGGGGGTCGAACCACCGTACTTGGCCGCGTTCACCAGCAAGTTCGTCAGCACCTGATCGAGCCTTCCGCGATCCCATCGACCGACCACCGGACCGTTCGCACGGATGGTGATCGTAGTCGGCGTCTGCTCGCCCAGTCGCGCGACGACCTCTTCGGCGAGCTCTCGGAGATCACACCGCTCGAGGTCGAGCACCACGCGGCCCGACTGGATGCGTGAGACGTCGAGGAGGTCGTCGACGAGGTGCACGAGTCGCCTGGTCTGCTTGGAGATGCGCTCGGGCCAGGGGCCCGCGATCTCCTCGACACCGTTCGTGTGGAGCGCCTTGCGCATCGCCTCGAGCTGGAGAAGCAGCGCCGCCACCGGCGTCTTCAACTCGTGCGAGGCGATGCTGAGGAACTGATCCCTCAGTCGGACGGCGGCGCGCGTTTCGGCGAGCAGCCGGAGGTTGTCGAGCGCGAGCGCGGCACGCGCGGCCAGGTCCTCGCACAGTGCGAGATCGTTCGTGTCGAATGCGGTGCGATCGACAGCTCGGGTGAACGTGATCACGCCGGCGAGCCGATCGCGCGCGATCATGGGCGCCACCACCGCCGAAAGTGTCCTGGTCGCGCGCATCGCGGCGAGGTGCTCGGGGCTGACGGCCACCCGTACGAGCTGCTCGTCATCGAAATGCAGCAGCGCAGCGTGTCGCTCCTGAGCCGCGTGGATCTCGGGCAGATGGCGCTCGGTCAGGTGCCCGAATCGCGTCCGCATCGCTGCGATGTGCTTCGCCATCGCAGGGTCCACGTGGTGCACCAGCACCTGCTCGAGCGTTTTGCCGTGGCTCGGGAGATCGACGATGAACCCATCGGCGAGCTCGGGGACGACCCGATCGGCCATTCGCCGCAAGGTCTCGTCGGTGTCGAGCGTGGCCGCGAGCGCCCCAGCGACGTCGGCGAGGAGTATGGCGCGGCGCTGCGCCCGTTCCGCCTCGTCGCGGCGTGTTCGCTCGAGTGCCTGCAGCCGCGCGCGTTCGTAGGCGAGGCCAGCGTGATCGGCGAGCGCCGTGAGCAACGAGACCTCGTCGTCGTCGTACGGCTCTGGGGTCGCCGTTCTAGACACGAACACGGCGCCGAAGATCTCTCCGTTCGCGCGCAAGGGAACCGCGGCCATGGAATGCGGCGACCAACGGTCCGCGAGGGGGCGGTACTCTGGCGCGCTCGCTCGGACCACTGCCGCGACCTCGGTCGCGTCGAGGCGAACGGGACCATGCGCAGCGAGCACCCGTCCGACGGGGCTCTGGTGCACGGGGCAGGGGTGCAGCGAAAGCACGCGTTTGGCAACGGCCTCGATGTCCGCGGCGCGATGCCGCAGGGCGACCGGACGGGAGTGCTGGCGATCGTCCGAGAGGAGCCAGACCGAGCAGGAGTCTCCCACGATCTCGGCGATCTTCTGCGCGACCCTGTCGACGATTTCGTCGAGCGAGGCGTCGCTCGCGGCGAAGAGTCGAGCCGCTTCGACGAGAACGGCGAGCCGTGCCGCTTCGCGCCGCGCGGCGGCGTGTTGGCGCACGCGATCGAGCGACTGCGCGCACATTTGCGCAAAAGTCATGATGTACCCGCGCTCCGACTCGCTGAACGTGCGCGCGCTGCGGAAGCTGAGGCCCAACGCGCCGAAGCAGGCGTCGCCGCTGATCAGCGGGACGGCGGCGACCGCTTGCACGAGTACTTCGGGCGCAGCGTCCGTGCGTTCCGGGTACTGCGTCACGATCGCCTCCCGATCGCGGAGCCACACCGGTTGCCTCGTGCGAATGGCGTCGAGCGCGGGAAGGTTCGCGTCGAGTGGGAGGCGCTTGATTCGCGCCAGCGCATCCTCCGGCACCCCGCGCGCGCCGACGATCTCGAGAGCGTCGGGCCGCAACATGGCGACGACGCTGCCTCCACCATCCTCGAGCGCGTCGACGACGTGCTCGGCAACCGCACGCGCGACATCCTCCTCGGTCGTCGCCGCGGACAACGCGACGCCGAGCGCCTGGAGGGCAGCCATGCGGCGCGTGTTGATCTGCACGCGAAGAGCAGACCAAAGTCGCGAACGGAAAGCGAGGTCTCGATCGCGCAGAATCAGAACGAGCTGCGGAAGCTCAGGCCGAGAAAGCCGGGCGTGCTCGCGACTTGCACGGAAGTGCGGGCAGCCTTCGACGAATCGGCGCTGGGTGCGATCACGAACAACACGGCCGAGGTGGCCACTCCGAGCGCGCCGACGCCGAGCATCACGTTGCCCCAGGTCGTGTAGGCTCGGCCTCGCTCGGCGAGGTCGCGCTTGTCTTCGGGACACTGCGCGCGATCGGGCCCACACACCGATGCGAGATCGTCGATGGTGCCTTGTCGCAACACGTACATCAGGCCGCCGCCTGCGAGCGCGGCGACGCCGACTCCGCCGATGATCCACGGCCACGGCCCGGGGCCGGCGTCGCTGGCCTTGGTCGGCCGTTCTTCGCTCGGTGGCGTTGGCGGAGGAGGTGCGGGCGCAGCGGGTTTGTCGACCGTCGCCGGCAACACCGCGTCGACGGCCAACGTCTTGCCGCGCTCCACGAGCTCGATGTCTTTGGTGAACGAAGAGTGCTTGGGCGCAGACACCACGATGGTGTGCTTGCCGGGGTCGAGGGGGATGGCGCTGCCGACGAGCGAGGTGGTCACGGCTATGCCGTCGATCGTGATGGTGAGTCCGTCGACGGTCGGAGCCGTGACCACGACGCGCGGAATGCGGTCTTTGAGGTCGGCGACGTGCTTGGCGGACGCCGAGACCACGCTCGTGGCTCCCTCCTTCTCCGCGTCTGTCTGTGCGCGCTGGAACTCGACGAGCGCGTCGACCAGCTTGCCGGTGTTCTCGAGGCAGAGCGCGACGTGGAACCGGACCTGCGGGGTCGTCTTCACCGCAGCGACCTTGCGAAAGCGCTCGAGCGCCTCGACCCACTGGCCCTTGTCCTCGAGCTTCAACCCTTCTTCGAAGAGCTCGCGTGCCGCCGCCACCTCGGCCGCGGTCGGATCGGCCTCCGCGCGCTTCGGCGCGATGGAGCCGAACAGCGAGAGCGCCACGATTGCGCACCAACGCGCCGCCCGCATTGGTTCGAGACTACCTCAGATTCCCGACGAGGTGACGCCCTCGTGCGCCGGCTTCGGCAGCTTCGGCTTCGCGTAGCTCTTCGGGTGTGGCTTCACGGCCGAGGCACTGGCGCTCGGAACGGCGCTGGCGACGGCGCTCGGCGCCGGGCTCGCAAACGGCGCCACGCTCGGAGTCGGCGACGGGCTCGCGGGTGCGTTCGCAGACGACGCAGGGGAGACCACACTCGCTGCCGGTGCGACCCCCGGTACGTCGTTGCGGCGCGTCGAGACGAACACCGCCATCGCGAGCAGCGACGCGATCCCCAGCACTCCGGCCGCGACGCGCACGCGACTGCTCACCTTCGCCCGCGTGGACTGGGGCGGATCGAGCTCCATGTGTCGGGTGCGATCGAGGGCTGGAACGGGCGCGCTCGACGGCCCGACCACCCGCTCGAGCTCGGTCGCCGCAAGGGTGCCGGCCTGCTCGCCGTGGTTGGTGGCGATCGTTCGGGCGTCGTCGACCGGCAGCTCCACCGGTGCGATGACCAGCGCGGTGAGCTCGACGTGCTCGAGGTTCGGCCGCGCGGTGAGCACGCGGTCGATCGAATCGGCCAGCTCCTTGGCGGACTCGAAACGTTCGTCGCGCTCCTTGGTCAGACATCGATCGACGATCACCGAGAGATCGGCCGGCAGGCCCTCGACCTGCGATTCGATCGGCGGGTGCGCCTTGTTCGCGATCGCCATCATCAGGGCGTTGTAGTTGGGCGCCGAGAACGGCACGGTGCCCACCACGCACTTGTAGAGGATCACGCCGAGCGACCAGACGTCGGAGCGGCCGTCGACGTCCGCGTCGCCGGAAGCCTGCTCGGGGGACATGTACGCGGGCGAGCCGAGCACGGTGCCCGCGCTGGTCTCGACCGCGTCGAAATTGGTCGGTCCCACGAGCTTCGACACGCCGAAGTCGAGGATCTTCGGGACGATCGCCCCCTCGAGCGTCTTGTGGAGGAAGACGTTGGCGGGCTTGAGATCGCGATGGACGATGCGCTGCTTGTGAGCCACGTCCAAGCCCCGCGCGAGGTCTCGAATGATTCGGAGCGCGGTGCCGACGGGCAACCGCTTCTGCCGTCGCAGCAGCGAGTCGAGCGGCTCACCCTCGAGCAGCTCCATCACCAGGTACGGCGTGCCCGCGTGAGGATCGCTCGGTGCTTCGATGCGTCCGAGGTCGTAGACCTCGACGATCGATCGGTGCCGCAGCCGTCCCGACGCCTTGGCTTCTTGGAAGAACCGCTGCAGCGCGACCGGATTCTTCGCCGCGTCCGGCAGCATCAGCTTCAGCGCGAAGTCCCGATCGGTCGACTCGTTGCGCGCGCTCCACACCGTTCCCATGGCGCCGGCGCCGATGATGCGCTGCAGGCGGTACCGGCCGCCAATCAGGTCGCCGGGCTGGAACGGAGACATCCAGCTTCAGGTTATGCCATGACCTCGGTCATCGGGCGATTGACCGTGTAGGCTCGGGTGCGTTCGCGAGATCCGCAAAAAGAGTAAAAGCCGAGCGTCAGCGGACGGCGCAGTGCGTCGAGAATTCGTGCCCGATCCGCTCGTGACTTCGCCGTCGCTCAGCGGTACACGCGCCCACATGATGAAGGGCGCGGTCCAGGATCTCACGCAGGCGATCGGTCACACGCCGATCGTGAAGCTCAACAAGGTGGCGAAGGACGTCGCTGCCGACATCTTCGTCAAGTGCGAGTACCTGAACCCCGGCGGGTCCCACAAGGACCGCATGGCGCTCAACATGATCAACGAGGCCGAGAAGGCGGGCCTCAAGCCCGGCGGCTACATCGTCGAGGCGACGAGCGGCAACACCGGCGCGTCGCTCGCGATGATCAGCGCCATCCGCGGCTACAAGTGCGTCTTCGTCATGCCCGACAAGATGTCGCAGGAGAAGATCGCAGGGCTTCGCGCGTTCGGCGCGCGCGTCGTGGTCTGCCCGACGGCGGTCGAGGCCGACGATCCGCGCAGCTACTACCAGACGGCCAAGCGCATCGCGAACGAGCTCGCGCCCAACTGCTTCTACGCGAACCAGTACCACAACCTGGCGAACCCCCAGGGCCAGTACAAGTCGCTCGGGCCGGAGATCTGGGGGCAGTGCGGCGACGAGCTCGACGTGTTCTGCGCGGGCATGGGCACCGGCGGCACGCTGTCGGGCGCCGGCCAGTTCCTCAAGGAGCAGAACCCGAAGATCAAGTTGGTCGGCGTCGATCCGATCGGGTCGCTCTACTACGACTTCGTGAAGTCCGGCCGCATCACCAAGCCGTTCTCCTACAAGGTCGAGGGCATCGGCGAGGACTTCTTCCCGTCGACGATGAACCTGAAGCTCCTCGACGACATCGTCCGCGTCGACGACAAGGAGTGCTTCCTCATGACGCGCGACCTGGTGCGTCTCGAAGGCTTGAGCGTTGGCGGCTCGGGCGGCGCGGCGGTCGCGGGTGCGATCAAGTACGCGCAGGCCAGCGGCAAGAAGGAGAACATCCTCGTCTGCCTCGCCGACACCTCGTCGAAGTACATGTCCAAGATCTTCAACGACGACTGGATGCGCGAGAACGGCTTCCTCGAAGAGGAGAAAGGCATCGGCGTCGTCGCCGACATCCTCAAGGGCCACGAGCACGAGCTCGTCACCGCGACCTCGTCCGAGAAGGTCCGCGACGTCATCGAGAAGCTGAAGACCAAGGGCATCTCGCAGGTGCCGGTGGTCGAAGGCGGAAAGCTGATCGGCGTCGTCGCCGAGGTCGACCTCCTCCGTCACCTGGTCACCGGTCAGGGGACGCTCGACTCGGCGATCGGACCGCTCATCGAGGGCGACTACGCCACGGTGTCGCCCGACACCAAGATCGAGCTCCTCCAGAACGCGCTGACCGACGCGAAGCTCGCGATCGTGCTCGACCACGGCAAGGTGGCCGGCATCATCACCAAGATCGACCTCATCGAGTTCCTCGCGAAGAAGAGCGCTGCGTAGAGACCGGGCCCGCCTCCGGCGGTCCCGGACAATTGCCCTCACCCTCCCCTCTCCCGGAGGGAGAGGGCCGAGAGCGGAGAGGCGTTTCTTGCTCCCTCTCCCTCCGGGAGAGGGCTGGGGTGAGGGCAAAGCTTCTCTGCCCTCTCTCTCCTTCAAACCCTCACCGGCGGAACCTCATCGAGGAGGGGCGGCGGCGCTGCGGAGGGCGGGTGCGCTCGGCGGGGGTGGCGGCGACACCGAGCGCGCCACCGAGCCGGCGCACCTGGGCGATCAGCAGGGCGGCGTCGTCGAGGAACTCGTCGCGCACCCGAGACAGCTCGCGTTCACGACGTTCGATGTCGCGTAGGCGTTCGACCACGCGACTGATCGCTCGATCGACCGGCGCCACCGCGCTCTCGGCGGCCTGTCCGCGGGTGAGCGTGGCGACGAGCCCCCGTTCGGCCTCCGGACCGCCGCGGATCGCGAGGAGGATCTGCTCGACCTTGGTGTTGACCGCGCCCGTCGTGGTGCGGGTGACATCGAGGGCGCTGAGCGTCACCGCGAGGAGCTCGTGCAGCTCCGAGGGGATCGGCTCGGCGGTCCCGTTCTTCTCGGACAGGCGTCGCAACAGCTCGGTGAACACGGCCTCGTCGTGCGCGACTCGGTCTTCGAGCGCGCGCACGCGATCGTCGGTGTTCTCCTGACTGGCATCGGCGATCTCGAGGGCGCGGATTCGATCGGCATCGGCCTCGACCTGGGCCTCGAGCACGTGGAGACGACGATCGCGCTCACCGACCTCGGCGAGCAGGTTTCCGATCAGCTCCGCGTCGCCGGCGCGATCGCGCTCGGCCGACTGCAGCTTCGCTTCGGCCTCGGAGAGCCGACGCACGATCTCGGCGACGCCCGCGGGCCGGTGCGGCGCGGTGCCGAGGGGCACGAGCACCTCTTCCTGGTGCTTGGGGCGCACCCGGAGGTCTCCACGCGAGGGCTTGCGCGTCACGGCCATCGGGAAGCCCGGGCGTAGCACGGCGCGACGGAACCCGGTGACAGATCCTTTGTCACATCCGGACGTCTCACAGCGACGTGGAGGGCGTATGACGACGGCGAGCCTGCCATCGGGAATGGATGTGAACATGTCGCAACCTGCGACAACGGAAATTCCCGAAGAATCCGACGAGGTGGCCATCCGCGCCGCCCTGTCGCGAGGGGACGCGCGGAGCGCGATTGCGCGATGTGCGCGGGTGTACGGCCCAGCGCTCGGACGCTTCAGTCACGCACTGCTCGCCAGCGCGGGCGAGGCAGAGGAGGCGGTGCAGGAGACGCTGCTCGCCGCTTTCGACTCCGCGTCGCAGTTCCGGGGGGACGCGCCGGTGCGCGGGTGGCTCTTCGGCATCGCGCGACGGATCTGCGCGCGAAGGCTCGAGGTGCGCACCCGTCAGGCGCGTCGTCGCGCGATGCTCGTCTCCTCCGAAGAGGCCGCGTCGGGCGCGGACGAGGCGCTCGACGAGGCTCGGCGCGGGCACGTGGTGCGGCGTGCGTTGGCCGAGCTGAGGCCGACGGAGCGCGAGGCTTTGCTGCTGCGATACGAGGGTGAGCTCTCCTACCGCGAGGTCGCGGAGGCGAGCGGGATCGACGAGGCGGCTGCGCGTCAACGCGTGTCGCGTGCCCTCGCCAAGGTTCGCTCGATGCTGGAAGGGGCCGGACGATGAACAAGAACCTGTGCACCGCGGTCGACGAACGTCTCGCCGAGGCGATCGACGGAACGCTCGAGCCCGAGCTCCAAAGCCACGTCGAGGGCTGCGACCACTGTCGCGATCACATCCACGACGCGACCTTCGTCATCGACGAGATTCGTGCGCTCGGCGACGAGCACGCGCCTTCGTCGGGGCTCGAGGAGAAGATCCTCGCGGCGATCGACAAGCGCGAACGCGAGCTCCCGCCCAGCAAGCCCGTCGCTGCCGTGGAGCCCCTGCGAAGGCTGCCGAGGGTGAATTCGCGCCATGTCGGTGCGGCCCTCGCGCTCGCCGCTGCGGCTGCGATCGGGGTGGTCACGCTTCGTGGGCGTGGACCGCTCGGCTCGCTGGCCGCACCGAGCGCCCCGTGGCGGGGCGTCGTCACCCGCGTCGCCGGCCCCGAGGGCGGGCTGATGATCGAAGACTCGTCGGGCTCTCACCCGGCGAAGCCCGGCGACCTGGTCGCGGTCGGTGCGAAGCTCAAGACCAACGTGCGCACGCGTGCGCGGATCACCCTCGACGACGGCACGTTCCTCCTCCTCGATCGCGGCGCGGAGCTCGTGCTCGACGCGCACGAATCTCGCGCGGCGCGTCTGGTGCGCGGCAGCGCGATCGTCGACGCGACCTCCACCGAGCAGAGCCCTGCGAAGCTCGCGATGCCGGGCGGATCGCTCACCACGCCCGGTGCCAAGCTCGCGCTCTCGACCCTCGGGGATGGAGCGACCGTCGCAGTGGCTCGCGGAAAGGCCGCGTTCGCGGATGGCAACACGCTCGGCGTCGGCGAGGGCGTGACGATCGGCGGCGGCGCACCGGTGATCCGCGCCGGTGGTCTCGGCGCAGCGTTCGGCTGGTCCGAGGCGGTCTCCGAGGAGCCATCCAAACTCGCGGGCTCCGCGGGTGAGGAGGCCAACGTGCCCGGGCTCGGCGTGCTCCGCGCGCGCCTTCCTGGTTCGACCGGCGACGGCGACCGCACGCTCGATCTCGTTCGGCAGAGCGTCTCCGTGAAGATCGCCGGGGACTTCGCCCGCACCGAGATCGAAGAGGTGTTCGCCTCGGACTTCGACGTGACCCAGTCGCTCGAGGGCATCTTCCGCTTTCCGCTCCCGCCCGACGCGGCGATCGAGCGTCTCGCGCTCGACGTCGATGGCAAGGTCGAAGAGGGCGCGTTCGTCGACAAGGACAAGGGCCAGGCGATCTGGAAGGGCGTGATGTTCCACGCGACCCCGAAGCCCCCGGAGCACAAGCCTCAAGACGAGTGGATCTGGGTCCCCGGGCCGTGGCGCGATCCGGCGCTCCTCGAGTGGCGCGCCGGCGGGCGCATGGAGCTCCGCGTGTTCCCGATTCCGCCGCATGGCTCGCGACGCGTGATCCTCGCGTACACCCAGAAGATCGCCGCCATCGGCGCGGCTCGCCGTTACGTCTATCCGCTGCCCAAGTTCGGCAGCGCGACCAAACCCATCGCCGACTTCACCCTCGACGTGCAGGTCGTGGGTCACGACGCGAAGAAAGGGCTCGAGGTCGCCGGCTACGACGTCACGAGCCAGAGCGACGGCGCGCTCGCACGTCGCACGCTGCACAAGACCTCGTTCCTCCCGAGCGGCGACTTCGTGCTCGAGCTCGCCAAGAAGGACGAGGGCGCGGCTGCGACCACGTACGCGTATCGGCCGGCGAACGGTGAGGCGGCGTTCGTCGCCTTGTCGCTCTCGCCGAAGATCCCGCGTGCGCCCGACTCGGCCACGCGCACCCACGCCATCGTCGTCGACGCGAGCCGCTCGATGATCGGCGAGCGCTGGGCGCGCGCCACCGCGCTGGCCGCGCGGGTCGTCGAAGAGATGGACCCCCGCGATCGCTTCACGCTCTACGCGTGCGACATCACGTGCGCCCCGCTCTCGGTCGCGACCCAGCCACCGGGAAAGAAGAGCGCCGACGCCGTGCGCACGTTCCTCTCGTCGATCACCCCCGAAGGCGCGAGCGATCCGGTCGCCGCGATTCGTCTGGCGACCGCGCACGCCAAGAGCGAGCCAGGCCGGGCGGCGCGGGTGATCTACGTCGGTGACGGCGCTGCCACCATCGGTGCGCGCACGCCGGCGGCGATCGAGTCGGGTGTGCGCTCGTCGATCGGCGACGCCACGCTCACCGCCGTCGCGATCGGCATCGACGCCGACGCGCCTTCCCTCGATGCGATGGCGCGAGGCGGAGGCGGCACGGTGATCCCGTTCGTCGCCGGACAGCCGCTGTCCGCGGCCGCGCTCGACGTGCTCGAAGCGAGCTACGGCGTGACGCTGCGCGATCCGTCGCTCGAGCTCCCCGCCGGCCTCACCGCGATCGCACCGACGCGGCTCGGTGCAGTGCGCGCGGGTGGCGAGGTGCTGGTGGTCGCGCGGATGTCTGGCGCCGACGTCGCAGGAGAGGCGAAGCTCTCGGGCACCATCGCGGGCAAGCCGTTCTCGACCACCATCCCGATCACCGTGCATGCCTCTTCCGAGCCCGGAAACGCGTTCGTTCCGCGGGTGTGGGCCTCGCAGACCATCTCGGATCTGGAGCGCCAGCCGGGCGCGGATCGCGCGAAGATCGTCGAGCTCTCGAAGACCTTCGCGGTGCCGAGCCGGCACACGTCCCTGCTCGTGCTCGAGAGCCCCGCGATGGCGGCGGCGTTCGGGGTCGAGCCGCGCAAGCGCGCGTACGAGTGGACCGGCGATGCGATGCCGGTCGCCGAGACCACGCCCGACGTCACCAACGCCACCAGCACGAAGGACGAGTCGGGCGCCGGCTTCGGCTTCGGTCACCTCGGTAAGAAGGGCGACGAGGGTCCGATGGGCGGGATGGACTACAAGGGCGGCGGCGGCGCCGCTCCCGCTCCTGCCGCCACCACCACGGCGGCCCCGCAGATGGACAAGGAGAAGAAGGCCGGACCGCCCAAGGCGGCGAACGAGGACATGCCCGCACCGATGGGCAAGGGCTTCGGCGGCGGCGGCTGGGTCCGCATGCGTCGCGAGTGGTTCCGCACCGTCTCGTTCGCGACCGGCGCCGAGCCCGATCTCGAGTCGAAGATCGCGTTGGCGCGGAGCGCTGCGGTCTCTGCCCCCGACTCGCGCGACAAGCTCGAGTCGTTGTTCGGCCTGGTCGCCAAGCGTGACTCGCTCGAAGAAGCCAAGAGCGTGATGACCACGTGGGTCTCGCGCGATCCGCTCGACGTCCCCGCCACGCTCCGCCGCAGCGAGCTGGCGGCACGCGAGGGCGACCGCATGCGTGCGCTTCGCGTATTGACTGGCGCGCTCGACGGCAAGCCCGACGACTTCGGTCTCGCGGATGGGATCGCCGAGGTCGCGCTCCGCGCCGGCGATGCCAAGCTCGCGTGCTCGCTCTACGCGGTGCATGCGGAGGCTCGGCCCGGCGACGTCGATGCGGTCGCACGGAGGGTCGCGTGTCTGCGCGATCAGTCTGACGAGGCGATCGCGACGGCGACCCTCGACGCCAGCGATCCGAGCAAGCGCGCGACGATCGAGACGCGAGTGACTCCGATGCTCGCGGCGTGGCGCACGCCGAAGGCCGCTCCGGCGTGGGGCGATCTGGTCGTCGACGCCACCTTCGCCGGCGGAGACGTCGACCTCGCGCTGGTCGATCCCAAGGGCGCGCGTCTCTCGTGGTTGTCTCCGACCGGGGTGCGCGTTGCCGATGCCCAGTCCACCACCCACGAGACGCTCGCCGTGCCCTGGGCCGGCGGGGGCACGTGGTCCATCGAGGTTGCCCGCGCGCAGCCGTCGGACGTCCCCCTCTCCGGCACCGTCACGGTGCGGGTGCTCGGCGAGACGCGCAGCTTCCCCTTCGTCCTCACCGGCGCGCGAGCGGTGGTCGGTCGCACGTCGCTCAACTGGTCGTCACGTCTCGTGGCGGCTCCGTCCACCGATTGGGAGTGATGGTAACGACCCCTGTCCCGGTGCTACAGAAGGTCGATGAGCCTTCACCGATCCTGGGGGGTCGGAGTGTTCCTCGCGTGTCTCGGCGGTCTCGGGCTGGCAGGCTGCGGCAGCGACGACGAGTCACCGCAGCCGGCCGTCGACAGCGGAGCCATCGACTCCACGGCCGACACCCTGCGTGACTCGTCGAACGATTCCGCGAGCGATTCGCCTGGGGAGTCCGCGGTCGACGCGCCGATCGAATCGTCGGTCGAGGACACCGCGGACGCGAGCCCCTGCGGCGCGACCGCGGTCGGCCAGCCCTGCGGCGCGACCCAGCCGTGCGTCGGCAGCTTCATCTGCTACGGCGTCGCCGGCTCGACGGGGTTCTGTGCACCGCCCACCCCCCAATGCGGTGGGTTCGCCATGGTGCTGTGCCCGGCGGGCAAACCGTGCTTGAGGCCCAAGGGCAGCTCGCTCGGGTATTGCCCCGAGCCCGAAGAGAAGAGCTGCATCTGTAAACCCGACTCCGGCGTGGACGGCTGCTGACACGCTGCTGCCCAGGTAGCCGCCGAGGTCGATCGGCTCTACCAACGGGGCCGTGTTCGATCTCGTCCTCTTTGGTGCGACCGGGTTCACCGGTCGATTGGTCGCCGAGTACCTCCGCAACAAGCCGCTCGCGTGGGCGATCGCCGGGCGCGATCGAGCCAAGCTCGAGGCGCTCCGTGTCTCGCTCGGGGTCGACGTCCCGATCCTCGTCGGCGACGTCAACGACGCGGCTTCGCTCGAGGCGATGGTCGCGCAGACCCGCGCGGTGTGCACGACGGTGGGTCCGTATGCGAAGTACGGGGCGCCGCTCGTCGCTGCGTGCGCGGCGCGCGGAGTCGACTACTGCGATCTCACCGGCGAGTCGCATTTCATCCGCCGGATGATCGACGCGCACGAGGTCGAGGCGCGCAAGACCGGCGCCCGGATCGTGCACTGCTGCGGGTTCGATTCCATCCCGTCCGACCTCGGCGTCCACGTCGTTCAGGCTCACGCGCGTGCGGCACACGGAGCACCGTGCGAGCGCGTCACCTTCGTGCTCGAGAACGCCCGCGGCGGCGCGAGCGGCGGCACCATCGCCAGCATGCTCACCATCGTCGACGAGGCCAAGCGAGATCGCGCGGTGCGAAAGGTGCTCCTCGACCCATACGCGCTCAACCCCGAGGGCGAGCGCAGGGGGCCTGATCGCGATCCGCGCGGCGTCGCGTACGACGCGGCGATCGGCGCGTGGACGGCGCCGTTCTTCATGGGGCCGATCAACACGCGCATCGTGCGCCGCACCAATGCGCTCACGGGCTACGCCTACGGCCGCGAGTTCCGCTACACCGAGCTCGCTCGATTCCCCAAGGGGCCGCTGGGGTTCGCGCTCGCCAGCGCCACGGTGGCCGGGCTCGGCGCGTTCATGGGCGCGGCAGCGTTCGGTCCCACCCGCGCGTTGCTCGAGCGGCTCCTGCCTGCACCCGGCCAGGGCCCGAACGAGAGCGCCCGCAAGAACGGCTTCTTCACCATCGGGTTCCACGGCGAAGGACATGATCGCGACGGGCGTCCGTTCGCCGTGCGCGGTCGCGTCACCGGCCAGGGCGACCCGGGGTATGCCGCCACAGCGATCATGCTCGGCGAATCGGCGCTGTGTCTCGCCAAAGACGAACGCACGACCGGCGGCGGGATCCTCACGCCTGCGTTCGCCATGGGAGATGCGCTCGTTCGCCGCCTGCGCGCAGCAGGGATGACCTTCGAGGCCGAAGACGCGTGAGAGTCGTCAGTCGTCAGTCATCAGCTCGCGGTTGACCCCCGAGACGAGAGCTCATCACGGAGTCGACCGAGCGCTGCGCCGCTCACCCCAAGGGCGTGAAAACGAGAGCGAGAATCTCACCACGGAGTCGCGGAGACACGGAGGCGAGACCGAGAGTGGTCTACCGACTCGCGCTGCAGCCTCTGCGATGCACTTGATGCCGAAGCACTCGTGCATGCGGTGGCGGCCCTCTGTGGTGACTGAGATCGGCAGACCTCTCGACCTCCCTGGTCTCCGTGTCCTCCGTGGTGAGCTTCTCGAGTCTCGAACGATCTCGCGGACATGGACCCCGGTTTTCGTAGGAGGCACGGAGACACGGAGATTCGAGCGGTGCTGCCGCGCGCCTGCGCCGACGAAAGTACCCGATTGGGAAGCCATCGAGGCTTGGTTCGAGATGGCAGACGAAGCGGCTTGGCTTGCATCGGCAGACCATCTCGACCTCCATGCCTCCGTGTCTCCGTGGTGCAAATTCTCGGTCTCGCTGGCCTCGTTCTCGACTGACGACTGCTAGAGTGGCTCCGTGATCGGTTCTCTCCCTGTGCCGCTCGAGCCCGAATGGGCTGCCGTCCTCGTCGACGTCGCCCGCGAGCTCCGACTCGGTTCGCTGGACGACGCGCGCCTGCCGCAACACGTCGCGTCCATGGCCGCCGTGTACAACGACGATCGGCTATCGGGCCTTCGCGGCTCGCGCGATCAGCTCGCGGCGCGTCTATCGTTCTGGTTTCCGCGCGACGTGCCCAAGGTCGCAGGCGCCGTGCGCGAGGTGATCGCCATGGGCCGCCTCGTGCTCTCGGGCGAGCTCCGCGTGCTCGACGTGGGGGCCGGCCTCGGCGCCTCGCACCGCGGGCTCGCGCGTGCGCTCGACGTCGCAGGGGCTCGCGGCACCCTCGACGTGCACGCGGTCGACGACGACCGTGACGCGCTCCGGGCCGCGGCTGCCATCGCCAGGCGCCGGCCCAACGAAGGCGGTGTCGAGCTCCGCGTGAAGACCGAAGAGGCCTCGATCGCCCAGCTCTGCGCCCGTCCGCCGCGCGGCCGCTTCGGCGTCATCCTCGTCGGTCAGGTCCTCAGCGAGCTCGATCTCGACAAGGACGAGCCCACGCGCGTGGAGCACCAGGCGGACCAACTCGCGTCGCTCGCCCGCACGTCGCTCGAGCCGAACGGGCTGCTCATTCTCGTCGAGCCTGCCCTCCGCACGCGTTCGCGCCACCTGCAGCGGCTCCGCGCGGCGTTGCTCGCGCGGAAGCTCCACGTCATCGCTCCCTGCCTACACGAGGGGCGTTGCCCGCTCCTCGGTCGTGACGGCGACTGGTGCCACGAAGATCTCGCCGTCGACCTGCCGGAGTTCCTGGTTCCAACCGCCAAGAAGGCCGGCCTCCGTTGGGAGGGCCTCACCTTCAGCTACCTCGTGGTCTCGCCGAGCGGTCCGCGTCTCGTCGAGTCGATCGTTCCGGCAGACAACCGCGAGCGTGCCGTGTCCGGGCTCCTCGTCACCAAGGGCAAACGAGAGCTCATCGTCTGCGGCGACCCGCTACGGACCGAGATCCCCGAGGACGACGTGTTGGGCCCCCACGGCACCCGCATCGGCCGGCTCGACCGGGCCCGCACCGCGCACAACGAGGTGCTCGACGAGGCGGGGCGCGGCGACGTGCTCGCCGTCGGCGCGCTCGACGACAAACTCCGCCTCGGACCGGATTCGACGCTCGTTCAGCTCGGGCTTCGCGGACGAACCTGAGCGAGTTCTAGCGGTAGAGCCGTTCTCGATCGCGTTGATTCTGGTGACCCGTTCCCCCCGGCTCGAAAAGCCGCGGCCCCATCGCGAACCTCACGAAGCACGCGTCTTCAGCTTGAAGCCCTTACGGGCTCCTTTCGTGGAACCAGCGGCGAATCTCGACTCCGCTGAGGACCTACGCAAAGGAGCCCGCGGGAGCGGGCTTCAGTCGAAACGAGCGATAGGGCCCCGGCTTTTCAAGCCGGGGGGAACGGGAATCCCTTCGGATCGATCCGGGTGAGAAGTGCTCTAGGGGGCTCTAGGGGCAGGCTCCCGCGGCCCTCGCGGCGACGCCCTGGGCGATCATCTTCGCCAGCACGACCTTAGCGAGCTGCATGTAGATCACGATCCCGAGCACGTCGACGAGGCTCGCGATGAACGGTGCGGACGAGGTGGCAGGGTCGAGGCCGAGGCGCCGGAGCAACAGCGGCAGCATCGCGCCGACCACGCAGCCCATCACCACGATGCCGACGACGGAGATGGCGACGACGAAGGCGACCCCCCCCTTGTCTCCCCACATGAAGACCCGCCCCACGCTCACTGCGGCGAGGATGAGGCCCATCGCGAATCCGATGGCCAGCTCGCGGGTGGCGATGCGCCACCAGTCCGAGAGCTTCACGTCACCGACGGCCATGCCGCGGATGATCAGCGTGGAGCTCTGCGAGCCACTGTTGCCGCCAGCAGAGATGAGCAGCGGCAGGTAGAAGGCGAGGCTGCCGACTGCGCCGAGGACCTGATCGTACCCACGCAGTGCGGTACCGGTGAAGAACTCCCCGATGAAGAGCACGACGAGCCATGTCGCGCGCTTGCGGAGGAACATGCCGAACGACGTGGCGAAGTAGGAGGTCTCGAGGGCCTCCATACCGCCGAGTTTCTGGACGTCCTCGGTTCCCTCCTCGGTGAGGACGTCCATGATGTCGTCGGCGGTGATCACGCCAAGGAGCATCTGGTACTTGTCGACGACCGGCATGGCGAGCAGGTCGTACTTCGACATCTTCCGAGCGACCTCTTCCTGATCGGTCTCGGGCTGTACGCTGATCACGCGGGTGGTCATCACCTCGGCGATGGAGACGTGGGGGTCTGCGAGCAGCAGATCGCGAAGCGACACGACGCCTTCGAGCCGCCTGCTGTCGGTGGTGACGAACACGTAATAGACCGTCTCGGCCTGACCGCCTTTTTGACGGACCAGGTTGATGGCATCGGCGACCGACTTACGCGGCGTGACCGAGAGGAAGTCCGGCGTCATCAGCGCGCCGGCGGTCCGTTCCTCGAAGCGACCGAGCGTCTCGGTCTCGCGTGCGGCCTCCGGATTGACCTTCTCGAGGGCGTCGAGGAGCTTCTCGCCGACCTCGTCAGGGAGGGCCTCGATGAGGTCGGCGCGATCGTCCGGCGCCATCTCCGAGGCGATCTCCGCGGCCTCCTCGGGGCCGAGGATGCTGACGATGACCGACTGCTTCCGATCCTCGAGACGCTCGAAGATCGGGCCAGCGATGTCCTCGGGGAGCGCCTTGAGGATCTCGGCCGCGTCGTTCGAATCGAGCTCGCTGAGCAGGTCGGCGAGGTCCTCCGGGTGGAAGTCCTCGACCAGCTCGCGCGCGAGCTCCGGGTCACCGACCTCCCTCAGCAGGCGCTGGAGATCGGGCCCGATCAGCGACGCGATCTGCTTCTGGTGGGAGAGCTCGGTTTCCATCGGGAGGTCGACAGTCGACAGTCGACGGTCGACAGTCGGAGGGCAGGGTCCCCGGAACGTGCCGGCGTGTCCAGCGGCTTCAAGGCGGCCGTCCGCCTTTCTCGCCCGTCGACTGTCGACTGTCGACTGTCGACCGGCTAACACGTTCCTCATGCCCCCGGCCCCGGTCACGCACATCGCGCGCTGGGACCTCGACAAGACGTACCTCCGAACCGAATTCGACACTCTTCGCGATCTGGTGAAGACCGCGCTCGAACGGGCCGACGAGAAGCGCTCCCACCCCGGCGCATCCGCAGTGATGCGCGAGCTGCAGGCGGGCGGCGTCGAGATCCACATCCTCTCGGGTTCCCCCGAGCAGATGCGCAGTCGGCTCGACGCCAAGCTGCGTCTCGACGGCATCCGCTACGCATCGCTGACGCTCAAACCGAACCTGCAGAACCTGCTGAAGCTCAGGTTCCGCAGCCTCCGAGGCCAGCTCGGGTACAAGCTCCCCGCGCTTCTCCGCATGCGCGCGCACGTGGAGCCGAGTGTTCGCGAGGTGCTCGTCGGCGACGACGCCGAAGCCGACGCATTCATCTACGCGCTCTACTCCGATCTCGCGGCGGGTCGCGTGCACGCGGACGTGTTGCTCGCCTTGATGCAGGCCGATCGCTGCCACCCTGACGAGATCGCCGAGGCGATGAACGCGGTGCGCAGGCTCGAGCACACGCCCGCGGTCGAGCGCATCCTCATCCACCTCGATCGACAGACACCGCCCTCCGACTTCGACCCGTACGGCGGTCGGATCGTTCCCTTCTACAACTACTTCCAAGCCGCGGCCGTCCTCGCCGAAGACGGCTTGATCACGCCCGAGGGGCTGCTCCGCGTCGGCACCGATCTGGTGCTCCAGCATCGCTTCGACGGCGACGCGCTCGTCCGCAGCTACCTCGACCTCGCCCGTCGTGGTCACGTGCGAGGGACCAACCTCGATGCGCTCGAGGCCGCACTCCAACGCTGGCCCGTGGCCAGGCAGCAGCGCGCGTTCGAAATCCCCGACTCCCGTCGTGGCCCGACGAGCGCAGGCTTCAGCTCCAGCCGCATCCCGCTCCCCGGCTTCGACGAGATCCACTCGCTCGGCTGTCGCATCGGCGAGCTGCGCGCGGCGATCGCCGCGGCGCCGAGTCGTGAGCCGCTGCGAATCCCCGATTACCTGACGATCGTCACGAGCCACAACCGTCGCCGCCGCTGACGACAAAAAGCGGAGCCCTGACATCGCGCAGGTCGGTGGGCAACAGCAGATCCGCGGGGATGGCTATCATCGAGTCATGATCGAGCTCGAATTCGTCGGCGCTGCGCAGACGGTCACCGGGTCGATGCACCTCGTGCGAACCAGGCACGCCACGGTGCTCCTCGACTGCGGTCTCTATCAGGGACGTCGCCAGGAATCGGTGGAGCGGAACAAGAACTTCCCAATCGACGTGAGCAAGGTGGATGCGGTTGTACTGTCGCACGCACACATCGATCATTCCGGCGCGCTGCCCCTCCTGGTGAAGCGTGGATATCAGGGCGACATCTTCACCACGCCCGCCTCGCGCGATCTGGCCGCGGCGATGCTCGAGGACGCGGCGATGATCCAGGCCGCCGACGCGCGTCACATCAACAAGCTGATCGATCTCGACCGCCTCGACATGACCCGAGTCGAGCCGCTCTACGACCGCAAGGACGTCCTCCAGACGCTCGATCAGACGACGACGTTGGCCTACCACCGCATCCACGAGATCGCGCCCGGCGTGCGTCTGAGCTTCCTCGATGCAGGGCACGTGCTCGGCAGCGCCATATGCGTGCTCGACATCGACGACGAGGGGCTGAAGCGGCGCATCTGCTTCACCGGCGATCTCGGCCGCCGCGACATGCCGATCCTGCGTGATCCGGAGATCCCGCAGGGCATCGAGATGCTCATCACCGAGAGCACCTATGGCGACCGCCTCCACAAGCCGCTGAAGGAAGTGGGCGAGGAGCTCGGCGACGTCATCCGTCGCACCGTCAAACGCGGAGGCAAGGTGATCATCCCGGCCTTCGCGCTCGAGCGCGCCCAAGAGCTGGTGTTCGCCATCAAGAAGCTCCACCGGGACAATCTGGTCCCCAGGGTCCCGGTCTACGTCGACTCGCCGCTCACGGTGAAGATCACCGACGTCTTCAAGCTGCACCCCGAGTGCTACGACGAAGAGACCCTCGAGCTCCTCCGCCGCGACTCGCCGTTCGAGTTCCCCGAGCTGCGCTACGTGGACGACAAGGAGGAGAGCAAGGCGATCGACGCGGACCCCTCGCCGTGCGTGATCATCTCGGCGAGCGGCATGTGCGAGTCGGGGCGCGTGCTCCACCACCTGAAGGCCACCATCGAGAACGACCGGAACACGATCTGCATCGTCGGGTTCCAGGCGCAGCACACGCTCGGACGGCGACTCGTCGAGAAGCGCGATCGGGTCCGCATCTTCGGCGTCGAGCGGAATCGTCACGCCGAGGTCGTCGTCCTCAACGGGTTCTCTGCCCACGCCGACCAGCGAGACCTCGTCGACTTCGCGGTCGCGGCGCGCGAGCGCGGCAAGCTGCGCGAGATCGCGCTGGTCCACGGCGAGCCCAAGGCGCAGGACGTCCTCCGCGGCAAGCTGCTCGCAGAAGGGTTCCCGTCCGTTCAGGTACCCGCTCCCGGAATGCGTCTCAGGGTCTGAACGCGCAGATTCCGCGGGTTCGGGAGTTTTTGCGCCTGAGATCGATCTGTTCCGTATCGGCGCACGACGCGTATCCTCGAACCCATGTTCGAAGCGGTCGAAGGCGGGGAGAAGATCGACAAGGCCACCTACGAGAAGCGCGTGTCCAAGCTGCGCGCCGCGCTGCTCGACATGCAGTACCGCATCCTGCAGGCCAAGAAGTTCCCCGTGGTCGTCGTCATCGCCGGCGTCGAGGGCGCTGGCAAAGGCGAGACGGTCAACTTGCTCAACGAGTGGATGGACCCGCGTCACATCCAGTCGCACGCGGTCGGCGCACCCACCGACGAAGAGGCGCAGCGTCCGCCGATGTGGCGCTTCTGGAGGCGCTTGCCGGCCAAGGGCAAGATTGGGGTGTTCTTCGGCTCCTGGTACACGATGCCGATCGTCACCCACGTGATGGGCGAGTCCTCGAAGAAGGACCTCGACCTCGCGATGGCCGACGTCCGCCACTTCGAGACCATGCTCGCGAAGGAGGGCGCCCTCGTCGTCAAGTACTGGTTCCACCTGTCCAAGAAGGACATGAAGAGCCGGCTCGAGGAGCTCGAGGAGGACAAGCACACCCGCTGGCGCGTCACCAGGGACGACTGGAAGCGGTTCGCTCAATACGACGACTACCGGCGTGTGTCGGAGCGTGCGCTCACAGAGACCTGGACCAACGATGCCCCTTGGACGCTGGTCAACGGCAGCGACCCGCGCGGTCGCGTGCTCTTCGTCGGCGAGAGCCTCCTCTCCGCCATGTCCGATCGATTCGAGCGCGAGAACGGCAAGCCCGCCAAAGCCGAAGAGTCCGCCGAGCCCGTCAAAGCCAAGGCCACGGCCAAGAAGGTCAAAACCGAGGCCACGGCCAAGCCGAAGAAGCCCAAGCCCTCGGTTCTCGCGAACCTCGATCTCACCCAGAAGCTCGCGAAGAAGGAGTACGAGAGGCAGATCGACAAATGGCAGCGCGAGCTCGCTCTGCTCACGCGCCACAAGAAGTTCGAGAAGCTCTCCCCGGTCCTGGTGTTCGAGGGCGCCGACGCCGCGGGCAAGGGCGGCGCGATCCGTCGCGTCACCCAGTCGATCGACGCACGTCTCTTCGAGGTGCACCCGGTCGCGGCCCCGAGCGACGAGGAGCGCGCGCAGCCCTATCTCTGGCGGTTCTGGCGCCATGCGCCGCGCGACGGCAAGTTCTGCATCTTCGATCGCTCCTGGTACGGGCGCGTCCTCGTCGAGCGTGTCGAGGGCTTCTGCGCCGAGAGCGACTGGAAGCGCGCGTTCGACGAGATCGTCGACTTCGAGGCCCAACTGGTTCGCGCCGGCTGCCCCATCTCCAAGTTCTGGCTGCAGATCAGCCCCGAGGAGCAGCTTCGCCGCTTCAAGGAGCGCGAGGCAACCAAGTGGAAGCAGTTCAAGATCACCGATGAGGACTGGCGCAACCGCGAGAAGTGGGAGTCCTACCAGACCGCCGCCAGCGAAATGATCGAGCGGACCTCGGCCGATTTCGCGCCCTGGACGGTTGTTTCCGCCGAGGACAAGTACCACGCCCGGATCCACATCCTGAAGACCATCTGCGAGTCGATCGAGAGCGCGCTCTGAGGGTATCTTCAACCGCATGTGGCATCGGCTCGCTCCGACCGAGCTCGACTTCGTCGATCGCTCGCCGTTCCAGCTCGTGAACGACATCGTCGTGTTCGCTCCGGCCGAGCGCGTCTTCGACGTGCTCACCAGCGAGCGCGACATGTACGAGTGGCTCGATGCGCTCGCAGAGGTTCGTTACACGAGCGAGGCTCCGCACCGCGTGGGCTCGACCCGCGAGGTCGTGATCGATCTGCTCCAACGCACCCCGCGTCAGCAGGGCCCCGGAGCGCTCGCGGTGAAGGAGCGCATCCTCGCGTGGGACAGGGGCAAGCGGTTCGCGTTCGCGCTGGACCAGATGACCATTCCGCTGGTCAGCCAGATGGTCGAGGACATGCAGCTCGAGCGCCTCGGACCGGGCCGGACGATGTTGCGATACCGGGTGCACTATCGCCCGAACGTGCTCATGCGCGCGGTGCATCCCGTTGCGCGCACCGTGTTCGACAAGATGTTCCGCGACGCCGCACGTCGCGTCGCGATGGTCGCCGCGCGTGGCGGGACCACCGCGAGCGTGCTCTAGGTCAACCCGCCTCTGGAGCCGGCGGAGGGGGAGGCAGCTTGCCATCCTCGCCCTCGGGCGACCGGGGCGGCGGGGGCAGCTTGCCATCCTCACCCTCGGGCGGCGGAGGAGGCGGCGGGGGCAGCCCGTCACAGCCGGGCGGCGGCGGAGGCGGCGGCCCCTCGCATTCGGCATCCTTGTCGCCCATCCCGTCCTTTGCATCACCGGGCTTCGCACCGGGCGGCGGCGGAGGCGGAGGAGGCGGAGGCGGCAAGCAGCAAACGAACTTCGCCACTTTGGCGCTGCCTTTGGCGCACTCGCCCGGCTTCGGATCGAAGCCCGCGATGATCTCGCGGTGCTCCTTGCAGAATGCGAGCACCGAGTCGTGGAGCTTCTTCAGATCGATGCAGGCCTCGGAGGGAGGCGTGATCTCGCCGTGGCATCGGAGGGGAGGCGGTCCCTTGGGTCGGCACGGCTTCTTCGCATCGACTCCGGCCTCGCTACCCTCGGCGCTGCCCGCGGTGATCGCCGACGTGCTCGATGCATCATCTCCCTGCGTCGCCGTACAGCCCGCGAACGCCCACGCGAAAGACAAGAGCAGCAGGACCTTCTTCATGACGTACTCCTCCCCGCGAACCGCGCCGATTCGACGCGAGCCGTGAGTTGAACAAGCAATCTGGGTTGCGCCGAGCCGCACCTTCGCGTCGTCAGCGCCCTCTGCATGGTGATTGCGGCGGCCGCGCCGGTCCGTCACAAATTGTTTTGGCGGTCTGGGCGAAGGGGGAGCACGACGGTGATCGTCGATGGGCCTGCTGCAGCCATCCGTCGCCGCATGGGTCGCGCGAACGCGAGACGACGTCTTCGTTTCGTGGGCCGACGACACGCGACATCGAGGTTGCCGCCGACAGTGCATACTGCAACGCCACCATCAGCCGCGGACTGCCGAGTACAGTGTTCCTGTTCGGGGCCATGCGAGCCGATGCGGTGCTCACCGACCTGCCGACCCCCAAGCAGCGCACGAAGGGACGACCTCCCAAGCGTAGGCGCCTCTTGCGCAAGCCGCAGATGATCGCGCGCAGCGCAGCGCGTCCTCACAGCCACCGACGTTCTTGATCCGCGTTGCTATTCCGCGGACTTACGACAACTCACACGATCGCCCGGACATCCGCCGAATTCAAGTGGCCGGCAGGCCGCATGAGTGAGCCAGGTTATCGATGACTTCCGGCGGGCGAGCGCGGACGAACGCGCCGACGCGATCAGCGATCCGATCGAGGCGCAAGGGCCGCTGGAGGGATTGCTGTCCGGTGTCGTCAGCGCCCTCTGTCGCGAGACGGGAGCCCCTCCGCCGCGCTGGATTGAGACCGTCGGCAGCCCCGAACCGTTCTTCGCGTTCCCGGCGCGCAGCTTCGAGATGCGTCTCCGCCTCATGCTGGAGTCGCCGCCGCCGTCCCGTATTCGGAACGTCTTCGTACCGGCAACCTACCTCTCGCGCGCATGACGGGGGAATTCAGCCGCCGCCGGGGCCCATGCGGGTGCGCTCCCTGGTGGAGCAGATGCCGGTGGTGGTGCGCACGAGCTGGGGGAACGAGCCGAGGTAGAGCAGGTCGCCGAGGCTCTTCCACGCCGGGTCGACGTCGGTGAGGCCGGCGTCGGCCAGCGTGCGCTTCGAGAGCTCCTCGAGCGTGAGCACGCCGTCGCCGTCGTCGGCCGCGGCGAATGGATCGAACCGCAGTTGCGCGGTTGCGGCCGTCTTGCCGTCGAGGAACAGCACCTCGGGCTTGATCGTGAGTGCGAGCGTACGCTTCTCGCTCTCGCCGAGGGGGAACGTGGTCGCCCCGTCGAACGAGCAATCGGTGTGGATCAGGCGCTCCTTGCGGAAGCGGAAGGAGAAGGTCTTCTTCACGGCGTCCTTTTCGGCGCTGCCCTCGAGCCAGTAGCTGGTGGCCTGATTGGTCTGCCAGGGATCGGTCGCGGGCACACGCATCAAACCCTTGTCGGCCTCGGTTACGCCCACGCCCACCAGCGAGCTGTCTTGGGGCGAGCTCGCGATGAGGCGCAGCGAGCAGGTGCCCCGGCCGAACATCAGACCGACCTTCTGCGGCTCGGTCGAGCGACCGTCGAGCACTCGGAAGTAGTTTGCGCCGGCATATTCGTCGCAGTCCTCGCCGTCTAGCCCGAGGTTGCCGATCGAGACGAACACGCGATCGAACCGCAGCGTCCAACCGTCGGTGCTGGTGACCGCGACGTTGCTGCCGGCGAACGTGACCAACACCTCCGCCGGCGGCGGGCGCGTGTCTTCGGGCAGACAGCCGCAGAGCAGCGAGGAGGCGAGCAGGGTGGCGAGCGAGCGACGCATCAGAAGCCTCCTTCGACGCCGAGGCTCGGAATGGCGACGGGGCCGACGGCCACGCCCCCGATGGTCTCTTTGTTCAAGGTCGTATTGAGCATTTCGGCGACGAACGAGATCCACCGCGTCTCGGTCAGGTTCCAGCGTTTTTCCAGGCGTGCGTCTAGTCGCCAATAGGCCGGATCGCGCTCCCCCGTGAGGACGGTCGCCGAGCCGGTCGCGGTGGCGACGGTGCTCGTGCGCGGCAGGCCCGTGTAGTAGGTGAATTTTGCGCCCAATCGCCACTTCCGGCCGAGGTCGTACCCGAGCGAGGTGCTCGCGACGTGGGTGCGATCGGTGGTCGCGAGCACGGTGCTTCCATCGATGTCTCGCGTAGAGCGCGAGAGTGTGTACGAGACATAGCCGCCGAGCTTCTTGGTCAGTCGGCGTCGGATGAAGAGCTCGAACCCGTACGCCCGTCCGCGCGTGCGGACCTCTTCGAGACCGGCGCGTGAGCGACCGGTGCTGCTACCGATCGCGTCGGTCATCCCGAAGAACGAATTGTGGAACACCGAGGCGGTGGCGGTGATCTCCTCGGGGAGCGCCACCTCGACGCCGGCGCTCGCCTGATACGCCGACTGCAGCCCGCCCGAGAGCGTGGCCGGAGTAAGGCCCGGAATCGGCACCGCGAACGAAGGCGCCTGGTGCGCGAGGCCGTAAGCGTGGAGGAGCTTCAAGCGATCGTTGATCTTGAACCGCATCGACAGCCGCGGATCGACGGCGGTCTTGGTGACCGAGCTCTGTCGGAACATGTCGAACCGGATGCCGGGCGTGAACTCGATGTTCGGCGACGGGGTCATCGGCAGATCGAGCCACAGCCCGCTGCCGCTGTCGGTACGCGCCGGGAACAGGTTGGCGAGCGCGATCGCGTCGGGGCTCTCGGGATCGACGTATTTGGGCTTGGTCGCTTGATACGAATCGAAGGTGGTGTCGAGTCCGCCGCGAATCGCCAGCTTGGGACCGAAGGCGTGTCGGACCTCGACGCGCGCGCCGAGGATCTTGTCCTGCACGTTGCGCGTCTCGCCGAGCTTGGTCTGATCGAAGCCGAGGGTTCCGGCCACTCGAACGGTGGTGCCCTTGGAGAACGTGTGATCCCAACGCAAATCGGCGCGGTAGAACTCGGAGCCGAAGATGGTGGCGACCGCGCCCTGCTGCCGCTGCGCGAGGAGATCGTACGCGCCGAACCCGAAGAGCGTGAGCCGATCGCGATCGGTCAGGTCGTAGGTGACCCGGACCTGCGCGTCGCGGTAATCGAGAATGGTGTCTTTGGCGACGAGCGAGAGAATCGCCGCGGTATAGGAGTACCGGCCTCCGATGAGCACCGTGCCCTTGCCGTTGGCGAACCCGGTCTCGACGAGCGCCCCGGCATCGAACAGGCGAATGTTTCCCTCGCCATGGGTCGCGCCGCGCGGGGCGGTGGCTTCACCCGAGACGATGCCGCCGGCGAACCGTCCAAACCGCGACGGGTACCCGCCCGGGTAGAGGTCGACGCGATCGACCATCCCCGGGTGGATGACCGACGGTCCGAGCCCGACGTGATAGAGATACGGGACGCGGATCCCGTCGAGGTAGTACCCGACGTTTCCTGGCGGTGCGCCGCGCACGTAGAAGAACGGCAGCCCCGACACGATGGGCGTCACGCCGGGCAGCGACTCGATCGCGCGGAACGGATCGCCGAACGCGCCGGGCAGCTCGCGAATCTCGGCCCGCGAGAACGTGCTCACCATCGGCGCGGGCTTGTCGCCGAGCACGGTGAGCTCGGTCGGCTCTTCGACCTTCGCTTTGGACGTGGGCTTCTCGCCCGGCTTGGCCGGCTCGGCGGGCGTCGGGGCGGGCGCGGGCGCCTCGACCTTCGTCGGCTCGGCGAACGTGAGTTTGTAGCGAATCTGCGCCTTGATCGGCACGCCGTCGCGGGTGGCCGGCGAGAACCGGAAGGCCATCACGCCGGCCTTGGCCTGGGCCGCGAACGGCTCGGCGCCGCTCTCGACCGTGACCTCGGTCACCGTGCCCGTCGGGTCGATCAGCAAGCGCAGGACAACGTCGGCATCGCCCGTCGCGCCGTCGGGGTAGGGCACGTCTTTCGCGTCGACGAGCTTCGGTGCCACCATCTTCGGCGCGGGCGCTGGGGCGGGGCCCGGCGCCGGGTCGGCCTGTACCGCGGCGGGCGTGACGACGCAGAACAGCGTGACCAGGGTAGCGCGCGGGATGAGCAACCGCATGAGCTTGCCCATCTGAGCCGGAAGGAGCAGGGCTGGGTTCTTCAGCCCCTGTCTTTGGTCAGGTTTGCGCGCTCCACGCCGCTCTTCAATCCGGGAACACCTCGTTCAGAATCGGGAGCTCGTCGCGGATCTCCATGCGGAGCATCTTCGCGAACACGTCGAGCGAGACGACCGCGCTGCGGCCCGAATCCTTGCCGCCGGCGGCGCGGATGCGGTCGGCGAGCCCGAGGTTCACTGTCGCGAGCGTGGCGTATTGGGTGCCGAGCGAGGAGAGCTCGAGCGACTCGACGCCGCTGCGGCGCGCAGCTCGATACCGACGAAGGAGATGGAAACTGACCGAGCGGACGATGGTCTCTTCGACGGTGGAGAACGGGAGGTGGAAGCGCGCCATCGGCCGGAGGAAGTCGAGGTGAGGACAGCCACTCGTCGCCATCACCAAGCCGAACAGCGAGCCCAGCGCGGCGGCGAGGCTCCCGATCTTCGAGTAGTTGCGATCTTCGGTCACGACCTCGGTCGAGACCATGGTGTGCGAGACGAGGTCCTTGAACGGCTCGGCCGCGGAGGCGATGGCGCGCGCAGGCGGGCAGTGCGCAGAGCGGCGCGCATCGAGCGGGCAATTCGTGCACTTGTTGCGATCGAGCTCGGTCCAAACGGGCGGCGTCTCGCTCGAACCCTCGAGCGCGCAACTCTCGCGCGAGAGCCGGACCACATGCGCTCGCTGCACCCCGTCCGGCAGCTGAAATCGATACGTGATCTCGATCGGTCGCGGCGTCCCCATCACTCGATGTGACGGACGCTCGGAGAGCACGTCAACTGGATTCGCTTGCGGCCTCAGCTCGCGCGGCGGGCGTGGACGGACCGTCGCTAGCGTCGATCGCACGCTGCGGCATGCATGCGAGCGTCGGTTCCGACGACCCTACCGACAGCCCCCGACCGACCAGCTGCCCGACACGCACGTACCGTCGCGCATGCCGCCGTCGCAGCCGTTCGACCAGGTGCACGCCACACCGTTGGTGTTACACGGCGCGCCCGTTGGCGGCGCGAACGTGGGGCAGCCCGCGGGCGTGCACGTGCGGTTCACCGTCCAATAGCCCATGGAGCAGTAGCCAAAGTCGGTGGTGCCGCACGCGTTCGGCCAGGCGCACTTTGCATCGCCGCTGCACGTGGCCCGTGATTCAGGAGCGGTCGGGGGACAGCCTGCATCGGGGCAGGGCGGCGGGCGCTCGACGAACCAACCCTTGCCGTCGCACATGGCCTTGAACACGACGCCACACTTGTTCTGGTAGGGGCACTCGAGCACCTCGAGGCACGGCGACATGAGTGGAGGCGGATCCTTCGGGCAACCCGGCGGTGGTGGGCACTTGCCGAAGTAGTACTGCCACGCGCCCGAGACGCAGAGGGCCGTGTCGAGCTGTCCGCACGGGTTCTTGTACGTGCAGCGTGCCGTGGTCGTGCACGCCGCGCCCTCGGTGGGGGAGGTTGCGGGACACTCGGTGCCGGCGTCCTCCGCGCACGTCGGCGAGCAGTACCACGTTGCCTTCTCGTTGCAGAAACACGAGGCGCAGGTCTGGGTGCACATCACTCCCGGCCTGCAGGTTCCCTCGCCGCACGTGCCGTCTCCGCCTTCGTCACCGATGTCGAGCACGCGGGTGCACGCGAACATGCTCGCTCCACCGAGGGCGAGCACGAACGCGGCGGCAGCGAGGCGGTGAATCACGGCTTGTCGAGCTCTTTTTCGAGGCTCGCAGCGTAGAACGACTGCGGGAAGCGCTTCTTGAACGAGTCGAACCGCGTGCGTGCCTCGGCGTCGCGACCGAGTCGGATGAGCGACGCGATGGCGATGTACTCGCGCTCCTCGACCAGCTTGCCCTTGGGGAACCGCTTCTCGTGCTCGCCACAGGCTGTGAGCGCGTTCTGCGGGTTGCCGTGCAAGAGCGCGCTGCGCGCCGTCTCGATCTGCTCCTTCTCGGCGGCGAATTCGCTCGTCGCCGACACACTCGGCGCGGGCACCACCGTCGACGGCGCGGCGCTCGCCGAGGCGCTGGCCGACGGAGCAGGTGCTGCAGAAGCGGGCGTCGTCGGCGCGACGGGCATCACAGGCGCCGGCTTCGGCGACTCGACGGCGACGCTGGGGCACACCGGCGCGGGCTTGTCCGCCTGGGCCATCTTCGACGTGACGGCGAGACCACCGGCGCCGGTGGCTCCGCCGAGCGCGAACGCGGTGACCGCGATCGCGCCCTTGCGTGAGAAGAACGCGCTGATGGCACCGACGAGACCACCCTTGGTCGTGGCGCTCATCGCGACGCCGACGGCACCGCCTGCGAGCACGGCCGCGCCCACGTTCCGGGCGATGCGGCGCCGCCGCTCGTCCTCGATCGTGTCGCCGTGGCGGTCCGCCGAGATGAGGTTGCGGATGTCGGAAGGCAGCGGGGGGAGCTCGTCGCTCATCCGGCACCTCCCTTCGCCAACCGCTCGAGCTTCTTCACGGGCGTCTGCGCCTGGAGGCGCCGCACCGCTGCGACGAACTGCTCGCGCGCCAGCCGCAGCCTCGAATACGCAGTGTTGAGCGGCACACCGAGCGTCTCGGCGATCTGCGGGACGGCGTACCCCTCGTACTCGTGCATCACGATGAGCGCCCGGCGATCGAGGTCGAGCGTATCGAGCGCCCGCCGGACGAGGTCCTTCGCTTGCGCTTGCTCCAGCTGCTCGTCGGCGCCGCGGGTGGAGTCGGGGACGTCGCTCACCTCGTCGAGCTTCTCACGGGTCGTGCGTGCGCGGCGACGGTGAGCGATGGCGACCCGGTAGCAGATGCCGAAGAGCCACGGACGCAAGGGACGAGTAGGGTCGTAGTCACGAAGGTGCCGATGCACGACGACAAAGACGTCCTGCGCGGCGTCGTCGGCGTCGCGATCAGGAATCCCCAGTCGTCGCAGGGTGTTCCACACGAAGGCACACTCCGTCTCGAAGAGCACCCGAAAATCGGGGGCAGAGCCGCCTGCCGGCGCCTGGGGCAACCAGGCGATCTCCTCGTCCACACCCTCCGTTTGCTCCGTGGGGACGGATCCGTCACCGGAATTCGGAGGGTCTTCGGGGGGGGAGCTCATCGAGGCGCCGGACCAGCCTATCAGTCGAAGTGGACCGCGACCCGGGCGCCGATCGCTCCGGCGACCGCGCTCGTCGAGTACACGTCCTCGCCATTGAGCCGGAGCGTGGTGCGGACGAACGGCGCGAGCGCGTCCGCGTGCAGACCTATCGCGATAGGCCCCCACAGCGGAACGTCGGCCGCGAGCCGGACGCCGGCGGCCGCCCAGAACGCAGTGTCGGAACGGGGGGTGACGACATCGCCTCCCGAAGCCTGCAAGGCGCCGAACGCGAGGAGCGCGCAGAGGCCCATCGGCCCCCGAACGATGCAAGGGACGAGGGTGACGCCGAGGATCGACGAGGTTGCGGTCCCGGCGCCCACCTCCGCGGTCGTCGGGAGATCGCGCCGGCCTTCGAGGTCGAGCGACCACCGCGGCGCCCGGTAGCCCACCGCTGCGACCAATCCGAGATTGGTCTGCGGTGCGAACCCGAACCCTCCGAACGCGCCGAGCGAGACCCGAAGCCCGTGGTGGGGATGCGGCGGCTGCGGCTCCGGGGGCAGAGCTGGCGCGGGAGCCGAAGCCAGTGGGGGCGCGGAAGCCGAAGGCGGGGCAGAAGGCGCGATCGAGGCTGGTGCCGATGCCGACACCGGCGTGGAGGCCGATGCAGAGGGCTTGGGCGGTGCGCCCGCGAGCGGATCGAGCGCGAGGCTGATCGCGAGGCTCATCGCCGATGCGAGCTCCTTGCAGTCGAGCTGCTTGCTCTCGAGCGCGCGCGCGCCAGTGACCTTCCCGCTCGCGTCCTTCAGCTCGATCGTGCCGCGCAACGTGCTGCCGTCGCGCACGATGCGTGCGGCCACGGTGCGGTCCGCGACCTCGACGAAGGGGTCGTGTCCGAGCCGTGCCGCAACGTCGCGCCGAAGGCCGGCCTCGTCGGGGCAGGCATCGGCACCCGGCCCGCGCTCATAGGCCAGTCGGGCCGGCGGCGCGTCCGCGAACGCGAAAGGCCCCACCCCGAGGGTGAGGCCGATCGCGACGAACGCGGTGGCGCGCAAGGGGCGAGGCATCCTCGCCGGTCCTATCGCGCCCTTTCGCCGGCCGAAAGGCCGAGCTTCAGCGTCCCTTCCACTCGGGCGTGCGCTTCTGCATGAAGGCCATCAGGCCCTCGCGGGCGTCCTCGGTCCCGAGCAGCGCACCGAGCTCCGCGCGAAGCATCGGGAGAGCCTCGTCGAGGAGCTTGCCATCTTGTGCGGCCAGCGCCGAGAGACCGTGCTTGATCGCGAGTGGTGCCTTCCTCGCGAGCGTGCTCGCGAGCTCCGCCGTCTTGGCATCGAGCTCGTCGGGTGCATGCACGGCGTTGAGCAGTCCGCAGGTCTTCGCCTCGTTGGCATCGATGCGCTCGCCGAGCAGCATCATCTGCACGAGGCGACGACGCGGGACGAGGCGTACCAGCACCGCCATGATCATCATCGGGAACAGTCCGACGTCGACCTCGGGGGTGCCGAGCTGCGCGGCGCTCGACGCGACGGCGAAGGTCGACGCAGCGACGAGCCCGAGTCCCCCGCCCATCGCGTGTCCGTTGACCTTGGCGATGACCGGCTTCTCGTATGCATGGAGCACCGAGAGCAGCTTCGCGTAGTCGCCTCCCTCGGCGTCGTACGGCGGCAGCGCGCCCTCTTCGCCCGAGGTCATCGCGGCGAAGTCGCCCCCCGCGCAGAACGCCTTGCCCGCGCCGGTGAGGACCACCACGCGCACCGTGTCGTCGTTGTTCGCGTCGGAGAGCGCCCAACGGAGCTCGTTGACCATCTCCGGGCCGATCGCGTTGCGGCGCTCCGGGTTGTTCAGCGTGATCGTGCACACCGGACCCTCGGTCGCGACGAGGATCTTGCGATACGCCCGGGCCTCCATCACGGCCTCTTCAAACCGAGGATCTGGTAGGCCTCGTCGATGGTCGCGGGACGACGGCCGACGCCGTGGACCAACTGCACCGCTTGCTCGACGAGCTCGCCGTTCGACTGGGCGATGCCGCCGCGCGGCAGGTAGAAGTTGTCCTCGAGGCCGCAACGGATGTTGCCGCCGAGGACCAGCGCCGCCGCGATCATCCGCCATTGCGGCCGCGAGATGCCGATGACCTCCCACTCCGAACCGGGCGGGATGAGCTTGGTCTGCAGCTGCAGAGACTCGATCGTCGGCGGGATGCCGCCGAGCACGTTGAGGATGAACGAGAACTGGAACGGCGGCTTGAGCACGCCCATGTCGATCAGCGGCCAGATGCCGTGCGTGTGCCCCGTGTCGAAGCACTCGAGCTCGGGCCGCACGCCCGACTCGTTCATCGCCGTCAGGAGCTTGATGATCTTTCCGTAGGTGTTGGGGAACACCATGTCGAAGACGAAGTTCTTCCGCTTCTCGGAGTACTTCGCGTAGTTCATCGTGCCCATGTTGAGGGCGGCGATCTCGGGCTTGCACTCGCGGATGTAGGTCGACTGCTCGCTCACGTCCTCGAGGATGGTTCCGGTCGAGAAATTCAGGATGATCGGCGAGCGCTTGCGCACCTCTTCCTTGATGCGTGCGAACACCTGCGGACTGAACGTCGGGGTGCCGTCGTCGAGGCGCGCGTGGATGTGCGCGACGGTCGCGCCGGCCTCGTACGCGCGGCGACACTCCTCGCCGATCTCCTCGGGCGTGTACGGGATGTTCTTGCACTGGTCGCGGTTGGCGAGCACGCCGGTGACGGCACAGGTGACCACGCAGGCTTCGCGGACGTCGTGACTCGGCATCTTGCCGAGACCGGCGGTGGGATCGGACATGAGGTTCTCCATCACGACGCGGCTTCGTCGTCGCTGCGTTGGACTTCTTTTCGGACGTAGGTGGCGATCTTGTCGAGCAGCGTGAGCAGTTGGCCGAGCTCTTCGCGGGTGAGCGCGTGCTCGAAGGCGTGGCGGAAGATCTCGAAAGGTTCGAAGTTCATCGAACGCGCCAGGTCGTGCCCCTTCTTGGTCAACCGGATGTGCACGACGCGCCGGTCCTCGGACGAGCGCTTGCGCTCGACGAGCCCCTCCCGCTCCATCCGGTCGACGATCCCCGTCACGGTGCTGTTCTGGGCTTTGATCTTCTCGGAGAGCTCCGACAGCGAGAGATCGCCCAGGTCGTGGAGCATCTTGGCGACCGAGAGCTGCGGGCCGGTCAGCCCGTGCTGCGCCGCCTGCTCCTTCGTCAGCCTGCGCGCCTCGGTGTAGAGGTAGATGATCGCCTCGACGATCCGATCGACCTGCATTTTGTAGGGCTCTGGAATGCGCGGCACTTCGGTTGAGCTCTCCGTCGCCGAATTCACATACCCACGTCCCGCCTTCGGCGGATCCGTGGAATCGGCGACATGATGTTTCGTGTGCGAAACTTTCGCGTTCGAGAGCTTTTGTCAAGCCGCCGCCGGTCCGCGCATGGTTTCTGCACGATTTTTGCGCCATGGAGCGAACACGACTGCACGTCACGCCCTTTGCCGAGGGCTGGCGCGTGACCACCGACGACGGTCGGCGGGTCTCCGAGTTGTTCCTCGACCGAACCGATGCGGTACGCCGCGCCGAGGGGCTGGCCCGGATCGAGGGCGAAGCGACCGTGATCGTGCACGGCCGCGGAGACCTCTACGGCTACCGACACGAGTTCAGGAGCGAGACGAACGGGCGCGGCTGAGCCTTGAGGTCTGCACGGAACGGAGGGACAACGCCGCCATGCAGCGTCCCTTTCTCGCGCTCCTCGCGCTCACGCTCCTCGCCTCGCCCGTCGCCTGTAGCAAGAAGAAGGACGACGCCGCCGCGACCAAGTCGAAGTCGACCAAAGACGACGAGGGTGACGACGACAAGGGCAAGGGCAAGAAGAAGAAGACCGACGACAAGGCCGACGACGACGAGGGCGACAAGCCCAAGGGCAAGGCCACCAAGGCGTGCAAGGCCCCCGAGGGAGCCCTCACCGCGGACTACACCATTCCGGCCGACTGCAAGCTCAAGGTGAAGAGCAACATCGACATCAACGAGGGCGCGACGCTCACCATCGAGGCGGGCGCAAAGCTGTCGTTCGAGGCCGGTGTTCGCATTCTCGTCGAGTACGGGAAGATCGTCGCCAAGGGCACAGACGACGCTCCGATCACCTTCACCTCGTCGAACAGCTCCCCGGCAGCCGGCGACTGGGAGGGCTTCTACTTCGGCGACAAGGCCTCCGCCGGCAACGTCTTCGATCACGTCGTCATCGAGTACGCGGGCAAAGAAGGTGGCATGGGGAAGTGCGCGATTGTCGTCTACGGCGCCGTCAACGCGGGACGCATCGCCGTCACCAACTCGACGTTCCGCAAGAACGAGCACTGCGCCATCTACGACGACAAAGAGAAGGCGACATTCGCCAAGCTCGAGGGCAACACGTTCAAGGACAACGGTGGCTCGTCGCTGATGCTCGCCCCGTCCCTGGTGGGCTCCGTCGGCACCAACAAGTTCGGCGAGCCGCTGCACGTCTTCGCTGGCGACATCAAGACCACGGCCACGTGGCCAAAGCTCGACGTCCCGGTGATCGTCGACGGTCGCCTCAACATCTACGGTGCGACGAAGGCGGCGATCGTCACTCTCGCCGACAAGACCACCCTCAAGTTCGCGGCGGGCGGCGGCCTGCACCTCGGCGGCGGCGACGGCGGTGGCCTCGTCGGCAAGGGCACCGTCTTCACCACGGCCAACGCCACGGCGGCCGAGGGCGATTGGGCCGGCATCTACCTCGAGCCCAAGACCACCGGCACGGTCCTCGAGGACTGCGTGGTCGAGTACGGCGGCAAAGACGCCGGCCTGGGCAAGGGCGCGGTCGTCTTCTACGAAACCAGCCCGAGCAAACTGAAGGGCGTGTCCTTCAAGGGCTGCACGTTCCGTCACAACGAGCACGGCGCGTTCTTCTCGAACGGCGAGAAGAGCTGCGGCGCGCTCGCCAAGGACAACAAGTCCGAGGGCACGCCGATCTGCATCGCCGAGTGAGCCGCTCTACGCGGCCACCGCGCGATGCCCGAGCGCGACGCGCCATCTAGGGAGTATGTCTCGTGTCGCCCTGTGCCTCGCGTTGGTCGCATTCGTCGGTTGCAAGCGGAGCCCGGCCACCGAGGATGCTGGCGCGAAGACGACGCTACTCGCGTCGGGGGGCGCCCCGACTGCGTCGGCCCAAGCGCTGCTCCCGGGCGCGACGTGTCCGTTCCCCGACAAGATCGACAAGGACGTCATCATCGCCTCGGGGTGCGTCGTCGATGTCACGCACGATGTCTTCGTCTCGCACGGCCGGACGCTGACCCTCGAGGCCGGAGCTCGACTCCGCTTCCAGCCGAACGCCTTCCTCGAGATTGGCCACCAGGGCTCGAAGCTCGTAGCGCGCGGCACGAAGGAGAAGCCCGTCGTCTTCACGTCGGGCGCAGCGACGCCCAAACCCGGCGACTGGATCGGTCTCGTGTTCGACGACGCGGTCGGTGAAGGCACGATCCTCGAGCACGCCGTGGTCGAGTACGGCGGTCGCGAGAGCCACGGCGGGCAAGCCGCGCTCACCGTGTTCCGCGCGTTCCCTGCCGGTCGCGTGACCATCCGCGACGTGAAGTTCGCCCACAACCTCACCGCGGTGTCGAACCTCCACGACGGCGCGACCTTCGGCGCCTTCGAGCGAAACACGTTCGTCGGAAACCAGCGGGCGCTCCGGGTCCGAGCCAATGTGTTCGCCGCGCTCGGCCGGGACAATGATCTGGCCGACGCGATCGACCTCGTCGGCGGCACCGTCCGCAAGAGAGGCACCTTCCCCAAGACCAAAGGACCGATCCGCGTGCTCGAGCCCATCGAGGTGGCCGGCGAAGGCACCGACACGGCCTCGCTCACCATCGCCGAGGGCGTCGAGCTCCGGTTCGCGGCGAAGACGTGGCTCGAGGTCGGCACCGCCGGCCCGGCCGAGCTCATCGCGCGCAAGGTGGTGTTCACCAGCGACGCCGAGAAGCCTGCCGCGGGCGACTGGGTCGGCCTGTTCTTCGGCGACAAGACCCGTCACGCGCTGGTCGCCGAATCGCGCATCGAGTTCGCCGGCGCCGAGGAGCACGGCGGCGACGCCGCGGTGACGTTTGTCGGTCAGAAGAGCTGGCAGGCGCTGGACGTGACCTTCGTCGGGGTCGCGTTCAAGAGCCTGCTCCAGGCGCACTTCTCGTCGAACGGAGACGGTTGCGACAAGGCGCTCGATCCGCGCCACGGCATCGTCTGGGCGGGCTACCTCGAGCCGTGCCGGTGATGAAAGGTCTAGAGCTTAGAGTCTAGAGTCTAGAGTCCGACTGCAACGCGCAAGCTCGCCGGCTCGCCGGACCTAGCGTGTCTCGAAGGTCGAAGGTCGAAGGTCGAAGGTCGAACGAGAGGCGCGCCACACGCGCTTCGCCTCGGCCGTGTGCTCATCGACTCTAGACTCTAGACTCTAGATCAAGCGCGCGGCGCAGACGCCACGTAGCAGCGGCGGCGAGCGGCGACCCGCTCAGAGCTCGAACTCGCCCTTCTCGAGGAGCTCGCGGACACGCCAGAGGAACGTGTTGGCGGCGACGCCGTCGACGATGCGGTGATCGTACGAGAGCGCCATGTACATGATCGGGTGGATGGCGATGGTGTCGACGCCGTCGTTCTCGACGACGACCACGCGCTTCTTCATCTCGCCGATGCGGAGGATGCCGACGTTCGGCTGGTTGATGATCGCGCCGCCGAACAGGTTGCCCTTGAGGCCCGGGTTGGTGACGCTGAACGACGCGCCCGCGAGGTCGTCGGGGGTGAGCTTGCCGTCGCGCGCCTTCTTCGCCGCGTCGTCGATCGCCTGCGCGATGCCACGGACGTTGAGACCGTCGGCGCGCTTGATCACCGGGACGACGAGGCCGTCCTTGGTGTCGACCGCGACGCCGAGGTTGATGTCGCGGAGGAGCACGTACGAGTCCTCCAGGACGCGCGCGTTGAGCGAGGGGTTCTCTTTGAGCGCGATCGCGGTGGCGTGCACGATGAACGCGAGATAGGTGAGGCCGACGCCTTCCTTCTTGTAGCGGTCCTTGTGCTGCTCGCGCAGGCGCGAGGTCGCCTGCATGTCGATCTCGGCCACGGTCACCACCTGGGGGGCCGTGTTCTTCGAGTAGACCATGTGCGCCGCGGTGATGCGGCGACGGCGCGTGAAGGGGATGATCTGATCGCCGGGCTTCTCGGTGTACGGCGGGACCTTGAACGCGCCGAAGCCGACGCCCGGGATCGGCGGGACGTAGAGCTGCTTGCCGTCGGCCATCGCCGCGTTGATCAGCTGCTGCAACTCGCCGGCGTTGCCGTTGGGACGCGGAGCTGGGGCCGCGGGGCGCGTCGAGACCGAGCCCGGGGCCGGCGTGTGCGCGACGGCCGGAGGCGCCGGCGTGCGGACGGCGGGCTGCGCGGCCTTGAGCACGTCGTCACGGGTCACGCGGCCGAACTCGCCCGAGCCGGGGATGCTGGCCGGATCGACCCCGACCTCGCGCGCGACCTTGCGGGTCTCGGGGCTCGCGAGCGCGCCACCGAACGCGCTCTTGGCGGGGCCTGCCGCGACGGGCGGCGGCGCGGGCGTGCCCGCCGCGGCCACCGGCGCGGGGGCCGCCGCCGTCGTCACGCCCTCCTCGACCTGGCAGAGCACCGACTTGACCGGCACCGTGGCGCCAGCCTCGACGAGGATCTTCGCGATCCGACCGGCGACCGGCGACGGGATCTCGGTGTCGGCCTTGTCGGTCGCCACCTCGACGATCATCTGCTCGCGGGAGACGATGTCGCCTTCCTTCACGAGCCACTTGGTGATCGTTCCCTCGGAGACGCTCTCGCCCAGCTGCGGAAGGGTGACTTCGACCATTGTCGGGATCACGCCGCGTAGCCCGCGCGCCCCTGGGGCGCAACGATCAGCGGACGTATTGCACGGCGACGCCCCAGGCGTGGCACTGCGAGTAGGCGCAGTCGACCTTGACGCGGACGATGGCGTCGGCGCCCCAACGAGCCGCTTCGTCTTGCAGTGCAGTGACGACCGTTTCGGTGCTCGCCTTGGTGCCCGTGCCCACCGACTCGACCATCACCAGCTCGCGCATGCTGGTGCTCGGCAGCGTCCCTTCGAAGAACACGGCAGGTCGCGACGCCGACGGGGCCGCTGGGCGATCGAGCGGGAACCGATAGGTTCGAACGGTGCCACACCCGGTGAGCATCACGGCAGCGATGGCTGCGAACAGCGCCTGGCGGATCACAGCGACTCTCCTTCCCCGGAAGGCTTGGTCGGCGTCGGCGGCGCCGCGGAGGGCGTGGACGTGGCCGGCGCAATCGCTGGCGGGCCCGGCGCGTCGATCGGCAACAGCGCCCGACCTTGGATGCTGAGGATGCGAATTTGATAGGTGTAGGGGACGATGCGGGTGCCCCAGCACGTGGAGCGGTAGCCGCACGGGTAGCTGTAGCTCTCGGTGCGGTACTCGGTGCGCCACTCGTAGTGCGTCTGCAGCTGATCGACGACGCCGCCCGTGCCGCCGATGTCGGCCACGCGCTTCATGAAGACGGGCATCAAGGCCTCGACGTTGGCCTCTTCGTTGACCGCATGGACCTCGACCATGCCGATCACGCGGACGCCGTTCGGCGGCATCACCGCGTAGACCCGCACCGCGCCCATGTGGCGGCCCCGGTAGGCCCCGTCGGTCCGCACCGCGCTCGATCCGATGCTCGAGCAGCCGACGCCACCGAGGAGCAACAGGCCACAAATCAAAGCGGGAACGCGCATGGCTCTCTCATGATTAAGACTTGCTACCGGGACTGTCCATTCACGTCCCGGGCCATCTGATAGCCTCGGCCTTCGTGCGCGTCTTTCGGACCTTTTCGGCCGCAACCGCAGTGCTTGCGGTGGGACTTTCGGCCGCACCGGCCGTGAACGCGGCTCCCCAAGACCTGTTTGGCTTCGGGGCGCGCTCGTCGGCCATGGGGATGACCGCGGCAGCTTCGGCCGAGGGCTACGAAGCGACCTTCGGCAACCCTGCTCTGCTCGCCGACACGCGGCAGAAGTCGCTCACCCTCGGCCTCGGCATCGCGCGCCACGCGTTGAGCGCCGACACCCCCGGTCGTCCGCTGAGCCTGCCGACCGACGAGATGAAGACCATCTACATCGGCGCCGCGTTGCCGTTGCCGTTCAAGGGCGTCCTCGAGGACCGCCTCACCTTCGGCGTGGGCTTCCTCGATCCGGCGAAGTTCCTGGTCCGCGGGAAGATCCTCTACCCCGAGCGTTACCAGTACCCGATCGTCGCGCCGCGCGTGCAATCGATCGCCGTGATGATGGGCCTCGGCGCGAAGATCACCGAGCGGGTGCGCATCGGCGCAGGGTTCCAGGCGCTCGCCGCCGTCATCGGCGAGATCCTCATCAACTTGGACGCCACCGGCCGGGTCGGATCGCGCACCGACGATCAGGTCGTCGCGGCCTATGCCCCGATCGCGTCGATCGCGGTCGACCTCGGCGATCGATGGCGCGTCGGCCTCGCCTATCGAGGAGAACTCATCGGCCGCTTCGCGTTGACCATCAAGGTGCAGGACCTCGGCATTCCGCTCCCCGACTTCAACGTCGCAGGCATCGCGCAGTACGTGCCGGAACAGCTGGCGCTCGAAGTGCGCTGGTGTTCGATCGCCAAGGCCACCTCGCTCCCGATCAAGCAGCACGGCACCATCGTCGCCGGCGGTCTGCTCGCGCGTCGTTGGTCGAGGTACCCGGGTCCGAACGAGCCGACCGTGCTCGCCAACACCGACTTCGGCACCGGCATCGACAAGCAACACCCGTTCACCCCGAGCGACACCGTCTCTCCGCGCATCGGTGTCGAGCACGGTCTTCCCCTCGGCTCCCGCGCGAGCTTCCGACTGCGCGGAGGGTACGCGTACGAGCCCACGCCCCTCGCGAAGCAAACTTGGAAGGAGAACTTCCTCGACTCGTCCCGCCACGTGCTCACCGCGGGAATCGCCGTCATCGGCGACGACTCGATGCCGTTCTCGCTCGACGCGTTCGGGCAGCTGCACCTGTTGACGACGCGGACTCACGAGAAGGAGTCGGGCGCGGGACAGCCCGACGTCACGAGCGGCGGCACGATCACGGTCATCGGCATGACCGCGGGGGTGCGATTCTGATGCGCGCCTCTCTCGCGTTCGGCGTCGCGTGCTTCGCGTTCGCCGCCTCGGCCTCCGCCGGACCGGCCGAGACGTTTGGCTACGGCTCGCGGTCCACCGCGCTCGGAGGCGCGGTCTCCGCCGACTCGGTCGACGTCAGCGCCAACTACTACAATCCGGCCGGTCTCGCGGGGGGCAAGGGGCTCGCGTTCGAGGTCGGCTACGTGCGCGCCTCGTACGCGCTGAAGATGAACGGCCGCGACAACCACGTCGACCCGGTGCGCGGCCTCTACTTCGGGCTCGTGGCGCCGGGCGAGATCGGCCCGGTGCCGTTCGCGTTCGGCGTCGGCCTGCACCTGCCCGACGACCGCGTGTTCCGCGTGCGCTCGCTCGATCAAGAGCAGCCGCGCTGGGAGATGTACGACAACCGGCCGCAACGGATCTTCCTCGCGACCAACCTCGCCATCAAGCCGTTCAAGTGGCTCGAGGTCGGCGGCGGGCTGGTCTTCCTCGCGGCCACGCGCGCGCGGCTCGACATCACCGGAGAGCTGCTCGTGGCCTCGCCGCGCGAGAGCGAGCTGCGTCACGAGGTCGACGCCGACCTCACCGCCATCCGCTACCCGCAAGCCGGCGTCCGCGTGCACGCGAACGACAAGCTGCGCTTCGCCGCCGTCTATCGCGGTGAGTTTCAGCTCACGCTCGACATCTCGGCGCGCCTCGACGTGACGGCGAACGCGTTCGGCATCTCGGTCCCGCTGCTCACGTACATCACCACCAACTCGGTCAACGCGTTCCTCCCGCGGCAAGCGGTGTTCGGCACCAGCTGGGACCCGATCGATCGAGTGACCGTCGACGCGGACGTCACGTGGATCAACTGGTCTTCGTACAAATCGCCGGTCACCGCGGTCAACGCGATCACCAAGTTCGATGCGCCGCCCGGTTTCCCGCCCTCGCTGCTCCCCGAGAAGCCGGCGCCGACGGTCATCCTCCCGCCGAACTTCCGCGACACGTTCGTGCCGCGCGTCGGGGTCGAGACGCGATTTCCGCTCGGCGGCGGCGGTCACCAGCTCGCCTTGCGCGTGGGCTACTTCTACGAGCGCTCGCCCATTCCCGAACAAACCGGCGGCACCAACTTCGTCGACTCGGACCGACACGCGTTCTCGCTCGGCACGGGTGTGCGCCTGCGCGACATCGCCCGCGAGCTGCCCGGCGACCTGCACTTCGACGTGCACGGCATGTACTCGTGGTTGCCCGAACGGCTGACCGCGAAGTCTTCGCCTGCCAACGCGATCGGTGACTACAGCGCAGGCGGCCGCATCTGGTCGGTCGGCGCGGTGCTGGGGGTGCGATTCCGATGAACACCCGCCTCCCCCTCCTGCTCCTGTGCGTCGTCGCTTCGGCGTGCGCGACGCTCGCCGGCGAAGGCCGGGGCGACGTCGATCTACCCAACGCGCTCACCGGTCCGTTCCGTGCGCTCAAGCACGGCGAGACTTGCGACAACGGCGAGTGCACGGGCGTCGACGAGCTCCCGTCCGGCAGCGCCAACGGAATCATCGGCTACCCCGGCTCGCCGCCGTCGCGTTCACCCTCGGTGCTCGTTCGGGGGAGCGGCGTCGGCAACGATCTGCGCGTCGTGCTCTACGCCGGGCGCGGCGCCGAGGGCACGCCGACCGATCGGATCGTCCGCATGGAGGCGCCCGATGCGCGCACGTTCGAAGACGTCGTCGACGTGCTCACGGCGGACGCCGCGTTCGAGGGGGGCTCGATCGGCGATCCGTGCGTGCTCGGCGTGGGCTCGGAGCTCTGGCTCTACTACGGCCTCGGCGCCGGCGGCATCGCACGCGCGAAGTCGACCGACGGGCAAGCAGGTCGCGCGTTCGTCAAAGATGGAAGGCCCATCACGCTCGAGGGGCAGAAGGGCCTGTGGGAGCTCGATCCGCCGCGCGCGCCCGCCGTGTTCCGAATGGATGACGGAACGTTCAGGCTCTTCTACGCGTCGGGCTCGTCCATCGGCGAAGCCGACAGCAAAGACGGCGTCGTGTTCACGCGCCTCGACGCCGACGAGGCCACTCCCGAGCCTGATCCGGTGCTCATGGCCGCCGAGCCGGTCGATCCGAGCACGCTCGCCGAGGGCATTCGTCTTCCCTTCGACGATCGCGCCGTCGACGATCCATGGATCGATCGCGTCGTCACGCCGATCGGCCGTCCGCTCTGGCGCCTGCACTACACGGGCAGAGACCGTCGAGGCGGCTCGTCGATCGGCTTCGCCGGGCGGTTCGGTGATCGCGGTCGCTTCGACAAACGCGAGGGCTTCGTGTTCGGCGGAAAGCTCTTCGGCGATCCCGACGGCAACTCGCACGCGAACGCTCCCGCGATCGCGCGTTGGGGTGAGCTCGCATTGATCTTCGCCAACGTCGACTACGACCGCGTGCAGAAGCTCGGCATCGGCGTCGCGCCGCAGGGGCTCAAGCTTCCAATCCGTTGAGCGAGCGAGCGCGACTCGGCTCGGCTAGACAAAAAAATGACCGGCGCCGTCGACTGCCCGGCACCGGCCAGAGGGAGGAAGATGCGAGTGCCCTTCTCAGGGCTGACCCAATTGATGCGGCTTGCCCCGAGAGGTTGCAAGGGCAACGGGCATAGCCGCGTAACAATTCCCGCCCCGAACTTGGAAGGAACTCCTCGCGGTGTGCTCCAAAGCAAGGTCGGGCCGCGATTCCGCCGCACAAAAAGGCCGAGGGCGATGCTCCTTGCGGAGATCGCCCTCGAGCTGTGTTCAACGTGTCAGCGGATGATTTCGATCACCAGGTCTTGCCGGGGAGCGGCGAGGCCTTGATGAACGGAATGCGGAGCGAGGGAACGCCGGTGCCGCCGTCGACGGCCGGGGCGACGCCCGAGCCGATGAGGCCGATCACCTGGTTGGTGCTCGCAACGAAGCCGCCGCCGACCTTGGGGTACGGGCCCGTGGTCGTGTTGAGGAACGGCTTGAGCGGCAGGGTGTAGTTCGGGCAGGTGGTGCTCGGCTTGCCGTCGAGGTTCGAGCAGGCGACGCTCGCACCAGAGACGACGCGCGGGGCGACGACGAGGTACGAGTCGGGGCCGCTCGCGAAGGACGGGAGCTTCACGCCCATCGCCGTCGCGGTCAGGCTCTTGTAGCTGACGTTGTCGGCGATCTTGATGAAGATCGGCGCGGGCGGAGCCGCGTCGGTCGCCGCGTCGGTCGCGACGTCGAGCGGGGCATCGACGCTCGTCGCGTCGGTGCCTGCGTCGCCCGGGGCGGCCGGAGCCGGCATCGGCATGAGGTAGATGTCGACGCCCTGCCAGCTCGGCGCGCCGCTGGCGGTGCTGCCCGGGAACTGCGACAGGTGCATGAACTGGAAGCCGATCGTCGCGTCGGCCGGGGTGGTCGGCTTGGCGACGTCGAGCTTGTCGAGACGGAACTCGAAGTTGTTGCCCGCGGTGCCGCAGGTGCCGGTCGCATCGGGGCCGCCGTTGCAGCCAATCAAGCTGAGGAGCGCGTGCTCGCCGGCCTTGACGCTGTTCGGGTCGAAGGCCTTCCACTTCTTGGTGTCGCCCTTGACCTTCTTCCACTCGGCGCCGCAGGTGCTGGCGGGGGTCATCTTGGCGGGGTTCTCGTCGAGGAGATAGAGAACGACCTTGAACACCTTGAGGGCCGCGACCGCGTCCGGGTTGAGCGGAACGGGAACGACGGCGCCGTAGGGCAAGCCGACGGTCTTCGTCGGGTCGAGGTCGGCCGTCGTCGGCACGCCGAGCGCACCGGCGCCGGGCTGGAACGAAGCGGGCGCGTCGGCCGCGGCCGGATCGGCGGTCGGGCTGAAGGCGCCGAGGCAGACGAACTTGGGCGCAAGGTCGGGCGAGCCGAAGAGGAGCGTGACGGCGCGATCCGGGACGAACGGGCCTGCATCCGGCGGGGTGGTGTCGGGGGCGCTCGTGTCGACGGGGGCCGTATCGACTGCCGTGTCGGCGGCCGAGCCGGTATCGACGCCCGAGTCGGTGTCAACCGGCGTCGGGGTCTCTTCGTCGTCACTACAACCGGCGAACGCACCGAGCGCGATACCGCCGACGATCATCAGGGAGCTCACGCCCCAGCGCATGGCCTTAGTCATTTCTACGACTCCTTTCGGTGCGCACCCTCGCCGCTACGCTGGCAAGGAAGCTAGGTTCCCCCCGCTCGGCAGAGACGACCCGATTGGGCCGGGCTCGACTGACCGGATGGCGAATGACGAGCGTACCACGACCCCATCCGTCCGCCGAATTCCAATTCCATCCTGGCGGTCGAGCCACCCGCTGCGGCTGGACAAAGTCGTCGGCGCTTTTCTAGCGGAAGGGAGGGGGGGACGGTACGCTCCGGACGCACCTCATGGCGGCTTCGCCCCCCCAAATCCCGTGCGCGTCCTGCAGATCGCCGCTCCCGCTGGGAGCGCGGTTCTGTAACGCGTGTGGCGCGCAGCAGCCGGAGTACGTGCCCCCCGTCGCGCAGCCCGCGCCCCGTGGTCCTTCGCTCGCGCAGACGCAGTACGTCGCGCAGCCCGCCGCGTTCCCGCAGGCGCCGCAGCAGCCGCCGCCGGCGCAGCCGCAAGCCGTCGGCTACGCACCGCAGCCGCATCAGCCGCCCTCGTCGTCGCCGATGCAGATCGCGCCACCGCCGCCTTCGAGCCGCCCTTCCGCCGGCAAGCTGGGCGCACAGACCGTGCTCGGCGTCGCCTCGCCGATGTCGAATCGATCGCCGCAGCCGCAGGCTCCCCACGCGCCGGCGTTCGTCCCGCCGCCGCAATATCAGCCGCCGCCGAATCATCCGCCGCAAGCCGCACCACAAGCACCGGGTGGATCGGAGCCGCCGAAGTACGCGCGTGCGTCGCATCCCGGTTTCGCTCCCGCGCCGCCTCCGCCGGGCCAAGGCACGCCCGCACCGACCAGGAAGCAGCAGCTCGGCGCGACGATGATCGGTGTCGGCATCCTCCCGGGTGTCGGAGCGCCCGCGCCTACGCCGCCGACGGGTGTCGGTGTCCCGCCGGGGGCAGCCGGTCTGGCCAAGAACACGATGCTCGGCGTCGCGTTGCCCGGCATCGCACCCACGCACCAGCACGTGCCGGCGCAGCAGCAGGGGTATCAACAGCAAGGCTACCCGCAGCCGCAGCAGGCGCATCCGGCCCATCCGCCACAGGGGTATCCGCAACAGGGCTACCCGCCGCAGCAGTACGCCGCGCCTCCGAACGAGCGTGTTTCGATGCCGCCCGAGTCGGCGTTGCCGGTGACCAAGCCGTCACGGGTGGTCCCGATCGTGCTCGTGCTCGTTGCGTTGATCGCGGTGGCCGTCACGCTCGTGCTCGTCTTGCGTCCGAGCGGACCGCCCCCGCTGACCTCGGCGATCGAAGGCGACACCAACGCGCCCAAGCTCGTCGTGAAGTGCGGGAGCTGCGCCGACGGCAGCGCGATCGATTTGGGCAACAAGAACGCGACCTTCACCGGCGGTTCCGCGTCGATTGCCCTGGCCAGCGCCGATCTGAAGGCCGGGCGCAACGTGTTTCGCGGCAAGGTCACGCCCAAGGACAAGAAGCCGCAGGACGTCGAGCTCGAGGTGCTCATTCCCTACCTCGTGCATCCTTCGCTCGCGCCTCTCGCGAAGGGAGAGTCGAAGGTCGACGTCGTGTTCGATCTCGCCGACGACGTGAAGAGCGTCGAGGTCGACGGCGCCAAGCTCGAGGGGGCCGGCGAGCAGACCCATTCGATCGAGATCCCGGCGCCCGCCGAGGATGCACGCGTCTTCGACAAGACGGTGAGCTACACGGTGCAGCAGAAGAGCGGCCCCACCATCAAGGGCTCGCTCAAGCTCGCCATCCCGTACGCGACCTTGCGGATCGGCCTACCCGGTCGGCGTCCGTTCGTGATCGGCGACGACCTCGAGGTGACCGGCAAGACCGGCGCCGGCGCGACCGTGGTCGTGGGCGACGCCAAGCTCACCGCCGACGACGCGGGCGTCTTCAAGGGCAAAGCCAAGGTCGGCAAGGACGACAAGGAGCTGAAGCTCCGGGCCTTCGGGGCCAAGCTCGCTCCACGCGAGGTCGTCGTGCCGTTGTCGCACGCCGCTTCGTTCGACGAGGTCGCCAAGCTCTTGCGGGCCGAGGCGAAGACTCCGTTCGACAAGGTCGCCGAGAAGCCCGACGACCACGTCGGCAAGGTGGTCGCGACCAAGCTCGAGGTGCAGCAGGTCGGTGAAGAGGACGGCCGCGTGGTCGCGATCGGCGAGACCCGGTGCCCGACCGCTTCCGAGAGCAAATGCCCCGCAGTGAAGGTGCTCGTCCCACCGGGCTCGAGCGTCGCCAAGGGCGACGTCATCGAGGTCCTCGGCGTCGTGGTGGGCAAGGTCTCGAGTGAGAAGACCAAGGCGACCGCGGTCGAGGTCGACGCTTCTTGGGTGGCCAAGAAGTAGTCGCGAAGAGCGCAGCGATACGCGGGTTTTCCCCGCATCGTAGGCGTGTGGCACAAGTGCTTTCGCATCACGGGACCCAGGCGACGCCTGGCCTGATCGATCGCACGCCCGACCCGCTGATCGGCAGGGTGATCGCCGATCGCTATCGCATCGTCGGCCACCTCGGCCGTGGTGGCATGGGTGTCGTCTACAAGGTCGAGCACCTGCGCATCGGGAAGCTGATGGCGATGAAGCTCCTCACGGGTGAGCTCTCGCGCAGCCGCGAAGTGGTGCGTCGCTTCAAGCGCGAGGCGCTCGCCGCCTCGAGGCTGACCAGCGTCAACACGGTGCAGGTCTGGGACTTCGGCCACGCCGACGGTTTGACCTACCTCGTGATGGAGCTCGTCGTCGGCGAAGACCTCGGGCGTGTGCTCAAACGCGAGGGGCCGCTCGACTTTCGCCGCGTCGCGCTGATCGCGGCGCAGGTGTGCAACTCGATGGAGGAGGCGCACGAGCGCGGCATCGTCCACCGCGACCTCAAGCCGGAGAACATCCTCGTGCTCCACCCTGGTCAGAAGCAGCTCACCGACGTGGTGAAGGTGCTCGACTTCGGGCTCGCCAAGCTGCACGACGACGAACGGCCGCACACCAACGAGGTGACCACCACGGGTGCGATCGTCGGGACGCCCTACTACATGGCGCCGGAGCAGATCCGCGGCGAGCCCGTCGACGGACGCGCGGACATCTACGGTCTCGGCGCGGTGATGTATCGAGCGGTCACCGGTGTTCCGCCGTTCTCCGGCCCGACGCCGATGTCCGTGCTGACCCAGCACCTCACCGAGCCGCTCGTGCCGCCGCACCTGCGGGCGCCCGAGCGGAACATCCCGATCGAGGCGAGCGACATCATCGAGAAGTGCCTGGCGAAGGACCGAGACGGCCGATACGCATCTGCTGCCGAGCTGCGCGATGCGTTGGTCACCTGGCTCTCGAGCCTCGGCATCTCGGGCGGGTTTCTCAAGAGCGGTGCGCTCGAAGCGATGACGCGTACGGATGTGCGGCTCTCGCGTGCGAGTCAGGACATTCCCGCGGCGACGCGCCGCGAGGTCAACGCGTACGGGCGTCGGCAGCGGCGCGTGAGCATCATCGCCGCGATGGTGGCCGTCGTGCTGGCGATCGCCCTGGTGGCGTTTGCGCGGCTGGGAGGACGTCCCAGGCTCGCCCCGGCAGATGGCGAGGAGGTGGAACCGAACGATTCGATCGCGATGGCCACCCCACTCCGGCTCGGAGCCGCAGGGCAGGGACACCTCGGCAAGAGGATCGGCCCCGACCAACCCGACATCGACGTCTTCCGGTTCGACGTGCCGGGAGGCGATGCCAATCGGATGATCGAGATCGGGCTCTCGCCACTGCCGAACATGCCGATGTGCCTCGAGCTGATCGGCGGGACCGAAACGCCGATGGCGACGTTTTGCCGTGGGCGGGGCAAGCCGATCCAGATCCCCGCGCTCCGCATCGGCTCGGGACGGCATTGGCTGCGGATCACCCAGGACCGCTCGGCGCTCGAGGATGGCGCGCACCCGCCGGTCTACGAAAACGTCTCCGACCTCTACTCGGTGCGCGTGGCTCTCGCTACACGCGTTCCTGGTCTCGAGATCGAGCCGAACGAGACGATCGCCGACGCGCAGCTCCTCGAGGTCTCCGAGTCCGTCACCGGCACCATCGGCTTTCGGGACGATCGCGACGTGTTCTGCGCGTCGGGCACCGAGGGCGAGGTGCGTTTCACCGTGGAGAACGTCAGCCCGAAGGTCAGCGCCCCGCTCGTCCTCGAGACCTCGACGGGCGGCGTCCGGCGCGACAAGAGCGAGCTCCCGGCTGCCGAGCCCCACCCGGTGTGGAAGAGCGCGCCCTTCGCGCCCGGCGAGCATCGTTGCCTCGGGTTGACCGTCGAGCGCGATGGCCGCGAAGACGTCGCGTACCGTGTCGCGCTCGAACGCCCGTGATCACTCGGCGGGGAGGGGCTCCTCGTCGTCGATCTCGGCCGAATCGGTATGGGGCACGTCGAGCTCGGGGTGCGGGTGCGAACGTTCGACCACCGGCAGCTTGAAACGGCGGCCGACGAGCAAGAGCAACGCAGGCACCGCGACGACCGAGACGATCACGCCGACGAGGAGTCCGCCGATGACCACGGTCGCCAGCGGCCGCTGCACCTCGGCGCCCGCGCTGGTGGCGATCGCCATCGGGATGAACCCGAGCGCGGCGACCAACGCGGTCGAAATCGTCGGACGGAAGGACGAATCGGCTGCTTCGAAGACCCGATCTTCGACGGACTTCGCTGGATCGGTCTCGAGCAAGCGAGTGGTCATGACGACCCCGCTCATGACCGAGACGCCGGCGAGCGCGATGAAGCCGACCATCGCGGGAATACTGAACGGCATGCTCCGCAGCACGAGCGCGAGCAGACCGCCGCCGAGCGCGAAGGGCAGACCGAGCAGCGTCACGACCGTGAGCGGCACCGAGCGGTACGCGAAGAACAGCATCAGCGCGATGATCCCGAGCGCCACCGGCACCAGCATGCTCAAGCGCTGATTGGCGCGGGTGAAGTTCTCGAACTGACCGCCCCATTGCAGCTCGACGCCCGCCGGCAGCTTGATCTGCGCGACGCGTTGCTTCGCGTCGTTGACGAAGCCGACCAGATCGCGGCCACGCACGTTGGCCTCGACGACGAGCCGCCGACGGAGCTTGTCGCGGCTGATCTGGAACAGGCCGCGCTCGATGACGATGTCGGCGACCGACGAGAGCGGAACGAGCTCGCCCTTGGGGGTGGCGATGGGAAAGCGACTGAGCTCCCGCTCGCCATGGACCGCGTCGCCGGAGATCTTCACCACGAGATCGAACGTACGCTCGCCCTCGTACACGCGACCGACCACCTGTCCGGCGCGCGCGACCTCGATGGCATCGAGGACCGAGCGCGGGGACACGCCGAGGCGCGCGGCGCGCTCGCGGTTGATGATGACGCGCAGCGTGGGCAGGCCGGTCGGCATCTCGCGCTTCACGTCGGCGGCGCCCGGGGTGGCCTCGATGGCCTTCTGCAGCTTGGCGGAGAGCTCGCTCATCACGTCGAGGTCGTCGCCGTAGATCTTGAGCGCGACGTCGGATTTGACGCCGGCGATCAGGTCGTTGACGCGCATCTCGATGGGCTGGGTGAAGGCGATCGACTGCGAGGGGGTGTGCCCGTCGAGCGCCTTGTCCATCTCCTCGACGAGCTTCTCCGGCGTCATTCCCTTCCGCCACTCGTTGCGCGGCTTGAGGATGACGAACACGTCGCTCTGTTCCGGCCCCTGAGGGTCGATCGATCCCTCGGTGCGGCCGGTGCGGGAGACGACCTTGCTGACCTCGGGGATGTGCGACAACAGGATGCGCTCGGTCTCGAGTGCGAGTGAAACGGCCTGGGTGACCGAGACGCTCACCGGGCGGCGCACGTCGAGCGCGAGGTCGCCCTCGAAGATGCGGGGGAGGAACTCGGCACCCAGCGTCGCGCCCGGGGCGATGGTCGCGACCGCGATCACCCCGGCGAAGACCGCGGTCAGCTTCGGGTGACGCACACCCATGCGGAGCGCCGGAAGGTAGGCGCGGCGGAGGGTGCGGATGAGCCAGGGCTCCCGCTCGGACTGGTACTTGGCGAGCAGCGCAGGCGCCATCGCCGGCACGAACACCAGCGCGTAGAACAACGCGCCCGCGAGCATGAACACCAGCGAGACGACGACGGGGCGGAACATCTTCCCCTCGACGTCCTCGAGCGTTCCGAGCGGGAGGAACACCAAGAGCACGATGACCACGGCGAAGAGCACGGGGCGGGCGGTCTGGGCGCATGCCTCGACGATCGAGCGTTTGCGGTACCGATCGTCCTTGGTGTGCGCCGCCGCGTGCAGCGCGGCCTCGGCGACGACGACGGCACCTTCGACCACGATGCCGAAGTCGACGGCGCCGAGCGACATGACGTTCGCGCTCATGCCCGTCATCACGAGGCCCGAGAACGCGATGAGCATCGCGAACGGGATGGCGCCGGCCACGAGCAGACCTGCGCGCAGCGAGCCGAGCGTGAGCAAGAGCACGAGGATGACGATCCCGGCGCCCTCGAGCAGGTTGCGGATGACCGTCTGGACCGTGCGATCGATGAACGACGCGCGGTCGAGGAACGGGACGATCTTGATGCCCTTGGGGAGGATCTCGTTGATCCGCTTGACCTCGTCCTTCACGCGGAAGACGACGTCGCGGCTGTTCTCCCCCTTGAGCATGAGGACGAAGCCGCACACGACCTCGCCCGTGCCGTTCATGCTCATCGCGCCCATGCGCAACGCCGGACCGGTGTCGATGTCGGCGAGCATACTCAGGGTGAGCGGCGACCCCTCTTCGGTCGTCTTCACCACCACGTCGGCGATCTCGTCGAGGGTCTTGAACCGCGCTTCGCCGCGCAGAACGAGCTGCTCGCCGGCGCGCTCGATCGAGCCGCCGCCGGCGTTCATGTTGTCCTTCTCGAGTACGGTGCGCACCTCTTCGAGCGACACCTTGAACGCGGCGAGCCGCGCCGGATCGAGCGTGACACGGTACTGCTTGAGCGAGCCGCCGAAGTTCACCACGTCGATCACGCCCCGGACCTGGCGCATCTTGGGCGACACGGTCCAGTCCATGATCGTGCGGAGCTCTTCGGGGGTGTACCCCGGGCCCTCGAGCACGAAGTCGTAGATCTCGCCGAGGCCGGTGGCGATCGGGCCGAGCCCGGGGCGACCCATCGAAGACGGGATGTCCTCGCGCACCAGCACCAACCGCTCGCTGACCTGCGCGCGCGCGAAGTAGATGTCGATGTCGTCCCGGAAGATCAGCGTCACCACGCTGATGCCGAACTTGGAGACGCTGCGCATCTCCTTGAGGCCGGGGACACCGGCCATCGAGCGCTCGACCGGCAGGGTGATGGCCTTCTCGACCTCGCCGGCGGCGAGCGCGGGCGCGGCGGTGACGACCTGCACCTGATTGTTGGTGACGTCGGGGACCGCGTCGACCGGGAGGTTCATCAAGCCGATGAACCCGATGATCGCGAGAATGACGGTGGCGCCGATCGCGATGCCGAGGCGCGCGGCGATGAAGCGAACGAACGTGCTCATCTACGGGACGTCTCCCACGAGGCCGGCGAGATCGCCGTAAGCGCGCCAACCGACGGCGACGATGTCGAGCCGGCGCTCACGCGCGGTGGCGAGATCGCGCCGCGCGAGGAACACGCGCGTCTGCTCGAGCTTTCCGGCCTTCCAGGCCGTGACCGAGGAGTCGACGACGGCCTGTGCGGCGGGGACGGCGATGCCGTCGATGGTCGTCACCGCCTGGCGCGCGACGTCGTACGCGACGTAGAAACCCTTGGCGCGTGCGGTGATGGCGGCCTTGGCGATCTCGAGGTTGCCCTTGGCGCGGTCGGCATCGGCCTCGGAGCGTGCGATCTCGGTCTGGTTCTTGCGGAGCAAGGGAAACGACCAGGCCAACCCGCCACCGAACCGAAAGTCGCCCGCCTCGCCCTTGCCGGCCGTGACGATGAAGTTGACCGGCGCGTATTTGTCGGCCTCCCACTTGTCCTTCGACTTGCTGAAGAAGTCGGCTTCGAGCGAGTGCTGCTTGAGGACGGGGGACTTCTCGAGGAGGCTCTTGGCGAGGGTGTCGCCGTCTTTGACGTGGAGCGCCGGCAGGTCGATGACCACGGTACCGGTGACGTCGTCGAGGTTCGGATCGCCGGTGGCGATCGCGAGACGGGCCTTGGCGAGCGCATACGAGAGCTCGGCCTCGGAGCGGAGCTGCAGCCAGCGCGCGACCTCGCCATCGGCCTGAGCCTTGTCGACGGCCGTCGCGTCCTTGGCATCGAAGCGGCCAGCGACGTAGGCGGCCTCTTCGCGCGCGATCTTCTCCCCGTCGAGGGCGTGTTGTTTGCGAGCGGCGGCGACCATCATCTCGCCATAGGCGGCCACGGCCTCGCCGACCGCGCCGGCTTGCGCGGCGGAACGGGCGACCTGCTTCCACTGGATGAGCGCGTCGACCTCGGCCAGGCGCTTGGTCCGCTGACCCGCGAGCTCGATCGGCAGCCAGAGGTTGGCCTGCACCGTCGCTCCGCCGACCGTCTCCTTGCCGCGATCGACGAACACCTCGAGGTACGGGTTGGTGAGCGGCGGCAGGCCAGCCCCATACCGCGTCGACCCTGCGACCTTCACGTCGGCGGCGGCCATCAGCGACGCGGGACCGCGCTGCCGGGCGCGCTCGATGACCTGGTTGAGCGTGGGAAACTCCGCGCGCGCGAGCGTCGGCGCGAGGGCCACGAGCGCGGCTGCGCCCGTGGCAAGGACGTGCTTGATCATTGCTTGGCAGCCTCGCCACGAAGAAGGAAGGCGCCTTCGACGACGATCACGTCGCCCTTGGACACGCCCTCTTTGATCTCGACGACCTCCGACGTGCGCCGCGCAACGATCACCTTGCGGACCTCGAACTTGCCCGGCTCACGTTCGATGAAGACGACGTCGTCGTTGCCGAGGGGCTGCACCGCCTGCGGCGGCAGCGCGAGCGCGCCCGCGGCGGCCAGCGCGGGCAGCGTGATCGCCGCGCGAATGAACATGTTCGGGCGGAGCGTGCCGTCGTCGTTGTTCACCTGCATCCGCGCGCGAACCAGGCGGGTGGCCTTGTTCACGATCGGGTCGATGTAGGTGACCTTGCCCTTGTACGTGTGCCCGGGGAGGCCGTCGGGGGTGAACACGACCTCCGAGCCGAGCTGGAGGTAGGGCAGATCCGCCTCGTGCACCTCTAGGGTGGCCACCAGCTTCGCGGTATCGGCGATGACGAAGGCGTTCGAGGACATCGCGAGGAAGGCGCCGAGCGCTGCCGTACGTTGGACGATGGTCCCGTCGATCGGCGCGACGAGCTTGATCTGCCCGCCGACTCCGCCGCCGTTGACACCGAGCGCTTCGAGGCGCGCCCTCGCTGCGGCCGACTCGGCCTTGGCCTTGTCGAGCTCTGCTTGGGCGAGCTCGGCTTCGCGGGCCGTCGTGAGGTTCTTCTCGAGCAGGCCCTTCTCGCGCTCGTAGTTCTTCTTCGCGGCGGCGAGCGCTGCGTTGGACGTGAGGTACGCCGCCTGGGCCTCCGCGAGCGAGGGGACCGAGAGCTCCGCGAGCAGATCGCCCTTCTTCACCTTGTCGCCGAGCTTCACCTTCACGCTGACGATCCGGCCGTCGAGACGCGGCCCGATCTCGGCGTAGTGCAGGATGTCGTACTCGATCGAGCCGGGAACCGTGATGGTTGCCTCGGCGCCCTCGCTCCCCGCCTTCGCGGTCTTGATGCCAAGGCGCTTGATGGTCTCTTGGTCGACCGAGACCTGTCGCGGCCCGGTGCTTTCCTTCGCGGGCTCTTGTGGGGTGGCGTTGGCCTTGGTCCCACATCCCGCCAGCGCGAGCGCGGCGAGGAGAGGGATCGATCGAAGAAGAGAAATCATCCGGGGCAACCCTGCTACGCACGTCGCGTGCCGGAGATGGTAGCCCGGTCGGGCGGCGCGCCACCGCGGATCGCGAGCGCGTTTGGGGGGGGGTGCGGCGGAAAAACGCAACGCACGCGTCGAATCGCGACAAAAAGTCGCAACCCCCGGTGCTGCCTGCTTGCGGATTGGTCGGTCGAACGACCCTTGCGTTTCTCGTGCCGGCATCGGGGATCCGCCGCAGGCGGGACCCGTCTCGGCGATCGGCACCTCCGTTGCAGACCGGGGAGCGTGGTGACCGCTCCTCGTTCGTTTCGCGTGCTCGTGGTCGAGGACGACGCCGCACTCGGTGAGCTCTTCGTGCAGGTCCTCCGCGAGCGCGGTCACGTCGTCGAGCTGACGGGCGACGTCGAGTCGGCCAAGGTCCTCCTCGTGGGCGGGCTGTTCGATGCCGTGGTCGCCGACCTGCGCCTGCCCGGAGCGTCGGGATTCGACCTGATCGCGTGGATGGGGCGACACGGCCTGAAAGCGCGAATCGTGGTCGCGAGCGCCTTCACCACCAGCGACGTCGCGGCTCAGGCCCGTCGCCTCGGGGCCGCCGAGGTCCTGAGCAAGCCGGTCGAGCCGGCGGAGCTCGTCTCGGCCATCGAAGCCGCAGCGTGACGCCCGCGCCGCGCCGTTCGACAAGGGGGGAGCCGCCGTGACCCTCACGCAGAAGATCTGGCTCCTCGTCACCATTCCTTTCGTGGTCGCGATCCTCGCCTACCTGGTCGCGACGCGGCCGTTCCGCCGCGAGCTCCTCCTCGCAGAGGCATCGCGCGACGCGCGCGACGACGTGACCGTGCTGCAGACGGCCATCGATCGCGGATTGATCGCCGACGGGAGCCGCATCGCCGACCTCGCCGCCCTCACCGACGCGATCGCCCAGGCAGAGCGCGTGATCGGCGTCGCCGTGTTCGCCAGAACGGGCGAGCTGCTCGCGGCGTCACCGGGCGTGCGTACCGACCCGCGCGTCCCGGAGTTCGCGCGACGCGCCCTCGCTGCACGTGGGGAGGTCCGCGAGATCATCGGGAGCTCGCAGCTGATCCACGCGTTCCTTCTCGCGAAGGAAGGGCGCGAGGCGGTCGCGGTCGTGGTCCGCGACGTCGGCTACATCGACAAGATCGTGGGCGCGTGGACCAGGAACCTGTTTCTCGTCGGACTCGCGTTCGCCGTGGTCATGATCCTCTTGTCGGGGCCGCTGGTGTCCCGGATCGTCGGCGCACCGCTGAACGCGGTGGTGTCCGGCGTCGAGGCGGTGGCCGCCGGCAAGCTCGAGGTCGATGTGCCCGACGAGCGACGCGACGAGCTCGGGCGGCTCGCGCGCTCGTTCAATGCCATGACCGAGAGCCTCCGTGCCGCACGCGCGAGGGTCGAAGAGGAGAGGCAGAACCGGGCGACGCTCGAGGCCCGCATGCGGCGGCTCCAGACGCTCGCCGCAGCCGGCGAAGTGGCAGCGTCGCTCGCGCACGAGATTGGCTCGCCGCTCAACGTGATCCTCGGGCGTGCCCGGATGGTCGCGGCGCGTCCCGACGCGTCGGAGTCGACCAAGCGCGACCTCGAGATCATCGCCACCCAGACCGAGCGCATCACCCGCGTCGTCCGCAAGCTGCTCGACATCAGCCGCCCGCCGAAGGGCCGACTCGAGCAGGTGGACGTTCGCGAGGTCGTCGACGAGACGCTCGCCTTCGTCGCCCCCGAGTGCAAGAAGCGAGGCATCGCGGTGTCGCGGGTGGTGAGCGAGGGCGCCCCACGACGAATCCTCGCCGACCGGGATCAGCTCGTGCAGATCCTCTTCAACCTCGTTCACAATGCCATGCAGGCCCAGCCGAACGGCGGGAGCATCGATGTCCGGCTCGGAGCCGGCGAGGACCGGACCCTCCTCGTCGAGGTGCGTGACCAGGGGCCCGGGGTGGACCCGGAGGTCCGAGGTCGGGTCTTCGACCCGTTCGTCACCACCAAGAAATCCGAGGGCGGCACTGGCCTCGGCCTCGCCATCGTCGATGGCATGGTCCGCGAGCTCGGGGGGCGGGTAGAGGTCGACGACGCACCCGGTGGTGGCGCATGCTTCCGGGTCACCATCCCCATGGGGGCGGCCCCGAAGGTCGATCCCAACGTCTCCACCAGCGAAGAGAGGAACACGTGAGCAAAGGGCGCATCCTCGTCGTCGACGACGACTCCGAGCTCGGCGCGTTGATCGCCGACATCCTGCGCGACCGAGGCCACGTGGTGACGGTGGTCGAGCGCGCGCGTGGAGCCATGGGCGTCCTCGAGCTCGGCGAGACCGACGTGCTCATCACCGATCTGCGCATGCCCGAGATGGGCGGCCTCGAGCTGATCGAATGGGCCAACCGCCACGATCCGCGGCTCGTCATCATCGCGATCACCGGCTTCGGCAGCCTCGAGACCGCGATCAAGGCCATCCGCGTCGGCGCGTTCGACTACCTCTCCAAGCCGTTCGAGCCCGAGGCGTTGCAGCTGGCCGTCGACAAGGCGCTCGGCGAACGCACGCTGCGCACCGAGCTGCACACCCTCCGTTCGGCGCTCGTTCCCGAGAAGGACGGCATCGTCGCCAAGAGCTCGTCGATGCAGGAGATCCTCGGTGTGGTGGGCCGGGTCGCGTCCACGCCGGTGAGCGTGCTCATCACCGGCCCGAGCGGCTCGGGCAAGGAGCTGATCGCTCGTGCGCTCCATTCGCGGAGCGACCGCGCTTCGGGGCCGTTCGTCGCGGTCAACTGCGCGGCCATCCCCGCGGAGCTCCTCGAAGCCGAGCTGTTCGGCGTCAAACGTGGCGCGTACACCGACGCGAAGGTCGATCGGCCAGGGCTGTTCCGCGAGGCGCACGGCGGCACGATCTTCCTCGACGAGATCGGCGATCTGCCGCTGACGATGCAGCCCAAGTTGCTGCGGGTATTGCAGGAGCGCGAGGTGCGTCCGCTCGGCGCGTCGGCCTCCGTACCCATCGACGTGCGCGTCGTCGCGGCCACCAAACACGAGCTGCGAAACCAGGTCAAAGAGGGCCACTTCCGCGAGGACCTGTTCTACCGCCTCGCAGTCGTCGAGATCGGCATCCCTGCGCTGCGGGAACGGCCCGACGATCTCGTGCCGATCGCGGAGCTGGCGCTTGCGCGCGCGTGCGCCCGCGCCAAACGGCCGTTGAAGGCCCTCTCCGGCGCCGCCGTCCGCCGGTTGATGGAGCACTCGTGGCCCGGCAACGTGCGCGAGCTCGAGAACGCGATCGAGCGCGCCGTGGCGTTGTCGCAGTCCGACGTGATCCTCCCCGAGGATCTCCCGCCGAGCCTCACCGCGCCTCCGACCCAGGACTTCCTCCGCCACGCGCTCGACCGCGGCTGGACGCTCGACGAGCTCTCGCGCGCCTATCTCGCACGCGTCCTCGAGCGCACCGGCGGCAACAAGAAACAAGCCGCGAACGTCCTCGGCATCGACCGCCGCACCATCCAACGCTGGCTGGGCGAGAAGGACGACGACGACCGCGGCTCGAAGAGCTGAGAATGCGCCGGTCCGCCTTCGGCGGCCAGCTAGAGGGATTCCCGTTCCCCCCGGCTTGAAAAGCCGGGGCCCTATCGCTCGTTTCGATTGAAGCCCGCTCCCGCGGGCTCCTTTGCGCAGGTCCTCAGCGGA
>Ga0208492_1000127_pt1 | contig 79517 bp, 80 predicted proteins | sample Subbioar_CSW14AB_FD_184820 | JGI IMG/M metagenome (GOLD analysis project Ga0208492, IMG submission 184820) | Serpentinite rock and fluid subsurface biosphere microbial communities from McLaughlin Reserve, California, USA - CR12Mar_CSW14AB (SPAdes) | ecosystem: Environmental > Terrestrial > Deep... | reverse complement strand
GGAACTTCGCTTACAGTGGACCAGATAAAATCCATTCACCGGTTTACGCGAAACATCATTGTGCTGTATGATGGCGATGAGGCGGGGCAGAAGGCCAGCAACCGTGCTATTCCATTATTGCTGGAAGAAGGGATGAATGTAAGGCTACTGCAGTTCCCGGACAACGATGATCCGGATTCATACAGCCGTAAAGTTACGATACAGGAGTTCCAGGATTATATTAAGAATAGCACGCAAGATTTTTTAAAATTTAAAGCCTCAAAATTAAAAGAAGAAACAAAGGACGATCCTATTAAGAAAGCGTCCGTGATAAAAGATATAGTTGCAAACATATCACTTATTCCAGACAACATTGTTCGAAGTGTATATATTCAAGAGTGTTCTGCAATTATGGAGATCGAAGAATCGATACTCCAACAAGAGGTTAATAAAATAAGACGGAAAAGTGCTGGTAAACTTCAATCTAGCAATGAAATCTTAATGAAGGAAGATATTGTAGAGGAAGTTTTAGATTTAATTCAGTCAAATGAGATCCCAAAAAATGAAATAAGTTTTGATGCCGAAGAAAAAAAATTGCTTACACTATTGATTAAATTCGGGAATATGTTAATTACAACGCAAGCAGAGGATGAAATAAATGTGGAACATGAGCTAGAAATTACATTGGGTGAGTTTATCATATTTGAATTATGGCGTGATGAAATTGTATATGAAAATCCCTTATACAAAATGGTTCTCGACGAGTATATTGAGCAGTTAAAACAACATAATTTGCCTAACATCGAACATTTTTTGAGATCTCCTAATCAGGTGATTAGTAGTTTTATAATTGATGAAGTGATAGATAAATATGAAATAAGTCCAAAATGGGAAAATTTCGGTGTTATTGTTCCGAAAGAAATTGATAATGCGAAAAAGGATGCTCAACGTTCTTTATTTAGCTTTAAGAGTAGGAAACTGAGCTATTTTATTAATCAGAAGCAGCAGAAATTAAAAGTACTTCCTTATGAAGATTGTTTACCTATACTTAATGAACTTAAGCATCTTGATACTTTAAAAGGCAGGGTAAACAAGCTATTGGGACGTGAGGTAATAAAATAGAAATGCCGCCGGAGCTCCGGCGGCATTAAACTTTGGAAAAGTTTAGTTCGTTTTAACTCGCTAACTTTGGGAAAAGTTAAGGGGATTACATTTCTACTAAAGTCCCTATTTTTTCACCTTCCACCAAATTCTTAAGGTTGCCTTTTTTATTCATGTCGAAGACGATGATCGGCAGATTGTTTTCCTTGCAGAGCGTAAAAGCTGTCATATCCATTACTTCAAGGCCTTTGCTATATACCTCGTCAAAAGAGATTGTTTCGTATTTTGTGGCGGATTTGTCTTTTTCAGGATCAGCAGTGTAGATCCCATCTACACGCGTGCCTTTTAAAATAACGTTTGCTTCTATTTCAATAGCGCGCAAGGTAGCCGCTGTATCTGTTGTAAAATAAGGGTTACCGGTTCCGGCACCAAAAATAACCACGCGACCTTTCTCCAAATGCCTGACAGCTTTTCGGCGGATATAAGGCTCGCAGATCTGCTCCATTTTAATAGCGCTTTGCAGGCGGGTATGAACCCCAAGGCCCTCCAATGCGCTTTGAATCGCCATACTATTAATAACAGTGGCCAGCATGCCCATATAATCACCATGTACACGGTCCATCCCCCCTTTTTCTGCCTGGATCCCGCGGAAAATATTTCCGCCGCCAATCACAATTGCAACCTGGCAGCCTGCATTATAAATGGTTTTAATTTCCTGAGCGTATTCCATCAGTCGTTCCTGATCAATTCCAAAACCTTTATTTCCCATTAAGGCTTCTCCACTAAGTTTTAAAAGTATACGTTTATATTTCATGTTAGTTTTTGTTGTCATTTTAAACTGCAATTGAAAATGACTAGTAGTTTTTAATTTTCTTTCGATTTAATTCAGGAAACCCTTGTTTCTTTTTTTGCCGCAGATTACACAGATCTGTGTTATCCGTGAAATCTGTGCCTTCTTTTCACAGACTTTCAAAGGGTTACTGAACGGAGCATTATTTAAAAAATATCAAAAAAAATCCCGACTAAAAGCCGGGATTTAATAATTATGCTAAAGAATAACGCTTAAGGGCGGAAACCGTGAGGTCTTTCTCCACGCCTTGCAAAAACTGGCGAACAGTCATTTTGTTATCAATAAAGAATTCCTGGTTTAATAAGGTAGAATCTTTATAGAATTTGTTTAACTTACCTTGCGCGATCTTTTCAACCATGTCTTCAGGCTTGCCTTCAGCACGTGTTGTTTCGCGTGCAATATCAAGTTCACGCTCGATGGTGGTTTTATCGACATCGTCCTTGTCAATTGCTACGGGAGCCATCGCGGCCGCCTGCATGGCAATATTCTTGGCTACTTCGTCAGATACTTTTTTGTTGAATCCAACAGCTACCGCCAAACGGTTACCCGGGTGAATATACCCAACTACTTGTTCGCCGTTAACCAGGCTGTAATATCCGATGTCGATTTTTTCGCCGATCTTACCAACCTGCTCCATGAATTTATCAGCAACGGTAATACTGCCATTATATGGCAATGTTTTTAATTCTTCGATGCTCGCTGGCTTTTTAGTTAAAGCCACGGAAGCAACTGTTTCTGCAAACTCAATAAACTCAGCATTCTTGGCAACGAAATCTGTTTCACAGTTTACGCTGATAACAACACCGGTCTTATTATCGGAAGATGTTTTAGCGAGAACTACACCTTCTTTTGCATCGCGGTCAGCGCGGTTAGCCGCAACTTTTGCGCCTTTTTTACGGAGAAAATCTACAGCGGCCTCAAAATCGCCGTTGCTTTCTTCCAGTGCTTTTTTACAATCCATCATACCAGCACCTGTTTGCTGGCGTAATTTGTTCACTTCTGCTGCTGTAATTGCCATTTTTATTACGTATTTTATTATTGTTTATTTCGAGTTATTTATTTTTTACCATGAAGCAGACCTTGTTCTGCTTCGTAGTAAAAAAAACGGTCAACCTGTTGCCAGAATGACCGCTTTTAAAAATTCCTATTGAGATTATTTTTTTGCTATCACTCTGCGACGTGGTTTTTTAGCACCACCAGCTTCTTCTTCTTCTTTAGCACCTTTAATAATCGCGCCTTGTGCTAATTCTTCAGCTTCCGATGCGCTCATTTCTTTGGTATCGTTCTCTTCAGCATTAGCTTCTTTATCCATCTTGCGATCAGATAGCCCCTCTTTTACAGCTTCAACCATCAGGTCAATGATATAAGCAATGGAAGTTGAAGCATCGTCGTTAGCAGGAACTGCATAGTCCACTAAATTCGGATTTGAGTTTGTATCAACAATCGCGAATGTAGGTATGTTCAAGCGTTTTGCTTCAGCAACCGCGATGTGTTCTTTCGTAATATCAACGATAAACAAAGCGGCTGGTAAACGTGTAAGGTCGGCTATTGAACCAAATTGTGTTTCTAATTTAGCACGCTCACGCGAAAATTGTAAACGCTCACGTTTTGAAACATTGCTAAAAGTGCCGTCAGCAAACATTTTGTCGATTTGACTCATGCGGCGAACAGATTTACGAATAGTGGCAAAATTGGTTAGCATTCCGCCTGGCCAACGTTCAGTTACGTATGGCATGTTTACTCCTTTTACCTTTTCCGCAACGATATCTTTTGCTTGTTTTTTTGTAGCTACGAATAAAACTTTGCGACCGGAGCGGGCGATTTGTTTTAAAGCATTTGCAGCTTCATCAATTTTAGCAACAGTTTTGTTAAGATCGATGATGTGGATTCCGTTTTTTTCGGCGTAGATGTAAGGAGCCATTGCCGGATTCCATTTGCTCTTAAGGTGACCAAAGTGTGCACCTGATTCAAGTAATTCGTTAAATGATGTTCTTGCTGACATTTTTTATGTTCTCTTTCTTTAAATAAAATATTAACGTTTGCTGAATTGGAAGCGGGCACGGGCTTTTTTCTGACCGAATTTCTTACGTTCAACCATACGTGGGTCGCGGGTAATTAAACCTGCGGCACGAAGATCCTTTTTTAGCTCTGCATTCATTTCAACTAACGCTTTGGCAATAGCTAAACGAATAGCCTGTGCCTGACCTGTAATTCCACCGCCAGCTACATTAACCTTAACATCATACGCTTCGCGCAGGTTAGAAACCATTAACGATTGAGTTACATAATAATGTAATGTCGGAGTTTTGAAATATTCTTTGTAATCTCTTCCGTTTACTTCAATATTTCCAGAACCTGCCGTTACGTAAGCACGTGCAACTGAAGTTTTTCTGCGGCCAGATGTATTAATTACTTCCATTTAATTTATAATTACTTTATTTTACTTAAATCTACTTTTTTAGGTTGTTGTGCTTCATGACCATGCTCAGTACCCACAAAGATACGGATGTTTGTATTTAAAGCCCTTCCTAAACGACCTTTTGGCAACATGCCATGAATAGCATGCGATAAAATATCTTCAGGCTTTTTTGCCATTACCTCTTTAGGGGTTGCAAAACGCTGACCTCCCTGGTACCCGGTGTAACGAATATATTCTTTATCAGTAAATTTTTTACCGGTAAAGCGAACTTTCTCAGCATTAATGATAATTACATTACTGCCAGCATCTGCATGCGGGGTAAAGCTGGTTTTGTGTTTTCCACGAAGCAACATGGCAACCTTGGTTGCTAAACGTCCAACTACTTCATTTTCAGCGTCAACAAGCAACCATTCTTTGTTAGCAGTAGCTTTGTTGGCAAATTTTGTTTTATAACTTAATGCGTCCACTTTGTAAAAATTTTAGTCTTTTCCCCGAATTAGGGGGTGCAAATGTATGAAGTTTTTTTTAGTGAACAAAACTTTTTTGAAAAATAACCGTAGTTTTTCAACATTTTATCCGTTCCGAAAGATATATTCTGCGTTTTGGCTTGTGATTTTCACAACTTCATCCATAGACACATTCTTAATCTGGGCTACTTTTTTTGCTACCTCCAGAATATATGCGGGTTCATTTCTTTTCCCCCTGAAAGGTACAGGCGCCAGGTAGGGGGCATCTGTCTCCAGAACGAGGTGTTCCAGCTCAATTTGCTCAATAACCTTGTCTAAACCCCCGTTTTTAAAGGTTATAACGCCTCCGATCCCCAGTTTAAACCCTCCTAGGGCCAAAATCAGGTTTGCCTGCTCCAGGGTGCCTGAAAAGCAGTGGAAAACAGCTTTTGGAAGGGTCTCATAAGTGTTCAGGATCTCATAAATGGGGTCAAAGGCCTCCCGGCAATGAATTGAAATCGGGTAATTATACTCAAGAGCCCAGTTTATCTGATTTCTGAAGGCCGTTTTTTGTTCTTCGAAGAAGGTCTTATCCCAGTAAAGATCGATTCCAATTTCACCTATGGCCAGAAATTTCCTTTTTTCAAGCCATTTTTTAACAATTTCAAGCTCTTTTTGCCAGGTAGCATTTACCGAACAGGGATGGAGTCCCATCATGGCAAAACAATTACCGGGAAATTGTTCCTCAAGATCAAGCATTGCCTGTATGGAAGAGGAGTCGATATTCGGGAGGTAAAATTTGCCTACACCATTAGCAATGGCTTTTTCTATTAAATTTTTCCTGTCAGGATTAAATTCTTCGGCGTATAAGTGCGTGTGAGTATCTGTCAGTGGCATTTTATACGATCGCGTCCATTGTTACTTTAACCACATTGTTGAGCTCTGCTTTTGTAGCCCCGCTCTGACTTAAAACTTTTAAGCCGCAAAGTGCATTGAATAAAAAAGGCGCGTATGATTTTGGAGCGTTGGCAAGCTTAATTACCTTATTGTTCTGCGCGTCACTTAACCAGGTTGTAAACAGTTCCTGCATGTTTTCTTTGTTATTACAAATAACCTGCGCGGTTTTTTCGCATTGTTTACTCATTTCAGCTGCGGCGTTTACCATCAGGCAACCATTGTCGTCGGGATGATTGATCAGGTGATTTACCGCTTCTTTAAAAAGGAACTCTATTTTCTGCATACCGTTGAGTTTTTTCTGGTTCACATTTTCGTATCCATCCTTCTCCGCGTTATTATAAAACTCAAGCGACTGAAGGTAAAGATTATGCTTGTCCTTAAATGAGTCATACAGACTGCTGCGGCTTAGGCCCGTGGCTTTCAGAATCTCATCAATTGAAGTTCCGTTGTATCCTTTCTGATGAAAAATTGTAGAGGCAACTTCTAGAACTTTTTCTTTATTAAATTGTTTTACTTTTGGCATATGTGTGATTTTATCTAAACAAAATTATGAGTTTGGAATGAATATTCCAAATGGGACCGAAATAAAATTTAAAGAAACGGACGACTGTTTTATGACACGAGTTTCACGAATTAGCTCGAAGGAAAAAGCTGGAAAAAGGAGATCCGGTATCTGCAGGTTTTGAAAATTTGAATTATCAATTAATGGGAATGATCTTATGTTATTCCTGTAATTGAAATGCGTGTCTGTTTTTGTGAAATTATGACATTGCCAGGTTACCAGATCCCAAAATGTTCTTTGATGTTTTCTTTAAACCAGGTTTCGAAACCATATTGTTTTGTAAGCTCGGCTTTTAATTCAGAGACTGTATAGATTTTTTTCTTTTTTGGCGGGATAAATAGTGTTGCTTCTGGTTTGACGAGCTCTACTTTTTTCGCGAAATAAACAATTCCTCCATCTTCGGTTGCAAGTCCGAGTATGGTGCCGGGAAGCCCGTTAAAGCTTTCGGGTCCGGTGGAAGGAACCAGGTCATAGCTGAACCACGCGTAAATCTTTGTACTGTCATTTGCGTGCCAGATTGCCTTTCTGCATGTGTAACCTGCAATTTTCCTGCTGCTCTCCATTATCTGCCATTTTCTTTTTTGTAAAGTGTCGGTAAGGTGCAGTTCTTCTCCCCACATTGTTTTTATGAGGTAACGGCTGTTTTTAGCAGGGTATTGGTAGACAGTGTTTTTAGAGGTCATCCAGCTATAGTTTTCACGCAACTCACTTTCCTGAGGTCTGAAAAGGGAACAGGAATCAGTAATAAACAATTCGAAGTTTTCCGTTTTAACTTTATCTTCTTCTTTTACCCAACGCAGAATATAATCTTTGTTTTTGAATTTTTTGTACAGATTGGTTTTGCGTTCGTAGGTAATTTTTGCCGAGGTAAGCTGGGCTTCCACGTTAAAAATAAAAGCACTGAACAACATTAACAGTAATATTTTCCTAGTTGTCATCTTCCACTTTTGTTTTCTGGTTGTTAAACTTGTAAAGCAGCCTTAACAGAAAATAGCGTTTTATAATCTGCGTTTTTGTATCCACGATCTGGTTGCTGCTAATATTACGCGTGTTGCTGATGTTCTGGTTTAGGATGTCATTTGCGTTAATGGACAACACAAGGTTTTCTGTTTTCAGAAACAAACGGGCAAGGGAGGCATTCCATATCACGTAATTAAGATTATACCCGGGTGTCCGGTTACCGTTATCCGTATAACGACAGTCGGTAGTGAAGATCAGTTTTTTTCTTATTTTAAGAACAACACTTCCTTCAAGACTATAACTGTAATAGGGTTGATTAGACTGCAGGCTGATATCAGATCTTGGAATGTTGTAGTTATAATCGCCACCCAGACTTATATTAAACTTTTCGGCATTTTTTTCAGCGCTTAAGCCGGGACCAAAACTGGTATTTTGAGAAATATTACGGATCCCGTTCACATAAGAAACATTATTGCTAAACCCTCCGTTAAAATTGTAATACACTTTCATGAATTTTTTAAAAACCGGGAACCCTCCGCCAAGCCATACGTTACTATTGTAATTGCCATTGATATTTATAGGCTGGGTAACCGCTCTTCCCTGGTTGTCGTAAGTTGTTGCAAATGAGATCTGGTTATTGGTATTGCTGAAGTTTCCTCCCGACCAGAAATTGACGTCCCTGATCCCTTTATAAAAATAATAGTTGAGCGAAACATTATTGCTGAATGTAGGTTTCAGGTTAGGATTGCCGATCGAGATCCTGTTTGGATCTGTGTTATCGCGCACGGGTTGCATTTGTTGTAAATCCGGTTGCTGGGAGGATGAGTAATAATTAAGGTTAAAGTTAGAACCCTGGTTGATCCTGTAATTAAAAGAAGCCAGGGGAAGGATATTATTTATATTCAACTCCAGTTTATTGCCGGTGGTCACATTTACATTTTCCTGCCGGATATTCCTGAAATAACTCCCGATAACTATTTTATATTTTTTTACATCGTAGATCAGCCTGGTACCTGCCCGGTTAACTACCCGCCTGTTCTCAAAACTATTGGAAAGATTAGAATCCAGGAGGTCGTAGCCACTTGATCTGTAGTTGTATGTCAGGCGGTTATTGGCATTCTCGTTATTTGTAAAATTATAACTTAATTCTCCTTTAAATTTTTTGGTAAAAGGTTCGGTATAAATAAGCGAACCATTATGTTCCATCTTATAATTATTCTGGGTACGTTTCTGCAGAAGGCTACTATCTTTCTGCTGGTCATAGAAATAACGGAAATCCGTAGTTAAATTGGTTGTGCTGCTATTCGAATTATAAACCGGCTGGTAGGTCACACTCAGATTCCGGTCTTTCTTCATAAAACTACGGCTCAGTTTAAAATAGATGTTCGCATCTGTATTTTCGCTTCGCGTTTTATTCGTAATACTCGTACTTCTTGTCTTGGAGTTTTCTTCAGAAAAAAAATCATCGGTTTGAACATTCTGATTGTCCGAAACATTGTATTTCAGTTTTGGCATAATTGTGATCTCTGTCAGTGAGTCCAGTTTTTGAATGACACGAAAGTTAAAGGCATGGTTTTGATTCTTTGAGGTATTGCTTCTGACAGTTTTGTTAGTATAACTTGTGTCCTGCAAAAAAAACTGCGTATTAATTTCCGAACCTGATCTTAACTGGTTCTGACTATAAGTGTAGTCACTATTGACCTTTGTGTTTTTCCCGATCTTGTCATTAAAATAAAACCCGGATTTGATTGTGAGCGGAATTCCCGTTCCCCTGTTATTATTATTGGTCCAACTGCCGGTTTCATCGTTATAAGACCAGTTCTGTTCCCCATTAAGCCCATATTTATTTACATCTCCGCCACCAAAGGCCTGCTTGGGTGTATTGGCAACAAGTCCAAACAAACTCACTTTTCTGTTCCCTTTAAATTTGTTGGCTAAGAATTCACCTTCATAAAATTTCTGAAAGTCACTTGCTCCAGATATTTTTCCGAAATAACCCTTTTTGCCATCATCCTTCATCTTTAAATTGAGAACTTTCAATGTCTCACTGGCGCCATCCTCAGTACTTTCATTCTTTTTTTCAAATACCTGCACATTTTCAATGGAGGCCGCACTTAGGTTCCGGGTGGCTATGGTGGGGTCACTTCCAAAGAACTCATCTCCGTCAACAAGAACCTGGTCAACCTCCTTACCTTGTATGGTGATCTTACCATTTGCATCCACCTTTACGCCTGGAAGTCTTTTAAGAAGATCTTCTACTGTTGCATTTGGCGCTGTTTTAAACGAATCTGCAGTAAAAATAAGTGTATCGCCTTTGTAATAACTTTTTTCTTTGGGTGCCATAATCTCCACTTCGTTCAGAAGAAAAGATTTCGGAGGCAACACCACATTTTTAAAATTAAAGGTTGAATCTTCAGGCGAAGGAACAAGAATGTATGTTTTATCACTAAAATTAGGATGCGATAAGATCACGAGATACGTATCGAGGGGAACCTTAACCGGCTTCAGTATTCCTGTGCTATTGGACCGTGTATAATTAACCAACGTTGAATCACTAAACTTCAGGGCCATCATCAGTACATTTGGAAGACCTGTTTTACCAGCTGTGTCATTTATATTGCCGGAAAGTTTAAGCGTTTGAGCTTTAAAGGAAAATAGTGAGAATAGCAAAAATATCAGTGTTGGTATTTTTTTTCTCATGTGTGTGGGTTTACTCTTGACGAAAGTATTTAAAAAAGAAGAGAGTCCGAGTTAACGACTTGTTAATGGGGAAAGAATTTTTATCTTTTGGCTTTTTTTGGGAAGTAACGACCAGAACCGAGAGTATTTAAATTCGATTTATTAAAATGTTAGCTGAACAAAAAGTTTCGCATATTTAATAATAATGAAATCGACTTCAGTCGCAAATAGTACTTCAGGTTATTAACTGATATGATCCGGCGGAATTTCCAATTGAGCGCCTTTTATTTGGTCTCAATCGTTAGTTGAAACTATGTGTTTCAGGTTCTAAAAACACATTTATCGTCACTGCGAGGCACGAAGCAATCTCAATACGAGATTGCTTCACTCCGTTCGCAATGACGGCTTCTGATTGTTTGTTGAAGAGTATCATTCTTTTTTCTTCGAAACTATCGACTGGAATGTCGACAGTGGTTTAATTTAAAAATTAATAGTTACCTGGATATTGTAGTTTATTTGCTATCATTTACTTATTATATAAAGTTTATTGCCATTAAGAAAAAGATATTTATTTATATCTAAAAACTTTAATTCTTTTGGTCCGTCAGGCATATCTAACTGTATTGCCGTTTTACCTTCCCTTTTTTTTGTTTTGGTGTTGAGGGTGTACTTAAAAAATTGTCCGTTTTCAGAAACAATAAAATAAAGTTTGTCCTTATCTCCTATTACATCATTAATGAAAATTTCTTCATTGATATTAAACTCATTTTTATCAAATAGAAAATCTTTGTTTCTTTTATAATCAAACACAAAAGGTAATGATGTTGTAAAATAGAAATTCGAATTAACATCCCGTTGTAGGATTTGATTTTTTCTTAAATTTTCTATTTTTATATTTTTATTGTCGTTACTACGAAGACCTTTATATTCAAACCTATTGTTTGTGAGTTCGAATTCACCTAAAAAATTAGCATCAGCTGGATTATTCCAGCTATGGATTGAGGCAAAAAGTTTATCTTTTTCGAAGATAAAAGGTAAACTTAATATCCAGTATTCATCTCGCGCATAGGAGATTTTGTTAATACAATGTAGTCTAGTTTTATTTGTGCTGAAGTTCCTGGTATAAACAAAGTATTTCATATCCAGAATAGTGTCGTTAATTGAAAATTTAGAGTTCTTATTATTAAGTCTTAACGAGTCGTATGTATTTGGGTCAGGATATCTCGGATATGTCAAGCTAAGCAGAAGATTAATCGTTGAGTCAGAAACAAAAACAGATCCCACAGAGGGAACATGATGTCCCGTCCGGCTGATGATTGCGTACGTATTCTTATAAAAGGCTGTATCAAGACATTCTGATCTCAGAAATATTTGGGGATTGATACCCCTCATTTTTATAACAATTATTTTTTTTATAAATGTAAAATCCTGATTTAGGAAGAGGGTTACGTTCTTATTAAGTTGAAAATCGTAGATATTAATTATACTGTCCCTAACAAATAATTTGCAGCGGTTAGAGATTTTAATCGAATCAGGAATGTCAATTGACAAATGATTTGATTGGTTTCCACTACTTACGATGTTTTGCGAAGAGTTTAATAGATTGTTTAAAGGTTTTCCACCGTTGGAACTTTTATCCTTTTCTCGTTCAGAGATAGAATTCAAATAAGATATTCTCCCTGGTAAGTTTTTTAATAAAAAAGAATCCGCCTTGATCGACCCTTCGGAAAACAAACAATAAGACGATAACACTGGTGAAATACAATCTTTTCTTTTACACTGAAAAAAATTATTGGGAAGATAATTTATTTTATATTTTTTTTGATCGAAGCCCATATTTTGAAAAACTTCCTCAATGATGTTTTCTGAGTCTTTCGTGATATAGAAAAATTTGTTTACGTCAGTGCTCAAATCTTTTATAGAATTGAGTACATTATTGCAATTCTTGCAGTCGTCGGGGTTATAATAGATGTCAAGTTTTACCTGACAGTTAAGGGGTAGGAAGGGGAGTAGAATTATGTTGAAACAAAAAAAATTCATAAAAAAATAGGTTAATTTAAACATCTGAATAGTTGTAAAATAGTTAAAATCAGGAAGGTATACCGAAAATTTGTTTTACGGTACCCTCCCTGATTTTTATTAATTTAGTGAACTGGTACAGACCATTCGCCAGGACTGATTTCTACGGGATCTCCCGCTTTTGGCCCTTTAATTATTCCTACGTAAAGGTCACCTTCATCGGTAATTCCAAAACAAGTAGAAGACGAGTTGGCACATGTAATAACCCAATAATTCTCATACATTTGGATATTAGATGCGGTGCCACCCCATTCTCTGTTAGCTTTGCTACTTAAGGATGCGAGTGCACTTAACATTGCAATAAATAAAATTTTCTTTTTCATTTTTTTTAAAGTTTTTAATTGTTAAAGATTTAATTATATCAAAAACGCTGTACACACGTTTAGATTATTGCGATATTTAAGTATAAAAATCAAAAATTGTTATGCGTTTTACGCATGATCCTATACGTAAAACGCATAATTTTAGTTTAATATTATTTGCTGAATATTTAATGCCATATTCTTACAACAAAGAGTTTTTCTAACTAAAATACCATCTAAACTGTTTAGATTCTTACAGAAGTACGGTTAACCACCCTTTTTTTTCGTTTTCATATTACTTAAATTTACTTAAACATACATTAAACCCAACGTTTTATGCATTTTAAACTAAAAAAACTTCGCGAATCAAAAAATTATTCTCAGGAGTATATGGCATTCCAATTAAAAATTGAGCAATCTTCTTATTCACGTATAGAGGCGGGAACAATAAAATTGGACTTGAATCGATTAAAAGCTATTGCCAGGATACTTGATTTAGAGTTCCATACACTTATAGACATTTTAGAAGGAAATATCGCAAAGTAGTCTTTATGTACAGATTATTCTGGATTTAAGTAACTTTGTAGTGTGTTACTAAGAGTCAACGATAAAAACATTCCCTCCGCTACCATTTCTCAGATCGTGGAATGCCTCAAAAATGGCGGTATCATTATTTATCCTACCGATACCGTGTATGCGCTGGGTTGCGATATTACGCAGGCCAGGGCTATTGAAAGGATCTGTAAATTAAAAGGCATAAAACCCGAGAAATCCAATTTTTCATTTGTTTGTTCTGATCTCAGCCATTTGTCTGAATTCACAAAAGCTATTCCAAATCACATTTTCAGGATCATGAAAAAGGCTCTGCCTGGTCCTTATACGTTTATACTGGAAGCAAATACGAATGTGCCAAAGCTTTTAAAACAAAATAAAAAAACGGTTGGGATCCGTGTGCCTGATAATTTAATTTGCAAAGAGATCATTGAACAACTGGGAAATCCTTTGATATCAACCAGTTTGCTGGATACCAGCGATGACATCCTGGAGTATTTTTCCGATCCTGAAGTTATTCACCAGCAATATGGTGAAATGGTAGACATGGTAATAGACGGTGGCTTTGGTAATATTTATCCTTCAACTGTTATTGATTGCAGTTCAGATGAGATCGAAATTGTGAGGGAGGGTTTAGGGAGCTTGGAGGTTTTGTCTTAACAGCTTTTCAACACAGAGGGATGAAGCCACTGAGCCACTGAGTATTCATTAAGTATTGCGCGATTAAAGTCCTAAGAAAATTCACCTGTGGCTCTGAGTCTCTGTAACCTCCGCGTTAAAATTTTTCGAGAAAGCTAATCAAAGCCAATTCGTATCCCTTCAATGCAAATCCACTGATATTGCCTTTGCATTTAGCTCCCAGGTAGGAAACATGTCTGAAATCTTCGCGCGAAAAAATATTGCTGATATGTACTTCAATTGCGGGTGTTTTTATAGATGCTATTGCGTCCGCTATTGCAAGAGATGTATGTGTATAGGCTCCGGCATTTAAAATGATGCCATCATAAGAAAATCCAACTTCATGAAGTTTGTTGATCAGTTCGCCCTCAACATTGCTTTGATAATAATAGAGTTCCACTTCCCTGTATTTTTTCTTCAGTATCTCAAGATAACTTTCGAAGTCTGCCGTTCCGTATATTTCAGTTTCTCTTTTTCCCAAAAGATTTAAATTGGGCCCGTTAATAATAGCTATCTTCATCTTTTAAAAATAAGACTATTTTTTCTAATCAAAAAAATAGTTGCGATAATCCATGAGTTCCTGGAATTCTTATTACATACGCTTCAGGCAATTTCTTCAGCTGGAAAGATCCTTGTCAAAAAATTCCATCGAAGCCTATGCCGATGATCTGAAAAAGCTTGAAAATTATTCGGAAGGATTTTTAAAGCATCAAACACCGGAAAAATTTACCTACCGGCAGCTTCAGGGTTTTGTTGAATGGATTGCGGATTTTGGTTTTTCAGCGGCGACACAGGCCCGGATCATATCCGGATTAAAGACGTTTTACAAATTCATGCTGTTGGAAAATGACCTTAAGCAAAGTCCGGCCGAATTACTTGAGACTCCGAAGCTGGCGAGAAAACTCCCTTCATTTTTAAGCGTGGAAGAAATTGACAGAATGATTGCCTGCATTGACAGGAGCAAAGCAGAAGGAGAGCGGAATAGAAGTATTATTGAAACAATGTATAGTTGTGGTTTAAGGGTAAGTGAGCTGGTGAATTTAAAGATTACAGATCTGCACCTTGAAAGTAATTATTTAAGGATCGTAGGTAAAGGGGATAAAGAACGACTGGTTCCGATAGGGAAGCCGGCAAAAAGACTGATAGAAAATTATCTTCATAAAGTACGGGTACACCTTCCTGTAAAAAAAACCGCGGAAGACATCCTTTACCTGAACAGGAGAGGAGGAAAGTTGTCGCGTGTAATGGTTTTTTACATTATTAAAGACCTGGCGGAAAATGCAGGGATAAAAAAGGTACTGAGTCCGCATACTTTAAGGCATTCTTTCGCAACGCACCTGGTGGAAGGTGGCGCTGATCTGAGGGCAGTGCAGGAGATGCTGGGACATGAAAGTATCACCACAACCGAGATATACACACACCTCGACCGGCAGTACCTGCGGGATAATATCCTAAGTTACCACCCGCGCAATAAAAAATAGTAACTTTGTACTGTATTTCATGAAAACCTTTAACGTTCCCGAATTTTACAGAAGCCCGATCATCGCGAAGGTCAAACAATTCCGGAAGATCCAGGATCCCAGGAAACGGGATAATAGTCCTACGCTTCTTGATTTTGGGCCTGTTAAATATTATGTCGCACGTCATTTTGGATTTTGTTACGGTGTTGAAAATGCAATTGAAATTGCTTTCAGGGCCCTGGATGAAAACCCGGGCAAACGCATCTTTCTGCTAAGTGAAATGATCCATAATCCAGAGGTGAATAAAGACCTTACTGAACGAGGAGTTCGGTTTTTACAGGACACACATGGGAAACAACTGATCTCGTTTGATGTTTTAACAAAAGACGATATTGTAATGATCCCGGCTTTTGGAGCGCCTTTGCCTTTACTGGACTTATTGGAAAGCAAGGGAATAAAAACGGAATCATATAATACAACGTGCCCTTTTGTAGAACGTGTCTGGAAAAAATCGGAGCAAATTGGTAGAACCCGGCATACGATCATCATACATGGTAAATACAGTCATGAGGAAACCCGCTCCACATTTTCAAGAAGTGCCCTGGATAGTGAGGCAGTGGTGGTGGTAAGGGACATGGAAGAATCAAAAAGACTCGGCGATTATATTTTTGGAAAAAAAGATCAGAAACAATTTGAAGAGGAATTTAAAGGAAGATTTACACCGGGATTTAATATTCATACTCATTTTGAAAAGCTGGGCGTAATTAATCAGACGACGATGCTGGCAACTGAAACCCAGGAAATTGCTGATTTTTTTAAAAAGGCGATGGAGCGGAAATACGGCGAAAATTTTATAAACCAGCATTATGCCGATACACGCGACACATTGTGTTATGCCACGAATGAAAACCAGGATGCCACATATGGGTTATTGGAAACCAGCGCGGATCTCGCTATCGTGGTGGGAGGCTATAACAGTAGCAACACCTCGCATCTGGCGGAGTTATGCGAGCGGAAATTTCCGACTTATTTTATTTCTTCTGCTGACGAAATTATTGATAAAAAAACAATAAGACATTTCGACTATCCCAATAAAAAAATGTTGGAAAGCATAGATTTTCTTCCCACTAAAACGGAGTTAAAAATAATCATCACAAGTGGAGCTTCCTGTCCGGATTCTCTGCTTGAGAACGTAATTCATAGAATAAACAGTTTTTTTCCGGGTGTAATTTCGTTAAAGGAAGTATTAAAACACCTGGAGCCCGCATAAATAAATTCAGAACACATGCAGATAAAATTACATAAGCCGCTTATTTTTCTTGATATAGAAGCAACAGGCCTGAGCATAGGCTCTGACAGGATTGTTGAAATATGTTTGTTAAAACTAAATCCCGATAATAGTACTGAAACAAAAACTGAGCGTATAAATCCGGGAATTCCTATCCCGGAAACAGTTTCAAAAATTCATGGCATCTATGATAAGGATATAGCGGAAGCACCTACATTTAAAGAACTGGCGCCGGCACTGTTAAAGTTTATCGGGAACTCAGATTTTGCGGGGTATAATTCCAACAAATATGATATTCCCCTGCTGGCAGAAGAGTTCTTAAGAGCGGAGGCGGATTTTGACCTTGAAGGAAGGAAATTGGTGGATGTACAGAATATTTTTCATTTTATGGAGCCGCGGAATCTGAGTGCGGCGTATAAATTTTATTGCAATAAACCCCTTGAGAACGCGCACAGCGCCGAGTCAGATGTAATAGCCACGTTCGAAATATTTAAGGCGCAACTTGAAAAATACGATGGAATTGAATTGCTGGATGAGAAGGGGAATAAATACCAACCCGTTGTAAACGATGTGTCAAAACTAAGTGAGTTCAGTGCAAAAACGAAAAACGCAGATCTTGCCGGAAGAATTGTATATAATGAAAAAGGCCAGGAGGTGTTTAGCTTTGGAAAGCACAAGGATAAGCCTGTTGTGGAAGTCTTTGCAAAGGAACCATCTTATTACAGCTGGATGATGAATGGCGATTTCCCGCTTTATACAAAAAAAGTGATCACCAAGATCCGACTCGGAATGAAATTACTCTAGTGTCACGTCAACTTTATTTTGACAGATAACCCTGAATGGGTTATCGTATACAACCCGAAAAACCTTCAGGGTAGATTGGGGTGCTTCTGAATCGACATGCCGGCGGCAAAACTATTTATTAAGAGATTCTGTTGCTTTCCTCACACTGCCGTATTTGAGCAGTAAGGTTTTCGCTTCGTCGTAGTTTGTAAGACCGGTGTTTTTCATAAGCATGCGGGTGCCGCGGTCCACAAGTTTGTTATTGCTTAGCTGCATATCAACCATTTTGTTTCCTTTTACGCGGCCAAGCTTTATCATGGCGGAGGTTGAGATCATATTGAGCGCCAGCTTTTGTGCGGTCCCACTTTTCATGCGTGTGGAACCGGTTACAAATTCGGGTCCCACAACTATCTCGACCGGAAATTTTGAAACCCTTGCAAGCTCACTGTTTGTATTGCAGGTAATGCAGCCTGTGAGGATGCCTTTTTCATTGCAGTTTTTTAAAGCGCCAATCACATAAGGAGTAGAACCTGAAGCAGCAATGCCGATCACAAAATCTTTTTCATGAATGTTATGTTTTACAAGATCGCTCCAGCCCTGGTTAAGGTCATCCTCTGCAAACTCCACAGCTTTACGAATGGCTTCATCTCCTCCGGCAATCAGGCCTATCACAATTCCCTGTTCAATTCCGTAGGTTGGAGGGCATTCACTGGCATCTACGATCCCAAGCCGTCCACTGGTTCCGGCACCGAGGTAAAATAATCTGCCGCCGTTTTTTAATTTTCCGACAACTGCATTAACAAGCGCTTCAATTTGCGGGATTGCTTTTTCAACTGCCAGAGGAACCGTTTTATCTTCTTTGTTCATAGTGGCCAGAAGCTCTGAAACGCTCATTTTCTCGAGATTGTTGTAATATGAATCTGCCTCTGTTGTTTTCATAAATTATTTTTTACAAGTTAGCCTGGTTGCGTTCAAAATTAGCATCCATTAAAGTTAGGTCAAAAAAAAAGCTGCTCAACCCGAGCAGCCTTTTGTTATTAAGACATCCCTGTTATTTGGTTACAATTAATTTTGTTACGCGTTTAACACCAGAATCGCTTTGAATGTTTACAATATATACTCCGGAACTTAATGCGTTTGTAGAGAAGTTATGGGTTACTTCGCCCGGGCTTAATTTGCCCAGGTCTTCAGTCTTAACTACACGACCGCTGAGATCCATCACCTGTACCGAAGCAGTTTCTCCATCTACGCCATTAAAAGAAACAAAAACATTTCCATTTGTAGGATTCGGAAAAACTGTCAGGTTTTTGCCTTCCACAACCGGGTTTTGATTTTCCTCAACACCAACAGTATATGGAGCAAAGAAAGTACCGTTCGTCCAAACACCGCGACCATAGGTAGCAACGTAGATCTGACCAGAATTATAACAATCCCATGCGTCTAAATTCTGTTGTCTGATATCGAAGATCTGAACTTTTGGCAATTTGCTGCTCGTATTATCATTAACATCAGACCAAACTGGTGAAGCAGCGGAGATGTCAGAGGTGTAGTACAGACCATTATCTGTTCCCAGGAAGAATTTTTTACTGTCATTTTTCTCCATCATTGAGCAGTAGGTCACTACCACAGTACTCGGAAGTGAACCCTGCCTGCCTGCCCAGCCAATGTTCGTAAGATCTGACTTGCTCGCATCATTTGTATTGTACATGATGGTTGAGGTTGTACCAGTATTCGAGCTGTTAAATGTTACAGCGAGGTTCTTACTGTCATTGCTCACACTGATACTTGTAACAGGTTTGTCGAATGTACCTATCAAAGTAGTACGGTAAGGAGAAGCAGGGTTAAGCGCTACGTTATTGATCGGTGCGGCATATTTAAAGATATCCGTATAGAATTTTCCTGAATAAGAAGCAGGCGAGAGGTCCATGATCGTTGTAATATGTGATACACGGTAAAGTCTGTAAGTCGCAGGACTGGTTGTAGTAGTGGGTACAGTGGCGAAATAGATCTCGGTACCGCTTTTACTCCATTCCAGTAAAGTCGGTTTTCCTAATACTGTGATTGTATTTTGAGTGGCAACTCCGGAAGAGTTATCAGTCCATACCGGGGTAGTACTGAAGCACTGACTCACCCTTACAAATGAAAGCGGGTCATTGAGTGCAAGCGGGTTTTTCGATACCACAATCGCATCTGCGTTACCGGTATTGGCACCGTTATTAAGGATCATGGCAATCCTGGATGAAAGCAAAGCAGGAGTTTTTACAGGTATATTATTTGGATTTAGCGGTACACCAGGATAGGTAATCAGAGAAGTGGTAGCTATAGGGAAGGTATATGAAATACTGGTGTTCAGACCTGACAAAGTGTTGGAACTGAGCCCCATCAATGTATATGTTACCGGTGTGGTTCCGGTATTGACAACAAATACACTTGAATCGTTCTGCTGAATTACATTGCCGGGATTTAGCACATACGTGGTGGTGCCTACAGTGCTGTTCGTAGTTTGTGTTAACGTACCTGTAGTTTGCGTTAATGAATATGTAGTTGTAACGGTAGGGTTAACTATGTAAACGTTTGGTGCAGCTGTAGTCGTTGTGTTAAGCGCAGGACTCATACTAAATGAGGTAGGCGCAAAGGTGAATGTCTGGGAGGTTATGGGTGGACCGGGGGTTAACACTGTATAGGTACTCACATTAGTGGAGGTAGGAGATACTGTAAAGACAACTATATTAGTACCGCTTTGCGTAGTATTTACTATGGTTGTTCCGGGACCAGGTGACTGTAACGTATAGGTAATGCTTGTAGCGGTAGTGGCACTATTAGCTGCTATTGTATAGGAATAAGGATCTATGCCAACAGTATATACAACCGGCGTTGCATTAAGCGTATAGGTGCCAAATTGCTGGATAGTATAGGTTGTTGTACTGTAAGGCCTGACGATGAAAGGAGTAGCGGATTGCTGTTTTATCCCTTCGAACGGCGCACTTGAAAGCAATACATAAGTTGGATTTGTTACAGCGACAGTTGGTGTAAATGCAAGCGTAAAACTTTGTAGACCTGTTGAACCATATCTCCAGCTAAGTGAATTGGTTGTCACAGCTGTGTATGAAGTGGTTCGTGTGGATATGTTATTATCTACTATACTAACCTGGCTTCCTGCGGGGTACCTGTAATACACCGTGGCAAAAACCCGATAGTATACCGCAGCATCCGGGACGACAATAGCTGTTCCGGTCGCACTTGCAGGATAAGAAACGACTGTTTTTGTGGCAAATGGCGCCATGGGGAAAGTTACAGTGAAATTATCCAAAAGCGAAGCTGTATTCAAGGTAAATGTTACCGGTACAGTGGACGCACCAACTGTACTCATAGAAGTGATCGCAGTGGTGGATGTCGGACTTACCGTATAATTCCTGGGAAGAGTTGAATAAATAGTTTGCGCGTCATTTGTTCCGTTAAATGCAGTCTGAAGATTGGCATAAAGTCCGGTAATAGGAAGTTGCACGGTACCAGTTCTTACCACGATACTATCGATTAAAGCATATTGATTTGGTCTGGCGGTTGAAAAAGTAAAGGTGGTTTTAGTTGTCAATTCAGTAATTCCTGACATGGATGCCTGGTATCTCACAGAATCATTGTAAAATGTAGCTGAGTCAGGACTAACAATTCCTTTTTGCCCATAGAATTCCCACATTTTGAAAGGTGTACCGGTAGTTAATCCATTGTTTGTAAAGCCTTCCGGAGTTGGTGATATTTTTGACAACGCGCCGGAGTATTTATTCACGTTTACCAGAGCGGGCGGTGATGTCTTAATGTTGGTTGACCTGTAAAGGTCGCCGTCACCCCTGGTGGCAAATGCCGCATCAGGAAGGATCTTGGAGTATTCTGTGTTGTAGATCTCGCCTCCTATATAGCTTAATTCGGTAGTTACCAATGAATAAGTCCCGCTGAAATAGTTCAAGCCATTACCACCTGTTCCACCAATAAAACCGGAATAAGGTGTTACCTGCGAACCCGGAGTTGTTGCACCGATTCCGGTTCCGATCGGAAAGCGTTCAATACTTACGGAGTTAAACTGGCCTGTGATCATGCCTTTGTAAAAAGGCTGAAATGAAGGAATAATACCATTGTTATAATGGTAAGCCAGGTTTGCGAGCAGTGGAGCAAGGTCAATGGACCTGAAAATACCGGCGTCAGTAACGAAATAAAAGATCGAAGGATTTCCGGGAACAAATTTAATGTCATGAATATTCTGATGTAAATAGTACTGGAAATTCGAAAAAAAGCTTTGGCCCAGTGGCACCCAGTCACCTATTGGATTTGTAGTAGAGTTATTGGTACGCGTCCACACATAAAAAGAATATCCTCCAAAAAATAACTGGTGTGCATTGGAAGGATTAACGCTCAGCACTTGTGAATAGTCACCCGATGCAAGGGTTCCTCCATCTGAGAGTGGATCAAGTTGTGATGAACCCTGAATGACAAGAGCCCAGGTTGTTCCGGCATCATAAGAAACGAACAAACCTTTAAGAGTCGCTGAATTCGGACTGGTATATTTGTTGGCGCATGACGCATAAATAACATTATTATCAGAAGGAGCAATAGCAAGTTCTATGCGGCCGTAGAAATCGTCGGAAAGTACACTGGAAGTAGGAGTAATTGCCGTGAAAGAGGTGAAATTCACACTCTGAGCTTTATACACTTTGCTTGCTGTTGCAGCAGTGGCAGTACCCGACTCTACACCAATTGAACAATATAAGATCCCATTCGAATCAAATTTTACATCTTGTCCTGAACCACCTACTGGTGCACCTGGCAAGGTAGCCTGGATAAAAGGTCCGGCGCTTCCGTTGATCGAAGTCCAGATCCCACTATTGGTAGCTATTGCAATATGGCTGGTATTATTTGGATTACAGGCCACACGATTAATAACAGTACCTACTACAGAACTTGAAACCACCAGGTTTAAGACTGCGGGAGTTACGGTTTCGTCAAGTTTATACAGCCCCGTACCCGCCTGAGCTTTTGTTTTCTGGCCAGCTCTTAGAAAACCCTCACCTGTTCCAACATATATAGAACCATCCGAAGATTGGGCCATATAACTTATGTTTCGCACTGTTGCCTGGTCATTGATAGGGCCCCAGTTGGTGCCTCCGTCTATTGATTTAAAAATACCACTGGATGCATTTCCCACGTATAATACCTGCGAGTTACTCTTGTCAACGATCATGTTCCTGGCTCTTCCGGCGTTATATACTGGTCCGGCGGGCTTCCAATCCATTGTTTGAGCGTTTATAAGACCGCTTAATCCTGTTAGTGCAATCAGTCCTAAAACTTTAGTTATTCGTTGCGACATATAGTTTATCATATCAAAATGATTGTAATTTAGAGTTTTGTAAATTTTAACAAATTTGTTTAATATTATTCATAAAACAAAATGCTTTTAGGCACTTTTTTTTAAAATTGCGGTTTTTTTTTAGAACTGGCTGCTTTCCTGCTTTCTTTGGTAAACAAGCTAAAAATAAAATCCCCTTCCGGTTATGAAAGGGGATTAAACGTTTATAAGTTTAAGTGTTAGAATCTTTCGAGTTCAGAAAAGAAAAAACTTGATTCGATCTGTGCATTCTCGTTGCTGTCGCTTCCATGTACGGCATTTGCAGCGATTGATTTTGCAAAAACCCTGCGAATAGTCCCTTCGTCTGCTTTTGTAGGATCAGTTGCGCCTATAAGCTGGCGGTAATCAGCAACGGCATTTGTCTTTGACAGGATAGCTGCAACAATTGGACCACCACTCATGTATTCACAAAGTTCACCATAAAAGGGACGTTCTTTATGAACTGCATAAAACTGACCCGCTTGTTCTTTGGTTAAACGCATGTATTTCATGGCCAGGATCTTAAACCCCGCTTTATTGATCATTGCTAAAATAGGCCCGATGTTATTTGCTTCAACGGCATCCGGCTTAATCATTGTAAAAGTTATATTTCCTGTCATTTTTTCTATTTAAGGGTGCAAAAATACTTAAAATGACTTCTTTATGCAAATATTAAGATGCGATTCACCAATTAAGTTCCATTTTTGTTTTCGGCTTATGAGATAAGTAACTTTATGACTTTATCCATTAGTAAAATTAACCTGTTACACCTATCTGCAACCGATGAGCCGTCAAACTTTTGAACTTCTTATTTTAGGTTCTTCTTCTGCAAGCCCTACCACTGAACGAAACCCAAGCGCACAACTACTTAATATAGCGGAGCGTTTTTTTTTAATCGACTGTGGTGAGGCCACACAAATTCAGTTGCGAAGATTTAAAGCCAAACTTCAGGCGATAGATCATATTTTTATTTCACATCTGCACGGCGATCATTTTTTTGGTTTGCCCGGTTTGCTCAGCAGCATGCATCTTTTGGGAAGAAAACAAGAATTGACGATTTACGGTCCTAAAGAGTTAAAAGGCATTATTGATGTGATCAACAGTGTTTCACAAACACGTTTGAATTATCCTGTTAAATGGATCTTTACGCATGATCAGGGATTGAACCTGTTGTTCGAGGACCAAAAGGTGGAAGTATATTCCTTTCCTTTAAAACACCGGATCTTTTGTACTGGATTTTTATTTAAGGAAAAACCTTTACCACGCAAAATTGACAAATTCAAACTTGAGAAATTAAATATTTCTACGGCGGATATCCTTGCCCTGAAGGCGGGGAAAGATGTTGTTAACCTTGACGGAAACCTGATAAAAAACGAGGAGGCAACCCTTGACCCTCCCAAGGAAAGAACATACGCATACTGCAGCGATACTATCTTTGATCCGGGACTGGTAGAATATGTAGGAGCTGTGGATATGCTGTATCATGAGAGCACCTTTATGGAAGACAACCTGGAGAGGGCAAAAAAAACCTATCATACTACAGCATCGCAGGCCGCAGAAATTGCTAAAATGGCTGCGGCAAAAACACTTCTCCTGGGGCATTTTTCGGCCAGGTATAGGGATCTGGATGGACTTCTGCTGGAGGCCAAGGCGGTTTTTGAAAACTGCGTGTTAGCAATAGATGGTAAAAAAATAAAAATTTAACACGTCTATAACGTTGTTATCGTATCTTTGCACAATGATTAAGGTGCTTGTAGCAGATAAGAATTTTTTGTCCAGAGTTGGTCTAGAACTTCTGGTTGGAGAATTAAAGGGTTTTGAACTCGTGCCTTCTGTTTGTGGAGATAAAGAGGATCTTATCAATCAACTCTATCTCTCCAAACCAAATCTTTTAATTGCAGATTTTATTTCACTTGGGATTTCAGGTGAGGAATTAAAAGCATTGACAAAAAAATATTCCCGCACTAAATTTCTTGTGATCACAGAACTTCTTTCTAAAAAAGAATTAAATACTGTTTTGGAAAGTGGCGTTACGAGTTTTTTATTAAAGGATTGTGATAAGATTGAAATACTGGAGGCTATAAATTCCACTATTAAGGGTGAGAAATTTGTCTGTGGAAAGATCATTTCGTTTTTATCCGCAAGTTCTGAAATAGTTACAAATAACTCCTTCATTAAATCTTTAGGTTGTGATGGCATTCCTGTTACAGAAAGGGAAATAGACATTATTCGTGGAATTGCGGAAGGATTGTCCAACAAACTCATTGCAGATAAATTAAAGCTTAGCACTCACACTGTAAATACCCACCGTAAAAACATTATGAATAAGCTTGGAGTGAATAACACTGCGGGTGTGGTAATGTTTGCTGTTAAGAACCAGCTCCTGGAAACTAATTTTAGTTTATACCAGTAAATTTCGGATAAATTTCCCGTTTATTTTTGTTTCGCGTATTTTCTTTTCCTTACGTAAAATTGAAGTAAGGCAAAGGCAATAACAACCAGTAAAGGAGTGGCTACATTTATAAACTGCCATTTGCCGCGTTGAAGGTTTATTTTCTTTTTGTCAAGCAACCTGAGTTTTACTTCGCGTGAACGCAATTGTAACATACCTTCATCGTCCAGCAGATAATTCACACAGTTCACGAGGAAGACCTTATTAGCGAAGGTTTGTTGTGTATTTCTGTCGTAGCCGAGGGGGTAAACCTGACCCGTGGTCCGCTGATAATAATTGCTGGCAACGTCACCATCCGCAACTACAATCATTTTAGTTTTTTTACCATGATCAATGTGTTTGAAATTGGTATCGTTCATTAAAGCTGAAGGGAGGCGGTTTTCCACAAAACTTGTAAACTCTCCTTCTAATAAGCAGGCAACCGGTTGATACGAATTAACGAATTGCGATTCTTTCAGTCTCATTTTGGTCATGGCAAGTGAGATCCTCGCAGGTGTGGGCTGGGTTTTTGTATATTTGGAAGTTCTTAAGAGAATAGTTTTTTTTATTTTTCTCGCAGACGCAATGGTATCGATCGTGCTTAAGAAATCAAACTTGATCAGATCGAGATTTTTTACAATAGGATGGTCTATGTCGGGCAACACTAAAGGGGAGTAAACCCAGGGCAACAGTTCAAATTTAGGCTGTCCTTTAAAGCCAACATTAATATTCAGGTAACTGCATTGTATATCCTGCACCAGCACCGGGTTTAAGCGCACACCGTATTTGAACAACATTTCTTCAATGTTTAAAGGTCTGTTCAATCCCAGCGTAAATCCTCTGCTCAGCGAGTCTGTATTCGTTAATACGGGGTCTATCAGCCAGAGCACTTTTCCACCTTTCATGATGTATTGATCGATGGTGTAAATTTCCTTGTCTGTAAATGCGCTGTCAGGCTTGGAAATGATAATGGCGTCACTTCCTTTTAACGCGCTTAATTCTCTTCCGGGGGTTATCATGGTCTGGTTAACATCGTAGTACTCGGAAAGGGCTTTCATAAAGCTATACTGGCGAATGGTATCGAGCTCATGATGTCCCTGGATAAAAGTTACCTCTGGTCTTTTTGTACGTTGAAGCTTGCGAATAGAATTAGTAAGGCTGTATTCAAGTTCTTCCACGCTGTTATTGATCGAAGTTTCCATGTCAATTCCGGGAGACTGGCGGTTAAAGATCTGCCATACAGTTTCCCTTCCTTTGTAACTTAGAATGGCTCCGGGCCAGATCCTGTTCTGGGTGGTTTTGTCTTTCCCTCTTAATGTGATTTCTTCAGGCGTTAAGCCTTTCTCATAAAGTTGTCTTTCAACATTGTTTTTTTCCTCGGGGGTTATCCCTTCGCCGGGAGTAATAAATTCATACTGTACCTGTTTGTTTGAGTAGGCTCTGAATTCATCCAGGATTTCTTTCGCTTCGTTTTTTAAGCGACTGAAGCCAGGATTAAAATCACCGTTGAGGTATACTTTCAGGTACACTTCGTCATCGAGGTTCTTTAGGAGATTTTTAGTGGATTCGGCAAGTGTGTATCTTTTTTCGGAAGTAAGATCGAAACGCTTAAAGTAAAATGAACCTACAAAATTAAGCAGCACGATAATCACAACTAACATTAACAGGGAACCAATGTCGCGTCGTTTATTGGAAGTAGTTATTTTTTTTCCGCTTACCATTTCCTGCTTTCGAGAACTAATTTTGTAAAAAGATTAAATATAGCGATCACACTTATAAAATAAAGTATATCACGGGTATCTAAAACCCCACGGCTCATACTTGCATAGTGGTCGTTAATCCCAAGGCTTTTGAAAAGGGCATCGTATTTGCCAAAGACGCCACTTTGGGCAATATATTCGAACCCGATGTAACAGAAAAAACACAGTAACATCGCAATAATAAAAGCGATCACCTGGTTTTCAGCGATGGACGAGGCGAAAATTCCGATCGCCACAAAACCTGCGCCGAGAAAGAGGAGCCCAACGTAAGAACCCCACATGCCGCCTATGTCTATATTCCCCTTTGGGGCGCCCAATACATGCACTGTATAGTAATAAATTAAAGTAGGAAGAAGTGAAACCACCACCAGGGTAAAGCCTGCAAAATATTTCGCAAGCACAATCTGCAGATCAGTGAGGGGGCGGGTTAGAAGCAATTCAATGGTGCCGTTTTTTTTCTCCTCGGAAAAAGAACGCATGGTGATAGCTGGAATTAAAAACAAATAGACCCAAGGGGCTATAAAAAAAAGCGGATCAATGTTTGAAAAACCATTATCCAGGATATTATAGCCTCCGCCTTCGGTAGGGATGACCCACATAAAAATACTGATGAGTGTTATAAAAACACAGATTGCCATATAGCCGATCAGTGAGCTTAAAAAACTGCGTATTTCTTTTAAATAGAGGGTTAGCATAAGGCGCAAAAGTACATATAATTCTGCATGGTTTTGTTATTCTTCGTCCTCTTCCTGTACCCCGGCGGTCGAGCTGTCGAGTATTTCGTAAACCTTGTAGGTTTGGTAAGCAGAACGATTTAACTGGTTGCTAAGGATCACTACGGTTAAGGTATCTTTGAGGCGGCGGTGAAAAGAAGAGCGGTAACCATGCCACCACCCGTTGTGATATACTTCTTTTTTATCAGGATCGTTGAAATTTTTAAGCCTCCATCCGTACCCATAATTACTTTGTTTTTTTTCTTTGCTAAATGCGGTGTAGGCGAGTTCCTGTGTGGAGGGGCTAATGATCTTATTCTGGTATAACGCTTCGCTGAATAAAAAAAGATCATATGGGGTCGAATAAATACTTTTATCTCCGAGGACATAGTCACTTGCGTCAAAGGAAACCGGTCTCCAGCGCGTGTCATATGGCCTTGTAATATTAATCCCGTTGAGGTCTATGTCCTGTATGGTAGCAGTATTTTTCATTCCCAGGGGAGTAAACAATTCTTCTTTAAGGAACTGTGAATAGGTTTTACCGCTTGTTTTTTCAATAAGCAAGGCAAGCAAAGCATAATTTGTGTTGCAATAATTAAACCTGGTATCAGGCTTTAAACACATTTTTGAATTTTTGGAAATAAAATAACCATACATCTCCATATTGTCCATCCGGTAGTTAGGCTGGTTGATCTCGCTGTTAAGTGTATAAATATAATTTGGAAGCCCGGAGCGATGATTAAGAAGCTCTTTTACCTTAACTTTTTCATAAGGGAAATCAGGAAAATAGAATTTAAAAGGTTTGTTGATATCAATGATTTCTCTTTCATGGAGCATGAGCACGGCGGTTGCCGTAATAACCTTTGATACAGAGGCTAGCTGGAACATGGAAGAATCGGTAAGACGTCCCTGTGTTGTTTTATCCAGGTATCCGAGCGACTTTTTATAGATAACCCTTCCCGCCCTTGAAACCAGAACGCTTCCATTAAAAATTCCCTTTTTATTCATTTCGGTAAAAAAGGCGTCGAGCTTGCCCGCTACAATCTTTTGGGCGCTGGTTAAATTTGTAAAAATACTGGCGTGTCCGGGTTTTGAAAACAGTTTACCAGATGAATTCTCTGAGGAAGAGTTACCACAGCTCAGAAACATAATTAATAAAATAACCAATATGTAGACCCTGTTCATTATCTTTTCTTCTTTAAATTTTTGTCTTTGGTACTGTCTGCACTGGTTTCATCTTCGTCGTTGTACATTTCATAATTGAGCTGGTTGCCCCAAAAACTCATCTGCTTTTTTATCCACTCTTTTCTTTTCACAATATACGCACCTGGCGGGTTTGCCACATATTTGCGCGGGTTGGGTAATACCGAGGCAATTGCTGCACTTTCGTCCTTATTTAATTTAGCCGCTGTTTTTTTAAACCAGTGCTGCGCGGCAGCTTCCGCACCATATACACCATTCCCCATTTCAATACTGTTCAAATATACTTCCATTATCCTTTCTTTGCTCCAAAACAGCTCTATAAGCAAAGTGAAATATACCTCAAAGCCTTTGCGAATATAACTTCTCCCGGGCCATAAAAATACATTTTTTGCGGTTTGTTGTGAAATTGTGCTTGCTCCCCTGAGTTTTTTTCCCTTCTCGTTGGCCTTCATCGCTTTTTCAATCGCGCCAAAATCAAATCCCCCGTGTTTCAGGTAGTTCTGATCTTCGCTGCAAACAACTGCCAATTGTAATTTAGGAGAGATCTTATCAAGATTAACCCAATCATGTTTTAAAGTCATGGATTTCCCTTCCGATTTTTGCTCTGCGCAGCGAATAATCATAAGCGGTGTGACCGGTACCGGCACCCACCTGTACAGAACCGTTGATCCCACACTAAGAATAAGAAAGGCAATAACAATCCTTAACAGAATTCTGAATATTTTTCTTAATAAGATCACTGTATAACCTGCAAATCTATTTGTATTTTTAATGACTAAACGCTAAAGTTTGCAAATGAATTAACTATCGGTTCTTAATTACTATGTCAAAAAAATGGATTTACCCGGCAGGACTTGTGATTACAGTACTTCTGGCGTTCTTTATATACCAGAAATACCGGGTTGCCCCCATGTTGAAATTGAATGAGTTGAATCTGGTAGATGTTAATGAAAATCCGGTGAGGCTTGAAAGTTTTAAGGGGAAAAAAATGGTAGTCTGCTTCAGTGCTTCCTGGTGTGGTAATTGCAGGGAGGAATTAAATTCAATTGCAGCTGTTAAAGAAAGAGAGTTGCGGGGTGTTGAGGTAATCGTGATCAGCGATGAATCGTTAGAGAAGGTAAAAAGGTTTAAAGAGAAAAGCGAATATCCTTTTATCTTTTTAAAGATGGATAAGCCGTTTAGCCAGATCGGCATAAATTCCATACCAACTTCATATATTTTGAATACGGATCTTGAAGTAAAAAAAGAAACGGTGGGATACCTGAACTGGGAAGATCCTTCAACATTGGAACATCTGAAGAAATTGATGGAGTGATGGACGGAACTGGCAAAACTGAAAAGGGGCTTGTTTAAAACGCGAAAAATTAAATGGAAAAAATTAAAGACAAAAAAGCAAATACTTCTTCTTCAAACGGAGATGCGAAACACGATATCACAAAACTGAGTCCGAAGGAATTCATCATCATTAAGGGTGCGCGCCAGCATAATTTAAAAAATATCGATGTAGCGATCCCGAGAAACAAAATGATCGTGATCACCGGACTTTCGGGTTCGGGAAAATCCTCTCTTGCATTTGACACCTTGTATGCAGAGGGACAAAGGCGCTATGTCGAAAGTTTGTCGGCGTACGCGCGGCAATTTTTAGGAAGACTGGAAAAACCGCAGGTGGATTATATCAAAGGAATTTCTCCGGCTATTGCCATTGAACAAAAAGTAATTTCAAGAAATCCCCGGAGTACTGTTGGAACTATCACGGAGATCTATGATTATTTCAAATTACTTTTTTCAAGAGTTGGGAAAACCTATAGCCCCATAAGTGGTAGACAGGTGAAACGGCAAACGGTAACAGACGTTGTAAACTTTGTTACTGAGCTGAAAGCCGGCTCAAAATTGCTGGTGCTTTCAAAAGTGTATGAAAAAAAGGACCGTACATTTCAGAAGCAATTGGAGTTGCTCGAACAGCAAGGTTTTTCACGTGCCATTGTGAATGGCAAAATTCAGCGTATCAATGAAATTGATTTTAAAACAGTTAAAAAAAATACTGAAGTCTTCTTATTAATTGACCGGCTTGTAACGCAACCTGAGGATGAGGATTTTGTGAATCGTTGCGGGGATAGCGTACAAACAGCTTTCCAGGAAGGGGAGGGGGAGTGCCTGATCTGGGTTGAAAAGACGGAAGGTGTTTATGATAAACAAACATTCAGCAATTTATTTGAACTGGATGGAATAACTTTTGAAGAACCAACAGTAAATTTTTTCACGTTTAATAATCCTATTGGCGCCTGTAAAACCTGTGAAGGCTTTGGTAGTATTATTGGAGTTGATCCTGAACTGGTGATCCCGAACAAAAGCTTATCGGTGTATGAAAATGCAATTGTCTGCTGGAATGGAGAGGTTATGAGCGGTTATAAGAATCAACTGCTTAAAAATGCGCACAAATTTAATTTTCCGGTTCATAAACCGGTGATCGAGTTGTCTAAAAAGGATTATGAATTGTTATGGACAGGGAACCAGTATTTTGAAGGGCTTAATGCCTTTTTCAAGATGCTTGAAAAAGAAACATATAAAATTCAGTACAGGGTGATGCTGGCACGCTATCGTGGGAAAACCTCGTGTCCCGACTGTCAGGGTACCCGTTTAAGAAAAGATGCCAATTATGTAATGATTGATGGCAAGTGTATCAATGATCTTGTATTATCACCGGTAAGTGATCTGCTCCCGTTTTTCAGGAATATAAAATTAAATGAACACGATGCAAAAATTGCCAAACGCTTACTGATTGAGATCACCAACCGTCTGCAGTACTTGCTGGACGTAGGCCTGGGATATCTTACCCTTAACCGGGTAGCCAACACACTCAGTGGCGGGGAAAGTCAGCGGATTAATTTAGCAACGCAACTCGGAAGTACCCTGGTTGGGAGTCTTTATATATTGGATGAGCCGAGTATAGGACTTCATCCCCGTGACACGGAACGTCTTATAAAGGTTCTACGCTCATTACAACAACAGGGTAACACAGTGATCATTGTTGAGCATGACGAAGAAATTATGCGTCAGGCGGATGAGCTTATTGATATTGGACCGGAAGCGGGAACGAATGGCGGCCACCTTGTTTTCCAGGGAAGCCATAAGGACCTTCTGGAAAATAAAAACGGGTACACTTCAAAATATCTGACAGATCAGCTTCGCATTGAAATCCCTTTTAACAGGAGAAAATGGAAGGAGTTTATAGAGGTCCGCAACCTGAATGATAATAATTTAAAGAACGTCAGCGTTAAATTTCCATTGGGAGTTCTAACCTGTGTTACCGGCGTTAGCGGTTCGGGTAAATCCACGCTTATTAAAAAAGGTCTGATCCCTATTATGCAACGTTATCTTGATGGCTATTTTGAAAGCGTGAATTCAGAACATTTGATCGGGGGAAGTTTAAAACAGATCAAACAGTTGGAGTTTGTCGATCAGAACCCGATCGGAAAATCGTCGAGAAGTAATCCGGTCACTTATATAAAAGCCTTTGATGAGGTTAGGAATTTATTTGCGGAGCAAGGACTTGCCAAAACACGGAATTACAAGCCGGGTTTTTTCAGTTTTAATGTGGAAGGCGGACGTTGCGAGGTATGCCAGGGTGAAGGGATGATTACGGTAGAGATGCAGTTCATGGCGGATATCCAGTTGCAATGTGAAGGCTGCAAAGGAAAAAGATACAAATCTGAAACTCTTGAAGTCCTTTACAAGGGAAAATCGATTTCAGACATACTGGATATGACGGTGGATGATGCGGTTGAACTGTTCGGTAAGGATGAAAATAATAAAACCGCGGGCAGGATTACAGAGAAATTAAATGCACTTCAGGCTGTAGGATTGGGTTATGTTCAGCTGGGACAAAGCAGCAGTACCTTAAGCGGAGGAGAAGCACAGCGGATCAAGCTGGCAAGTTTTTTAATCCAGATAAACAACAGTTCGCCAACCTTGTTTGTTTTTGATGAACCAACCACGGGATTACATTTTCACGACGTTGCCAAACTTTTAAAATCGTTTGATGCTTTACTTAAAAAAGGCCACTCGATTGTTGTGATAGAACACAATATGGATGTGATAAAATGTGCAGACTGGGTGATCGACATGGGACCCGAAGGAGGAGAACATGGAGGTACCGTTGTGTTTGAAGGAACACCTGAAGACCTTTCCAGGGCTAAAAAAGGATATACAGGAAAATATTTATTTGAAACGCTAAACGGATTAAAAGTAATCCGGGGCACCTCACTTGCGTAAGAATTGCAGGGTAAAATCCCCCTTTACGGGTTAGTTAAATGCACTTTCTCTTTGGTAATTTAGTATTACTATGAAAAATCAAACACGTAAAGAGTTTTTGATCCGGTCAGGTGTTGGCGTAAGTGGTTTAATTTTATTGCCGGGAATCTGGATGTCCCAATCGGGTTCAAAACAAAACCAGGACAAAGGACCTCCGCTGGAAATTTCATTGGTGAAGGAATTTGTAGGAGCTGCACACAAGGACATGGTTAAAGTGAAGATGATGTTGGAAACAAACCCTGATTTGCTTAACAGCGTAAATAATCTGGGGGGCTGGGATTGGGAGGACGCTGTTGGCGCAGCCGGTCATGTAGGGTATCCTGAACTCGCAAATTATTTGCTTGAAAAAGGAGCCAGGATGACGATTTGTGTTGCAGCAATGCTTGGAAAAGCCGAGCTTGTTAAAAGTTTTATCCGGAATTTCCCATATATGAAGGATGCCGTGGGACCTCACAAAATCTCTTTGTTGCGGCATGCAAGGGCGGGCGGTGAAAATAGCCTTGAAGTAGTTGAGTATTTGAGATCTTTGGGTCTTAAAGAATAAGCGGCAGGTTCCTGCCATGATTTTTATCTTTCTTTTTGCTGATCTGTATCAGGTATCTTTTTTGCGGTTGAATTGTAACTTTGGGAAAAGTAAAGAACCGCAAAATGGAATTTATAGACTATTATAAAGTTTTAGAGATAGACAAAAATGCCAGTGATGCGGACATAAAAAAAGCTTACCGTAAACTGGCCAGGAAATACCATCCTGATCTTAACCCGAATGACGCTTCGGCTAAACAAAAATTCCAGAGAATCAACGAAGCCAATGAAGTATTGAGCGATCCGGAAAAAAGGAAAAAATACGACCAGTATGGAAAAGACTGGCAGCATAGCGAGGCTTATGAACAGGCTCGTCAACAACAGAGCCAGCAGCGATACGGTGGCAAACAAGGAACATACCAGGGTTCGGATTTTGGGGATACTGATTTCTCGGATTTTTTCTCGTCCATGTTTGGCGGGGAGTCATCTTTTGGAGGAGGCAGAAGTGTAAGGTACAAAGGTCAGGACCTGAATGCTGAATTGCACCTGGATCTTAAAGACGTTTATACAAGTCAAAAGCAAACCCTGACAGTTAACGGAAAAAATATCCGCTTAACGATTCCGGCAGGAGTTGAAAACGGTCAGACGATCCGTATTAAAGGACACGGTGGGCCCGGGGTGAATAATGGTCCGGCCGGTGATTTGCTCATCACTTTTTCTATAAGGAATAACACCCCGTTTAAGCGCGATGGCAATAACCTCTATAGCACACATGAGCTTGATTTGTACACTGCGATACTCGGGGGAGAGGTCACTGTGGATACTTTTGACGGAAAAGTTAAATTGAAAGTGTCACCGGAAACGCAGGGCGGGACCAGGGTGAAATTAAAAGGAAAAGGCTTTCCGATATATAAAAGCGAGGGGAATTTCGGGGATCTCTATATTACTTACAACGTCAAGGTTCCTACCCATTTGTCGGATAGGGAGAAAGAGTTATTTCAGGAACTTAAAAAAATAAGGAAAGATGGAAAATGAGCGCTTGATACCACTGGAAACCGTATGCCATCAATACAGAATCGAGGCTTCCTTTATCCGGTCTCTTAGCGAGTACGGCCTGATAGAAATTATACACTTTGATGAAACCGACTGCATTGACAGGGATTATCTGGGGGAGATCGAAAAAATGATGAACCTGCATTATGAACTTAATATTAACATGGAAGGCATTGACGCCATCAGTCATTTGTTAAAAAGAGTAAAAGAAATGCAAAAAGAGCTGGTTACGCTTAGGAACAGACTCGGGAACCTATAGGACAACCCAACCAAACTCTTTTTTCCTACGTATTAGTTTTAAAGGCCTAAAAATCTGGCATGAAAATTGACTTATTATTTTAAAATTATTGCGCATGGAAGCAACAACCAACCCGCAAAATGAAAATCAATCGAATTCATTTGGAGCTAATAGCAGCGAGAAATCAGAATTAATGCAAATTTTTGAATTCCAGGTAAAGGATACTGAATGGGCTTACAGAGATTTATTAAGGGAGATTCTGGCAAGCGACAACCAGGCCTGATTCGCCTTTTATTCTCTTATGGGAATATTTCCACAAAACGGGTATTTTAACTTTTTATCGTTTTCCTGTTTTTTAATGCACTTCTGGTTTATTAACCAGCATAAATTAAAATTCTTCCGGGCCCCTGCCTTTCCTCAAAACTATCCTCTTACATTTTCCGATTTCAGGACTTAAAAATTGCCTATTATTTTATTATTTGGCTGCGTTATCACCAGTTGATTGTTAATTATAAGTCTATCCGGACACTCAAAACCTTTTTTTATTAAATAATTTGGCTCTTATGGAAAGTGCTGTACTTAACACCCTTGGAATTTTAAAGGAAATTAAAGCAAGTAAAAAATTTACTGAGGGTTTTAATAGTTCCTTAGACGGATGTAAATGTGAACGTTGTCTTGTATCGCGTTACAGGCATATAAGTCAGCCAGAGCTTATGGATATTACCCATAGCTATTGGGACTATTTAAGGTACTGCATGTCGCAGGTAACCCTTAATGGATTGTGGCTGGAGTTTGGCGTAGGAAAGGGAACAACGGCTGACTTTATTGCCGAAAATAATGATGGGCATACAGTTATCGGATTTGACAGTTTTGAAGGTTTGCCCGAAGATTGGAAATTGAGCGATACACTCACCTATCTGAAAGGACATTATAATCTAAGCGGTACTATTCCGCCACTTAAAAGTAAAAATATAAAATTGGTCCGTGGTTATTTTGAAGAAACGCTTCCGGATTTTTTAGCCAGAAATGATCAGCCCTGTGCTTTCGTACATATTGATTGCGATTTATATTCGTCGACTCTCTTCGTATTAAAGAACCTGTATGCCGCGAATAAACTGGTAAATGGAACCGTGATTTTATTTGACGAGATCTATAACTACCAGTATTTCGAAAATCATGAGTTTAGGGCCTTCCAGGAATTTATAAGTACTACCAATGTAAAATACACATGGATCGCGCACACTTCAAGTCCGGTGGTTTGGAACGGAAACCAGGCAGCGATCGTTATTCTATAATTCAACCGAATCAGAACATATTAGTGACCAGAGAAACCCCTATTTCTTATGCTAGGTGTGCAGTTTAAAAGTATCAAGGTTTCGTTCGTTAATTGTATCTTTATAACATGGCAAGATTGGGGCAATTAGTTGACGAGATTAAAGGGTTGAGGAACGAAACAAATCACCGGGCGGCTTTAAGGATCTTAAATTTATTGCAGAACAATAAAAAACTGTTTCTTGAAGAAGTGGATCCGGAATACCTGCAGATGGCAATAAAAAATTTTGAAGCTCTTTGTGATACCCCGTCAAGAGAGTATAATACGCCGGGTTACGTCAGGGATTATCAAAAATATTATGAGAGTTTAATGTTTCACTTAAACAGGATTTTTTAATTTGAAGTTTCTTTCAAATAATTACGTTTACGATGGAACTTTTCCAACATCAAATAGATAACGATGAAAGGCTTCCGGCAGCCTTATCAATTTACTCCTAATGACTTAAAAAATCGGTGATCAGAGTAAACTCTTTAGCGGGTTCCTCCACCTGTGGATTATGCCCGCTGTTTTCAAACATAATGTATTTTGCCTGCGGGCAATAATCCATATATTTGATCATCATGGAAGGAACAGCCACCCTGTCGTATCTCCCTCCAATAATAAGGATAGGCATTTTGAGGTCCTTTAATTGTTTTCTGAAATCAAAACTACCAATATCGCTTCCAACAATAAAATCCCCATCCTTGCCTACAATCTGGTAGTAGAGTTTTGAGTTAAAAGGGTTTGGATAAGGTTTTCTTCCCCGGCTTTTAAAATTATCAGGATTGTATGCATACAAAAAGCCGTAGGGCACCTGGCCGTATATTTGCTGGTGAATCGGATCACTCGAAACAGCACCTTGTTCTCTTACCTTCATGAGTGCGTCCCAGATCTCAGGATAATTTGTTTTTATTTCGTGGTTGGAATTATCGTCGTTGGCCTGCCACATGATAAAGCTATGAAAGGAATTGGCAATGATGAGGTGTTTCACCAGTTGTGGATATTTAATGGCATAAGCCTGTGCAACCACCCCTCCGTATGAGTGGCCCAGGATGTTTATTTTTTCAAACCCCATGGCTTTTCTGAGCCCCTCCAAATCTTCAATGTCCCGCTCAAGGGTATATTCTGTTACCTTTTTTGCGGTATCAGATTTGCCGCGGCCCAGTCCATCGTAGTATACCAGTGTATTGGTCCTGCTCAATGAATCAAAACTTCTTAAGCCATAGTGTGTGCCACCTGGCCCGCCGGCAATTAAAAAAAGCGGATCCCCTTTTCCAAAGCTTACGGTCCAAAGTTTATAACCATTAACAGTATAATATTTTCCGTCAGTTTGGCTATCCGGAAAGGTTTGAGAAAAAAGTGAGAAACTCCACAAAAAAATGAACCCTAAAAAAATCTGTTTCATGAATAACAATTTAGATGTTTGACTGAAAAGTAAATATAGTAAAAAAGGCGACTCCCTTGAGACTTTGATACCCTCATCCACTTGCGAAAGGGTAGTTCATTAAGAATTGCCTGATAAAAAAAGCCATCACGTTTGTGATGACTTTTTAATTATTGAAACCCTTGCCTTCCTTTGCACAGGCAAATTCTTTACTATCGCTCAGAATAATGCATACAGGGTTAGGCTTCCACTTCCGTTACAATACTAGGGAAGATCCTCACATTGTTGTTTTCTTCTCTTCTGAACTGGTAGGTATATTTGTAGTGACTTTCAAGACCCGATTTATTCGGAAGCCCGTTGATCATCATAATGTTCCGGTTCTTTGCAAAACGTAGAAGTTCACGTAAATAATGGGCGGAGATCTGTCCTACCTCGTCAATGATGCAGTGTACTTTAAAGTCTTTACTGCTGCGGTGTGAGGACTCTTTTATGAAAACGTGTAATAAAGTAATGTAAATGATCGCTTTTACGAGGATATCTGTTCCGGTACTTCCGATGCTGTCAATTTTATGCGTCCAGCCTGTTTCGTTCATACCTTCCTTGATGTTGAATTTTAATTCGAACAGATCCTGTAAACGAATTTCTTCCTGCTCCTGTTCTTTAATAGCTGTGCGCAGTTGCTCCAGTAATTTAACTGCGCGTCCGCTGATCTCCCGCTTCTGGCCAGTTGCAAAGTCGGTGTTAAAGAGGCCTTCGTTGTATACCAAACCGTTTTCTTCGCGGAATTCCTGGATACGTTTTAGCAAGCGGTATACCTTGTTATCTGATTCCTCTAAACGGATCTTGATAAATTCGATCAGCTTGCTTTCTTCAAATTCCGCTTTCTTAAAGTCTTCCGCAATTAAGCCAATAATGTGCTGAATTTTGTCTTTCTGTCCACTTAGTTCCCTTACTTTTGTCGCGATACTATCTGTTACCAGGCCAATTTGTGTTGCAGTTTCAGCAATCGATAACTCAATTTTATTTTCATTAATAAAGGAACGGAGGTTTTGCGCAAAACGTTCGTATTCACCCTGGGTCGCATCGTTGCGGATCACAAAGTTAAAGTGGTTGTCTATCCTGAACTTACCCGCGAATTCATTTACGTAACGCTGAAATGCCCCATATTCCTCATTAAAGTGCGAATCGTTCTTTAACAATTGCGTACACAGGTCCATGATATGGTAATTGGTGCGTTTTGATTCGGCGCGTTCGATGATCTCCGCGTACTTTGTGTATACAGGTGTTTCGCGGAAGTTGTTGCTGTAAAAATTGATCCCGTTGTTAAAGTCGATCAATTCTTCATCAAAAGCGCGTTTCTGTTTGTTCAGCTCCATGCGTTTCATGTTGAACTTACGGGTAGCTTCTTCCAATTGAACCGCCAGGTCGTTATTACTTTTTACATATTCTTCTTTTTTCTGGATCAGATCCGGAAGGCGGTCAAAGGTTTCACGCTTATCTTTCAGATAGTCGCTGATGATCTGGGCATACTGCTCAATTTCCTTCAGGGCGTCCTGCAATTCTTTCATGCGACCTTCCACATTTTTAAGCTGCTTCGCATCAACGCCCTTGCTTTTGAAATTGCTGTCCTTTTCTTTTGTTAATTCGTCTTCTTTGCTTTCGAATTCCTTTACATGGTTTTTCTTTTCAACTTCAAGTTCTGAAATTTCAACTTCCTGTCTTTCCTTTAGCTCGGCAAGACGTTCTTCATTATATACTTTAAGCTTTTCGAATTGTTTATTAAAATCATCCACCAGAAGGTTTTTCTTTTTGGTGAGAATAGCCAGCTCTTCTTCAATAATATTTAAACGCTGACGGTTGCCGCTTAAAGATTGTTCAATTTCCTTTCCGGCACGGCTGTTCCAGTCTTCCAACTCATGTCCTAGTTTTTGTTCCCTTTTTTCAGCCAGTTCAAGCGAGTAGGTGAGTACTTTTACATCTTCTTTGAGTTCTCCTAACTGTTTACCGAACTTATCCGCGGCCAGCATTTTTTCCTCGTTATTGGCTGCCTGGAATTGATTTAGTGATTCCTCAAGGTCACGGATCTGTGCCAAACGCTCATTCTTTTCAAATTGATATTCTTCAATGGATTTTGAAACGATCTCCACCGGTTCAAGGTTTAAGCTGATGCCGTAAAGGGTATTTGCTGTTTCCTCAGAAATTTCAGGCGAAATATCGGTGCGGAACAATAGTTTTTCATTCACTACTTTACCAACGGTCTGGTGCCAGTTCTTTACATTTTTCTCAAGAAAGCCGTAAAAAGCATCGTGCTGAACATTTAATTTTCCTTCAATATCCCTGATCTCGTTTTTAATTTTGATGATCTCGTTGTTGATCTGGTTAACGCGGTTACTCAGGGAGGTTTTTAGTTTTGTTTCCAATGCCTCCCATTCGCGTTGAAGTGTTACCACCATATTTTGTTTGATGGCGCGCTCGCTTTTGTTCTTGTAATTCACCGCCCGTAGTTCAGCCAACTCATTTTCCAGGTTTTTAATTTCCAGTTCATAGAAGCGGGTCGTGCGGATCACTTTTTCCTCACTTTTTAATTCGTTGAATTCAATTTGTTTGGCAGTTATTTCCGCATTTACCTCGCTGAACGACTCGTCACGCTTATGTTTCAGCTCCGCGTCGCGCTTGTTGAATTCATTTTTCTGTAATAATTGTAACTCGTTGTAATGGTTAAAGATCTCGCTCGTGCGTGAATTTATCTTATTGATATAGGCGCTTTTATCGTTGCGCAACTGCTCTATCAATGAGGAGTATTTTAATTCAATGCTCGCCACGTTCGATGTTAAGCTCTCATATTCACGGCGCGCAATATTTAATTCGACCTGCAGCTTCTCGCGCTCCGCGTTTTTTTCTACCGCTTCATCAATGTTTTTTTCCTTGTATTCTTTTAATTTTTTATTTGCGTCACGAATAGTGCGGTCATAATATCCGATCTCTTCGCGGAAATCGTTCTGTTTTCCTTCAAGGGTATCTTTTAAATTTTCGTGTTCAGTCGTAAGCTGTTCCAGCTCTTCTTCCTTCTTTTTGGAAGCCTCCCGGATCGCTTCATTTTGAGATTCGGCAAAACGAAGGCTGCTTCCAAGCTTATCGGCCATTTCCATCTGCGCACCTTTTAACATGTGCACCTGGTCGTATTTTTTGTCGATCATCTCGATGAGCTGCTGAGACTCTTTTTTCAGGTAGGTTTCAATGTCAGAATATTTTTCATTGAACTGGCGCAACTGGCGCTCTACCTGTTCGAGTTTGATGCTGCTGCTTTCAGTGGTTAAGGAGTTGGCAATAAAATCCTTAATGAAACGTGAGTCAACACTGCTTTTTGAGGAGAGGAATACGTTTGTGATTGATTTTGGAATGTTTTGGTATTTTTCATTTCCCTTCAGCAGGTGGAATTTGGAAAGCTGTTTGTCTGTTTCAGTTCCGAAAATGATGTTCCTGTAACGTTCAAAGGTGTCGATCTGGTTGGAAATATAAACCCCTCTTTTTTCCAGGTTGGAAATGATCTCCTTGATCTTCATGGCCTCATCGTTCGCCGTGAAGAAAAAATCGGGATTAAATGCCGCGTCAACAAAACGGAACACAAGTTTATTATGCCTGTAAACGATCACAAAAAATGGTTTGTCTTCAGTGGCAATTTCATAGATCAGATAAGAATTCTCATAACGGAAATAGTGTTCTTCAAAAGGTTTTTGTGAAGCAGAGATCCCTAACCCGCGACTATTGGCACTGTAAAAGAACAGGATGGCACGCTGCAGCGAGGTCTTACCAAAATTATTGGTACCTACAAAACAGGTATTTCCGCTCAGTTCTATATCCGCATACTTAACGTTAGCGATGTTTATTTCCACAATTCTATTTAATATTCTGCAGTTTTCCATTCTTTGTTTTTCTTCTTTGTGTTTTGAGTTCTCGTTTTGTTCCATACAGGTAAGTTGAGGGCGTCAGGACCAGATTAGTTATAGATCAATCCTTGGGCGTTGTCCGAATTCCCGGTGTCTTCGTATATCGCAACAGAGTTAATCACGTCCAACAGGTAAGTGTAGGAGTCCATCACTTTATACGATTCAGTTTTTTCATCCTCCAGTTCCAGGTATGAATCGCGGCTCATCAGGTCGCAGATCTCACGCACTTTATTGTGTAAGGTCTCAGAACGGTACAAAGGAATTTTTTGCAGTTTCTGCTTCAAACGTACATTCGCATTGCACTCTTCCGCGATCTCACCTGGCCTGAAACGGCTGCCAATTGTGATTTTATTGTCCATACTCGCAAACAGATCAATAATGTCAATGTATCTTTCAAAACGCTCCAGTTTTTTTTCCAGTTCGGAATTGGGTTCATGAAGTTTAGAGAAGTAGAAAAAATTATTTCCACGCTCAATGTTGTAACGGATCACATTAAAATATGCCTGCAACCTGTCAAAATTATCCGGGTTGTTAATGATGTCGTACAAACGGTTCATTCCATCCCTGGTTCCATTGCTGGAGATAAAATTTCCACGGGCCATTACAGCAAATATTTCGTGCGTTTGTTTTGGTAAGTTGAAGTCTTCTGCGAGCATTGTTTATTTCGAGTTTATTATTTTTTTGGTCAATAGTTTTTGGTCAAATAGTTGTGGGTGTTGGTCTTTGTTCCCTTATGGTTCCTGTTCTAACTCTTCACTTTTTCCTTTTTCTTTTTTTCTTTTTCGGCCTGAGGTAAGATCAGCGTGTAACCCAAGCGTTTAGGTACCTTCTGATTGTCCTCATAGTCATAGTATTGTAAGCGGTATTTAAAGTCAAGGGAGTTCTGGTACTCCATGGCAATCTCCACAAACAAAGAGAGTCTGTCTTCAAAGCTCACGGTGCCAATAGCCTTTGGAAATTTGTAATTCATCAGGTACTCAAACAAATTTTCTTTGGTTTGAACCAAAAAGCGTTCCACCAGTTTTTCCGTGTCTAATTTTATCTGTTGTTCAAGTCCTTTGTCCTTAAAGTTGCCGGCCATCCTGTCTGCAAGGCCGCGCACCATTAAGCGTGTAAGTTTGTATTTTTCCGAGATGCGTTTGCACAGGATATGTCCGTCATCCGTGTATAAAAAGTCAATGGAGATCTTTGTTTTTGGGCTTTTATGCCCATTGTACCGGAGAGTATTGATATTTGAAACGGTTTCATTAAAGCTGGTTTTAAAGTGCAGGGTGCTGTGGTCCTTGATCTCCTTTAAACGCTGTGCTTTTTTATAGACGTCAAGCTGGAACTGGATCTTATTGATGAAGTCCGTAATGTCCGTCTGGATCTCGATCAGGTAATCCAGGTTTTCGATCAGGCTTACCTTTAAAGCCTGCACGATGCCATATAGTTCAGAGTCGTTGGTAAGACTAAATAAATTCCTCGTTTCTTCTACAACATCGGTTGTTTTTTTGATGAACTCAATAATGGTATCGCGTTTTTCCCTGTAATCTTCCAGCTTTTGGAGCTTGATCCTGTAATTGCTTTCGTTTTTGTAAGTATCATCCACATTTTTCTGAAGTTTGATGATCTCGCGGGTCAGGGTCGAATTGATACGTTTCAGATATTTTTTAATACTCCTCAGAAAACGCATTTCACGCGCTTCCTGGTAAAAACGGATATGGCGGGTTAATTCGTTTATGTAATCATTAATGAATCCCGGTGTCACCTCTCCAATTTCCATAAAGTCCTCAAACATGGCCATTACCGCATCGTTCAGGCTTACAATGTTCTCGTATTCATAAACCAGGTCGAGCGATTTTAATTTTTGAAGCTGTTCGTGGGTGATGTCTTCACGCGCCAACAATTCATTTACGGTGATGTTTTCGCGGTTAGCGAATAAAAATTCTACTACGCCGCGATGCTGATAAAGCTGGGAAAGGATGTCGTTTACGTTTACCTGTAATGCCATAAATGAGGGATAACTATTAAATATACTAAGGCTCTTGCACCCAGTAAAACAGGGTTATTAACAAAAAACGGAGTAATTAACTTTTTAAAATAAAGTACCTGATTATAAGCCTATTCAGGACTTCAGGGCTTTAGAAAAAAGTATTAACAGATGTTATAAGGAATTAACAAGTGTTGATAAATCCCTTTTTTAATGAGGCTTAACGCAGAAATTTGGCTGCTATTGAATTATTAATTTGCCTGTTTTAGCCTGGATACCGTTGTCAATGATTTGGTACATATAGACTCCAGGAGCCAAATTCCCAATATCAATGGAAGTGTGACTTTTGTCAATTATAACTTTCTTAACCATAACTCCGGCTAAGTTGAAAAGAACTAATTTCGTTTTATGAAGAAATAGACTTTTGTTAATGGAAAGTATTACGGCTTCGTTTGAAGGATTTGGATAAATATAAAAAGACTTATCATCTATTTCATTTGTCTCCACACCTGCATAATTGCATTGTACTACTTCTACGGTTATGGTCTTAGCGCTTGTACACTGGATCGAGTTACTTCCACTTACCGTGAAAATTTGTGTGGTGGTAGGTGAAAGCACGAGCGAGCTAGTGTTTGAAGTTGAGTTGCTCCAGGTGTAGGTCAGGGCTCCACTAGCCGAGATCGTAACAGTATCGCCATTGCACATCGAGTACTTAGACTGTGTAACAGATAAATTAATTAATCCTACATCAACAGTTTTTTGTGCGATACCCGCACAACCGCCCTGTGTTTTTCCAAGAACAGAATAGGTGGTTGCAACGTTTTGGACGGCACTTATTGTATTTGTTTGCGCGCCAGTGCACCAACTGTATGTATTCGCACCGCTTACCGACAATATAAAGGGGTTATTAGCACAGACTATACTTGGTGATGTAATTGTTAATGGTACCTGTTGGGCTGTGTTGAGTAATAAGCTTACACCGCCATTGTGTAATGAACCACCGGGAGTAACGCCATAACCGGATCCCAAACCAGAGTGTTGCCCTCCTCCGGAGCCTACTACATCCACTAAGCCATCTGCATTAAAGTCTCCGGCGGCAAGATCATAACTCGATAAAGGATAAGTGCTATTGTAAATTAAATTACCTGTTCCGTCTCCAAGAAGAATACAAATATAATTTGCAAAACCTAATCCGAGAATGACGTCTGGATTAGAGTCGTTGTTAATATCTGTTACCAGTTTGTGCGCATTAGCATTGCCGCTCAATGGATATGGAATGCCAGAATTAAATCCTCCGGCCTGACTGGCTAGTAAAAGATAACCTGGTGCCAGGATGTCTTTTTTTCCATCATTATTAAAGTCTCCGCTAACGATATATTCCCGAGTGCTAGAGTATTGAACATAGGATGGTATGGGTAAATTAATTGCCGAATTATACATGCCAGGTGCGGTTGCAATGCTTACCCATAGTTGTGCACCTAAATATGCAAAATCTGGGATGTTATCACCATTAAAATCATCACTAATAATAGAAGTTGCTCCAATGCATGAAAACCCGCCACCGGATGAAAAAGAAGCATTACCATTGTTAACGTAGAGATTTATGGAATTATTAATGTTATTTGAAAAGGCAAGGTCCATATTTCCATCAGCGTTGTAATCTACTGAAATTAAATTTTGACAGCCAAAGGTGCCTGAAGAAAAAGAGGTTTGCGTATTGAAAATGCCGGACCCATTGTTTAGTAAGATCTTAGTTGTATTGTTAGCAAGGGTCACAGCAATGTCAATTTTTCCATCGTTATTATAGTCTGCGGAAGTTATACCTCCAGGCCTGGAACCTAGATTCATAATTGTCGGCGGACCAAAGGTACCGTTACCCAAATTCATGAGAATAGCAATAGTTACAGAATAAGGAAGGGTTGCGGAATCATTTGTTACAGCTATATCGGGAAAACCGTCGGAATTAAAATCATTAGAAGTCATTTCGCCAGGACTAAATCCTGCATAGTAGCTCCGTGGCGAAATAAACGTTCCATTTCCATTTCCTTTTAAATAAACCATGTTACCGTATCCAAGTATAAGATTTAGTCCAACAAGAATATCTTTTTTACTATCGTTATTAAAATCCCCTATTGCTATTGCGTGGGTTAAATTACTGGATTGATAATTGATCGCCTGGCTGAATGTACCCGATCCACTGGAAATTAATACACTAAGAGTTTGATTCATGAGGTTTAACGTTACGAGGTCCATTGAACCATCATTATTTAAGTCGGCTGCTCTTATTTCTCTTGGATGATTACCTACACTGTAGGTTGAACTTACAGTAAATATTCCGCTGCCGTTTCCGGATAAAATTGAAACAACGCTTTGTCCTTCAAGCGCTACAGCAAGATCTACAAAACTATCTCCGTTTAAGTCTTCAGCAATTACCGAACACGGACTACCGGGCATAGACATTGAGAAAGAAGGTGCGAAGGTTCCGTTACCATTGCCCGTAACAAAAAAAAGTTGGTTTGTTCCGCTGTTACTGGTAACAAGATCTGTTTTCCCGTCATTGTTAAAGTCTAGTGCTTTAAAATCAACAGGATCAGGTCCCACAGCGAGTGTAAATGTTGGTAAGAAATTTCCGGATCCACTGTTCATGGCAATACTTAAACAAGAAGAATTTCCCTGTATAGCAAATGCAAGGTCTGGTTTATTATCATTGTTAAAATCTGAAGAGATTACATTAAGTGCGCCAGGGGTGAGCGTATGGTTAATAGCGGGTCCAAATGTTCCATTTCCATTGCCAAACATAGTGTAATATCCCGTCGCGTACATTGGGAAGGCAAGATCTAATTTTCCATCACCATTAAAGTCTGTTGTAACTAAATCATGTATGCCATCTCCGCCGCCGGCATAAAGACTTACTGTATATATATTACTGACTGTGAAATTTCCATTCACATCGCCCTGCATAACAGAAATACTGCCTGTGCCATTCGCAAAGACAAAATCGAGATACCCGTCGCTATTAAAATCACCTGTAGAGAATGATCCTGGTGAAGCTCCATTTGTTAGTATGGCATTATGCGATGATAGACCGTATAAACACGGACTTGTTTGTGAAAGACTATTAAAGAATAAAAGGATTAGAATTACCGGGGTAATGATCTTCATTGCTGGGTTATTTGGGAGGTTGAAGTAACAAATATATTAAACTTTCTGAAAATAAATAACAATAACAATAGTGTATACAAGACACCCGCAATGTGGGGAGCTAAAAGCTTATTCGGGAATAAAAATTTAGCGTTCGTTCTCAGTTTACGATAGACAATCATTTCGCACCTCGTAGATCAGCAGTTTTTTCAAAAAGTTCAATCAAAACCCTTATAAACTCCCTCCACTCGTACTTTTTCTTTTCGATCTTCACATTTTCTGTAAACTCCTTTTCCCGGTCTTTATTAAAATAATCCAGGATCTTCTCAGAGATATGCGGAACAGAATTCTCCACCACATAGCCGCATGTTCCATTGGGAACAATTTCCGCAAGCCCGCCTACATGTGTTACGAGCATTGGTTTTTCATAATAGTATCCCACCATTGTTACGCCGCTGTTGGTAGCATTTCTGTATGTTTGCGCAACAAGGTTGCTGGCACAGAAATAATAACGGACCTCCTCATTGGGAATAAACGTATCGTGAAGTATAATGTTGTTTTCCAAGCCAGCGGTATTAATGAGGTCGAGATACGGTTGTTTCTCTTCGTAAAACTCGCCCGCAATTAAAAGTTTGATGTTCTGCTTTTTTATTTCAGGGTTCGCCATCGCTTCCAGCAGGATATCCAGTCCTTTGTAATGACGGATCAGCCCGAAGAATAAAATGACCTTGTCCTGCGCATTCAATTTTAACCTGGCGCGTGCTTCCTGCATGGAAACAGCCAGACCATATGTTTCATACATGGGATGCGGCGAATAGGCCTTGTTTGGAGTATCCGAAAATTTTGAAATATCGTTTAAGACTGTTTTGCTCATTGCAATAAAACCGTGACAGCTATTCACAAAATATTTTGTAAAGGGTTTGTCTCCAAAACGTTTTTCGTGTGGAATGATATTGTCAGTTAATGCAAGTACTTTGGTTTTTGATCTTACAAGCCGCCCGATCGTTCCAAGACTGGGACCAAAAAAGGGCAGCCAGTAGCGAAACAAAATGAAGTCAGGTTTTTCTTTTCTGATAAAGCGGGCAACACGGATCCAGTTAAATGGGTTAACGGTATTTATGAGCGTATGAATTTTAATTCCTTCCGGCGCCGAGCCACTCGTTTCGTATTGGCTTGAGCCGGGAAATAAAAAACCGGGATATTGTAATGAATAGGAAATGATCTGAGCATTGTGACCTTCTTTATTCAGTTCAGCGCAGAGGTTTTCGTTGAACTGAGCGGGTCCTCCCCGAAGAGGATAGGCAGGGCCGACAATAAATATTTTTAAGGACTGTTTTATTGTGCTTAATTTAGAATAACAAACTTAACAGATTTATTAATTGCAAACGAATTCTTTATTAAAATATAACAGACCATTAACTAATAGTCATAAAAACAGCTATCTTGGTATAACGAAAACAAAATATTTTCCGGCCATTGTAACTCTTAAGGAGCAGGAAAAAAATATATAATAGTTACAATTATGGAAACAAATTTCAAAGAAGCCAGTTATTCACGTACAACCGTGAGTGAACTGATGATTCCAGCCTACGCGAATTTTGGAGGAAAAATACACGGAGGCATTATCTTATCATTAATGGATAAAGTAGCTTATGCCTGCGCCTCTAAACACGCGGGGAATTATTGTGTGACCGTTTCAGTGGATAACGTTGATTTTTTGGAGCCTATTGAAGTGGGTGAAATGGTAACCATGTACGCTGCCGTTAATTATGTCGGAAAGTCTTCGATGGTGATTGGTATTAAAGTAATTGCTGAGAATTTTAAGCTGGGCACGGTAAAACATACCAATACCTCTTATTTTACGATGGTGGCCAAAGGAGATAACGGACATCCGGCAACTGTGCCCGGCCTGATATTGGAAACAAAAGAGGAAATAAAGCGTTTTCTCGAAGCGATCAAACGTAAAGAATTAAAAGCAACGTACAAAAAAGAATTCCAGGATGTCCGGATCTCATTACTGGAGGATGGAGAAAATACCCTATTGGAGAAGGAGCGGTGTATTCTTAGGTAGTTAAGCAGACAGTATTTAGTACATAGTATTAAGTATGCGCCACATTAGTGTTCGGATGTTTGCGCCTAGTACTTAATTCTGTCTACTTAATACTAAGTTATTGTTTCTCGTAAATAAAAAAATCACTAAAAGAACCTACCAGGCCATTTTCTGTTTTTGGGTATTTATTTTTGATGACCTCAATTAATTTAAAATCCGGGAACTGTTTTGTGACAAATGCCGTGAAACATCTTCTGTTTTCGTGTTGATGAATGGGTTCTTTTTCCTGGTTATAATCGCTGGCGTAAATGATCACGTATTTTTTAGAAGCCTTAAACAAATCAGTAAGATATTTCTCAAAGACCTCCAGCTCTACCAGGTGATACAAAACATCCAGGGATAAGGTGACATCCGCCTTAATAATAGAGTGATTATCAAAAAAAGCCAGGCTGTTATAGATCAAAAAACTTTTACTTTTATCGTTCTTGAACTGTTTATGGCAGAGTTGGATCGCAGTAGCGCTCACATCTAACCCGATATAATTTGGATACTTGGCCATTGTTAACTGATTTCCATCGCCACAACCAAATTCAAGCACTGAATCAATCTTGTTTTTGCTTACAAAATCGTTCAATACCTCCGCTTTAAACGTTGCTAAATGCGCATAAGAACCACTTCCCGAATTACCTTCGGCCTGGTAACGTTCTTCCCAGTAGGAAGCTGATCCTTTGAATTTTTTCTTTAGCTGGTTACGCTTTAAGTTCGATATAAATTCGATCTTTAATAAACTTTCTTTCAAACCCATTTCCTGACTAATTAATTCCTTGGTTAATTTGAGTAATAATAAACGCTAAACTACTAAAATAAATTAAAATCCTGCCGGACAATTAAATTTTACAAATGCGCCTCATCATCAAATCCCCTCGCGCTGTCCTGTCCGCCACCATAACCAAGTCGTTTACCGGTTCTGAGCGCGGCACTGCTGGATTTTTCCTGCATTTCATAGACTGTTACCTGCCTTACGCTGTCGTATGGAGGTGTGAAGAGGTCAAACTTAACGGAGTAAATAATCAATTCATTCACAATATCACAAAGTTGTTCTTTTGTAATCGGAGCAGCGCTGAAGTTATGATATTTGTACCCTATTTGTGTTTTAGTCTCAACAAAAAAATGTTTCTCATGGTTGATGAACACGCGCGCGATCAGGTACCCAAGGTCATTCAGACGGTTGTATTTATAGGAGTCGGCCAAAAAGTTATATACGCTGATGATGCCGCAATAAGAATTTAATTCGTTGCTGCGGAGATAAGCCGTTTTATACATGGGATGTGTCCTGTCAAAATCAAACACGTTGGAATGCATCTGGAAATCGAGTATGTCACCGGCTACTTTGAGCTGCATGGATTGGAGGCTGATATCCTTAAAAAAGATATTGATGCGCTTATCCACTTTTAAGATCTCGTCAGAAAGCGCTTCTGCCCTATCCTTAAGTATTTCTTTTAACTGGTTGAATACAGAAATGGTATTGCTATAAACATCCTGCTTCATTACCGATTTTTTCGAAAGCAAAGAAAGGATCGTTTCTTGTTGTTTTTCTGATTGTGTATCCATGTTATCTGTTTTTAATAAGCTCTGGCGAATAAAACACGCTGTGTACTTGGTTTACCACTATAAATACATTTGCCTTCTTCCAAAGGATTATTGAGTGGTATACAGCGAATGGTTGCTTTTGTCTCTTCTTTGATCTTTTCTTCCGTTTCAGGTGTCCCGTCCCAGTGAGCCAGCACAAAGCCACTTTTTTCATCCAGCACTTTTTTGAAGTCGCTGTAGTTTTCTACTTTGTGCGTCATGTTTTTTGTGCGTTCGGAAGCCCTCTTAAATAAATTACTCTGGATATCCTCTAAAAGATCCGCAATATAGGAATCCACATCATCAATTTTAATTACCTCTTTGGTCAAAAGGTCCCTGCGCGCCACCTCAATAGTGCCATTAGCCAGATCCCGCTCGCCTAGCGCGATACGTACCGGGATTCCTTTCAATTCATAGTCTGCAAACTTCCAACCCGGACGCTGGGAATCCCTGTCGTCATATTTTACTGAAATATTCTTTTTCTGAAGTTTTTGTTTTATTATTTCCGCTACTTCGCTTACCTTTTTAAGTCCTTCGTCACCTTTGTAAATAGGAACAATCACGACCTGAGTAGGAGCAAGCTTTGGGGGAATTACCAGGCCGTTATCGTCGCTGTGGCTCATGATCAAAGCGCCCATCAGACGCGTGCTTACGCCCCAGCTGGTTGCCCATACAAATTCCTGTTTCCCTTCTTTACTTGCAAATTTTACATCAAAAGCTTTTGCAAAATTCTGGCCTAAAAAATGAGAAGTACCGGCCTGAAGCGCTTTTCCATCCTGCATCAATGCCTCAATACAATAAGTATCCTCCGCGCCGGCAAAACGTTCATTGGCTGTTTTTACGCCTTTAATAACAGGCACCGCCATCCAGTTCTCAACAAAGTCAGCGTATACGCCGAGCATTTTTTTTGTTTCTTCAACAGCTTCTTCCTTCGTGGCGTGCGCTGTATGACCTTCCTGCCATAAAAACTCAGTGGTTCTTAAAAAAAGCCGGGTTCGCATTTCCCAGCGTACCACATTGGCCCATTGGTTTACAAGTATCGGGAGATCGCGGTAACTCTCTATCCAGCCTTTATACGTGTTCCAGATAATGGCTTCGCTTGTCGGGCGCACTATCAATTCTTCTTCCAGCTTTGCTTCAGGGTCAACTATTAATTTTGTTCTATTGTTTGGATCTGTTTTTAAACGGTAATGCGTTACAACTGCACATTCCTTCGCAAAACCTTCTGCGTTTTTTTCTTCCGCTTCAAATAAACTCTTAGGAATAAACAGCGGGAAATAGGCATTTACGTGTCCCGTGTCTTTAAACATTTTGTCGAGTGCTGCCTGCATCTTTTCCCAAATGGCATAACCGTGAGGTTTAATGACCATGCATCCTTTTACCGCGCTGTGATCCGCGAGGTCCGCTTTCACCACTATATCGTTGTACCATTTACTGTAATCCTGTTCCTTTGACGTAATAACTTTGCTCATAATTAATTATAAATATAGAAAATATGTGCCTGATTCGATTTAGAATTATCACAAACTATAAAATATGTAAAAATCCCGGAAACGACGCGGCAATTTTGTAAATTTACTTAAAATCTCCGCTCATTTAATCCTAAAAAAGGTTTGCTATGAAAAAATTATTCATTCTTACAGCAATAGCGGCTATCTTTCTTAGCTCCTGTAAAAGTTCGCAATTAGTGTCCTACAATGATGACGTATATGCGAACCCTGCAGAAGAAAAACAAAAAGAGAAATTAGCTGCTGCTGAAAAAGCAAAAACGGAGGCTCTCGAACGACAAAAGAAAGAAGACGAAAGGGCTGCTCAAAAAGCAAAGGATGATGCGAATCCTTATTATAAAGATCCTGAGTACAACAGCGACGATTATTACGATTATCAATATGCGTCAAGGGTGAACCGTTTTCAGAATCCTGTATACGGAGCGAGTTATTACGATCCTTATTATACCAATCTTTATACGTATAATCAGAATCCTTATTGTTACGGTACCAGTATTTACAATACTTACAATTACAATTACGGCATGCCATCCGGCCAGTTTAATAATTATGCCATAGGTATCAGCACGGGCTGGGGTTACACTAATTACGGATATCCTAATTGTGGATACAACGGTTTTGGTTATGGCAATTATTACAATGATCCGTTTTATAACGGATATGGATATGGCGGTACCGGTTATTACGGCGGGTATGGCTATAATAACTTTGGTTATTCCACCGGATTTTATAACGGTTACAATGCCGGGTATTATAACGGTTATAATACCGCTCAATGGGGTTATTTTAACAGCTATGATCCGAACAGTGGTTATGGCAAAATGCAATATGGCCCGAGAGGCAGTAACGGCGGTGGAAATAACGGGGTACGCACAACAGCGGGAATGCAGTCGCTGGACGATAACGGACGGAACAAGTATTTTGAATCGGTTGCAGAACAACAAAATAACACGCCGCGGTTTTCAAATTCAAATCCAAGGATGAGCGGACGCAGCTCTAGAAATAACAGTTCAACAAATGAAACGACTTCCGGTATGGATAATGGTTCTACAACATCTCCGGGTAACGACAGAATTTCGAACCAAAGAAACAGTCAGCAAAATCAGTCTTCGGGGAATGGAAACAACTCCGGGAACAGGCAGAGCGATCGCACTACCAGGAGCAGCCAGAGATCGGCGGAAGAAAACAATAATTCTCAAAACAGAAGCAGCACACCCCAATGGAATACTGAATCAAATCCGGGTAGCGGCGGTGGAAATAATTCCGGTGGCAACTCAACTCCAAGGAACAGTGGCAGTAGCGGAAACAGACCTCGTTAATTTTAAAGCATTTTTCTTATGATCCGCTTCCAATTAGTATTCGTTTTAAGCTCGGTAAGTTTATTTTCTTTTTCACAAAACGACCTGGACGCGATCCGGTATTCGCTTCCAGGATTCGGAGGCTCTTCCCGCTTTATTTCTACAGGCGGTGCTTTCGGGGCTGTTGGGGCAGATCTTACGGCTGCCGCGTATAATCCGGCCGGTCTTGCTATCTTCAGAAAAGGAGAATTGTCTTTTTCGGCAGGCTTTCGCGCAACAAATAATGTGGGTGATATTTATAAACATTCAGGTTCCATTTTTGACCTTAACGTGGTATTTAATAATTTCGGAATTGCCGCTGCCTGGAAGACCTCTAATGATCCGGACAGCCGCCATGTAATAGCCTTTACAAATACCCAGCTCCAGAATTTCAATAATTCGGTGAGAATGACCGGATATACCAATTCAAGCTCTATTGCTAAAGACATGGTAAACCTTGCGGAACAATACAAATCCGCAGGAGACAACATCACGAATAATCTGAGCGAGAGTTATGAAGGCCTGGGATTTAATACTTATCTGCTCGATACGGCAAATGGCAAATTCTATTCGTTTGTAGATCTGAAAAGAAGTGTAAAACAAACAAGGGATATTGTTACCTCCGGCAGGGTAAATGATCTGAATTTTTCTTACGCGTATGCCTACAAGGATAAATTTTACCTGGGAGCGAGTATTGGTATTCCTCAGATAAAGTATGAGTCAACAACCACCCATGTAGAAGAAGATGACCGGGATAGCATGCGTGTGATCATTAATTCTGACTCCAGTTACAGTACTACGTATATTGATGGTTTACCGGCTGTGTATTATAGTAAGCTGGGTTTTAGAAGCCTGGAGTATACTGAATATTTTAAAACAACAGGCGGGGGGATCAATCTCAAACTCGGTGGGATCGTGCGGGTAAATGATCTTCTGAGAGTTGGCTTTTATTATCATACGCCTACCTTGTATCGTTTGGAAGATTCGTATTATAATAATATGCGCGCGGCCTTCGATAAAAACCCGAATGATCCTGTAGAATTAAAAGTTCCGGAAGAAGGAGGGTATTATAAATACAGGATCATCACACCAGGAAGGGTGAGCCTGAACGCGGCCTTTATTATTGACAAACTTGCCGTGATCGGGCTGGACTATGAAATAGTGAATTACCGTAATGCGAGGCTGGCCAGTGATAATATTTCTGATTTTGAAGGTGTGAACTCGGCTATAAAAACCAAATACAAAGCCGGGCATAACGTGAGAGTGGGCGGTGAGTTAAATCTGAACCCGATCATGGTACGCCTTGGATATAACATGCAGGGAAGTCCTTTTGGAGATGTGTTCAGCGGAAGTTTTGTGAGGAACACTTTTAGCGCCGGTGCCGGGTTTCGCACTAAGAATAATTTTTATTTTGATTTTGTTGTATACAGAACTGTGAGCAGGGAATATTATTATCCTTTTAGTACCATGAACACAAAAGCAACCCTGTATTATAACAGCACTACTTTTTCCGCTACGGCCGGAATTAAATTCTAGGTCCTATTTTTGACAATGTGTCCGTTTGATGTATTATGCGTATACCAGCATCAGGAAATGCCAAATAAAATACTGTTGATTTTTTTACTCCAAAGCCCTTTATTCTTCGAATAATTTCTAATTTTAGCTCTTTAAACAATAATACAGTTTATGGGCAAAAAAATTTTAGCAAACGACGGCATAGATGCCGTAGGAAAGGAATTATTAGAAGCGGCGGGGTTTACCGTAATCACCGATAAAGTGGCCCAGGAAGGTTTAGCGAAGGAAATTAATGAAAAGGGATATGTGGCATTAACAGTACGCAGCGCCACTAAAGTGAGGAAAGATGTGATTGATGCCTGCCCGGGATTAAAAGTGATTGGACGTGGTGGAGTAGGCATGGATAATATTGATGTGGACTATGCAAGAGGAAAAGGGATCAACGTGATCAATACCCCGGCCGCATCGAGCAATTCGGTGGCGGAGCTGGTTTTTGCACACGCGTTTAGCGCGATTCGTTTTTTGTATGACAGCAACCGGCAAATGCCGGCTAACGCAGAAGATAAATTTGAAGAATTAAAAAAGAAATACGCCAAAGGAATCGAGCTGAAAGGAAAAACGTTCGGAATCATTGGATTTGGCAGAATAGGGCAGTCCGTAGCAAAAATGGCGCTGGGTCTTGGAATGAAAGTTCTTGCTTTTGATCCTTTTGTAAGCGAAGCCACTCTGGATATTGAGATCGATGGTTTAAAACCCATGCCTCTTCCCATTAAAACAGTAGGAATGGATAAAGTTCTGCAAAATTCCGATTTCATCACCTTTCACGTACCGGGCGGGAAATTAATTACCCGGCATGAAATTGCTTCCATGAAAAACGGGGTGATCCTTATTAATACGGCCCGGGGAGGTGTGATTAACGAGGACGATCTGCTGGAGGCCTTAAACAGCGGAAAAGTTGCCTGTGCAGGATTAGATGTTTTTGAGAACGAACCACGTCCCTCTGTCGGAATCTTAAAACACCCGAAAATTTCTATGACCCCACATATTGGCGCCGCAACAAACGAAGCGCAGGAGCGTATTGGTGTTGAGCTGGCGGAAAAACTAATTGAAGCACTGAAATGAATTTAATAGGGTACAATGTACTTCGTAAGTTGTACCATGTATTGAACGCGGAACCAGAAATAAGAAACCAAAAACAGAAATGGCAACAGTACTCCCTTTCAAAGCGCTAAGACCCACAAACGACAAGGTACACCTGGTGGCGTCGCGGAGCGTTGACGGATATAATTTATCAGAATTAAAAGATAAACTGGCCGGAAACCCGTACACTTTCCTGCACGTTATTAACCCTGATTTTGACGACGGGATCAGGACCAGGCCAGGCTCAAAAGAAAGGCTAGTAAAAGTGAAGCGTAAGTTTAAATCATTCATCAAAGAAAAGATATTCAAGCAGGATGAAAAACCAGCTTATTATATTTACCGTCAGATCAAAAACAATATCGAATACATAGGGATCATTGCCTGCACCAGTATTGATGATTATATGAACGGGGTGATCAAGGTGCACGAACAAACCATAACCCAGCGCGAAGAGAAGCTGAAAGAATACCTCGAAGTGTGCGAATTTAACGCGGAGCCGGTGTTGTTCTGTTATCCAAACGATACAATACTCGATCAGTTAATTACGGATATATCGGCAAGTGTCCCGACTTATGATTTTACCACTACAGATAAGGTACGTCACACGTTATGGGTAGTGAGCAACGATAAAAATGTGGAAACCATTATCAAACGTTTTGCAGGGATCCCTTCTATTTATATTGCGGATGGCCATCACCGTTCGGCTTCGTCCTCGCTTCTCGGAAATGTATTAAGAAAATCGAAGAAGAATTTTACAGGGAAAGAGGCTTTTAATTATTACCTCGGTGTTTTCTTTGCGGAAACCCAATTAAAAATTTACGATTACAATCGCCTGGTAAAAGATATGGGCGACCTGACTCATGCAGAATTGCTGAAAAAACTAAAGCAGAAATTCGAGGTAAGGGAAATAAACCAGGAAGTATTTAAACCCGCAAAAAAACACGAGATCAGCATGTACACTGCCAGTAAATGGTATTCGCTTACCGCTAAGGAGGGAACATACAATAGCAGTGACCCGGTTGGAAGCCTCGATGCGTCAATTTTAACAGAGCATATCCTCTCGCCCTTATTTGACATTCATGATCTCAAAATAGATAAACGCATTGGTTTTGTGCCTGGTATCAAAGGACCTGAGGCTTTAAAAAAAAATGTGGATGAAGGAAAGGCGGAAGTTGCTTTCGGGCTCTATCCTGTAACGATGGACCACCTTAAATGGATTGCGGATACCAACAACATTATGCCTCCCAAATCAACCTGGGTAGAGCCGAAGATGCGGAGCGGGTTGGTGATCTATAGTTTTGAGGAAGAATAAAGACACGAATTGCATTAATTACACTAATTTTATCATGTTTCGTGAAAATTGGTGAAATTTGTGTCTTAAAAAATAAGATGTCCGTTCAACAGAATCTTCTTGATATTAAAAATCAGCTACCTTTCAATGTTACACTGGTAGCGGTTTCCAAAACAAAGCCGAACGAAGCGATACTTGAAGCCTATGCTGCAGGTCAGCGCGATTTTGGTGAAAATTATGTACAGGAATTAACCGACAAACACGAACACTTACCAAAAGACATCCGCTGGCATTTTATCGGGCACCTTCAAAGCAATAAAGTAAAATACATAGCGCCCTTTGTTTACCTCATTCATGGGGTGGATAGTCTTAGGCTCCTGCAGGAAATAAATAAACAGGCCCTGAAAAATAACCGGACCATAAGTTGTTTATTGCAGCTATACATTGCAAAGGAAGAAACAAAATTCGGTTTTTCTTTTGAAGAATGCGAAGAACTACTGAGATCAGAAACATTTAAAGCTTTAAAAAACATTTCCTTGAAGGGTTTTATGGCAATGGCCAGCAATACCGATAACCAGGACCAAATACGAGAAGAATTTCAATCTGTCAAACAGTTCGCGGAGAAAACATCTTCTCTTTTCCTCTCAAAAGATACGGTGGAGTCATTTCCCATTTTAAGTTACGGAATGAGCAGCGACTATAAAGTTGCCATTGAAACAGGCAGCACGATGGTTCGTATAGGAAGTACTATTTTCGGAGAGAGGAATTATAATAAGTAGACTGGAAACAAGTAACCTGAAATGTGATTAGCCATGGATCTAAGAAAACGACTGGAACAAGAGCACAGCAAAGCACTTACGCTGGCCATTGTAAAATATATTGGCGACGATAAAAAACGTTTCAAAGAGCTCACCAATATCTTTTTTGAAGGGGAATACCGTCTTACGCAACGGGCGGCCTGGCCTCTCAGCTATGTGGCTATTGCGCACCCGGCGCTTTTAAAACCTTATTTTGATAAGCTCATAAAAAAACTGGATGATCAAACCTGTCATCCGGCCATTACGCGGAATATATTTCGTGTGCTGCAGGAGATCGATATCCCGGAAAAATACCAGGGTGTTTTAGTGGACAAGTCTTTCAGGGCCATTATGAGTGAAACGCAGCCGGCGGCTGTGAGGGCTTTCGCGATTACGGTTGCAGCGCACATTTGCAAATCTTACCCTGAATTAAGAAACGAACTCCTCATAATTTTAAAAGAACTCAATTCCCTTCCCCAGCTCCCTTCAATGAAAGTACGTATCAAAGCAGCCTTAAAGGAGCTGAAGGTATAAAGCATGTTGACAATCCGATACGGTCGTGGGAGGTTTTATTAAATAGTGTCCTTACTTATTGTCCTGGCACAAAAAGTAACAAAAAGGCTCCATAAAAATTCACTGAAATCAAAAGACATTCAGGCTGATTTGAACTCAATCGAAAATGCATGGGTAAATAAAAATGTTCCATTGATTTATTAATTTTCAGGGTGTATAAAATTGAGTATAATTCTTTACTTTTGCCACTCCCGGTGGCAACGGGATTAGGATCATGCAATTTGAATTAACATCGGAAATCCTGGACGGCTTAAAAGATGCCGTGGAAAGAAAGGATACTGCTTATCTGAAAGAGAAGTTGCATGAGTTGTATGCGCCGGATATCGCAATTATTTTTAACCAGCTTAATCTTGCCGACGCGGCATATATTTATGAATTGCTGGATGATGAAACTGCGCCAAATGTATTACTGGAGCTTGACGATGATAAACGGGAAGAACTCTTAAATACATTCAGCAGTAAGCAGATCGCCGAGCAGCTCGATAATATGGACAGCGATGACGCCGCGGACGTGATCTCTGAATTGCCGGAAGAAAGACAGGAAGAAGTGCTTTCGCATATTGAGGACATTGAGCAGGCGAGCGACATTGCCGAGCTGATCAATTACGAAGAGGGCACGGCGGGATCGTTGATGGCGAAGGAGCTGGTGAGTGTGTATGTATTTGAAACCGTATCGCAGTGTATTGAAGAAATCCGCCAGCAGGCGGAAGATGTGGATGTGATGTACGCGGTATATGTGCTGGACAATAACGACCGCCTTATCGGGATGTTGTCACTTAAAAAGCTAATCATCTCACATCCGCTGGCTCGCATAGAAGAGATCTATGAACCGGATATTCAGTTTGTAAAGACCAATACCTTAAGTGAAGAGGTGGCGGAGTTTATGCAAAAATACGACCTCGTGGTATTGCCGGTGGTTGACCAGTTAGGAAGACTTGTGGGAAGAATTACCATCGATGACGTGATGGATGTGATCAAGGAAAACGCGGACGAAAATATCCAGCGTATGAGTGGTATCTCGGATGACGTTGACAGTAACGATAAATTATGGCGGTTGTCGCGGGCCCGGATCCCCTGGTTATTGGTAGGCATGTGCGGCGGAATAGTGGGTTCCAGGATCATCGGAACTTATGAAGAACAAATAAAAATTCATCCGGAAATGGCCTATTTTATTCCGTTGATTGGGGCGATGGGTGGGAACGTTGGTGTGCAGAGCAGCGCCATTATTGTACAGGGCCTGGCTAACAATACACTTCTTGGCGCTAAGATTGGCCCAAAACTATTTAAAGAACTGGGCGTTGGTCTTGTAAACGGTTTGATCTGTTCGTTCCTGATCTGGAGTTACGCTTTCCTTATCGAAGACTGGCAACTTGCGGCAACAGTGAGCTGCGCGCTTCTGGTAGTGATCCTCTGCGCTTCTTTTTTAGGGACGTTTGTGCCGCTTACCATGAACCGTTTTAAAATTAATCCGGCTCTCGCAACGGGCCCTTTTGTTACTACCCTGAATGATATTATTGGCATTACGATCTATTTCCTTATGGGAAGAATGTTATACGCTTTGTTTTAAAAGCATGGTAACCGGTTTAAAATATCGTCCGATTTTAGGCTTCGAAAGTAATAGCAATGAGAATTCACCCCGGGCTGGGAAATTGACGCAACAGCAAATTCTTGCAGGTAATGGTTAGGGATAGGCCTTCTACCCAGAATAATTGGTCATCATCAGCCTGACGATGATGCCGCGGGATTTATACACACTTTTAAGTTTTGTTTTAGTTATACTTTTCCACATATTCAGGCATATCACATATTTTAACATCTCTCGCTTGGGTGCATACAGTGTGTTTTAGGGTCAAAGGTGTGTGGCATAGAATTGCCATGATAGTATATAAACTAAAAACACTGTTATGAAAACCTTGAAAACACTTATCTGCCTTTTACTGCTTGGCTTCTCATTTTATTCATGTAAAAAGGATAAAGTCATAGATCAGAATCCTGCCCAGCCGACACCCTATTATGTAAGTATGACGGATGCGCCTGCCCCATACACTGCTGTTAATATTGACTTGCAGAATGTAGAAATTACCGGGAACGGAAATACGGTCATGCTGAACACGATTCCGGGAATTTATAATCTCCTGAATTTTGCGAATGGAGTTGATACTTTAATTGCTACCGGTTCACTTACTATTGATAAAGTTGAACAGATACGGCTTATACTCGGACCCAACAATTCAGTAGTTACCGGGGGAGTGAGTTATCCGCTGGCTACACCAAGTGCCCAGCAGTCCGGACTAAAGCTGCAGGTACATCAAACGCTCCAGGCGGGAGTCGCCTATTATGTGCTCCTCGACTTTGATGCAAACCAATCCATTGTTGTGGAAGGAAACGGCTCTTACTCATTAAAACCTGTTATCCGTACTATTGAAACTGCGCTCAGCGGCGCCATCAAGGGTAAAATAAATCCGCCGGGAGTTCCGTCAGCAATTACTGTAACTTCAGGTTCGAATTCTTATTCAGGGGCTGCCAATGCAAATGGTGATTTTATAATCGCAGGACTTCCTCCCGGAACATATTCACTTACGGTAAACCCCGCGAGTCCTTATAATACGGTAACCGTCAATAACATTACGGTAACAACTGGAGTTACGACAAATGTTGGCACCTTGAATATTTGATCTTAGAGGATCTAATTTAAAATAAAAAAAAGCCGACTCTTCTCCCGGAGGGTTGGCTTTTTATTGTTTTAATTATTGTCGGCGCCTTATCCCTGAAGGGATCCCTTCGGGCGGTTCAGGTTTTTCCTGGCATAAATACCCAACGCTTTTATGCGTTAGCGAATACTTCGCCTATAGACCAAGGTAATGCCTTAAATCAACACGTCCTCTCTTTAAACTCTCACCTTAATCCCAAAAATATTTCCCTGAACCATTAACGGATCAGTCTTTTTTCTTTAGAACCGCCTCCATGATTTTGGCTTTATCAATTTTTCTCGTACAGAAGAACCAGTCATGACAGGTCATTTCCGTTTTATTATCCATTCTTTCCTGAGCAACACCACAAGAACCCGCTGTAGGAACAATTACATCATCACCAGGTTGCCAGTCTGCCGGAGTCGCAATCGCAAAAGCGTCTGCCGCCTGCATAGCTATCAGTGCTCTGTATAACTCTTCAAAGTTACGACCAAGGCTTAGCGGATAATAAATTATAGCCCGGATCATGCCTTTTGGATCAATAAAAAATACAGCTCTGACGGCCTTAGTACTGCTTTCTCCCGGCATTACCATACCATACTTCCTGGCAACTTCCATCGTGATGTCCTCTATTAAGGGAAATTTCACTTCGACGTTTTTCATTCCTTTGTATTCGATCTTTTCTTTAATCGTGCGTAGCCATGCGATATGGCTGTATAAACCATCAACCGATAAACCGACAAGCTTACAGTTGGCTTTATTAAACTTTTCCTCCAGGCTGGCAAATGTCATAAACTCGGAGGTGCACACGGGTGTAAAATCAGCAGGGTGACTGAATAAAATAACCCAATTACCATCATAGTCACCTGGAAAATTAATGTTACCTTGTGTTGTAATAGCTTTAAATTCCGGGGCGGCTTCGCCTATACGCGGCATAGCTGTTTTTGATTCGTTTACAGTTTCCATTTTTTTAATTAAGAAAGTTTATTGAAAATAAAAGTAATTATATCTGGGAAGATGAAGCGTGATGTTTAGCAGGGCTGTTCATGATCTTTGTCATTATATAGTCTTTTCAGAAAAGAACATTCTTATTGCTATGATCACCAGCAGCGCACTAAAGACTTTACGCATCATGTCGGGCGAAAGTTTTAAAGCAAGCAGTGACCCAAAATAACCACCTACCATAAAAGCTGCAGCGATAATCAATGCGTAATTGACATTCACATAACCAGCCTTATAATAGTTGTAAACCGCAAACAGTCCAATGGGTGGTAACATGATCGCAATACTTGTTCCCTGCGCGGTTTGCTGATCAAGCTTCATGATCATTATAAGGGCCGGGATCAGGATAATACCGCCTCCTAAACCCACCATTCCTCCGAGTGCTCCGGCAGTAAGCCCTATCAGGGCAAGCAGTAAAACGGTCGTTGCTGTCATTTTCATATTTTATCTAATTGTGTAGCGGAAGCCAGACACTCTTCCCGGGATTGGTGGCCGAGTCACGGAGCTTTGTTTTTAGGCTCAAAGCTGTTTCGGTTGCCAGTTCAAAAGCTTCTTGTTTCTCTTTAGTTTCGTGCAGGATGATCCGCCGGTTGCTTTTGTAAACCAGGCTTACCTGGAAGTAAGCGTTCGGGTTATCATTTTCGGCATCAAAAGCGCAGGCCTCACATTTTGCAAAAAAACTTCTGAATACCAACACATAATCAATTTTGGGCAGCGGCTGAAAATTTCCCCATCGAAAGATCCCAAAGAGTCCTTCCTCAAGTTTGTACATCTTTTTTTCAATATCGATAAACGTGGTGAACTGCCGAAAGAAATTACTGATGGCTTTTCGTTTGCCCACTATCAGACCCTTCATAGACGATTATAATTTAATTTGTTCCAGGAGTGTCTGTTCATCTATCTCACCTTCATGCTTCCAGATCAGTTTCCCGTTTTTGTAGAGTTCAAGCACGGGAAGATTTTCTATACCTTTTTCCCTGAGAAAATCGGGATTCTCATCAGCGTCTATTTTTACGAGGCTCAGCTGCTGACTCTCGCGAGTCGCCAGGCTGTCCAGCATCGGGGCCATTTTTTTGCAGGGCAGGCACCATTTTGCATAATAGTCTACAAGTAAGAATTTATCCGTATGCAATAGCGCTTTAAACGTTTCAACGGTCATGGCGTTTTCCCTTTGCTGTGTGTTAGCCCTGACGAGCGGTTTGCCGCCAGCGTTCCATTTCATCAGGCCACCCGTCATATTATGCACTTCCGGAAATCCCTTTTGAACCAGTATTGAGGCGGCAGAAGCACTTCGCCTTCCTGAAAGGCAATAAACAAAAACGGGTTTGGTTTTATCGAGACTACCAGCCTGTTTTTCAAAATCGGCAGACCGTATGTTATAATTTAAAGCTCCATCGAGATGACCTTGTTCAAATTCTTCAGGCGTCCTTACATCAAGTAATTGAATGGAAGAATTTTTAGTGAGTTCGGTTTGAAATTCGTCAGCGGACAAATCCCTAAAGTTTTGCTGTGCATTCTGCGGGCCGCAGGAACCCAGGAGAACTGTCAGAAATATGCTAAACATGGCGGTGTTAGAAGCTTTCATAGGTTAACTGTAGATTTTACCCTGACTTCCGGTTTAAAAACGATCTTCGACTTAACAGAGTTAGTGATAAGACAATTGGCCTCTGATTTCTGAAGGACCCTCTCCGCTCTTTCTATTTGTTTTTCATCGTTTATCGTGAGTACCGGCATCAGCGTTACTTCACTCATCATGTATTTGCCATCCACCAGCTCCAGCTTGCCACTGGCTTTTGAACGGAAGGTTTCAAATTCCAGTTTCGAATTCTCCGCAATAGAAAGAAAAGTAGTCATGAGGCAACTGTTGACTGCCGCCACAAATAAATGTTCCGGCGACCAGATGCCTTGTATCCCTTTCGGAAATTCGGGAGGGGTCGCTACTTCCAGACTCTGATCCAATACCGGCGAGTTCATGATACCTTTACGGTCTGTCACCCAGTCTACGTCTATTTCATAAAAATGTGTTGTTCCCATAATTTCAGATTGTGTTTCTTTCAATAATAAATTTTAAATGGTCCGAGGGTACCACTCCGGATTGTCGCCATTTTATTTCTCCTTTTTTAAAAAGTATAAGGGTGGGTACACCCCTTACCTGGTATAAGTTTGCCGCTTCAGGGTTCTTGTCTACATCTACTTTTACAATAGTGGCTTTGTCTCCCACCATTTTTTTAAGCTGTTCAAGAATCGGTGTCATGGTTTTACAAGGGCCACACCATTCGGCGTAAAAATCCACCAGCACCGGTTTTTCAGAATTAATGATGTTTTGAAAGTTTGTCATTTTCTTCTTCAGGGTTTAATTTACCAATGGCACAACTTACATACGACCGGGCTCCGGCCATAAATTTGTCAAGTCCTGTTTTGCTTCCGCGTTCAGGGTAGCCCATAGCTTCCAGCTTGGTTTTGATTTTTTCAAGTGGAAAAAAGTCCTCGCAGATTACTTCTACCTGTTCCTGGTCTATGTCAACAGTTACCTCTTTGACTTCCGGAAAAGATTTAAGACCTTTCTTAATGCTGCCTGCGCAGCCTCCGCACTTCAGATTGTCTACAGTGATGATCGTTTTCATTTTATTTTTTGTGTTAGTTTTAGCTCTTTTAGTTCACCGCCGTTTTCCGGTGAATACCTTTTATCGAAGCGTACAAAAAAGTTTAGCCAGATAATTCTTGCCCAGCGATAAGCCACCGGGAAAAAGACCAACATAGTGGAAACAACTAACATGGCCAGGTGAAGGGCTTCCATGTGCAGGAAAAGGAGGTCTGCCACAAACCAAATGATCAGGATGCCTGACATTAAAGCATAAGAAACATACATCGCGCCATAAAAGAAGCCCGTCTCCCGCTCGTATTTCAACTGACATTCACTGCAATGGTGATACATTGCAAATGTGTTTATTGGGGTGTAAGAAAAATTGTTCTCAAACACTTTCCCTTTGTGGCAACGGGGACATTTGTTGTTAAGAGTGGAATATATAATTTCGGGAATTACCATACCTACTTTATTTCTTCAAAGGTCGTTTCTTTTGTTATAACGGCCGATGATCTGTGTTTTGTTTGTTTATGATCTATATCACATCCGGCTGCGCTGCAGCAACCTACGTTCATTAATGATTGGAAAAACAGGATCCCGCCAAGTATAGCAAAAAGGATTTCTGAATTTCTCCACGCTTCAATGAGTACCAGCATTGCCAAACCGAGTCTGAATAGTCTCATAAAATTCCAGCCTTGTGTGAGGCGTATTTTCCAGTCGTTCAACATTTTTTTATTTACTAAATTGTTTCAGGTTGTGCCAAGAACCTCCGTTGTGGACATTTGTAAATCCCTGGGTTTTCAGGTAATTCTTTGCCGACCCACTCCTCATGCCCGAGGCACAGCAGGTAATTATGGGATGATCGCGATTCTTTAATTTTTTCAGGTGATCGTGCAGTTGATCGAGCGGAATATTCACTGATCCTTTAAGATGTCCCGAGGCATATTCGCCACGTGAACGCACGTCTATAATCTGCGCGCCTTTGGTAATAAGTGCGCCGAGATCCACTTTTGGTCCCAGGCCCAACATGTTTTTAAGTGTTTGTATCATAAGTTTTAGTTTAGCAATAACAATTTACATCTATCCAGGAGCCCGCGTTTTCGCAAACGATCCCGTTTTGTTTTAAAAAGGCGGTAGCTTGCCCACTGCGGTTTCCTGAAGCGCAACATAATACCAGGTTATTCATTTTTTTTAGCTCATCTAAACGCTTTGGAAATTCCTGCAAAGGAATGTTAATACTTCCTGTTACATGTCCGCCGGCAAACTCAGCCGGGGTTCTTACGTCAACAATTGTGGCTTTGCCCGATTTAATCAATTCTTCTACGTTTTTCATTTTGGCTTATGTTTTATGTTTTTCTTTTTTTGTTTCTTTTTTTAGCATACTCAACAGGACCGCTCCGGCAAATGCTCCGTATAAGGAACTGTTAACCGGGCTGGAAGTGATGGCACAGCTTCCTGAGGAGCAGCCAATGTAATACCAGTAAATCCATCCGCCTGCGGATCCTATAAGTATTCCCAGGAATTCCAGTTTGTATTTAATAATCAGATTCTTCATTTACGTTACAAATTTGAGAAATGCATGGGCGGTATTTTGGAACATTTGTTGGATAAGCTTCAGTTTTCAAAAAAGAAAAAGCAGGCTCTAAAAAACCTGCTTTCCTAATAGCGGTAAAATCGGGCTTTATTTCTCTTTTTTGCGGGTTGAAATCCCAAAAGGTAAATACAAGGGGCAAAAACTTACAAAGCTTGTAAAGATAAAGATCGCCGATAAAATAAGCCCAATGATAGCGATTGTACCGTTGATAGTTCCTGTATAATACAATGCGATGATCACAAGTGCCGCTACTATTCTAATGATCCTGTCGGTGTTACCCATATTCTTTTTCATGTGATAAAGTTTTAATTTAATACAATAGTAATGTTCATTTTTATCCTGCCTGGTGACATTTATTGGATAAAAATATGATTTAACTCATGATCTGGCCATTGATTATTTTAGAGTGAGAACTTCAATGTTATTTCTGCCCAGGTGGACTAATTTTTTTTGTTCCATAGTGCGCAGCAGCCGGCTGATGGCCTCCCGGTGAGCATGCAACTCATCGGCGATCTCCTGGTGGGTGATCTCCAAAAAGCGCGTGTTTAAAGCTTTTGCGCGTTCTTCGAGGTAATGTTGTAATTGTTTGTCCATGTTACTGAAAGCAATCAGGTCAATAACCTGCATCAACTCCCCGAACCGGTTGTTGTAATTGTTGCTGATGTAAGCTTTCCATTCCGGAAAGCGGTACCAATCCTCAGTCAGGTTCACTGGAATTTGAAGGATTTCAGAATCTGTTTCCGCAATGGCTTTGATGATGCTTTTTTTTCGCGACTGACAACAAGTTAAGGACATGGCGCAGGTTTGGCCGGGATATAAATGGTAAAGAAACACTTCCGACCCGTCTTCATCCTGGCGGATAACACGGATGCTACCTTTCAGCACAATGGGTATAAACACGATCTCGTCTCCCGGTTTTATCAGAAGACTATCTTTCTTAATGAGCTTATGTTTCGCATGCAGTTCTATTTCCTTGTTTAGGGCTGCATCGCTGAATAATATATTTGGTCCTGCCATGGTTATGTCTGTAAAAGTACAAAATAGTTCCGGCGGAAAAATAATCAGGGCTTTATGACAAAAATCATTCGATTAGGGAACAAAGGTTACATTTCTTTGGTTAAAAAGTTCCGAATTTTGTGCTATAAATATTAAGACGTATGAAAATAGAGCAAATTTATACAGGCTGTATCGCGCATGCAGCCTATTACTTAGAAAGTAACGGAGAGGCAGCCATCTTTGATCCTTTAAGGGAAGTACAGCCTTATTTAGACAGAGCTGCAAAGGACAAAGCGAAAATAAAATACGTGTTTGAAACTCATTTTCATGCTGACTTTGTTAGCGGGCACCTTGACCTTGCAAAAAAAGCCGGCGCTCAAATAGTTTTTGGTCCTACGGCGAAGCCGGGTTATGAAGCTATTATCGCCAGGGATAACGAGATCTTTAAAGTGGGTAATTACACTGTCAAAGTGATCCATACGCCAGGGCATACGATGGAAAGCACTACGTATTTGCTAATAGATGAAAATGGAAAGCAACATGGGATCGTTACCGGAGATACTTTATTTATAGGGGATGTAGGCAGGCCTGACCTTGCACAACATGTGGTGGCTGAACTCACCCAGGAGAGATTGGCAGAACACTTATTCGATTCACTGCGCAACAAAATTATGCCTTTGTCCGATGAGATCATCGTGTATCCTAATCATGGTGCGGGAAGTGCCTGCGGAAAAAAAATGAGCAAAGAAACAACCGATACGCTTGGTCATCAAAAGCAGGTCAACTACGCGCTGGATCCAAAATTGACCAAAGAACAATTTGTTAAGGAAATACTTAGTGGGTTGGTTCCGCCGCCCGGATATTTTCCTCAAAACGTGTTGTTGAACATCGGAGGCTATGAAAGTCTGGATACTGTTTTACAGCGCGGAACCAAAGCGCTTTCCCCGGCTGAGTTTGAAACAGCCGCAAATCTCACTGACGCCTTGATCCTCGATACAAGGGACGCGAACATCTTTGCAAAGAGTTTTATTCCAAACTCCATTAACATTGGTATTGATGGCAGTTTTGCCACCTGGGTTGGCACGCTCATCTCTTCGGTGAAACAGGAATTGCTGATTGTGGCCGAAGAAGGTCGCGAACAGGAAGTGATCACCCGCCTGGCAAGGGTAGGCTACGACAATGCTCTCGGGTATTTAAAGGGAGGTTACAAGGCATGGGTGGATGCCGGAAAAGAACAGGATCAAATCAGATCTGTGGACGCGCATGAATTGTCAGGCATTACTAAACGGGAAGCTGCCAATATACTCGACGTTCGTAAAATGAGCGAATATGAGAGTGAACACATGGTAGATGCCATGAACGCTCCTTTGGATTTCATCAACGAAAGTATGGCGAAGATTAATCCCGGTAAAACTTATTATGTGCATTGTGCGGCGGGTTATCGTTCCATGATCTTTATCTCCGCCTTGCAGGCAAGAGGTTTCAGGAATCTGATAAATGTAAAAGGTGGCTTTGCAGCCCTGAAAGAAAGTGGGAAGTTTAAATTAACGGATTATGTGTGTCCGACTACTTTACTGTAAAAATCCGATTGAGTCTGATCCTCGGACTGTTATACCTATGTTGTACCCTAAAAAAGAAACCCGCGCCTGGCGCGGGTTTCATGCTACTTTAAGTAGCCTGTACGGGTGTTAATAACTCGTTGATTATCAGCGATCATCAAACACCCGAGACCCTTTATAACTACATCTTTCAAAGATTTTAGAAATTTACTTCTTTGGATGAAAAGGATAAAAACTGATGATCTAGGAACTAAAAATCCACCTATGCTCAATGGTCAAATTTTTTGATTTGACCCGGATAGAAATCTATTGCATCAATATACTCATTTACCTCCATTTTACCATCTGATTTTTAATTTATTAGGTGGAGCGAACACACCATTTTCGATCCAAGTAAATCTCCTGGAGAAATTAAAAGAATTAATCATTATTTTTCTTCTTGCGGTGATTTTGAGGGCCACCATGACTATCAATGAATGACTGAAGTTTCTCCACACTGTCTGCTTGTTTCAATATTTCTTGCGCTTTGGTTTTAGCGGCTGCATCAAATCCTCGATTGATTTCAACCCCAGCCATATCAATCGCACCTTGATGATGAGACATCATCTTAGCAAAGTCAAGATCCGGATCGGATGTATAACCCACCATCCTATTATGATGCGTTGTTGTCATAATTCCTCTCATTTCATTCATAAATGCCAAATTATCTGCGCTTTTTACCTGAGTGCCGTGCGCGTTAATAAATTGCTCTAACTACTGAATACTCATCTGATCCACCATGTGATACTAAATTTGAGGACTCAAGTGTAAAACATGGGTATTTTGGTTCTTACATAATTTTAAGAACAGACCAACATCATATAATTGTGTAAGCGTTTAGTGCGATTGAAAATCTAACTTCACTAAATAATCGTGTATCATGAAAAAAAACTATTTCAGAATGGTCTGCTACTTATTACTTGGTTTGTTTCAGCCGGCTTACAGCCAAAACTTTATTGATAAGTATCTCAGCGATCCGCTCGTTTATACCACCATCGCAAATTCAGCTAACAGTATAAATAAACCAAGGGATCTTGATTTTAAACCTTATACTAACGAGTTATGGGTTGTGAACTATGGAACTACTCAAGGTGGTAGCGCAGTTATTTTTTACAATGCCGGTGAAAACAACCAGACCTCACAGTATAGAAAGGATTCTCACACAAGTCATTTTATGATGTATCCCAGCGCGCTGGCATTCTCTCAAAACGGTGAATGGGCCTCCACAAGCGAGATTAGAAATACTGCATCCGCAAACTCCACTTTTATGGGGCCTTCACTATGGAGCGGCGATACGAACATTACCGCCAAGGTTTTTCAGAATAATTGGGTGAATGGCTATCCGCTCGGCAGTCACTTAGACATGCTTCACCAAAGTCCTTTTGCAATGGGGATTGCATCCGATACCTTAAAAATCTATTGGGTTTATGATGGTTGGAATGGTAACATTTGCAAATATGATTTCAATATTGACCATAGTCCGGGTTATGATAATCATTCCGCCGGAAAAATATGGCGGTATTCGGATGTTTCTGTTTTAAGAGCGCCTGGAATTCCAAGCCACATGGTACTTGACAAGGGTTCAAAATGGTTATATTTTGTGGATGCAGGGAACAAGCAAGTAAGAAGAATTAATACGGCAACCGGAACGGTTGGGGGAAATCTAACAGCCCCCAACGAGGTGCTAACCCTCTATAAAAATGTGACCGGGGTTACGCAGCAAACAGTAGATACTTATACTAGTCAACCGTCAGGGATTGATCATTTCGATAATCGGCTTATCGTGAGTGATTATTCGACCGGCGACATCCGTATATACAATACGGCTGCGTCCACCCCCTCGCTAATGGGTATAGTTTCTACAGGGCAACCTGGAATTATGGGGATTAAAATTGGTAATGATGGGAAAATATGGTTTGTGAACTATATACAAAACACGGTTGTAAGAATTGACCCCTTACCAGCAATCAATGATGCTGCCATTGTCAACATTGTTTATCCGCTAACCGAGAATACTGAGGCAAACTATTACTCGCCTGCGTTTAACCATTGCTCGGGTTCAGTTGCCCCGGTAGTAATACTGAAAAACTCCGGCTCTACTAATCTTACTTCCACGGTAATAAAATATAAGATCGATGCGCTATCTCCTGTTTCTTTTACCTGGACTGGTAATCTTCTAACCGGAATGACTGCAACCGTTAACCTTCCTTCATCTTCCGTAATGAGCGGCAATCATAAAATTCAGGCGTATACTGAAATGCCCAACAATACTGTTGATCCCAACACAATAAATGACCGTAAGGCAGGTGCCTTCAGAAGTCTATCAACTCTAATGAATCTACCATTCCTTGAAGATTTTACGGCAACTTCCTTTCCTCCTACTGGCTGGTCTTATGCCGGATACAATAAATTCTGTTTTATGTCGAGAAACGCCTCGGTCGGTGGTTACGGGTTGAGTATGGGCGCGCTAAAAATGGATAACTTCTCTGGAACAGAAAATATCACCGGGCAAAAAGACCATTTTTTATCGCCAAGAATAGATTTTAGCTCAGCATCTGAAATTACTTTTTTAACCTTTGACCTGGCTTACGCCCAACGTAATGTTTCTTCCAGTGATAACCTGGATGTTAGCATTTCTACTGACTGCGGAAACTCGTGGGTTTCCATCTATAATAAAACAAGCAGTGTTTTGTCAACTACAACGCCCGTAAGTTTTGCCTATAGCCCTGCACCTGAAGAATGGCGTACAGATTCTGTAGACCTTGGTTCCTACAAAAACCAGCCAGAAATAATGCTTATGTTTACCACTAATAGCAATCACGGTAATAATCTTTATTTGGATAATATAAACATAACCTCCTTGTCAACTGTTGGAATCCATAAAAGTAGCCCCGGGGACAACATCAGTATCTACCCCAATCCTTCCTCCGGAAAAATCAGCATAGAAGGCCTCAGTCCTTCGGGCGTGAATACAGAGATTAAAGTTACCAGTGTGGTAGGCCAGGAAATTATGAAACTATCCGTGTTGAATGAAACAAATGTTATGATTGACTTATCGGAACATAACCAGGGAGCATACATTATCAACATAACTTCGGGAACCCAGCAAATTATTAAAAAAGTAATAATTGTTAAAAACTAGAAAACCATGAAGTCATTAATTTTTATATCAATTTTCTCCGTTGTTCTGGGCTTTGCAGGATCGGATGATAATAAAATTCCAACGGCAACGGCTAAACATTAGTGGGCTTGTCTTTTAATACTTCAAAAATTTCCAATCATGACAAGCCTATGATTATTGTTTTTGGGCAACATGGTGTTTATCGTCTGTTAAGGAGCTCGACGCTATCTTTGAGAACTATACTAATCTTAGGCTTTTGATCATGCAGGATAAGTAGCTGAGTTCAAGTTGAAGCCATTCTGTGCCAGGCCTTCAGTTACCCCGAAGACAGTGCATTTAAACCTTAATTTTTTACATAATTTTATGTTTTTGAGCTACTTAACTTTTTTATCCGTTATTTTGCAGTAGTGAAAAACAGGCTCATCTACATATTCACAGTCTACTTCTTTATCACATCCATTGGTGTGGTATATGGCACTCATTATTGTGGCAAACGCAGCTCTAACTCGATATGGGGAATATCCATTTCGAAGGAGGAAGCCTGTAAGTGTTATAAACCTGGAGCCAAACACAAAAAAGGTTGCTGCAAAAGCGAAACCCAATGGTTTAAGGCCAAAACAGACAGCACAAACAACTATCAGCAACTCAGTCTCCCAAAGATTGATTTTACCTGCTACCATTATTTTTCGACAGTTTTAGTTGCAAAAGAATTACCAGTTTCCAAAATTTCAGAGGTAAGTCATTCGCCTCCACCAGGCAACACTCCTCTGTTTATTGCGTTTCGTTCCATTCTTATTTGATTTAATCTGAATCGGGGCCGTTCGGCCTTTGCTGTACGCCAGTTTTCAGTTAATTAAAGCAATAAGTAATGCCATTCACCATATTCGTAAAGAACATAGTTTCCAGGAACTGCCATCAATTGGTGCTTAAAACTTTTGAGTCTTGTCAGCTCGAAGTTCAGGAAGTAAAGCAAGGCGGCGAAATAATATTAAGGCAGGAACCCATGACACAGACTTTTTCAAAGCTAAAAGCGCAGCTAAACAAACGCGGTTATGGTATCATTGAAGACAATAGAGCAAATATCATTGCAAAGGTAAAAAGTCTTCTCGAAAATCTCATTGCGGAGGATTCATTCACCATGAAATTTAAGGTGAGTGAGTACCTCGCCTCGCGCATGACATACGAATACCATTATCTCAGCGGTCTTTTCTCACAGCTTGAAGGTGTTACAATTGAAAAATTCTTAATTCAACTTAAAATTGAGCGGATTAAGGAATTGATTCAGCAGGGCAATCTAAACCTAAGCGAAATTTCTCATCAGTTTGGCTACAGCAGCCCGGCACACTTAACCAACCAATTCAAAAAAACCGAAGGAATTACTCCCTCTGAATACAGAGCAAAAATAAAGTATCAACCATCAAAGAACTAAAATAGAGTCATTCCTGTAGACATGAAAGCAGACCTAAGCTGGCCTTAACTTTGCATGCCTACACATTAATAATAATACTAAAATCATCCTAATGAAAACCAACATATTTGTAACAATAAGCCTTTTTCTGGCGAGCGTATTTTCAGTGAAGTCATCAGAAATGAAACAAAACATTCCAAACGCAGTTACCACAACTTTATCTGTATCTGGCAATTGCGGGATGTGCAAGAAAAACATCGAAACAGCTGCCAACAAAAAAGGCGTTTCTGCTGGAATCTGGAACGAAACTTCCAAAATTTTGACAATTACATACAACAGCAAGAAAACAACCCAGGATGAAATACTGAAACGGGTCGCCTATGCGGGTTATGATAACGAAAAATTCCTGGCTCCAGATGAAGCCTATACCAAACTACACGAATGCTGCCAGTACGAAAGGGATAAAAAATTAGACTCCGGGAAACACGATCACTCCGTAGCGGATAAAGAAAAAGCAGTAACCGTTCAAACAACAAAACCACTTGACCAGGTTTATTCTGCCTACTTCTCCTTAAAAGACGCGCTTGTTAAGGATAATGCCGCAACTGCACAGGGAAAAGAACTTTTGAATGCGCTGAACAACGTAAAAATGGAATCACTGCCCGCCGATCAACATGCAGTATTTATGAAATATTTGAGCGAATTAAAAACGGATGCGGGACACATTGCCGAAAGTAAAGACATTGAGCACCAAAGAGAGCATTTCGGAAACCTTTCGCAGAACTTGTATGAGGTAATGAAAAAAATTAAACCCGCGTACACGGTTTATGTGGATCACTGTCCGATGTTCAATGACGGCAAAGGCGCAAACTGGATCAGCAAAGAAGCCACAATTAAAAATCCGTTCTATGGCTCTAAGATGATGACCTGCGGAAAAGTTACTGAGACCATCAAGTAATTTGTCATGAGATCCAGCACTTATAAGACGGCCTGCTTCAGCTACCTTCTATCCCTGACAGTAATTTTACCGGTCTATGTAGCAGGACAAAAAACGGTAAGGTATGACCTGTACGTTTCTGACACAATTGTGAATTATACTGGAAAAGTAAAAAAAGGAATTGCTATTAATGGCTCAATTCCTGCACCAAAGCTGGAGTTTACGGAAGGAGACACTGCCGAAATCTATGTGCATAACAAAATGCACCATGAAACATCGGTTCACTGGCATGGATTAATATTGCCTAACGAACAGGATGGCGTCCCCTATTTAACCACGGCACCCACTAAACCGCATTCGACCCATCTGTATAAATTTCCCATCAAACAGTACGGCACCTATTGGTATCACTCACACACCATGTTACAGGAACAAGTGGGAATGTATGGCGCATTTATCATTCATAAGAAAAATGAACCGCAAAAACCAGAACATACTATATTACTAAGCGACTGGAGCAACGAAAACCCTCACCAGATCGAGCGCTCTCTGCACAATGCAACAGACTGGTATGGAATAAAGAAACGGGCTACGCAAAATTATTGGCAGGCCGCCAAAGAAGGCTACTTAAAAACAAAGTTTGGCAATGAATGGAAAAGAATGCACGCGATGGACGTAAGTGATGTGTATTACGAACGGCTCCTGCTGAATGGCAAAACAGATGAAGACGTTAAGTTTGCTCCTGGACAAAAAGTGAGGTTACGGATCATTAATGGCAGTGCCTCCACCTACTTCTGGTTAAACTATGCCGGTGGGAAAATTACGGTGATTGCTTCTGACGGCGAAGACGTTGAGCCCGTGGAAGTAGATAGGCTGATCGTTGGTGTGTCGGAAACTTACGATGTCCTGGTAGAAGTGCCTCCAAACGGAATTTCTAATGAATTTGCAGCAACTTCAGAAGACAGGATTGGTCATGTATCATTGTGGATCGGAGAAGGAAAGAAACACCTGGCTGATCCTTTCGGCACGCTAAAATATTTTGAGGGAATGAAAATGATGAACGATATGATGACGCTTGGAGGAGATATGAAGGACATGGGAATGAACATGAGCCTACAGCAAATGGATATGAATGCAGTAATGTACCCGGAAATAGCCAATAACGCGAAAGCTACCGGGGAGCAGTACACGGATCATTCCGAACACAACGGGCATAGTGGTTCGTCGACAGACATAGTAACTCTAAATTATACGATGTTAAAGGCGACGAAAAAGACAACACTCCCTGACGCCCCTAACAAGACCCTGCGATTTGAACTTACCGGCAATATGAACCGCTACGTCTGGACAGTGAATGACAAAACTGTCTCAGAAGGAGATAAGATCCTCATAAAGAAAGGCGAAAATACCCGGATCATTATGACGAACAACTCGATGATGCGGCATCCAATGCACCTACACGGTCATTATTTCAGGGTTCTGAATGGCAAGGGAGAATATTCTCCTTTGAAAAATGTACTGGATATTATGCCAATGGAAACTGATACTATCGAGTTCAATAATTCAGAGGAATATGGTGACTGGTTCTTCCATTGCCATATTCTATACCACATGATGAGTGGAATGGGTCGTATCTTTACCTACGAAAATTCACCAGTGAATCCTCAAATCCCCAATCCGGAAAAAGCGCTGCGAAAAGTTTACCATGATGACCGGCGTTTTTACTCTCAGGCGGAAATTGCTTTGGAAAGCAACGGCAGCGATGGTGAAATAACCCTTGCAAACACACGCTGGTTCGCTCAAACCGAATGGCGATTAGGATTAAACGACGAAAAAGGTTATGAATCTGAAAGCCATATCGGAAGGTACATGGACAAAAAACAGTGGTTCGTTGCCTATATAGGTTGGGATTTTAGATACAGAACCTCAGAAGAAACGGAACGCAACATTTTTGGGCAGAACAATACCAAGGATAACCGTGGGGTCTTTTGCCTGGGTTTACAGTATATTCTTCCCTGGTTTATAGTTGCAGATTTCCGTGTCGATCACACAGGGAATCTAAGGTTGCAGATAACGCGGGATGACATCCCCTTGACCGCCCGCATACGGGCCTGGGGTTCGGTGAACAGTGACCTGGAATACAGCGCAGGACTGCGATACATACTCACCAAGTACATTTCCTTGTCAACCCACTACGATAGTGATATGAGTTTTGGAGGAGGTTTAACGATCACGTACTAACTGGATAATTTGATAATTTTTCCGTAAATTTGAGATACTTGAAAAAACTGGCCCTTATATTATTTTCGGTTTTTTATCTTGCTTCTTCCAGCGGATTAGCGCTTAACCTCCATTATTGCGGAGGCAAGCTAAAATCTATTGGAATAAACCAATACAAAGAAGAAGCCTGCTGCGGGAAAAAGATGAAGAGCAAAGGCTGTTGCGATAACAAAACAACCTTTATCAAGGCATTTGACCAACAAACTTCGGGCTCACACCAGTTCATCGTGAAACCAACCACACCAATCTTTGAAATTGGCTTGATTAGCCCCATCATTTATAAAAGTCCTGTAATAGAGTTGCGGTCAGGAATTCGCACTAAAGCCCCTCCTGAATATTCCAACACTCCCACTTTCCTGAGCATCCGATCTATCCGTATTTGATTGTATAAAATTTATTTACCTCATAACTGGGGCGGAAAATATATTTTATAAACCTTAAACAATCATTTATGAAAACTACTAAAAATTTGGCTTTTGCAGCATGCATTTTGATTTTAGCATCCTGCAGTATTGACGTTGCCCCAGACAATAAGGAGCAATTAGGAAAAAACCTTGCAAACGCCACTACTGCCACATTCAAAGTATGGGGCAATTGTGAAATGTGCGAAGAAACTATTGAGGGATCATTAAAGGCACCCGGAATTGCACTTGCCGATTGGAATAGTGAGACCAAACAGATATCGGTCAACTACGACAGCACGGTTATCAGCCTGGACGATATTCAAAAGAGAATCGCTGCTTCCGGCTATGACACTGAAAAATATAAAGCTGACGAGGAGGCGTATGCAAACCTGCACGAATGCTGTCAGTACGAACGAAAACCATAAGATAATATTAAATTTTACGGGAATTCTGTAAAAATTTCCGGCGCTCCGTTCGCGAACTTTACACAATGAAATCCTTAAAATAATATTCGACCCTTTAACAGGGATTTTTAGAAAAAGAACTGTTGTAAATAAAAACCATTGAAAATGAAAAAATTAATAATTCTATTCGTCTCTTTTATTCTGTCAAACAATGTATTTGCAGGATTTGTAGGAGCAAAGGTAAAAGTTACCGGCGTTACCTGTAGCATGTGTTCAAACTCAGTAAATAAAGCGCTTAGTTCGCTCTCATTTATTGATAAAATTGATGTAGACCTCGAAAATGCGGTTTTCATCCTGAGTTTTAAGCCAGGAGAAAAAGTAGTAATGGATGAGATCCGTAAAAAAGTGGAAGGTGCTGGCTTTTCGGTGGGAGAGCTAACGGCAGATTTTGCATTCGACAGCTTGCAGGTAGAAAACGACTATCATTACACGTTCGAAAATAACATCTACCACTTTGTAGGCGTCAAAAATCAATATCTTAACAAAACTGTTTCCTTGAAGTTTGTAGATAAAGGGTTGACATCGAGCAAAGAATACAAAAAGTACAGCAACATGACCAATCTCAAGTGCATTAAAACTGGTAAGCCGGAAACATGTTGTAATAAGGTGTCCGCAGGCTATTCACGCATTTATCACGTCACACTGTGAAAAAGATAGTTAGAGTAATTATTTTCGCATTTGGATGTACCAATATAGGTCTGGCACAGGAGCTCTATCCTAATTCGGAGCCCGCCAGTATCATTCCGAAAAACGCCGTCGGTGTCAGGTTAATGAACGAGGCTTATAACAACGGTGGCAATCTTAGAAGCTGGAACGGGGCAATGTTTATGTACGGTATCAGTTCTAAACTGATGCTAAATGCTATGATCACTGGATCGAACCACCATGCTAAGACCCTTCCCGCGAATTTCGTGAAACAGGATACAGGGCAGCAACCATACGTCCTTAGCGCATCTGCTGCGAATAAATATAGTTATTTGTTTGAGGCGGTAAACCTGGGATTTCGCTATCGTTTTCTTAATCTCGATGGCGATCACAGGCATTTTCGGACGGCATTGTACGGGAATGGTGTCTATTCAAGCCGCCCGCATGACGAAGCGGAAGTTACCTTAATGGGAGACAATAGGGGGATTGGCGGCGGCGTAATTTCGACTGTACTCATAAAAAAACTTGCAGTGTCGATCACAGGCGGCATGGTTAAACCCTTCGCTTATCAGGAAAGCTCAGGACTAGCGATTAATTACGGTAATGCGTTTAACTACAGCTTGTCATTTGGGTACCTTTTGTATCCATTTAAATACAAAAACTTTAATGAGACCAACGTCAACTTATATGCGGAAGTCATAGGTAAATCCTATGACGGACTGAGTGTTTCGAAAGATGGGAATGCAATACCCGTGATAGCAAATAAAGGTTTTACCCCCGGGCAGTATATTGAATTCAGGCCGGCTCTGCAATTCATCATTAAATCCAATCTGAGGATTGACCTGGCAACTTCTGTTCCCATCCTGAACCGTTCATATATCAGAAAGTACCCCTTATATCAGGTTAATTTACAATACTATTTCTTTCTATGAGTTCAATAATTTATAATTTGTGCCATGTCTAATAACGAACAAAATCACTTTAATCACCATCATAACCACTCTACTCACGACAACACCCAAAAACAGGAGCGGGTTTTCCCTCTTGCTCTTAGCGCTACCTTACATTGTCTTTTGGGTTGTGGATTAGGCGAGGTCCTGGGAATGGTGATCGCCGTGTGGTTTGGGCTATCAATGACAAGTTCCATGGTTCTTGCCATGATTCTGAGATTTATATTTGGGTTAGCGCTGGGAGTGCTACCGCTTGTGCGTAAAAAATTCACTTTTCGAAAAGCACTTAAGGCGGTTATTCTTGCTGAAGGGTTAAGTATTGTCATAATGGAAGTTTTTGAAGTTGGTACGCAGATTCTTATTCCGGGCATCGCCGCTTTGCCCGTTAAAGTTGTAAAGATCCGGAGAGGGGTTCGGCATACAGGGCAACCGCATCAGAATATCAATAAATCGGCCAAGTATTGAGTAGAAGCAGCGGCCTCTTTTCGCCTTCTTTTGAGGCTTTTTTTGTCTTTTTTACATCGAATAATGTTTAATGCCATTTTTCT
>Ga0208492_1000125_pt1 | contig 80879 bp, 73 predicted proteins | sample Subbioar_CSW14AB_FD_184820 | JGI IMG/M metagenome (GOLD analysis project Ga0208492, IMG submission 184820) | Serpentinite rock and fluid subsurface biosphere microbial communities from McLaughlin Reserve, California, USA - CR12Mar_CSW14AB (SPAdes) | ecosystem: Environmental > Terrestrial > Deep... | reverse complement strand
ACCCCGACGGGATATTTCGAACCGCCGGGCTCGATCGACACGACGAGTGTCGGAGTGCGCGGATCGCCTTCGAGCTTGGGCGTGACGACGCGGTGCACGCCGTTCGCGTCGACCGCTTCGAGCGGGTCGGTATGCAGCCACACCGCGCCGCTCTTGCCGACGAGCTCGACGACGCTGCCCGTGATCCGCGCACGCGCGAGACCGTCGCCAAGGCGGAGGTGGAAGCGCGCCGTGGCGGCGGAGGGGCCGCGGAAAACCCGCAGATCGGTGAAGCGCGCAGGCTCGGCGATCATCACCGAGTCGAGCTCGTCGCTCGGCGCGACGAACACCATCGCCCCGGACTCGATGAGACCCTTCACGTCACGAGCGTGCTCCGCGTTGACGTCGAGCACGCGCTCGCTGTCGCGTTGGATGCGAAGCGGTCCGCGCGCGGTGAGCGGGACGATCACGTCGAGGTCGAGCTTGCCGTCCAGCTTCACCCCCAAGGTCGCCGGAACGAGCGCGCTATCGGGGCGGAGCCGGGGAGCGAGGCCCGGAATCGCTCTGACGCGGGCGATCGCCGCGGCCGTGTCACGGTCTTCGACAGGCGGCGCAGCCTTGCGCTCCTGCACCGAGCAGCCCGCACACACGATGAGCAACGAGAGAACGAGAGGACGCATGTCGGTCACTTGGTCGAGGGCACGGCTCCCGCGTCGTCACAGCTCGAGGACGGAGGCGTGTCGGGGTAGGCCGGACCGCCGTAGCTGGCCATGGTCATGGTGGCGGGCGGATCGGGGGACCTGGCCGAGGGCTTCTCTGCGCACGAAGGGGCGCCCACGGCGACGACCACGGTCGTAGCGAAGACGAACGCCGCTGCGCGTCCGAGCCGCCTGGGCGCATCGGGGACCGCGCGGGACGCGAGGTCTTCGGGCAACACCTGGCTGCAGAACGGACACGCGCGCTCCTGACATTGCACGTGACGCGCGCACGAGGGGCAGGGGACGAGCACCGGGTGCATCCGGCCCAGCGTACCCCAGGTCCAGCCCCGCCGCGTCGCCGGTTGCTCGCTTCGGCAATATGCGCCATAATTCGGACGTGGAACCAACTGCGCCGCAGCGACCTCGTGGTCGCCCGCCCAAGCCGGGATCGGGGCTCCCCCACGTGCGCAAACCGCCGGTCGATCCACGCCACCCACGCCACGTGACGGTTCGCATGCGGCGCGGCGTGTGGAACCTGCGCAGCCAGCGGTGTTTCGGCCCCATCTCCGAGTCCTTGCGCAAGCTGCGGCGGCGCGAGGGGTTTCGGGTCGTTCATTACTCGGTCCAGGGCAATCACCTTCACCTGGTCACCGAGGCCGACAACCGCGCCGCGATGAGCAACGGCATGCGCGCCCTTCTGATCCGCATCGCCCGCAAGCTCAACCGGCTCATGGGCACGCGAGGACGCCTGTACGCCGACCGCTTCCACGAGCGAGCGCTCACCTCCTCGCGCGCCGTGTTCAACGTCGTGCGCTACGTGCTCGAGAACCACTCCAGGCACCTGCAGCAGATCGGCAAGCTCGCGCCTCCGGTCAGCGACCCCTTCTCTTCCGGCAACCGCACTCTCGACGACCGCGAGCACGGCCCACCGTGGTCACCGCCGGAGTCCTGGTTGCTCCGCGTCGGCTGGCGTCGCCTCGCTGCGAGCATTTAGACAAGAGTCACGAGGAGCCTCACGTGCGAAGGAACTCCCGCGCGACGTCGGGGACGGCCCGGCCGTCGACGTCGACCGCGCGGTTGAGGCGACGCATCGTCGCCGCGTCGATCTTCCCTCCGAGCGCTGCCAACGCGGGACCGACCGCGGGGTTCGCGTCGAGCACCGCGCGGCGCACCACCGGCGCGGCCTCGTACGGCGGGAAGAACTTACGGTCATCGGCCAATTGCACGAGATCGAGCTTCTCGATCAGTCCGTCGGTGGAGTTGCCCGCGACGAGGTCGACCTTGCCCTCGGCGAGGGCCCGGTAGGTCAGCGAGAGCTCCATCGTGGCGGGCTTGTCCTTGAAGACGAGACCGTACGCCTTGGTGAACGCGGCGTAGCCATCGCTGCGCTCGACGAACTCGTAGCCGAACCCGGGGTGCATCTCGGGGGCCTTCGAGACGAGCTCGCTCACCGTGTGGATGCCCCACCCGCGGGCGTCCTTGCCGCGCACCAGGATGGCGAAGGTGTCGTCGAACCCGAGGGGCGCGGTCCAGACGGCGTTGAACCGCTCGGACCAGATCCGGCTCACCTCGTTGCGCACCTGGGCCGGATCGGTGAGACGACGCTCGTCCTTGAGGATCGCAGAGAAGGCCGTGCCGGTGTACTCGACGTAGACGTCGAGATCGCCGGAGACGAGCGCCTGGTGGCAGACGAACGTCCCGCCAAGGTTCGCGCGGCGATCGACCGTCACCCCGGCGCCCTCGAGCTTCTGCGCGACGATCTCACCGAGGAGCACGCTCTCGGAGAAATTCTTCGAGCCGACGCGGACCGTCGTCGCCTTGCGTTTGCACGCGGCGAACGGCAGGGCCGCGAGGACTCCGAGCACGTCGCGACGTCGCATGGGCTCAGTCTACGCGCAGACGGCGCTCGACGAGACGGAGGAGAACGTCGAAGAGCACCGCGAGCAGCGCGGCGGGAACTGCGCCGAGGAGGATGAGACGATTGTCGACCACCGCCACGCCGCGGAAGACGAAGGTGCCGAGCCCGCCCGCGCCGATTGCGGCGGCGATGGTGGCGGTACCGATCGAGGTCACCGCGGCGACCCGCACGCCGGCGAGGATGCTCGGGGCGGCGAGGGGGAGCTCGATGCGCCGAAGACACTCTCGGTCGGTCGCGCCTAGACCGCGTGCGGCTTCGACGATCGCGGGCGCGACGCCGCGGATGCCGACGATGGTCGTGCGCACGATCGGAAGAAGTGCATAGAGGAACAATGCAATGACCGCGGGCGTCGCGCCGATGCCGCCAATCAGGGGCAACGGGAGCAGCAGGCCGAACAGCGCGAGGCTCGGCACCGTTTGGATCACGTCGACGAAGGCGAGGGCGGGGCGCTCGACCGCACGACGCCGCAGGGCGAGAACCCCGAGAGGAACGCCGATCAGCACCGCGGCCAGCGTGGCTCCGAGCGAGAGCGCGAGGTGCTCGAGCGTACGGGCCAACACCTCGGACAAGTGCGCGGAGAGGAAGCTCACGCGAGCCCCTCGGCGAGCACCGCCATCGCCGCGCGAGAGGTCTGCGCGTAGGCATGCGCGCGCGGGTGCGCGAGGAACGCTGCCCGCGCGGTGTCGGCGACCACGGCGCCTTCTTCGAGGAGCACGATCCGATCGGCGAGCAACAACGCCTCGACCACGTCGTGGGTGACCAGGACCACGGTGCTCCGGGTGCGCCTCAGAACGGTCGCGAGATCGCGCTGCAGCTCGCTGCGGAGGAGGGGATCGAGCGCGGCGAACGGTTCGTCGAGGAGCAACACGGAAGGATCGGCGGCGAGTGCGCGCGCGACCCCGACCCGCTGTCGCTCTCCCCCCGAGAGGGTCCTCGGCATGACGTGGCGGAACCGCTCGGCCTCGAGGCCGACGAGCCCGAGCATCTCGTCGACCCGCGCCGTCAGCCGCTCCGGGGACCAACCGAGCAGCTGGGGGACGAAGCCGACGTTCGCCGCGACATCGAGGTGAGGGAACAGCGCTGCGTCCTGGATGACCCAGCCCATGCGACGTCGAAGCGCAACGAGGTCGTGGGCCGTGAGCGCGCGACCGTCGATCGAGACCTCGCCCCGGGTCGGGCGCACCAGGCCGTTGAGCAGGCGCAGACACGTGCTCTTGCCCGCGCCGCTCGGACCGAGGAGGGCGACCCGCTCGCCGCTCGCGAACGTCAGATCGACGGCGCGCACGATCGTGCGCCCGCTCGCCTCGACGTCGACCCCTCGCAGCGCGAGCTCCATGGCGATTCCGTATCACGGACCTGATACCGTGCGCCGATGAACGTGGACACAGAGGTCGTCGGCCGCGCCGCCCGGGCCGCCGCTGCCATCGCGCCGCTCGCCGCGCAGATCGAATTGGGCCGTCGACTGCCACCCGAGGCGGTGTCGGCGCTGCGCGAGGCGGGTGTCTTCAAGCTCCTGGTCCCCCGCGCGCTCGGCGGGAGCGAGGTGTCGATCGACACGTTCCTCACCGTCCTCGAGACGATCGGATGACCCGAGACATGGCCCGTGAGCTGAAGCCCCACGGCGTGACGGTGGTCTCGCTCTGGCCGGGGATCGTGAAGACCGAGCGTCTGCTCCTCGAGCCCGATCGCATCGGGTTCGACCCGGCGAACGGCGAGTCGCCGCAGTTCAGCGGCCGTGCCGTCGCGGCACTCACCGCCGATCCCGAGCGGCTGAAGAGCAGCGGAGAGTCGCTGGTCGTCGCGGAGCTCGCGCTGAAGTACGGCTTCACCGACCTCGACGGCTCCCAGCCGGCCTCGCTCCGTCGCTGATTACGGCGGGAGTTCCCTTGGGCAGCGCGAGCACCGCGCGGAGAGTGTATCGCACGCGCGCGCTCCTACACGCACGCCCGATGCAGGCCCACTGGTGATGCGCACTCGATCACGGCTCTCGGGTTGGGCGTTCGGTTCTCTGCTCTTCGGCCTCGCTGGATGCAGCAACGGCGGCGCCACGAACAACGCATTTGCGAACCCCGAGGGGGACATTGGCACGAGCGCCGTGCCCACCAATCACACCGTTCAGGTCGGAGCAGGCGCGTTCTCACCGGCGAGGCTGACGATTCGACCTGGCGACAGTGTCACGTGGTCGTGGGCCGAGAGTGGACACAGCGTCACGAGCGGCATCGGCGTCGCGGACGACAAGTTCTGCTCACCCACCAACGCGAACTGCGCGGCGGGAACGCTCAGCTCCGCTGGTGCAATCTACAGGCACACGTTCGCGGCGCCCGGCGAGTACCCGTACTTCTGTGTCGCGCACTTCTCGGAGGGGATGACGGGCATGATCAACGTCGTGCCCTGAACGGATCAGTAGAGCAGATGACGTTTGCGCCTGAGCTCGAAGGCGAACTCGTCTGCCTTCCACGATTCCACGATCTGCTCGAGCGTGTCGCCGCGCTCGATGGCCTTCACGGTGGCCTCCGTTCCGAGGATTGCGAGGAGGTTCTTCGACTGCCACTCGTCCGGATGGAGCCGCTTCAGCGAGAGCGCGAGCGCGACCCCGAGCCGAACCGCGGTGACTCGCGTCGCCTCGGTGACGGTGATCGACACGCCACCGCATTCGACGCCTGCGTGCGTGCTGCTCTTTGGGGTGAAGCGGGTCGGGGCGAACGAGAGCCCCGCGAGCTTCCGGGCGTTCATGTCCTTGGCGAGAAGCTCGCCGTCGACGAACGGCGCGCCGACCACCTCGAACGGCGTGGTCGTCCCGCGGCCGACGCTGACGTTCGTTCCCTCGAGGAGCGCGACGCCGGGATAGAGAAGGGCTTCGACGTCCGTCCGCAGGTTCGGTGAAGGCGCGATCCACGTGAGCGCGGTGTCGGCGAACAGCATGTCGCGTCGGTATCCGCTCATCTTCACCACCTCGAGCGACGCGCCGATCGCCCGCTCGCCGTCGAACAAACGCGCGAGCTCCCCCACGGTCATGCCGTGCCGGATGGGCGTTCGGTGGTAGGCGGTGAACGAGGTGCGCCCGACGTCGAGCAGCGGCCCCTCGATCGCGCCGCCCACCGGATTGGGCCGATCGAGGATCACCACCGGCAACCCCAGCTCCTTCGCGCTCTCGAGCACGAGCCCGAGGGTGGTCTCGTAGGTGTAGAACCGAACGCCGGCGTCCTGGAGATCGAACACCAACGTGTCGGCGCCCTCGAGATCCGAGGCGATCGGCTTCTTGCGATCGGCGCCGTACAGACTCTTGATCGGCAACCCCGTCTTCGTGTCGACGCCGTGCGCGACGAACGTGTCTTCGCTCGCTTCGAGCCCGTGCTCGGGGGTGAGCAACGCGACGACGTTCACACCGGCCGCACGCAGTGCGTCGACCGTTCGTTTGCCGCTCCGATCGACCGCGCTGCGATTGGTCACCAGCGCGACCTTCTTCCCAAGAAAGCGCGAAAATCCCTCGCGTTCCAGTACGTCGATTCCCGTCGAGACACGGGCGGAGTCGATCGCCGTCCGTACCGCTTCGTCGAGCTCGGTGCGGAGTCGCTTCACGTCTCCCTTCTCGTCCGGGTGGAGACGGCTCGTGAGGAGGACGATGCTCGATTGTGCGGCGCGATCGACGAACAACGACGTGCCGGTGAATCCCGTGTGACCAAACCCCGTGGGACCGTGCACGTCCCAACCCAAGGTGCGCTTCGCGTGCGGGAGATCGACGATGGCGGTCATGCGGGCGACACTCGCTGCCGGCAAGACGCGGACGCCGTCGAGCTCGCCGCCGTGGAGGAGCATCCGGGCGACGGTCGAGAGATCGTCTGCCGTCGAGAACAAGCCTGCATGCCCCGCCACTCCGGAGAGCAGGCTCGCCCGCGGATCGTGGACGACGCCTTCGATCATCACGCCGTCGCGGCAGGTCGGTGCGATCCGCGGCAGCTGCGCAGCGGGTGGCAGAAACGTGGTGTCCCGCAGCTGCAGCGGCTCGAAGATGCGATGTCTGGCGAAGACGTCGAGATGCTCGCCGCCTGCGCGCGCGACGATCGCTCCGAGGAGGACGAAGCCGAGATCGCTGTATTTGTGCGCGGTGCCGGGCGAGGTCACGAGCCGGATCGCGCCTATCTTCTTCAACGCTGCGGATTCGCCCTCACGAAACGACGACAGCGCGTCGGCAGCGGGGAGGCCCGAAGTGTGGAGGAGCAGGTGCTCGATGGTCATCGTGCTCTGGTGCTCGCCGAGCTCGGGAAGCCACTTGCGCGCAGTGTCGCCGAGCGAAAGGCGCTTCTGGGAGGCGAGGAGATGAATCGACATCGCGGTCGCGAGCGGTTTGGTCAGCGACGCGAGATCGAACACCGTGTCGATCGTCATCGGGACCCGCGCGGGGAGCACGCGTCGGAAGCCGTACGCCTTGCGGTGCACCAACCGATCTCGCGCCCACACCACCACCACCGCGCCGGGAGCATCGCCACGCGCGATCGCGTCTTCGACGACCCGATCGATCGCGGGGATCGAGACCTCCTTTTCGCCGAGCAGGGCCGGCGTCGGCACGGCCTCGACGGATACGCTGGCAACGACGCTCGGGACCGTCGCCACTCCGGCGTCGGTGCCGGACGAGCGCGACGGGCGTGTACAAGCCGACAGCGCGAGGACGAAAGCGAGGGCGAGTCGCACGCCGTTCAGTATCTCAGCTCGGTATCGAAATCCGACAACACGATCGGTCCCGAGCGTCCACCGAACGTCGGCGGGAGCGCGGTCACGACCGCCTTGGGGAACCCGATGACGCGGACGATCTGCTCGAGGTAGGCGGACTGCGCCCCGAGGAACCACGGGAGCACGAAGGTGGGCTGCCCGAGCCTTCGGAACACCATGCGCCCGGGCTTCGATTCGATGAGCACGCTCTCGCCGTAGTCGTAGTGACGCTGCGACCAGCGCACGATCTTGTTGGGGAGATCTTCGGGGGTCGAGGTCTGGACCAGCTGCTTGTAGACGCCTTCGACGTCGGCCTTCGCCTGGAGCATGCCGGTCTCGGTGACCAGCTTGTCGTAGGGAACCTTGAGGCACTCCGCGAGACGCGCCATCAAGGGATACATCGGGAGCACGTCGTAGAAGCTCGAAGCGAGGAACGACTGCCGCACGAACGAGCGCAGCGATTCGTCGGCGAGGCCCGCGCAGAACGTGTCGAGCCCACCGGTGACTCGGCGCTCGAGACCTTGCTGGAAGCCGCGATAGAGGATGCCCTTGCAGCGGAAGCGACTCGTGCCTGCCGGAACGGGAAGCGCCGGGATGCCGACCGAGACGCGCGGCGCGGATGCGGGCTTGGGGACGGGCGCCCGCGTAGCCGCAGGAGGCGGAGGCGTCGGATGGGGTGACGTGGGCGGCGGCGGGGGTGACGGTGCAGCCGGTGCGACCGGGCGCTCGACGAGGGTCGGCAGGCTCGCGAGCACGGCGCGGTCGGATGGACGCCGCGACTCGACCGGAGGCGACACGAAGTCGCGCGACCAATACGCGCGCACGTGTGGATCGGCGAAGGGGAGCAGCGCGGCGGCGAATGCCCGCACGTCGTCGAACCGCTGTTCGCGGTCGCGGGCGAGCGCACGCATGGCGATCTCTTCGAGCGCCGCCGGCAGATCGGGCACGAGCGTCCGTAGCGGTGCCACGGGCGCGCGACGTACGGCTTCGAGGAGCTCCGCGACCGAATGACCCTCGTACGGCGGAACTCCGGCGAGGCACTCGTAGAGAATCGCGGCCAGCCCGTATTGGTCGCTCTTCTCGTCGGCGGCGGCGGCCGCGAGCAACTGCTCGGGGGCCATGTACCCGAGCGTGCCGAGCACCGCATCACCTTGGGTGAGCGGGAGGGTCGAGTCGCCGCCGGTGCGCTTGGACAGGCCGAAATCCACGAGCTTGGGCATCTGATCGCCGCGTGCGTCGTGGGCGAGGACGACGTTGCCGGGCTTGAGATCGCGATGCAGCGTGCCCATCGCGTGGGCAGCGGCGAGCGCCGAGGCGAGCGGCAGGATCGTGGTGATCGCCTCGATGACGTTCAGACGCCCATGAGCACGGAGCCAGCTCGCGAGATCGGCGCCGTCGAGGAGCTCCATGACCAGGTAGGGCAGGCCCTCGTGCTCGCCCACGTCGAGCACGTCCACCACGTTCGGGTGACGGATCTGCGAGGCGATCCGGCCTTCGCGGAGGAACCGCTGGACGAGCTTCTGGTCGCCAGCGAGGTGCTCGTGGAGGAGCTTGATCGCGACGGGTCTCCCCAAGGCGACGTGCCGCGCCTCGAAGACGGTCGACGTCGCCCCGTGTCCGAGCAGGCGCACCACTTCGTGCGCGCCGATGCGGACTCCCTTCCACTGACGCCGCAGCGGCAGCGGCCTGTCTTCGTCACTCATCGCCCCCCCATCGGACCAAGACTACAGAGGCGCCGGCCATTGCGGGAGATCATCCCAAAACGCGCTCGATGCGCGGCGAGTCGGGAACTGTCAGAATCGGCCGATGCGCCGCGCCTCCGCCTTCGCTTCGTTCGTCCTCGTTGCCGTCACGAGCGTGTCGGCGGGTGCCGCGGTCACCCAGCCGAACGGCCTCGTCGTGCCGCAGAGCGCGCCGAGCGGCGAGAAGAACCTCTCGGTGTTCTTCTCCGATCGCGGCGAGGCGATCGACTGGGTCGCCGACGCGAACACCACGCCCGACACGTTCGCGCCGCTCTGCGGCTTCACCGCGGAGTTCGTGCTCAACGAGGCGGGGAGCAAGTTCGGCGTCGCCTGGTACAACGTCGATTCCGCCGCGACCTCCCCTCCCACCGGCGCCGCTCTGCACGTGCTCGTCGCGGCGGGGGCAGCCGTCGGAACCAAAGTCACCGGCGCGGACATCGCCAAGGACGCTGCGTACAAGGGCGGCCTGATCGGCTTCGCGCTCGTCGGCGGACAGACGCACTACACCGAGCGCAAGTGGAACCCGTCGTGCACGTCGTGCACTCCTGCGTCGCCGTGGGTCACCGCGTTGATGTACCAGTCGAAGAAGACGGCGAACGCGTATTACGTCGCCTTCGAGGACGGCGACGTCACCGGCTCGGCGTTCGGCAACGACGGGGACTACAACGACGACGTCTTCTTCCTCACGGGCCTGTCGTGCCCCGGCGCCGGCACCAAGTGCGACACCGGCAAGAAGGGCATCTGCGCGCTCGGCGCCAATTCGTGCGAGGGCGGCAAGCTCGTTTGTAAACAAGCGGTCGCCCCTGGTGCGAAGAAGTGCAACGGCCTCGACAACGACTGCGACGGTGCGCTCGACGACGGCCCGTGCCCGACGGGCACCATCTGCACCCGCGGCGCCTGCATTCCGACCTGCGGCACCGGCGAGTTCAAGTGCTCCGGCGGCACCGTCTGCGACAAGGAGGTCTGCGTCGACGCGGCGTGCGTCGGCAAGACCTGCCCCGACGGAAAGACCTGCGTGAAAGGCGATTGCGTCGATGCCTGTGGCGGCGTGACCTGTCCGAGGGGACAGTTCTGCACCGGTGGTGTGTGCATCGACCCATGTGCATTCCTCACGTGCGCGACTGGCGAGGTGTGCGACGAGGGGTTGTGCAAACCAGACTGCAGCTGCGCGGCCTGCCCGTCGGGCAAGAGCTGCGACACGAGCAGCAAGAAGTGTGTCGTCCCTGCCTGCGTGGGAAAGTCCTGTGCGGCCGGCACCGTGTGTGACGCGACCGGCGCGTGCGTCGACGCGTGCATCGGCGTGACGTGCCCGAAGGGGCAGGCCTGCACGGTGGGCAAGTGCGTCGCGGTGACGGGCGGCGACGACGCGGGCGTCGACTCCGGGACCGAAGCCGACACCGGCTCCCTCTCGTTCGACACCGGCGTCGAAGACGCCACCACCAGTGGAGACGGAGGGGGCGGAGGGAGCAATCTCGGCGATGCCGACGCACCGGCCAGCCCCGCGTGTGGGTGCTCGACCCCCGGGACGCAGGCTTCCGGCTGGGCATCGGTGCTGATGATCGCGATGGTCCTCGGCCGACGCGGCAAGGGCGCGCGACGTCCGCTACGCTCGCGGTGATGAGTCGCCGCGCGCTGCTGCTCGCCTCGCTGTTCTTCGCCGCTTGCTCCGACGACGTCGAAGACTCGCCGCCGGGCTTCGATTCGTCCGTCGACTCGATGACCGATTCATCGGTCCTCGATACGGCGGCCAACGATTCGGCCACGGACTCGGTGGTGGATTCGCCCGTCGACGCCGGTCCGCCGCCGCTCTGCCCGACGACGTTCGCGTTCCGCAGCACCGACGCGCTGACCAACGTCCGGGTGGCGGGTGAATGGAACGGCTTCGACCTCTCGAAGGCCGACGTGATGACCGCCGAGGGGACCAGCGGCTATCGGGCGACCATCTCCCTGCCGCCGGGCCTCCACGCGTACAAGATCGTCTACGACAAGGGCGGCACCACGAGCTGGGTGCTCGACCCGGCGCAAGGCCGTCGAAAATACGTCGGCACGGTGGAGAACAGCGCGGTGAAGGTCGCCGACTGCCGGTTGCCTTCGTTCACGGTGACCAAATCGCAGCCCGCGCGTCCCTCGCCGGGCGCCGGCACCTACGCCGCCACGCTCGGGTTCCAGGACGGCATCGAGAAGAGCGGCGCCGACGTGACCGGATACGTCGCCACGCTCGAGAAGGATGGCAGCAAGACTCCGCTGACGACGGCCCAGCTCACGACGAGCACGACAGGCGATGCGACGATCGCGCTCTCGGGCCTCGCCGATGGCAAGTACCGCGTGGTCATTCAGGCGAAGACCAAGAGCGGGCGCCTCTCGGAGCCGTTGCGGCTCGTGTTTTGGATCGAGGCCGAGGCGTTCTCGTGGAAGGACGCGCTCGTCTACATGATCGTCACCGATCGCTACCGCGACGGCGACCCCGGAAACAACGCGGGGGCGACGGCGGGCGCCGATGCGCGTGGAGACTGGAAGGGCGGCGATCTCGAGGGCATCCGCCAATCGATCGCCGACGGTACCCTCGACAAGCTCGGGGTGCGCGCGCTCTGGCTCACGCCGTTCGGGACCAACCCCAAAGACGCGTTCATGGCGTCCGACGGAGTGCACCAGGTCACGGGGTATCACGGCTACTGGCCAATCAAGGCGCGCGAGGTCGATCCTCGCATCGGCGGCGGCAAGGCGCTCGCCGCGCTGGTGAAGGAGGCCCACGCCCACGGCATCCGCATCCTCCAGGACTTCGTCGCCAATCACATCCACAAGGACCACGAGTACTTCGCCGCGCACCCGGACTGGTTCCGCGACGGTTGCGTGTGCGGCACCGACGGCTGCGATTGGACCGGCCACGCGCTCGACTGCAAGTTCGCGAGCTATCTCCCCGACATCAACCACTCGGTCCCGGCCGCCAACGCGCAGTTCACCGCCGACGCGCTGTGGTGGCTCGACAACTACGACCTCGATGGACTGCGCGTCGACGCGGTCAAACACGTCGAGGAGGTGGCTACGCGAAACCTCGCCGCCGAGGTACGGGAGACCTTCGAGCCGGGCGGCACGCGCTACTTCCTCATGGGCGAGACGGCCATGGGTTGGAGCGATTGCCCCGATCCATGCAACGACGAGAACTACGGCACGATCAGCAAGTACATCGGCCCGCAGGGGCTCGATGGTCAATTCGACTTCGTGCTCTATCACGGTGTTTCGTACAAGACGTTCGCGTATGGCGACAAGGGAATGCTCCACGCGGACTATTGGACGCAGCACGGTCTCGCCAAATGGCCGACCGATGCGATCATGACGCCCTACATCGGCAGCCACGACACCGCGCGGTTCACCACGCTCTCCGACTATCGGGGACAAGACAGCGCGCACGATCGCGGCATCCCGGGCAATCAATGGGCGAGCACGGCCGTCGCGCCGTCGGACGCCGAGCCGTATGCGCGTGCGCGGGTGGGACTCGCGTGGCTGCTCGGGCTGCCAGGGGCTCCGCTCCTGTATTACGGCGACGAATACGGGCAGTGGGGCGGCTCCGACCCGAACAATCGCGCGATGTGGCGCGCCGACTCCGCGCTCTCCAGCGACGAGGCGGCGACCCTCGCGTTCACCCGCAAGCTCGGTCTCGCGCGCAAGAACGTTTCGCCGTTGCGCCGCGGCAACTACGTCGGACTGACCGGCACCACCGAGGACGTCCTGGTCTTTGGCCGCAAGACCGCGCCCGGCGATGCCGCCGTCGTCTCCCTCTCACGCGCCACGAGCCCGCAGACGCTCACCGTCGACGTCTCCACGACGCTCGGCTTCTCGTCCGGCACCGTGCTTCACGATGCGCTCGGGGGTCCCGACGTGACGGTCGCCTCGACGGGGAAGATCACGTTCACCGTGCCGGCGCGTGGAGCAGTGATGCTGGCGAAGTGATAGCGTCGCCGTCATGAACGTCCGTACGCCCGTCGCCTTCGCCGTCGTTCTCCTCGCTGCGTCCTCCGCGCTCGCGGCCGACGACGCGCCGAGCGCGCGCCTGAGCGACAAGGGCCACCTGGTGATCGGCGCCGAGCGTCTGTTCGGGATGACTGCAACCTCGCTGAAATCCGAGGCGGAAACCGCGGGCGGAACCCAGACCAGCACGACCTCGCACACCAACTTCAGCCTGCTCTGGTCGTACCCGACCACCGTTCACAACATCCCGCGGCTCGGGCTCGACTACCTCGTCACGTCGAACTTCTCGCTCGGCCTCGGCGCGGGGTTCTTCACCAGCAGCTCCAAGCGCAAGGCCGAGGTCGGCAACCTCTCCGTCAAGGACGATGGCCCGACGATCACCACCTGGCTCCTCGCTCCCCGCGCCGGCTACGTGCTCGATCTCGGCGACACCGTCGCCCTCTGGCTCCGCGGCGGGTTCACGTTCTACGGAACATCGACTTCGCAGGAGACGACCACCGGTGCGACGACGACCACGCGCAAGACCACGCAGAGCGGCACCGCGCTGAACCTCGAGCCGTCGCTCGTGATCACACCGGTGCCGCACTTCGGGTTCTACGGCGGTCTCGCGCTCGATTTCCCGCTGAGCGGAACCGAGAAACAGGAGACGACGACCGGCAATCGGACCGACTCTGCGGAGATGAAATACAAGCAGTCGAGCTACGGCGCGGTGTTCGGCCTGCTCGGCTGGTTCTGATCAGGCGGGCGGCGTGAGTCGCGCCATGTCCGAGGCGAGCGTCTCGCGCACGTAGCGGACCGTCTTCTCGCGCAAGATCGTCTTGGTCTTGCCGTACGCATCGCGCGGCAGCGCCGCGAGCCGTGCGGCGTGGGCGTGCGCGGTGTCGAGCAGCGCGCCTTCGCTCGCCACCTCGTCGAGCCAACCGGCGGTGACCGCGGCCTCCGGGTCGACCACCGTCGCGAACAGCGTCGAGCGCATGAGGTGACCGGGGGCGAGCCGATCGCGGGCGAGCTCCATCGCGAGGATGGGGACCGGCATGCCGATCTGCACCTCGTTGAGGCCGATGCGGAACGGACCGCCCACACCGACCCGCACGTCGCCCGTGAGCACCACCAGTGCACCACCGGCGAGCGCATGCCCGCTGCAAGCGATGACCAGCGGCAGCGGGAACGTGTACAGCCGGAGCAGCGCATCGGCTCCGCGCGTGACGAGCGCGCGCGCCTGGTCGACGCCCGCCATCATCTCCTTGAGGTCGAACCCTGCGCAGAACTTCCCCGCGCGCCCCGTGAGCACGACCGCCGACGCCTCCTTCTCGGCGCGGTTCAGCGCCTCGTCGAGAGCGTTCATCATGTCGTAGCTGAGGGCGTTGGCCTTGCCGTCGTCCATGCGCAACAGGGCGACGTTCTCGCGCGACTCGTAGGAAACGAAAGACATGCGCGCCACTCTAGCCGATGTCGCTGTGCGCGGCGCTGTCGATGCGTTTGCTAATTGTGTGCTTGGTCGAAGGTCGAAAGTCGAAGGTCGAAGCCGAGGCAACGAATCTTGTTGGACCTTCGACCTTGGACCTTCGACCTGCGAAGCGATGCCCTTCGCGGGGTTCCCAGGCGCAAGGCGCTTCAGGAACCAGGTTGGTAAACGCAGAGCGGATCGCTGGCCATGGGGTTGCCGGTGGCGGCGTAGGCGCGGGCGCGAGAGCCGCCGCACAGCCAGCGGTATTCGCACTCGCCGCAGCGACCTTCGAGGTTGTCCATCGCGCGCAGACGCACCGCCGCCGGGGCGTTGCGGTAGATCTCGGGGAGCGGGGTCTCGCGGACGCTGCCGAGGAGAGGGTGGGGGAGGAAACCCGCGGGGTAGACCTCGCCGCGGTGGCTGACGAACACGATGCCCGAGCCATCGCGGATGCCGAAGCCCATCATGCGACCCCGGTGCTCGATCTCCTCGAGGCTCGCGCCCTCGCTCACCTTCCTCTGCAACCAGAAACGGCGGTAGTGCGGTGCTTCGACCGTGCTCACGTGGAAGGGCGCGTTCTTCGCGGTCTCGTAGACCCAACCGAACAGGTCTTCGATCTCCTGCGCGCTCGGGCTCCCGAGCATGAGGCCGCGGCCCACCGGGATGAGGATGAACAAGGCCCAACGACGCACAGGCGGCGCCGCCTTGGTCTTCAGCAGCTCGAACATCGCGGGCACCTGCTTGATCGTCTCGCGGGTGACCGTGGTGTTGATCTGCACCGGCATGCCGGCGTCACGCGCCCAACCGAGCGCACGCATCGACATGTCGAAGGTGCCGGGCACCTGGCGAAAGCCGTCGTGGAGCTCGGCGTTCGGACCGTCGAGGCTCATGCCCATGGTCGCGACGCCGGCGTCCTTGAACCGGTGCACCTGCTCCTCGGTGAGCTTGGCCGTCACCGCCGGCGTGATGGCCAGGGGCAGGTGGATGGAGCGCCCGTATTCGATCAGCTCCCACAGATCGGTCCGCTCGAGTGGATCGCCTCCCGTGAGGATGAGGTGGCTCCCCATCGACTTCACGTCGCGCATCAACTGCTTGCCCTCTTCGGTCGAGAGCTCGAGCTCGTCTCTTGCCGGGATGGCGTCCGCGCGGCAGTGACGGCACGAGAGACCGCAGGCGAGCGTCATCTCCCAGTACACGTTGACCGGGGCGTCACCGTACGTGAACGCGGGGAACAATGCGGGGCGCATGATGTTCCATTTGATAACGCCGCAAATGCGGCAGCGCTCGCGCAAAATGCAGCGCAAAACCCGCGCGAGCGACCGCGGGTATTCTCTCGGTCGCCGCGCCCCGGACGGCAGGTTTTGCGCTCAGAGTCGTCGGAGAATTGCCCCCGGACTAAAGTCCGGGGCACCGACGGCAAGACGAAGCCCTCCGGGCTGGCGAGGAACGGCTCGCAACAGCAAGCGCGGCGACCGCGAATCCTACGGGCCAGCAGGCGCCTGTAGTCGAGATCGGTGCAGGACTTTCGGGTACGTGTCGGCGCCGGTCGGTGAGCAGACAGTCGCGTGCTGAAGGATGAACACGCCGATCGCCGCGAGCATCGCCACGCAGGTGACTTTGTGGGCGGCGGACCAAGACTATTGCCGCACCTGCGCGAATCAACGAGCCCGACACGGCTCCGTCTTGCTCGAACGCGACTTCGAGCACAACGAAGCAACGCTTGCCGACAACGAGGTCGTCGTCGACTCGCAACTCCGCTAGCCCGCAGGGCTTCGTCTTGCAGTCGGTGCCCCGGACTTCAGTCCGGGGGACTTTTCGACAGATATTCAGCTCAGAGCCGGCTGCCCGCCCGCTCGACCGCGCCGATCAGGTCACCGACGTCGAACGGCTTGCGGACGAACGCCACCCCGAGCTCCGACGCCCGGTGGGCCATTCCTCCACAACCCGAGACCAGCACCACCGGCGTGCCAAAGGAGCCCGCGCCGCGCATCACTGTCTCGAGGACCGAGAGCGCCGCACCCGGTCGTCCTGGATCGAAGAGCAAGGCTCGGAACGGTTCGCCGACGAGCCGCGCGCACGCGCTCTCGGCATCGCCGACGCCTTCGGCATCGACTCCCTCCGCCCGTAGCACCTCGATCATCACCTCACGCAAGTCGCGATCGCCTTCGACGACGAGAACCTTGTCCGCCACTCCCGCCTCCCCCCCTGTGATCGAATCCATTCCGCTCACGCGTCGTGCGCCGCGCCGGAGCCCCCGCCCGGCGAGGCGTCGACCCCGGCCTACCCGTGCGCGGGCTCGGGACGACGGCGGCGCGGGCGAGGGATCCCCTTGCTCTTGCGTCCGGCATCGCGTGCCTGGTCGCTCGTCCACTGGTAGGCGGTGCCGCGCTCGTGGGGAATCTTCCCCGCGGCGCTCGCCGACTCCGAATCGAAGCGGTTGGCGGTCCCGCGTTCGTGCGCGGTCCGGCCCCCCTTGCTTCCACACGCGCGCCGCCGCTCGGCGGACATGGCTGCGAACCCACGTGGCTTCGGCGTAACGGGCTGTTCGGTTTGATCCATGGTCCCTCCCGCCTCTCGACGAGGCGCGCGGGGGCCCATCGCACTGCCCATGCCTGGATCCACTGCTTTCCCAGAGCTTTTCCTCACATGTGACTCGCGCCCCGCCGCCTGCGTGGATGGCCTGCGAATCGCAACAGGGCTCTCCAAAGATCCCAAACGACCTTGCTATCCGATAAGCGCCCCTCTGCTGTGCACGTGGGGCGCTCGCGCCGCCTGACGTGTGCACGCTCTGTCGTCTGTGAGTGCTCGTTGCGGCCAACCCGAGCGTATCGCATGCCCCATAAACTCGAGCCGCTCTGGCGCACCGTGGACGAGATTGCACGACGCGACGATCTCGCCGACGTCGTTGGCGATCTCGCTCGCGCGGTGCTCCGTGGGCTGGGGGAGGGCGTCGTCGTGGAGACGACACTGCTCCCGTCGGTTCCTTTGGTCCAGCACGTCGATCGCCAGAGGGTCGCTCGCGTGCGCGCGGTGTTCGGAGCGTTTCCTCCGCGATCCTCCGCGCTCGTGCAGCGTGCGATCGACGAGCGCACGATCGTGGCCTCGCGGCTCGGTGGGCGTTTCGGAGCTGTCGATCCCCTCGAGCGCGTGCGAGACGAGCTCGGGGCCGAGATGGTGACGGTGGTTCCGATCCTCTCGGGCCCGCGCGCGGTCGGATTCTTCGCCGTGTTCGGGGGTGCGCTCCGCGGGGAACAGATCCACATCTGCGAGGCGCTCGCGGCCGTGGCGGGAGCCGTGCTGGAGCGTGTCGTGACGGTGCGCGACGCGCTCGACCAGGTTCGCGTGCGCGACGCCTCGATCGCGATGCTCACCTCGCTGACCGACCAGGGGCCATTGCCGGTGATGTTCGTCGACGAGCGCCGTCGCCTCATCGGGTGGAACGCGAGCCTCGAGCGTGTTCATCGGGTCGCCTACGGAGTGTCGATCGCCGAGCTGCCGTTCGGAGACTCAGCGCCGATGCACGCCGCCATCGACGACGTGCTCGCGGGAGGCGCGGCCCGTCTCGTCGAGCTCCCCTCCGCCTCGACCCTGGTCGGAGTGCACCCGGTGGTGCTCGACGGGGCGGTCCGTGGCGTCGGCGTGACCTTGGTCGAGCGGCCCGGCCGCGATGACCACGACGCGCGCTGTCTGCTCGAGATCACCGAGCAGTTGCACGAAGCTGGAGGCCTCCACGCCGCGTTCGACGTCGTCGCTCAGGCCGCCGCCGAGCGCCTCGGTGATTGGGTCGTGCTGCGTCCGGCGCAGCGAGTGCCACACGTCGCGGGCACGGCGACCGCAGCGTGCCTCGAGTTGTCTGCGCTCATGTTCGCCCGGGTCTCCGCGCGAAGCGTTCCACTCGCGATTCCTGCCGACGAGCTCGCGATGCAGTCGTTGCACGAGCCACGCATCCGCGCCGTGCTCGACGAGCGCCCCGGCACCGCGTTGCTCGCGATTCCGCTTGGAGTCCAGGGCGCGGTCGTTTGCGTCGGCCGCATTCAGCGTGACTTCACGCCCGACGAGGTCGCCTTCGCGGGGGAGCTTGCTCGCGTCGCCACGAGAGCGCTCGCGCTGGTCGCGGAGAACGACGAGGCGCGGGCGCGGGCGCTCCTGTTCGACGACTTCGTCGGCGTCGTGTCACGCGAGCTGCGTGACCGCTTGACCGAGCTGGTGACACAGTGGTTCGTCGCCGAGACCTCGGACCCACGGTTTGCTGGCGTTCGGCGCTCGATCGGTCGGATGCGCGAGAGCCTCCAATCCTTGCTCGCGGCCGCCCCGCTGGCACACGCGCCGCCGAGGAGCACAGTCGATCTCGGGGAGCTCGTTGGCGCGCTGGTCGTCGACGTGCGCCCGCCGTCGCTCTTGCACATCGAGCGGCGGACGAACGTCCGGATGGAGCGCGCACGGGTGCAAGATGCGCTCGCAGGCGTCCTCCGCTACGTGCTCGAACGAGCTTCGGCCGACGAGCTCGTCTGCGTGCGGGTCGAGCGGGTGGGCAACGAGATCGTCGTGACCGTGAGCCGCGGCGGGCAGGGCTATCGTGACGCCGACGCGCGTCAGGTCTTCGATGGCTTCTGGCATGGTCGCGAGGAGGCGCGCGCGCTGACCCTCGCGCGCGCGGTGTTCGCCGCGCACGGGGGACGAAGCTGGATCGAGACCGCGGAGAACGCCGGAACCGCGTACTCCTTCGCGCTACCTGCGATGATCGACGAGCCGCGCAACCTCGGCGAGCAACGCCTCGCAGTCGAAGGGCTTGAGGAAACAGGCGGCTACCCCGAGCGACCGGGCGTCGGCACGCCGGTCGGCGGTGACGACAAGCGTGGGGATGGCTGCGAGCTCGGCGTCGGTACGCTGCACCTCGCGAAAGCGCCAGCCGTCGAGGTTGGGCATGGTGAGGTCGAGAATGACGAGCGCTGGCCGGAGGCCTGACCGCAAGACGCGGAGGCCTTTGGCGCCGTCGCTCGCGAGGTGCACCTCGTAGCCGAACGCTTCGAGCATGCGACGCAAGCTGTCGCCGACGTCAGGGTCGTCCTCGACCAGCAACAACGTGGTGGTAGCGCTCACGTTCGAACGGCGCGAGAGATGTATCGGGTCCGCTCGAGATGCAAGAGCTGGCGAAACCTGGAAAGTAAGCTCCCGCCGCGATTTCCCCGCACGAACGGGGCGGGCATGGCCGATGCCCTCTTGATCCGCAGACCGATGGCAGACGAACGCATCAACATCCTCTACGTCGAAGATGCGCCTGCGCTGCGCTCCCTCGTCATCGCCGCCTTCGACCCGGCGCACTTCCACGTGGTCGTCGCCGGTGGATCGCCTGCGGCGGCGTTCCTCGCGTTGCGGCAGCCGTTCGATCTGGTCGTGTGCGGTTGCGCCGCGACCGCCCGGGCGATGTGGGAGCTGGTCGACGGCCGTCCGACGCGCATCGTCGTGGTCGGCGCAATCGCGAGAGACCTGCTACCGCCACGCGTGCAGGCGCTGCCGCTGCCCACTGCGGAAGGCCTGCGTGACGCGGCTCTCCGCAACGCCCGTTAGAGCTCGAGCCCCCGCTCGCTTCGCTCGCGGGGAATTTGCCCTCACCCCCAAACCCCTCTCCCAAAGGGAGAGGGGCGAGAAATGCCGGGAATTCTCGGGCCCTCTCCCTTCGGGAGAGGGTTGGGTGAGGGCAAGTGTCTGGGCCGCCGAAGGCGGACCCGGGCGAATCCGGATGCTAGCTCTTCTTGTCGAGTAGCCCGTGGCGCCGCGCCATCTCGGCGAGGTACTTGCGATCGAGCTGCGCCTCGCGCGCGGCCGCAGACGCGTTGTTGCCGTGACGCTCCAGCAGCCACGCGAGATAGCGACGCTCGAGCAGCGCGTCGACGCGCCCCTTCGCCTCGCGCCAGGTCATCCCGCTGCGGAAGCGAAACACCTCGCCCTCGTCGCTCTCGACCTCGGCGGGCTGGATCTCCACGGCACGGAGGATCGTTTCGCCGCTCGCGCGAGCGAGGAGCGCGGCGCGCTCGAGGACGTTGCGCAGCTCGCGCACGTTGCCGGGCCAATCGTGTGCGCGCAGCTCGCCCAACGCCTCTGCGGAGAGACGCATCTTGGTCCCCGTGTCGGCCTCGAGCATGCGCTCGGCGAGGGCAGGCAGGTCGTCGAGCCGGTCGCGCAGCGGCGGCACCGAGATGGGGACGACGGCCAGCCGGAACCACAGGTCCTCGCGGAAGCGCCCCTTCTTGACCTCGCGGGGCAGGTCTTTGGTCGTCGCAGCGATGACACGCACGTCTGCGTTGAGCGTCTTCTGCCCACCGAGACGACGAAACGTTTTCGCCTCGAGCACGCGGAGCAGCTTGGGCTGCAGCTCGATCGGCAGCTCGCCCAGCTCGTCGAGGAACAGTGTTCCTCCCGCCGCGCGCTCGAACGCGCCGGCCCGGGCGTTCACAGCGCCCGTGAATGCGCCGCGCTCGTGGCCGAACAACTCGCTCTCGATGAGCGTCGGCGCGATGGCGCCGCAGTCGATCACCTCGAACGGGCCGTGGTTGCGATCGGACTCCGCGTGGATGGAGCGCGCGAGGACGTCCTTGCCGGTGCCGGTCTCGCCCATCAGGAGCACGGTGGCGTTGGTCTTGGCCACGCGCTGGAGGACGCCGAAGATGCGGCGCATCGCGAGCCCCTGACCGATCGCCTCTCCGAAGTACGGCTCGGGGCTCGGCGCGATCTGCGGGCCGACGATCTCGACGCGCACCAGCAGCTCGACGTCTCCCGCACGGATGATGGTGCCCGGCTCCACGAACGCGCGCTCCACGCGTGCTCCGCCGATACGCACGCCGTTGGTGCTCCCGAGGTCGACCACCTCGAGCCCGCGCTCGGCGCGGCCAAGCGTGAGGTGGTACCGCGAGACGGTGTCGTCCCCGAGCACCAGGTCGTTGTCCTTGGCCTTGCCGATGCGCATCGGCGCGCCGACCTCGCCGGGGATCGCGAGGGACGTGCCCTTCGATTCGCCGGAGATGACGGTCACGATCGCCCCGTCTCCGAACCCGCCACCCTGCTCGGCTGTGCGGGTGGCTTCCATCATGTCTTCCCGATCTGGTCCCGGCACGATTCGCAGGATACGCGCGCCGGCTCGTCGCGGGCAGGCTCGCTCGCGGGAGCACGTCTGCTAGTCTGCCGGCCGTGAGCGCCTTCCAGCCCGGAGACGTGATCGGCGGTCGCTACCGCTTGGTCCGGATCATGGGAAGCGGTGCTTCCGGTGTGGTCTGGAGCGCCCGGAACGAGTCGACCGAGCGGGACTTCGCGATCAAGCTGATGCTCCCCGAGGCCGCGCGGGACCCCCAGCGGCTCCAGCGGTTTTTCAAGGAGGCGAAGCTCGCCGGGCGCCTTCGCCACCGCTGCATCGTCGAGGTGTACGACCTCGGGAAGATCGACGCGGGGCCGCTCGAAGGCGCCCCGTACCTGGTCATGGAGCTGCTCGACGGCGAGCCGCTCGACGGGCTGCTCCACCGGGTCGGCAAACTTCCGGCGGGCACGGCCCTTCGCATCATGCGGGACGTGGCCCGAGGGCTCGAGGTCGCCCATCGGGAAGGCGTGATCCACCGCGATCTCAAGCCCGCCAACGTGTTCCTCCACCGCACGATCGAGGGGATCACCGTCCCGAAGATCCTCGATTTCGGCATCTCCAAGTTGCTCCTCGGGGGCGCCGCCCACGAAAGCTTCGACCCGCAGGAGACCTCGCACGGCACGATTCTCGGCTCGCCGGCCTACATGAGCCCCGAGCAGACCTCGGGCGAGGATCTCGACGCGCGAGCCGACATCTGGTCGCTCGGCGTCCTGCTGTACAAGGCGCTCGCCGGCGCCTTGCCGTTCTCGGCCCCGAATTTCACCACCTTGATGCTCGCGATCAATACCAGCGCGCCGATACCCATCGAGGAGCGGGTGCCGGGGGTGCCGCCGGTGGTCATCGAGTTGGTGCACAAGTGCCTCTCGCGTCGCCGCGGCGATCGGTATCCGAGCGCCGCTGCGCTCGCCGACGCCATCGACACCATCCTCGATCAGCACGAATTGCCCGTGCTGGAGCTCTCGATGGTGATCGGGGCGGCGGTGCCGATCCCCTCCGAGCACATGCGGACGGTGCAGCTCCGCGAGGTTCCGCCTCGGAACGAGCTGCACACCACCACCGACACGCGACCCATCGACATCACCCGGCCTTCCGAGGCCACGCGGCAGGAGGCGAGTCGCACCGTCGAGTCGCAGGCGCCGAACCACGAGCACGACACGCCCCTCGTCGTCCCCGTGCACGAGAGGACCACCAACCCGCTGGTCGAGCCGGCCACGCTGCCGTTGGTCGACGAGCCGCGGGCAGTCACTGCCGACGTCACCGACGCACACCCGACCGCGCTCTCGACCACGGAGCCGGCCCGCGAGGCTGTGTCGCGCAAACGGCTCATTGGTCTCGTCGCACTCGTCGCCGCGCTCGCGGGGGTCGGCCTCCTCGTGCGTGGGCCGAGCAGCACGCCGCCCCCGGTCCTGCCGACGACCGCCGCCGCGGCCCCGCCCTCCGCCGTCGCGCAACCGACCATCGTTGCGCCGTCGATCCCGGCGAGTGCTTCGATCAAGGCTCCCGAGCCCGCGCCCGTCGCGTCCACTTCCGTCAAGTCCGTCGTGAAGGTCGCCGCACCCAAGGCCGCCACCACACAGCCGCCGCCGAAGACCAAGCCTGCTCCGCACGAAGGCCTCGTGCGCCCGGGGTTCTGACCGACGATGCGTTCGATGCGTGCTCGTGCTTGCGCCGTTCTCGTCGCGCCCGCGCTGGTCGTGATCGTTGCGCCTGCCTTCGGCGAGGACATCGCGAAGGCCCGCAAGCTCTTCAACAAGGGTCTCGCGCAAGAAGAGGCCGGAGCCTGGGGCGACGCGCTCGCGACGTTTCGCGAGGTCGCCTCGATCAAGACCAACCATATCGTCCGGTTTCACATCGCGCTCTGTCTCGAGAAGACCGGCAAGCTGGTCGACGCGATCGAGCAGTTCTCGCTGGCCAAGGCGCAGGCCGAAAAAGAGGGCGGAACCGACGCCGAGCTCACGGTCGCCAACGCGAAGAAGCACCTCGACGTGTTGCGCATCCGCGTGCCGGCGCTGAAGGTGGTCAAGCCCTCGGTCGCCGGTGCCCGGCTCCTCGTCGACGGCGAGCCCGCAAACTTCGACGCGGTCATGCCGCTCGATCCCGGCACGCACACGGTGGTGGTCGACGCGCCCGAGCACGCGCGCTTCGAGCGGTCGGTCACGCTCGTGGACGGCACGATCGTCCCGGTGTCGGTGGAGCCGAAGCTCGTGGCGAACGCCGAACCCGAGTCGAAGCCGAAGCCGAAGGCGACGGTCGTGACGACCGACGTGCCTCCTCCCGATCGCACCTGGACCTGGGTGCTCGGTGGGGTCGGCGTGGCGTCGCTCGCGGCCTCCGGCGTGTTCTACGGTCTGCGGGCCTCCACGCTGAACGAGCTCGAGGCCTCGTGCGATCCAAACGGACAACACTGCGATCCGGCCAAACATGACCTCGACGAGCGCGGTCGCACCTACACCATCGTGGGCAACGTCCTCTTGGGCGTGGGCATCGCCTCGGTGGGCGCGGCGATCACGATCGCGGCCGTTACTCCCAGTCGCAGCAGTCCGGCGACCGTGGCGTTGATCACTTCACCGACCACCGTGTCGTTGCGCGTGTCGTTTTGAACAGGAGCGAAACCGTGTCGCTATCGCCCGGCCAGAGGGTCGTCGTCTCGGAGTTCGGGGAGAGTCCGCTCGAGGCCATCGAGCAGCATACGGCGCTCGTCGAGCAAGCCGCGCCCGATCCGTCAGTGCTCTCGCCGCGCGACGTGATCGTCGCCATCAAGAGCGTGTCGGTTGGTTGGGTCGACCTGCTGATGACCAGCGGGCAGTACCAGCACATGCCGAAGCCGCCGTATTGCCCCGGCCTGGAGTACGCCGGCGAGGTGGCGTGGGCGGGCGCCGAGGCGTCGGTGAAGGCGGGTGACGCCGTGTTGATCGACGGCTTCCTCGCCGGTCCGCGCTCGCTCGGCGGGTATCAGCAGTACGGCGGCTTCGCCTCGTACGCGGTCGCGCCGGCCGAGGCGGTGATCCCGGTTCCCGGCAAGCTGACGTTCGATCAGGCGTGCAACCTGCTCGGCAACTACGAGACGGCCTATCACTGCCTGATCACGCGCGGTCGCTTGAAGGCCGGCGAGACGGTCCTCATTCACGGCGCCTCGGGCTCGACCGGCCTCGCGGCGGTGCACATCGCGAAGATCGTCGGCGCCAAGGTGATCGCCACCGGTAGAAACCCCGACAAGCTCGCGCTCGTCGCCGCCCAGGGCGCCGATCACGTGGTGCAATCGGGCTCGTTCCGCGAGGAGGTCAAGGCGCTCACGGGCGGCGCTGGTGTCGACGTCGTCTACGACGGCGTCGGCGGCGACATCTCGCTCGAGAGCCTCCGCTGCGTGAAGTTCGGCGCGCGCTTCCTCATCGTGGGCTGGGCCTCGACCCCGTTCGTCGCCAAGGGCAAGGGACAGCGCGGCGCGCCCAACGCCAACGTGCTCCCGACCAACCTCATCATGATGAAGGGCCTCGACGTGCTCGGGTGCCCGACGGTGATCTCGACCGTGCATGACCCGTCGTCTCGTGCGCCGCGCCTCGAACAGGTGCTGCGCTGGGCGTCCGAGGGCCGCATCGTTCCGTACGTCTCGCACACGTTCCCCCTCGCGCAGTATCGCGAGGCGATGCGCGCGAAATGGACCGGCGAGGTGACCGGCGGCTGCGTGCTCCACCCGTAGACTTGCGCGCGCGGCGCCGCAGCATCACAAGGCGGCAGAAACCATGAGCGGCATCGCGCGTACATCTGCGACCGGCGGCGGGGGCATGCTCCCCGAGCTGCTCGCCTGGTCGACCTCGTTCCACCACGACAAGGCGTTCGTCCGCGAGGATCTCCTCGGCTCGGCGGCGCACGTCACCATGTTGTCGCGCACCCGACTCGTCGAGGTCGCCGACGCCAAGCTGCTGCGCGACACGCTCCTCGCGATGTACGCCGAGGCCGAGGCCGGCACCCTCACGTTGCCCGACAACGAGGAGGACGTGCACATGGCGGTCGAGGCGGAGCTCGGCAAGCGGCTCGGCCCCGTCGCGGGGCGACTGCACACGGCGCGTTCGCGCAACGATCAGGTCGCGACGGATCTGCGACTGCACGTGCGCGCGCAGACGGCCGACGCCGTGGGCCGGGTGACCAGCCTCGTGACGACCCTCGCGACCCGCGCGTACGACGAGCGCGAGACGCTCATCCCCGCGTACACGCACCGCCAGCGCGCGCAGCCGACCAGCGTGGCATTCCTCTTGTGCGCATGGGCTTCGCAGCTGCTGCGCGGCGCCGAGTGCCTCGCGTTCGCCCTCGGTCGCGCCGATCGCCTGGCGCTCGGCTCGGGCGCCTGCTCGGGCTCGTCGCTCGCGATCGATCGCAACCTCACCACGTTCCTCCTCGGCTACTCGCGGCCCACCCTCAACGCGCTCGATACGGTGGGCGATCGCGACTTCGCCCTCGATTTCAACTGGGGTGCGACGCGCGTGCTGATCGCGCTGTCGCGGCTCTCGACCGACGTCATCGACTACGCGACCAGCGAGTTCGGCTACGTGAAGCTCGACGGCTCGATCGCCGCCGGGTCGAGCATGATGCCGCAGAAGAAGAACCCCGACGTCTTCGAGCTCGTACGCGGCCAGAGCTCGCGCGCGATCGGAAACGTGGTGGCCCTGCTCACGCTGGTGAAGGGCCTGCCCAACGGCTACAACCGCGACCTGCAGGAGGACCGCGCGTCGCTGCTCTCGACCGGGCCGCTGCTCCGCGGCGCGCTCGACGCGGTGTCCCTCGCGCTCCCGCACGTCACCTTCGACGGCGTGCGCTCCGCGGCGGCGCTGGCCGACGGCGGCACCCAGGCCACCGATCTCGCCGAGGCCCTCGTCCGTCGTGGCGTGCCGTTCCGCGAGGCGTACAAGGCCGTCGGCGGGCTGGTCCGACTCGCGATCGACAAGGGCGTTCCGCTCGCGCAGATCGATCCTGCCACTGCTGCCACGCTGCACCCGGCGCTCGATGCCGAGGCGCTGCGCGCCCTCGAGCCCCTCGCGGCGATGCACGCCAAGGAGAGCATCGGCGGCACCGGTCCACGCGCGGTCGCCGATCAGATCGAGACCCTCCGCGGCGAGGCCGAGGCCCTTGCTGCCATTGCTGCCAACACGCCGACACTGTCGACCCTCGCGGCCCGCATCGCCGCCGAGCCCCTGGAGCCCGCATGAGCAAGCGCGATTTCCTCTCGTTGTCCGATCTGTCGCTCGCCGAGGCGCGCGACGTCTACGCGCGTACGACCAAGATGAAGCAGGCCGCCAAGGGCTCGACCCTCGGCTTGCTCCCCGGACGTTCGGTGGCGGTGGTCCTCGAGAAGGCGAGCACGCGCACCCGCGTGTCGTTCGAGGTCGGCATCTCGCAGCTCGGAGCGCACCCGATCACCCTCACCACCGAGGGCAGCCAGATCGCCCGCGGCGAGCCGATCAAGGACACGGCCCGTGTCCTCTCCGGCTACTGCGACCTCATCGCGTTCCGCACGTTCCAGACGACCCGTCTGCGTGAGATGGCGAGCTTCGCGTCGGTCCCGGTGATCAACGCGCTCTCCGACGACGGACACCCGGTGCAGATCCTCTGCGACGTCTACACCGTCGAGGAGGCGTTCTCGGCGCCGATCACCGGTCGGAAGGTCGCGTTCGTCGGCGATTGCTCGAGCAACATGGCGCGGTCGTGGGTCGAGGCGGCCAGGCTGTTCGACTTCCACCTCGCGCTCGCCGCGCCCGAGGGGTACTTCCCCCCTGACGACGAGGTCCGCGCCGCCGGCGACCACGTGTCGCTCCATAGGGACGCCCGCGAGGCGCTCCGTGGCTGTGAGGTGGTCAACACGGACGTGTGGGCCAGCATGGGGCAGGAGGGCGAGGCCGACAAACGCCGTCGTGCGTTCGCGGGTTGGACGCTCGACGGGAAGATGCTCGAGCCTGCGGCTGCCAACGCGATCGTCTTGCACTGCCTGCCGGCGCACCGGGGCGAAGAGATCGACGACGCCACGATGGAAGGTCCGCGTTCGCGCATCTTCCCGCAGGCGGAGAACCGGCTCCACGTGCAGAAGGGCCTGATGTGCTTCCTGCTCGGTGTTCATCCGTGATCGGGGCCTGATCCGCGATCCGCTCGGGGAGACAAGGACTCCGGGGCAGTCCCAACCGCTCACCCAAACCGGCGCGATGCTCGGTACGCCGCTCTACATGGCGCCGGAGCTCTGGCGCGGTACCGATCGCGCGAACGAGGCCTCGGACGTCTTCGCGCTCGGATTGGTCGCCTACGTGGCCTTCACCGGGCGATACCCGTACGAGGGGCCGCCGATGCACGCGGTGGGAGCGGGCCGAGCGCTGCCGACGCCGGCACCGATCGAGGGCGTGCGTCCTGCGGTCGCCGCGATCGTCCAGCGCTGTCTCTCGATCGAGCCGACGCAACGTCCCACAGCGGCAGAGGTCGCTGCGGTGCTCCGCGATCAGCCCGTCGGGCCGCCCTGACCGCCGCTGCCGCCCTGCCCAGATTGACCGGGGGGGACGTAGCCTTGCTGCGGGTATCCCTGCTGCGGCTGCTGCGGGTACCCCTGCTGCGGCTGCTGCGGGTACCCCTGCTGCGGGTACGCCTGCTGCTGCGGATATCCCTGTTGCGGATATCCACCCTGCTGGGGATAACCCTGTTGCGGATATCCGCCCTGCTGGGGATAACCCTGCTGGGGATAACCCTGCTGGGGATAACCCTGCTGGGGATAACCCTGCTGGCCCTGCGCACCCGGCTTCGGCGGGCCCTTCATCACGGCGCCAATCACCACCGCGATGATGCTGAGGAACATGACGAAGCCACCCAACACGAAGCCAGGCTCCGCCTCGCGTCCCGAGATTGCCCCACCGCGATCCAAGAACACGTGGAACGCGCAGAACGCGGTGACGAGGAACGAGACGACCAGCAGCGCGCCTCCACACCCCAGGAGCGGCTTCTTCATCGAGGGAGCCTCTCACGAGGGGCCGTAATCCACAAGCAACGCTCCCGACGAGTGCGGCGTCGTCGGCGCATGCGCGCGATTTGCCGCCCGAAGCATCCCCAGTCGTCAGCCCGACCACCTTTCGTCCGAGCACGCAGATTGCTGAGGGCCGAGCCTCCCAACTGGAGGATCCATGAGCACCCAGAACAAGTCGATCTGCCGCCGCGTCTTCGAAGAGGGCTTCAACAAGGGCGACATGGCGTTCGCCGATCAGATCGTCGCCCAGAACCACGTCTCGCACGACCCGAACGAGCCGCCCAACAACCCGCAGGGCCCGGCCGGGATCAAGGAAATCATCCGCATGTACCGCGCGGCGTTCCCCGATCTGCGGATCACCATCGACGAGCAGATCGCCGAGGGTGACCGGGTCGTGACCCGCTGGACGTCGCGCGGAACCCACAAGGGCCAGCTGATGGACCTCGCGCCGACGGGGAAGACAGCGACGGTCGTCGGCATGAGCATCGACCGCATCGAGAACGGGAAGATCGTCGAGAGCTGGGTCAACTGGGACCTGGCCGGGCTCATGCAGCAGCTCACCGGGAAGATGGAACAACGCGTGCGCCCCGACGGCGGTCGTCAGCAGCCACAGACTCGCTGAGGCTACGAGAGCGGGGCCGCCGGACCGTAGTCGTGGTCCGGCGGCCGAACCGCTTGCCGACGCAGCAGATCTGTTCGACCTTGGCGGCGTGAAACAGGTCGATCCCGCGCTCGAGGCGCGGCATGCCGCGCTCGTTCGCGAGATCCAAGCGCACATCCACCGTTACTACGTGCTCGACGACCCGGCCGTCACCGACGCCGATTACGACAAGCTCTATCGTCAGCTGGTCGCGCTCGAGGCCGAGCACCCGGAGCTGGTACACCCGGGGTCGCCCACCCAGCGCGTGGGCGACGTGCCGCGCGGCGATCTCGTGAAGTACGAGCGTCCCGTCCGGATGTACTCGCTCGACAACGCCTACTCCGAGGCGGACCTCCGCGCGTTCGCCGAGCGGGTCGTGCGTGGCTTGCGCGATGGCGAGACGTACTCGTACGTCGCCGAGCCGAAGCTCGATGGCGCGAGCATCGAGATCGTCTACGCGGTCGGCAAGAACGGTCGCGCCACGCTCTCGATGGTCAGCACGCGCGGCGACGGCAAGGTCGGCGAGCTCGTCACCGAGAACGTCAAGACCATCAAGAGTCTGCCGCTCGTGCTCGATGTCGACCCGGGGCTCGCCGGCAAGGTCGAGCAGCTCACGCTCCGCGGCGAGGTGGTCATCTATCGCAAGGACCTCGACGTCATCAACGCCGACCGCGAGGCCAACGGTGAGGAGCCGTTCGCCAACCCGCGCAACGCGGCGTCCGGATCGCTCCGTATGCTCGATCCGCGGGTCGTGGCCAAGCGCCCGTTGCGGGTGTCGCTCTACCAGTTGGTCGAGGGACCCAAGCTGCACGCGAGTCACGCCGAGTCGCTGGAGTGGATCGCTTCGATCGGGCTGCCGACTCACCGGCGCCAGGTTGCCTGCGCGTCGATCGACGACGTGCTCGCGGCCATCGAGGACTTCGATCGCGCCCGCGGCGGCTATCCGTTCGAGACCGACGGCGTGGTGGTGAAGATCGACGACTATCGCCAGCAGTCGATCCTCGGCGAGACGGCGAAGTTCCCCCGGTGGGCGATCGCCTACAAATTCGCCGCGGAGCGCGTCGCCACCAAGGTGCTCGGGATCCAGGTGCAGGTCGGGCGCACCGGCGCGCTCACGCCGGTTGCCGATCTCGAGCCCGTGCAGTTGGCAGGGACGACGGTTTCACGCGCGTCGCTCCACAATTTCGATCGCGTCACGTCGTTCGACGTTCGCGTCGGCGACTTCGTGGAGATCGAGAAAGCGGGCGAGATCATCCCCCAGGTGATCCGCGTCCTCCACGACCAGAGGCCAGAGGGAACCGAGCCGACTCCGGTCCCGACGGTGTGCCCCGAGTGCGGCACCCCGGTGGTGCGCGCCGGCGAGGAGGTCGCCCTCAAGTGCCCCAATCGCCGCTGTCCGGCGGTGGTTCGCGCGGCGCTTCACTACTTCTCCCGTCGCTTCGCGATGGACATCGACCACCTCGGGCACTCGCTGATCGAGCAGCTCGTAGCGAGCGGTCTCGTCGCCGACGTCGCCGATCTCTACGACCTCACGGTCGAGCGGCTCGTCGGCCTCGAGCGGATGGCGAAGAAGAGCGCGTCGAAGGTGGTGCAGGAGGTCGAAGCCTCGAAGGCGCGGCCGTTCGATCGCCTCCTCACCGCGCTCGGCATCCCCCAGATCGGGCAGGTCGCCGCCAAACAGCTCGCCGAGGAGGTCCATTCGCTGGAGTTGTTGCTCGAGCTCGGCGCCGAAGGTGTCGCGGCGAAGGCCGGCCACATCCACGGGTTCGGTCCCGCGATGGTCGACGCGATCCGCGCATGGATCGCCGACGTCGACAACCGCGCGGTGCTCGAGAAGCTTCGCGCCCGCGGGGTGTCGGTGCCCTACCAACGCGCAGCCGTCGCCGAGGGCGGGCCGCTCTTTGGAAAGAGCTTCTGCGTCACCGGGGTGCTCACGCGCAAACGCGAGGACGTACATGCCGACATCCGCGCCGCCGGGGGCGAGGTGCACGACTCGGTGAAGTCCGGAACGACCTACCTCGTCGCCGGAGACAAAGTCGGTGCGACCAAGCTCGATGCCGCTCGCAAGAAGGGCGTTCAGGTCATCGACGAGCCTACGCTCATGACCATGCTCGGCAAGACGGGTGGCTGAGCGAATCCTCGTCGTCGCGGGCGAGCCGTCGGGAGACCGCACGCTCGCGGGCGTGGTGCGCGCGCTCGGTCGGCGCGCGTTCGGCTTCGGCGGAGACGCGCTCGCACGCGAGGGCGTCGAGCTCGTCGCGCACGTGCGCGAGCTCGGTGGAATGGGTGTGATCGAAGCCGCCGGGCGAGCCCCGTCGATTGCCTTGGCGCTGACGCGACTCGCACGCGCGATCGCCCGGGAACGACCGCGGCTCGCGCTGCTCGCCTCGTGGAGCTCGAGCAACGCGCGGCTCGGGGCGGTGCTGCACCGCGCGGGCGTTCGGGTCGCTTGGATCTCGCCGCCGGAGATCTGGGCGTGGCGTGCGTCGCGGGCCCCGCGCATCGCGCGCAGCGTCGACCTGCTCATTCCGACGCTGCCCTTCGAAGAGGCGTTGTGGCGCGAATCGGGAGGCAACGCCCACTACGTCGGGCATCCGGCGCTCGACGTGCCGTTCGAGTCAGGCTCGGGGCGCGGGCTCGCGGTCCTGCCCGGAAGCAGGCCTTCGGAGGTCTCGAGGCTGCTTCCCATGTTTGTCGAGGCGGCGCGGTGCACCGGGCTGAACGCGCGACTGTTGGTCGCGCCCTCGCTCGATGCGGCGACCCGCGAGCGCATCCTCGGGGCGGGGCTTCCCGTGCTCGAGGCGCCCGACGGCGCAGCGCCGCTCCTCTCGTCGTTCGACGTCGCGCTCGTCGCCTCCGGAACCGCTGCGCTCGAGGCCGCCGTGATGGGCGTGCCCCCGGTCATCGCCTATGCGCTTCACCCGCTGACGTACGCGATCGCACGCCGCGTCGTGAACGTCGCGCACGTCGGGCTGCCGAACGTGCTCTTGTCGCGTGCTGGCCACGCACCGATCTTCCCCGAGCGGTTGCAGGACGACGCGACGCCGGCGTCGCTCGCCGCGTCCATCCTCCAGATCGACGCGCGTCACCGAGAGGCCTGCCGCACCGTTCGCGCGCTCCTGGGGGAGCCGGGGTTCGCCGTCCGCGCCGCCGCGCTCGTCGAGGGGCTCGCCCGCTGATGCACTGGCTCGACGCGCTCCTCGGCCTGCGTGCCCTCGGACCGAAGATGTTCGCCCGCGGCTTCGGCGACGAGTCGTTGATCGCCTCGCTGGCCGTGCACGACCCGATGGGGCCCATTCCGGAGCTCGCTCTCCGGTGGCATCGCCTCGCGCCCGGCGTATACGAATCCACGTTCGTCCACCCTCTCGCGGCCGCGTGGCTCGCGCCGGCCGCGCGGGTCGCGCACGTCCGCTGGTATGTCCCGCCTCGCGTGCGCGGCGCGTACGTGCACCTCGCGTCGACGGGCGACGAGGGCTGGTCGCGGCGCTCCGCGGTGGTCGAGACCGCCCTCTCGCAGGGCATCGCCGCGATGGTCTTGGAGAACCCCTATTACGGGCGTCGCCGCTCGGTCGGGCAACGAGGTCCCGACCTCGACACGGTCGCCGACCAACTCGCGATGAGCGCGGCCACCGTCGAAGAGGCGCGTGCGCTTCTTCGATGGCTCGCCGGGGTGATGGGAGCGTCGATCGGCGTGACCGGGTTCAGCATGGGCGGCAGCGTCGCCGCGCTCACGGCCTCGACGTGGCAAGAGGCGCTCGCGATCGTCCCGGTCGCCACCGGTCACGCAGCAGAGACGGTGTTCTGCGACGGCGCGCTCTCGCGGTTCATCGACTTTGCCGCCGTCGATCGCGCACGGCTCCGCGACGTCTTGGCCCGGGGGAACCTCGAGCGCTTGCGTGCACCGAGCCCCGGCGCCCGGTGCGAGCTCGTGGCAGCCCGCGACGACGGCTACGTCCCCGCGTGGTCGGTGCAACGACTCGCCGACGACTGGTCTGCGCGCGGCGTGGGTGTGAGACTCACCTGGCTGCGCGGCGGTCACGCCACGCTGCTCTTCACGGGCCGCGCTGCAGTCGCCACGGCACTCTCGCGCGCGCTCGATGACGAGAGCTCTTCTCGGCAGCGCTGATTCCTGGTGGCCGTTCCCCCCGGCTTGAAAAGCCGGGGCCCCTTCGCGAATCGCACGAACGCACGCGTCTTCAGCTTGAAGCCCTTACGGGCTCCTTGCGTGGACGAAGCGGCGAATCGCGACTCAGGTGCGGACCTGCGCGAAGGAGCCCGCGGGAGCGGGCTTCAATCGAAACGAGCGATAGGGCCCCGGCTTTCAAGCCGGGGGGAAGGGGAATCGCTTCGGATCGACGCGGCTGAGAACTGTGCTACGGGGCACGCAGGCGTGAGAGGACGTTGGCGGGGATCGCGGTGAGCTGCTTCTTGCCGTCGAGGCAGACCATCTCGACCACGCCTTTGACCAGCAGGACGTCGTTCCGATAGACGTCCTGCTTGAACACCACGCGATAATCGCTCTCGAGCGTCGGTGTCGATCGGATCTCCAGCGCGTCGCCGAACACAGCGCCCTGCTTGAACGTGAGCTCGCAGCGGTACACCACGAACCCGAACCCCTGCTCTCCGAGCTGCACGAGCTCGCGGACACCGAGCAGGTGCTCGCGCGCGCGCTCGAAGTACTTGAGGTAGTTCGCGTGATAGACGAGGCCCGAGTGATCGGTGTCCTCGTAGTAGATCTGCACTGGAAATACCGCGGTGCTCACGCCTCGAGTGTCGCACGAACGCGGCGCATCATGAAGTGATGCATCAGCCCTTCGGCTGCTTCCACAGCTTTCCTGCGGTCATCCAGTACACGCTCGAGTCGTCGAGCGTGTATGCGTCCAACTTCTTGGCGACGACGGCCTCGACCTTGCCGCCGCCCGCACGGGAGACGCGCGAGATCCCGGCCGAGGTGAGCCAGTAGACGTGCGTCGCATCGGCGACGAGCGAAGTGCCGCTGACGCTACCTGCGAGCAGTGTCCGGACCGGGGGCGAGGTCGTGGTGGAGAGGGAGACCAGCCCGGCCTTCTCGAACCAGAACAGCACTCCACTGTCCGCGACGAGGCCGGTGGGGTGGTCAGGCGTGGACACCAAGCGGGTCGGCGTTCCCGTCGCCTTCGTCGTCGGCGCATACGTTGCCGAATAGATCCCCTCGGTGCCGGTCTTCTCGAGATCGTCGCTCCAGTACATGCGGCTGCCGTCCATGGCGACGTGCAGGTTCACCGCCGCGGACGCGAAGTCGAGCTCGGTCACGGTGCCGGGCTGCGAAGGATCGAGGCAGGCGATCTTCGTCAGCATTGCCGATCCGTAGTGTCTGGTGGCGCAGACCTGCGGGGCCACGCTGCGGTAGAGGCGATCGACGGTGGTCGACTCGGCGACTACCGCGAAGTCCTTCAACGGGCTCGCCTTCGGTGGCTGCAAGAGGCCGTAGACGGTCGCCCCGGCGCCAAAGAGGAGCCTTCCCGACGCGTTCACCATCGTAGTCACCGTCGAGGCCTGCACGGTGCGCATCGCGCCGCCAACCTTGTCGACGGCGAGCAGCTTGCCGCCGGTGCTCCAGTAGACCGCGGAGTCGTCGGTCATCATGCCCGTCGCGATCCCGGCGTTGCTGGCCAGCAGGACCGGCCCAGCCGCAGCCGCCTTCGGGGGCGCGGCGTGCGTCGCCACCACGGCGAGGAGGACTGCACCGAGTGCGGTGCCGCCGACTGACATCGCGGGGAAGGGACGGGCGACCGACCGAGAGCTCATGGCGGGATGGTACCAGGGCGCGTCGTCGTTCACATCTTCTCGATCCTGCCGTCGGCGTGGCGAGCGAAGCGACCAGCGTCGCGAGCGTGCGTCGGCGCGTCGTCGGGGAACGGCCAGCCGCCGAAGCGGGTGCGGCGGTAGTCGTTCATCGTCTGTTGGATCTGCTCTCGCGAGTTCATCACGAACGGGCCGTATTGCACGACAGGTTGGCCGATCGGCCTGCCTTGGAGCAGCAGGATCTCGGTCTCCTTCGGCCCGTTGACGAGCTCGATGGCTGATTGCGCCCGGACCTCGATCGCCGCGTGCGAACGCTGCTCGTGCCCGCCGAGCGAGAGCGACTCGCCCTCGAAGAAGTAGAGGGTGCGACGGGTCTTGTCGCCGACCGCGCCGGGGAGCGTCCACCGTGCGTGCGGGGCCATCTTGATCGTCCAGATGGCGACGTCGGCGTCCTTGCGCGACGCCCAGGAGCGCGGTGGGGGAGGGGGCGGCACCGCGTCGGCGAGCGCGCCAGCGACTACCGCGATTGCGGTGGTGCGGCCCTCGCCGTCGGTGAACGTGCGCCGCGGGATGCGCTCGTTCCACAACATCGAGAAGTGCGGGTCGGCCATCTTGTCCTCGGCCGGGAGGTTGAGCCAGAGCTGGAACAGCTCGAGCGGGTTCGCCTTCTCGCGTTCGAGGAGCGGGAACATCTCGCAGTGCACGATGCCCTTGCCGGCGGTGAGCCACTGCGTGTCCCCCTGACCGAACCGGGCCGTCGCGCCGAGCGAGTCGGAGTGATCGCAGTAGCCGCTGCGCACGATGGTGACCGTCTCGAACCCCCGGTGCGGGTGCTGCGGGAACCCGGGCACCTCGAGCCCGTGATACATGCTCCAGCCATCCTTGCGGGCGAAGTCCTGCCCGAGGTCGCGCCCGGCGAGCGAGGCCGCCGGACCGAGCCGTTCGTTGCCCTTGGGGTATGCGTCGTCGTGGTGGACGCAGAAGAGAAACGGGTCAGCGGTCTCCCAGGGGAAACCGAGCGGTTTGACGGAAAGGACGTGGTCGTGGGCCATGGGCGTTCGCATCCGATGCTACCAGCCGCCTCTTGGAAACAGCCTCGGAACGGGCGGCGCATTCGGACCTCGTCGGCGTGCGCCTGACGCGATAAGACCAGTGCCATGTCGCGTCTTCGCGTGGTGTTCCCCAAGCCCGGGTTCTTCTTGACCGACACGACGGTGCAGGTCGACGTCGACGGCAGGAACGTGTTCCAGGGGAGCTTCAAGGCGGGGTTCGAGCTCGTGGTGCCGGTCGAGCCCGGGGCTCACCGAATCGACACGCGCATCCTCCTGCCGCCGTTCAGTCGCAAACGGGAGTTCTCCGTCGACGTCGCTGCCACCGAGGTCCTCACGGTCGAGCTCTCGTACAGCCGTTTCTGGGGCAACTTCGACAAGAGCCCGAAGACCGCGCGTGCTCCGCTCGTTCCATGAAGATCGTCCACGCCGCCGATCTGCACATCGACAGCCCGTTGCGCGGCCTCGAGCGCTACGACGGCGCCCCCGTCGAGAAGGTCCGGGGCGCGACGCGCGGGGCCTTCCAGCGCCTGATCGAGGTCTGTGTGCGCGAGCGGGCGCGCTTCCTGGTGCTCGCGGGCGACGTGTTCGACACCGACTGGAAGGACGTCAACACCGGGGTGTTCTTCTCGGCGCAGGTCGCGACGCTCAGGCAAATCGGGTGCGACGTCCTCGTGCTTCGCGGCAACCACGACTTCGAGATCTCGCGGGCGCTGCGCTATCCGTCCAACGTCCGCGAATTCGGTCCGCCCGGTGACGAGCGGCGTAGCTTCGTGTTCGAGCCGGAAGGGGTCGTGTTCCACGGCGTGAGCTACCCGGACCGCGACGTGCCCGGCACCCTGCTCCCGCACTATCCAGCCCCGCTCCCCGATCTGCTCAACGTGGGCGTGCTCCACACCAACGCGACCGGCTCCACCGAGCACAAACGCTACGCGCCGTGCACCGTCTCCGAGCTCCGCGACAAGGGCTATGGCTACTGGGCGCTCGGGCACGTCCACAATCACGCGGTGCTCTCGGAGGAGCCGTGGGTGGTCTATCCCGGAAACACGCAGGGGCGTCACGCCAACGAACCCGGTCCCAAGGGGTGCGTGGTGCTCGACGTCGAGGGCCAGCGCGTAGAGCGCGTGCGGTTCGCCGACACGGCCGTCATGGGTTGGCACCGCGTCGAGGTGTCCCTCGCGACCGATGACGACATCGACGATCTGTACGCACGGGTCCGTGCACGGCTCGACGCCTTGCGGGCGGAGAACGGGGGCATGCTCGGCGCGGTGCGCCTCCGTGTGGCCGGCGGCTCGAGAGCCCATGCCGCGGTCGTGCGCGATCGCAGTCAGGTCATCGCGCAAATCCGCTCCGACGCGCTCGATCGCGGCGCCGAGCTCTGGCTCGAGAAGGTGGAGCTCGAGACCCGCCCCGCCGCGTCGCTCGACGAACAGCGAGCCGCGCGCGGCCTCGTCGCCGATCTGCTCCGTGACGTCGAACGCATTCGGAACGACGAGGGCGACGCGGAGCTGCTCCACCTCGGCAAGGTGCTCGACCCGCTCAAGCGCAAGGTCGACAAGGACCTCCTCGATCTCGGAGACCCCGACCTGCTCAGGCACGTTCTCGACGAGGCGGAGGCTCTGCTGGCGCAACGACTGACCGAGGGCTCGGACGAGCCATGAGGTTCCTCGGCCTGCACCTCGAGCAGTTCGGTCACTTCCAGCGCGCGCGGCTCGCGTTGCCGCCGGGGCGTTCGCTGGTGCTCGTGCATGGTCCGAACGAAGCGGGCAAGACCACGATGCTCGAGGCGATCCGCTGGCTCCTCTTCGGCGGTACGCCCAGCAAATGGGCCTTCGACGTCGACGTTGCCAAGGTAGCGGTCTCCGCCGAGGTCTCCTTTCACAGCGGCATGAAGGTCGACTTGCGTCGCTCACGCGGCAAAGGCGCGGGGTTCCGCGGTACCACCCAGGCTGGCGACACGGTCGACGAGGAGTGGATCAAGGGCAAGCTGCAGAGCGCCAACAAGGCGTTGTTCGAGAACGTGTTCGGCTTCTCGCTCGAGGGGCTCGCCAAGGGCGCCGCGGCGCTCGCCGACGACGACGTCAAGAACACGCTCTACGGCGGCGGGCTCGGCAGCGTGCAGCCCGACTCGATCCTCGGCGATCTCCGCAAGGAGTCCGATTCGCTGTTCCGCGAGCGCGGCGCCGCCCGGATCCGCACGCAGCTCGAGACGCTCGCCGAGCTGCGCGCAAAGGTCGCCGCCTCGTCGATGCAGACCGAGACCTTCCTCGCGCTCGAACGGGAGCGCGACGCGCGCGTCGCCGCGGTGCAGGCCAAGGAGACCGAGCTCGGCACGCTGCGCGCTTCCGAACGCGAGGCACGCAAGCGTCGCGACGCGTTCGCCCACCTCCAGAAGTCGGCGGCGGCGCAGGCCGAGCTCGACACGCTGACGATCCCCGATGCGCTCCCCGCAGACGCGTCTGCCCGTCACACGCGGGCCGTCGAGCGTCGCGATCGCCTGGCGAAGGATGCCTCGGAGGCCGAACAGCGCCTGCGGGCCGCGGAGGCGGTGTTGCGCGACTCCCTCGCCGACGACGATGCGCTCCTCCTCGCCGATCAGGTCGACGAGGTGGTGCGGGGGCTCCAGCGATACGAGAAGGCCGTCGCCGATCGTCCCGGTCACGTCGCCGAGCTGGAGACGCTCGCCGAGCGCACCCTCGAGTCGCTCGGAGTCCTGCGGCCATCGTGGGATCTCGCGCGCCTTCGTGCGTTCCGCGTCGATGCCGTCACCCGCACCGAGGTCGATGCAGCGCTCCGCGACCACGACGAGCTCGTCCGCGAGTCCGCGAGGGTGAAGAACGAGACGTCCAAGCTCGAGGCCGATCTCGCCGCGCAGCGTAGCTCGCTCGAGGCTCCCGCGCTCCGCGCCTCGGACGTCGCCGCCCTTCGACCGTGGCTCGACGGCTTTTCGGGCGACGCAGCGCGACGCGCGGAGCTGACCAAGCTCGACGCCACGATACGCACGTCCGCACGCCGAAGGGAGTCCGCGCGCAAGAAGCTCGCGCCGCCCCTCGCCCCCGACGGAGCTCCGCACGCCCTCGTCCTTCCTCGCGTCGAACAGCTCGACGCGCTGATCGTCGAGAGCGATGCGCTGAGAGCGCGCCTCTCGCGCGAGAAGGATCAGCTCGACGGCCACGCTCGTGCGCTGCGCCAGATCGACGCGGATCTCGCGAAGATTCGCGCGGAAGCGGAGGTCCCGAGCGAAACCGAGCTCCGCGCGCTGCGGCACGCGCGTGAGCGCGCCTGGGATGCGATCGTCGAGGCCGCGCACGCCAAGACGGCCGTCGAGCCGCTCCTCGCCGGCTACGACCGTGTTCGCGTCGCGGCCGACGACGCGGTCGATCGCATGCGCGCGCATGCCGATCTGGTCCAAGGTCGCACGCTCAAGGAGCTGGACCGCGCGCGGACGCTCGCCGAGCGCGTCGCGTGCGAATCGAGCATCGCCGAGATCACCCGCGAGCTCGAACGCGTCGATTCGGCTCATTGCGCGCTCTGGCCTGGTCTTTCGCCGCTCGACCCGAAATCGATGCGTGGCTTCTGCGATGACGTCACCAGGTACCTCGAGGCCGACGCTGCCCACCAAGAGGCGCTCGCGGCGCGCGACGCGCTCGCAAGCGAGGTCGATTCGTACCTGACCCGCGGACGTGCGCTGCTCGGTCTGGCCGATGCGAACGAGGGCGATCTCCGCAGCGAGGCGCAGCGCCGGATCGACCGCGAGGACAAGCGCGCACTGGAGGCCGCGACCCTCGAACGTCAGCACGAAAACGACGTCCGCGCACTGAGGCAGCGGCGAGATCGCGCCCGCGAGCTCGAGACTGCGCTCACCGAGTGGCAGTCGCTCTGGCCGTCACGCCTCGAGCGGCTCGGCCTCGAACCCGACCTCGGCCCCGCGGCCGTCTCCAAGCTGCTGCCGGACCTCGTCGCGCTGCGCCAACGACTGGTCGACGGCGAGCTCCCCCTCGAGAAGCTGGTCTCGCGGCTCGGTGACGAAATCACCGGCTACGAGACTCGAGTGCGAGCGCTCGCCCCAGGGGCGCCGAGCGTCACCGTGCGTGCGCTCGAGGCACGCGTGAAGCTCGCGCGCGAGGCGGCGCGCAAACGGACGGATGCCACGCGCGAGCTCGTGAGCGCCAAACAGAAGCTCACCGACACCGCGCAGGAAGCTCAGGAGGTCGAGACCGAGCTCACCGCCTTGCGTGCGGCCGCCGGCGTGTCCGACGACGTCAGCTTCCTCCGCGTGGCCGAGCAGCGCACCCGCGCCGAGCGCCTTCGGTTCGAGATCGAGACCTCGCGCGGGGCTGTCGCACGGATCGCCTCTGGGCCTCCCGAACCGGGTTGGGTCGAAGCGGTGCTCATCGAGAGCGCCGAGGCATTGGAGCACGCCCTCGGGCGCGCCTCCGACTCGGTCGCTGTGGCAGATCGTGAGCTGCGCACCCTCGAGCAATCGGTCGGTGAAGCCGGCGCCAAGCTCGAGGCCATCAACGGCCGCGCGGACGCCGCCGACCTGCAGGGGGCCGCCGAGCTGGAGCGCGCCGCTCTTCGTGCCGATGCCGAGCGTTGGGCCGTGCTCACCGTGGCCGAGTCGCTCCTGCGCTCGGCGATCGCCCGGTTCGAGCGCGAGCACCAACCCGCCGTGCTCGCCCGCGCCTCGGAGATCTTCGCGCAGATGACCCTCGGGCGTTACCCGCGCGTTCGCAAGAGCGGCGCCGGTCTCACCTGCGATCGCTCGGACGAGCGAGAGGTCTCGCCCGAGCAACTATCGACCGGTACGCGCGAGCAGCTGTATCTCGCGATCCGCCTCGCCTACATCGACCAGTACTGCAAGTCGACCGAGCCGCTGCCGGTCGTGCTCGACGACGTCCTCGTGAACTTCGACGACGCTCGTGCCCGCGCCACGCTCGCCGCGCTGGCGGCGTTCGGCGCCACGACGCAGGTGCTCTTGTTCACCTGCCACGAGAGCACCCTCACCCTCGCGCGCGAGGCGCAGGTCGACGCAGTACCCCTCGAGATTCCGCGGACGGCGTAGCCAGGGTGCCGAGTCTCGGTATCCGCCGCTTCGCCGTCGGATGATTACTCGCCGATGTGCGCGTGTCCGAGCACGCGTGCGTCGCGGAGGTGGTCGAGCTCGAGCGCGGCGCCGTCGGCCGAGAACATGTCGCCCGTGCCCGGTGACCAGTCGGCGCTCACCTTCTTCACGCTCACGTGCAAGTGGTGGTGGTGGAACTGGAACCAGCCGCGGCCGGTGTCGGTCGCTTCCCACGTGATCAGCGATTTGCGATCGCACGCGAGCTTCGGGAGCGTGCCGTCCTCGCAGAGCTTCGTCATCGCGGTCGAAACGAGCGGGCCGACCTTGCCGTCGACGCCGATGATGCGCGTGCGGCTGCTCGTCACGAACGCGCCGAGGAAGAGCGCGGTGCGCTTCACGTCGAGGATCGTCGGCTCGCCGGTGCAGTGGTACTGCTCGACGCCTCCGCTCGTGTGAGGGCAGATCGGGCGAAGGTAGTTGTTCGTGCCGCTCGTCTGGTAGTACGCGATGTCCATGTCGGAACCATCGGTGTGCGTCCCGCTCGGGTGCCCCGGCGAGCCGATGGACGTCCCGGGAATCGCGCCGCTCTTCTCGCTCATGTCGCCGAGCCCGAGCGGCGCGCCGTTCCCAGGCGTCCACGACTTGCCATAGCACTCGACGTACGCGGCCGCGTACTTCACGAGCATCATCAAATCGCGGCGACAATAGGAGCGATACTGGTTCGACAGCGTTTCCCCGTTGAGCGGGTAGTTGTCGTAGCCGGGGCCCTTCACGGGCTCGAACGGGACGAGCTCCGCGCAATGGGCGGCCGTGCCCTCGCAGTCGCGCGGCGGCAGCACGCACCCGGCGTCGACCGCGGTGTCGGCGATCGCCGTGTCGGCGACTGCGGTGTCTTTCGAGGCGGTGTCTTCCACCGCGACATCCTCTGTCGTGGCCGAGTCTGGACCCGTGCCGGTTTCGTCTTCGGTCGTCGGCGCGCCGTCCTCCGACGCGGGCGGAGGCTGCTCACCGCCCGAAATTTCGGTCGGCGCACTGCACCCGGAGGCGAGGGTTGCGGCGGAACAAGCGAGGGACAGCGTGAGGACGCGAATCAGCATGGCGCGCGCCCGAGCAAGTTCGGTGCTCGCCCGGCACAGGAAAGAACCCCTGGAAATCGCCGGGTCCACGGCGGCGAGGTCACGTGACGTTCCACTGTGACGTCACACCCGATCGTCACACCGCGTCGACGCTACGATGCGGAGCATGCGGACGCTGCCGGTGCTCGGATCGACTGCAATCGTGATGCTCGCGGCGTCTTCTCCGGCCCTGGCCAAGGTCGAGGTGTTTTCGACCGGGCTCACCGGAGAAGCGCCACGCCTGGCCTCGGCGAAGGATGGCTCGCTGCACGTTCTCTACTACGCGGCGGGTGGACTGCGGCACGCGCGCTTGGCCGCGGGCTCGTTCACCGGCGACGTGCTCCTGCCCGACAGCGGCACGGTGTCGCGCGCGAAGTACAACCGACCGTCGCTCGATGTCGGGTCCGATTCGATCCCGCACGTGGTGTGGGGGCCGGCGGCCAATTGGACCGACGCCACGACCCACTCCAAGGGCGTGTGGTACTGGAACGGCGCCGCGACCAAGCAGATCTTCACCGACTACACGGAGTACGTCGCGCTCGGCGTGAATGGCGCGGGCAAGAAGCTCTTCGCCTCCGCGGTCGTGTTCCTGCCAGGCGACACCGTGGGCACCGGCGTGGCCTCGTCGGAGCTCGCAGGCGACGTGCTCGGTCCCTTCGCGCGCTTCAAGATGTCGGACGGCGAGGGCAAACACGTCCGATTCTGCAAAGGCGAGGACGGCGCTCTGCATCTCGTCTGGCGGTTTCAACGCGTGCGGTATGCGCGGCACGACGGCAGCGCCTGGAGCGCCGTCGAGGGGCTCGGCGGGGCTCCTCCCTCGAGCGCCGAGTTGCCGTCGTGTGCGGTCGACTCCAAAGGGCGTCCGCACGTCGCGTGGCTGCGGTGGCAGGACACGGGTGGTGGCAAGTGGGCCCCCGTCGATCTGCGCTACGCCGCCAAGGGCACGTCGGGTTGGGCGCCGGACGCGGAGGGCGCGGTGATCCGTACCCTCGCCGCAGGTGGGACGTCGCCGGTCGTGGCCGTCGCAGGCGACGCCGTGCTCGTCGCGTGGTCCGAGGGATCGACCTTGTGGAGCCGCCTCTCTCGTGACTCGGGCGTGACCTTCGAGCCCGCCGAGGCGCAGGCCACGGAGCTCGATCCGGGCAGCGATCTGTCGGACAACTCTCCGCAGCTCCCGCTCGTGGTCCACGAAGGGAAGTTCCAGACCGTCTACGCGCGCAAAGACGGCACGCTCGCACGCGCCGTCTGGGCGCTGACGACTCCGAGCGTCGATGCGGGCGTCGACGCATCGTCCGACACGGGCAGTGGCGTCGACGCCTCCTCAGTGGCGGATGTCGGGGGTGACGTGCGCAGCAGCGAAGCGGGCTCCGATCGCGAGCTCGGCGATCTCGACGGAGGGTGCGGCTGTCGACTCGTCGCCGCGAGACCTGCAGGCGCGGCGTGGTCGCTCGCGCTCGTCGGTCTGTTCGCGTTGCGACGGACGCGACGGGCGAAAGGCTTCACTTCACGTCTCCCCGTGCCGCCCATCGAGGTCTTGGCCGGCTCTATCGCTCGGTGGGCGCGCGTGAGAGGCCGCGCTCGTAACGTGCCAGAGGTCAGAGGACCCGCTGGAACAGCTTCGTGAGGAAGAAGTCGGTGATCAGGATCGCGATCGACACCGCGACCACGGTCGACGTGGTGGAGCGGCCGACGCCCTCGGTTCCGCCGCGCGTCTTCATTCCGAAGTGACAGCCGACCATGCCGATGATGAACCCGAAGAACGGCGTCTTGCCCATGCCGGAGAAGAGGTCCTTCATCGACACGCTCTCGACCGCCGAGCGGAAGAAGAACGCCGCCGAGATCTCGAACTGCAGGCTGATGACCATCATCCCGCCGAGGAACCCGAGCACCAAAGCGAAGAACGAGAGGATGGGCATGCCGATGGTGCAGGCGAGCACGCGCGGCAGCACCAGCTTCTTGATCGGGTCGGCGCCGAGCGCGCGGATCGCGTCGATCTGCTCGGTCACGGCCATCGAGCCGACCTCCGCGGCGATGCCGGCGCCGACGCGCCCGCCGACGATGACCGCGGTGAGCGTCGGCGCGAGCTCGCCGACGAACGATAGCGCCATGATGCGACCGACGTATTCGAGCCCGCCGAACTTCTGCAGGCCGTAGGCGAACTGCAGCGCCATGACCATGCCGATGAAGATTGCAGTGACGCTGGCGATGCCCACCGAGGCGACGCCGATCACCTCCATCTGATAGACCGTCGAGCGCCACTCGAGAGGCCGCGCGAACAGGGCACGGACCGTGCGCCCCGACGTGATCGACATGATGCCCATGTCTTCCACGAACGTGAGGACCTGATCCCACCGGCGCTCGAAGAACGCCCGCTCCGGCGGACGCGAAGCGAGGGCCTGCATCGTGCCTGACATCAGGCGTGCGTCACCCGGGACCGACGGCCGGCCTGGCTCGGGAGGAACGCTGGGCCGGTTGTCGGACACCTCAGCCCCCCACCGTCGCGAACCCGCCGGCGAACGCGTCGAAGGCCTGAACTCCGGCCTCGAACCGATCCGGCGAAGCTACCCAGACGAGGTCGTAGACGCAGCCGTCCTTCTTCAGCACGTAGATGCTGAGGGCCATCGGCACGCCATCGAGCTTCGCGTTCACGACCGTGTGCATCGCTTCGCGGCCATCGAGAGGCACGACGGTCTGCGACTTGACGTCACGATCGGTGAACCCGATCAGCAGGTGGTTGGTCAGCGCAGCGAGCGGCACGTCGTCGCCGTCCTGGCCGCACCGGCCGTACACGTTCACCGCTCCGCCGGACTCGCCGTCGTGGAACGCGAGCATCGCGCCCTGGACCTGCGCGCGCTGCCACGTCGAGGCGACGGGCCCCGTGCGGAACGATGCGCGACCGGCGTGGTAGACGCGTCCGTCCCACGCTTCCTTGCCGCACCCGAGGAGCGCGAGTGCGAGCATCAGCGGCGCGAGTCGCTCGACCATCCCGTCACCACGCAATCGAGAGTCGCCGCACGCGACCGTCGTCCTTCTCGAGACCGTCTTCTGCTGCGTAGATTGCGGTGCCCACGATCGAGGGGGCGACCTCTTGCGAGGGAGCGCCGAACCACGACCACAACACCCGCGCGGGCGTGGGAGTGCTCGCGCCGATCGGCGAGCCGAGGAGCGCGATTCCCTCTCGAGTCGCCCAGGCGATCGCGAGCCGGCACGACGAAGGCCCGGTCGGGCAGTCGAGGCTGACGCCTGTGGCAACGCCCTTTCCCAGCGCCGGATCGAGGGCGACGTCCGTCGCGGACTGGACGATGACGCCCTGCGCGTCGATGCGCGCGACCCGCGCGCCCCAGTCGGGACGGCCGACGGTCTCGAGGAACTCGGTCGCGCTCGGATCGTCCTCGACCCACGCGACGAGCGCGCCACCATCGCCGCGCGCGGTGATCACCGGGTAGTGCGAATGGGTCTTGGTGCGCGCGAGCGGACGCTCCGACAGCACCGGCTTGCCCAGATCCTTGGTACCGAGGATCGCGTAGTACACGTCGCCATAGCCGTGCGTGGCGTCGTCGCGTGCGTCGCTCCAAACCGCGACCACACGCGCTCCGGCAGCACCGGTACCGAGCGTGACGAGCGAGAGATCGGAGATGTCGCCGGCGATGCCGCCACCGATCTTCACCTCGGTGCCGACCTTCTGCCCCGACTTGTCGAGCCGCACGGCATAGACCGCGGGTGCACCGCCCTTGCGCGCCTCGACCCAACCGAGCACGTAGCCGCCCTCGGCCAGCGCGGTGAGCGCGACGTCGGATGCGGGCCCCTTCGCGTTGGTCACGCGCGAGGACTTGCCGTTCTTCAGGCCCTTGCCGTCGATCCGAGCGACGTACACCTCCTCGTCGCCTTCGGCGCGTGAGACGTACGCCACGAGGCCGCCCGCGCCTTCGGGCTTCTTGCCCTCGCCCTTGGGCTCGAGGAGGCTCCACGCGACTGCGACGTCGCCCTTCGAGAGTGCCTTCTCGCTGACCACCGTGATGGGGCCGATCGGCTCTCCCGCTCCGTCGAGGAGTCGCACGCCGACGCGCGCCCCGGTCTCGGCTGGCTTCTTCTTCTTGGCCTTGAGCTTGTCGCCCTTGTCGCCCTTCTTGGCCTTGGGCTCAGGCTGCGCGTCGACGTCGATGTCGTCGGGCGCGTAGGTGATCCATCCCACGAGCGAGCCGCTGCCGGCGCGGACCGCGTGAAGACCGGTGAACTCGGGCTCGCGCGCGACCGCCGTTGCACCCTCGAGCCGCGGCGGGCTCGCGCTCGTCTCGACGAGCTCGCGAAACACCCAGCGCGGGTCGGCCTTGTCAGAGTCGCGCACCGGCACGCGGGCGATGGCCACCGTGGCCGGGTTCCCCGGGCCTTCGGCCAACACGTCGCAACGTGCGCTCGTGCACGACGGGTCGAACGCGTGCATCGCGGCGCCGCCCACGAGCTTGCCCACGTCGACGACGTCGCTTTGTTTCAGCGAGAGCGTCGGCCCACCGAAGCGAACCAGCCAGGGACGCACGTCCGTCGAGTCGCACGTGACCTCGGTGCCGCGTGCGACGCACGCCTGCCCATAGGTGAGGACGGCGACGTCGTCGTCACCCGCGCGCACCAGCTCGGGCTCGTCGTTTTCGTAGGGGAACGCGAAGCCGCGCGGCTTGGCGACCGCCTCGCCGTCGGACGAGAGCCGTGCGAGCTCGAACCGACGCCGCGGATCGCGGAGCGACCTCGGCGAGACGATCTCGAACATCACGATCGCACCGTCTTTGCTCGGCACCGTCGCGACGATGGCCTGGTCGCCATGGGGCGGGGCGGCACGCTTGGGCGTGCCCAGCATCTTGGGCTTGGCCCCGGAGACGTCGACTGCGACCGCGAACAGGTGAGCATCGACCTCGCGTCGGTCGGACCATACGACCAACGCGCGGCCCGCGGCCGTCCGGACGACGTCGATCTCGGGGAGCGCGTCGTCGTTCGACAGGAGCGTCGTCTCGGAGACCGAGAGGCCCTTGGTCGTGACGGTCACCGTGAGCACGCTGGCGCTGCGCGCGAGGTCCTCGCGGGCAGCGAGCTTCTCCTCCTTGAGGCCCGCCTTCGGCTCGTTTCGTTGCACGAGGGCCGCGACGGCCGTCCCCGGACCGGCCGGCGTGACCTGCCAGGCGGAGAGTTTGTCGGCGACGCGCGTCGGCGTTTGCGCCGTCGGTCGACCGAGCGCGTCGAGTGTCATCGCGAACAGGGTGCCGGTTGCGGAGATCCCGCCCTTGGGGACGAGCTTCTCGCCCCAAGTGAGCAGCGCGCCGTCCCCCATCGCGATCAGGCGTACGGCCACCAGATCGTCGCCGCTCTTGGCGATCGAGGCCGGCGAAGAGCGCGGGCTTCCATCGGCGGCGAGCGCCACCGCGAGCAGCTGCTCACCCGAGTCGCTCGGCCTCGTCCATGCGAGCACGAAGCCATCCCCCACCGGCTCCAGGGCCCACGCGCTGGCGTCGTCCGGTGCCTCGGCGATCTCGTGTCGACTCGCGTCGATCGGCGCGTCTTTGTCGTCGAGTGCGACGGCGAACCAACGACGCCCGGAGTCGCCGCGTGGCGCGCTCACCAGGATCGCGCTCTTGCCATTGCGCGACAGACGAGGTCCGAACGTGCCTTCGCCAAACGCACCCACCGTGACGCCCGCGAGGGGCTTGGGCATCGGGGGTGCCGCCGCCACGCCCGCGCTGCTCGCGCTCGTGCTCGCGGCCGGAGGACGCGGAGGCAGTGGCGCCACCTTGGCCGGCCCGCATGCGGCGAACCCACCCGCAGACAGCGCGAGCAGGAGGGGGAAGCCACGCTTCCGCGACATCGGTGGCATCACCAGCATCGGTGCCGTTTTGGTTAGCAGAGCCTGCTCCGGGCAGAGAGGGGCATCGGTTCAGACGCGGCGCCCTGGCGCCGCTGGGCAAGCTTAAACGCCAACGGCGCGCCGGATAATCCGACGCGCCGCCTGCGGTCCGCTTTCTCGAGCGACCCGAGAGTCGCTCGAGACCGCGGGAAGGGGGATCAGCCCGCCTTCGCCTCGCCCTTGGCCGAAGCCTCCGCCTTGACGGAGAACGACACGCGGGCTTCCGCCTTGATGCCGGTGACGGCCTCAGCGGCGCACTTGACCTCGACGAGGATCATCGGGTCGGTGGCGGCCTTGAGCACGCCTTCGGCCTTGCCGGCGACGTCCTTGACCTTGGGAACGATGTCCTTGTAGCTCGCGGCGATGCCGAGGAGCTTCGGGAAGTGCGCCTTGACCGTCGCCGTGGTGACGTCGAGGGTGCCCTTGACCGAGGCTTCCGCCTTGCACTTGAAGTCGAACTTGACGTCGACCTTCATCGCGGCCGCGCCCGACGCCTTCGCGTCGCCCTTGGCGCCGTCGCCCGTGCCCGCCGAGCCCTTGGCGTCGCCCGAAGCCGAGGCCGAGCCCTCGATCTTCGCGTCGAACTCCACGGTGCACTCGCCCTTGGCCTTGAGCTCCGTGACGTTGGCGTTGAGCTTGAGGAGAACGGCTTCCTCGCCGCCCGCGCCCTCGATCTTCAGATCACCGGCCATGGCCGTGATCTCGGCGTTCCACTCCGCTTCGAGAGCGTCGGTCGCCTTCTTGAGATCCATCGCGGCGTCGAGGAAGGCCTTGACCTCACCCTGCGCTCCCGCGGCGACTTCGCCCTTGTTGAACTTGCACTCCATGCCCGGCAGGCCCTTGCAGCCGGTGGCCGCAGTGCCGAGGATGCCAAGCGCGAGGACCGAAGCGAACACCTTGTTCATCTGCCTATCTCCTGCTTTCTGCCCCACCCGATCCGCAACCGCTCACGGATCGCGCCGTCTCTAATCAAGTGGAAGGACGGACCGGGGTGATACGTGTCCCCGGCTTCAGGGTCAAGGAAAGACACGCGATTGATTTCACGGGAGGCTACGAAAGATGACCGATGGCAGAGGCCGTCCCCCGCTCGATTGGTCGGGAAACGCTCCCTTTCCCTTCACGCGCGAGAGCTCCATCCGCGTCGATGTCGAGGGGAGTTTCTGGCACGAAGGCCAGCGAATCGAGCATCCGGGCCTGGCGCGAGCGATGGCCAGTTGGGTCTCGCGGCACCCCGACGACGGTCGCTGGGTGCTCGAGAACGGCTGGGACTGGTGTTATCTCACAGTGGACGACGTTCCCCTGCTTGTGCGCAGCGCCCGTGTCGAAGGCGCGGAGCTCTTCGGCGTCCTCTCCGATGGGAGCGAGGAGCGAATCGACCCAGAGACCCTCGCCGTCGACCCCGCGGGGACGCTGCGCTGCACGGTGAAAGCAGGTGCGCGTCGTGGTCCCTACCCCGCCAAGTTGGCGCGCCACGCGCAGCTCGCGCTCGCCGAGCGCCTTCGCGAGGAGGACGGCCACTACGTGCTCGCTCTCGGTGACCGAGAGGTCGTGCTGTCGGGCTAACGTCGCGCAGGCGCGAACGGCAGGGCGCAGCGCTCGGGATCCTCGGGCTCGAGCACGATGGCGCGTTTGCTCCCGCTCTCGAGCGAGACGACGAACGTCCGCGGCGCGCAGCTCGCGCGACGGACCGTGATCTCGTGCTTGCCGACGCTCACCTCGTGCAGCACGGGGGCGTTCGTCGCGTCGGGATCGCCGGCGAATACTCGAGGCGAACCGCCCGATCGCACCGTCACCGGCGCGCCGTCGATGCTGACCTCGTCTCCGGACTCGACCCCCCAGATCTCGATCGGCACCTTGGTCTGCGCTGCACTCGACAACGCGCCGAAGCCGCCCACCGCTCCGAGGAACGCCGAGAGAACCAGCGCCTCGCGCGTCACGGTGCACCGCCCGAACCAATGGGTGCGGCGATGCCCTTGGGCGTGTCGGGCCGTGCGAGGTCCTCCACGTCGCGGAGGAACCGATCGAGCTGCCGCAAGAGCAAGCAGCGCTCGCTGGCCACCAGGCTGCTCTTGGCCGACTGGCCGTTGCACGACTCCCAGAGCGCGTGCTCGCTCTTGAAGGCGTCGCCGGTGAGCGGGGTCGCGTCGCCTTCGAGCGGCGGTCGCGCCGCGCGCGTCACCAGGAGCTCCGCCAACGCGACGGGTGGAGTGCTCGGCGCGACGACGGGTGCGCCGGCCGTGCCGTCGAGATAGGCACCGTCGTCGCGGCAGTAGAGCTTCGGCTTGGGATCGAGCTTGGGATCGAGGACTCGGGCGAGCATGGTCGGGAGCGTGGTCCTCACCGCGTCGACGCGCTCGATCATGCGGAGCTCGGTGAGCTCGTAGAGCGAGGTCCACGTCGACTCCGCTTTGAGCTTGTTCTTCGCCTTGAAGCACGCGCGTCCGGCGTTGCTCAGCGAGGTACGCGGATCGTCTTCCTTCGGGGTGTAGGTCGTGGCCTCGCCTGCGCACTTGTGCGTCAACTCGATCATGTGGACGACCTCGACCTCGACGCGCGCGCGGATGGCCGGCTCGATCTTGCAGCGCTCGGGAAAGACATCGACGCCGCGGCATCCACGCTCGTCGGTCTTGGCGATCGAGGCCACCAGGTCATCGGGGCAATTCGCGCGATCCTGGGCGATGACCACGTCGTAGGCGACCACCCGGTTGGCGCGCACGAAGTCCCGGGTCCACCCGATCTCGCTCCGGACGGGCGCAACGGCCTCGACCCTCAGCGGGCCCCACATGGTGGTCGAGCCGGGTGGGGCGGGCGCTGGCGGCCCGATGGTCTTCGGCGTGGCGCCAGACCCCGTGTGCCGAGGCCCGCAGCCGCCCATGATCAAGGCGAACGCGGCCGCGACCAGGTACCGCATGTCCCTTCGCATCAGTTCCGCAGCCTAGGCCGAAGGTCCCGAAACGGGCGAAACCCTGACGGACCGTGCTAGAACCGGGCCGTGGCCCGCCGTTCCCTCGAGGGTCGGCCCGTGGCGCAGGCGGCATGCCCGATCTGCGCCCGGCCGGTCCCCGCCCCAACCCCCGAAGCGATCGAGAATCCAAAAGAAGCCGGGCACTTACATACCCGCGTCCCGCCTTCGGCGGATCCGCGGAAATCCTCCTATCCCTTCTGCTCCGCCCGGTGTCGTGCCATCGACCTCGGCCGGTGGCTCTCGGAGACGTATCGAATTCCCGGCGAGTCCGTCGAACAAGAGGACGAGCTCGCCCACGCGGGGGCAGGTCGGCCCAAGGAGGACCCGGAATCATGATCGTCGGCAAACGAACCGTCGCTGCGAGCCTGTCCGCGGCAGTGCTCTCCGTGTTCGCGCTCAGCGCGGGAGCGACCGAGCTGACGCCGGATTCGCCCAGCAGCGATCCCAACGGCCCCCCGCCCATGCCGCCGCCGATGCCTGCGCCCGGTGCGCCAGGCAGCGCCGCGCCGCCGCCTGCGGCCGGGACGACCGAGGCCCATCTCGGACAGTCCGACACCGAGGACAACGGCATCGGTCTCAAGCTCTTCTACGTGCAGCCCGAAATCGGCTTCGGTTGGGCCTCGATCGGCGGCAGCATTCCGTTGCCCGCGAGCTCCTCCCAGGACTTCTCCAAGTTCCGCTCCGGCGCTGGACCGATGCTCGGCCTCGGTGTCGGCGCCGAGTTCATCACCTTCCAGTTCGGCGCCCGGCTGCGCACCATCTCGACCCCGAGCTGGAACCTGTGGAACGCCGGCGGCGAGGTCATGTATCAGCCCGGGTCCGGCCGGTTCTGGCCTCGCATCGGCGTCTCGGTCGGCTACGCGTGGGCGGCTCGGTTCGACGAGGCGATGTGCGGGGCGGCGTGCGGTCTCCTCGACGTGTCGGGCCTGTCGGTCGGCCTCCGCGGCGGCTTCCAGTACTACGTGACCAAGACCATCGAGATCGGCGCCGACGCCACCCTCGACTACCTCAAGCTCTCCCGACCCGGCATCAACGGCAACAACATCTACTCCGACGACGGGTCCGGCAACGGCGGGATGTTCGGCCTGCTCGGCCACGTCGGCATGCACCTTCCGTGACCGGGGCTGAGTAATTCTTCGAGCGCCCGCGCGGGCCGTGGCATCGTCTGCCTCGCCGATCCGATGTCCTTCGCGCTGGTCCCGCCCCTCCTCATCGCGCTGACGACGCTCGTGCTCGTCGCGCTGGGGCGTCGGCTGCGCGCGAACCAGCGGAGCTGGACGGCGATCGGTTGGATCGTGCTCGTGGTCGGCGGCGTGGCCTCCGCGCTCGTCGTGCGCGCCGTCGAGACGCTGATTGTCGACCTCGTCGTCGGCGGGCGCCTCGCGTCTTCCGAGGGCGTGCTGCCCCTGTTCTTCACGTTCGGCATCGTCGGCCCCTTCACCGTGTTGACGTTGGCCGCAGTCGTCTGGCCGGCCGTGAGCTCCCAGACGGGCACACGCGACGACGTCGATCCGCCGCTCGCGGCGGCCGCAGCAGCCGCCGGCTTCGGGATCGGTCGCCTCGCCACGTTGGTGCTGCTCGAGCACGCGGCCCTCGGCAGCGGAGTCCGCGCGGCGATCGGCGTCACCTGCGACGTCGCCCTCGCGGCCACATGGGGGTACGGCCTCGCGCTGTCTGGGTTCGATGGCCGGCTCGGAGGAACTCCATTTGGTCGTTATGCACTCGTCGCGATGCTCCTCCGGGGCGCGGTCGAGCTCTCGCTCCGGTCGCACGGACCGTTCTCGGTCGCGTTCCCGGTCAGCGTCGCCGCGGTCCTCGGGGTCTTCGCCGTGCTCGGCGTGTTCCGCCTGGCGCGACACGCGGCCTCGCCACCGACGTCGCTCGCGTCCCTCGGACAGGAGACGATTCGCGAGATCGCGCGCGACGAGCTCGCGCGCGGCGTCCGCCCGGTGTGGATCGTCATCGGGGCGCTCGGCAACCTGGGCGGGATCATCGTCGGCTTCGCGGCCGCCGTGGCCATCGGATGGAGCGCGAAGATCGACTTCGGCGAGATCGACCGTGCGGGTCCCGGCGCCGAATACGCCGCGCTGCTCCTCGCGCTCGGGGTCATCTTCTCGTTTCCCTTGAGCGCAGCGGTCGTCGGCATCGCGAGCGGAGGCCGTACGCGTGCCGCAGGCAGCGCGCACGTGCTCGAGGCAGGCATCGCAGCCATCCTCGCGTTGAGCGCGCTGCTCTTCGTCCTCGGCGTGGTCGCTCCCGTGGCGGTGGCGCTCGGTGCGGCCATCGCGCCGATCGCGTTCGCGCTCGCCGGGCTCGGCGCCTGGATCGCCGCAGGGCGGCGGGTCTGAGCGTCGGCGGTGGTAGGCTCGGACCGATGCTCCGGCCCCTGCTGAAGAAGACGCTCGGCCCGATCCTCGTCGATGCGGGCGCGAGCTTCGACGTCGCCGTGGTGCGCCTCGCGCAGGAGATCGCCAAGCGGGGGACCGATCCGAAGCGGCACGACGACGTCCGTGGTCGCAAGGAGTACCTCGAGCGCGTCGCGGCCACCTACGGCGCCATCGATCCCGAGACGTTCTTCGCCAGGCCTCCGGCGATCGATCACCTGCACGTCGCGCGCGTTCGTGAGCTCGACGCTCGCGAGCCCGGCGAGGTCCTCGATTGGACCTGGCACTCGGGGTGGCGCTGCGCGACCCCGGAGCAGGCCGAGAAGTGGTCGCGCTGGCACGAGAACGACACGGTGCACGTTCGGCGGTTCCGGCACCGCCGCAAGCAGGCGCCGGCGATCATCTGCATCCACGGCTACCGCGCGGGCACCTTCAGCTTCGAGGAGCGCGCGTTCGGTGCGCAGTGGCTGTACGGGCTCGGCCTCGACGTGGCGCTGTTCACGCTGCCCTTTCACGCCTTGCGCGCACCCGGCCACCGGCGCGGCACCCCGTTGTTCCCGACCGCCGACGTCGCGCGCACCAACGAGGCGTTCGGGCAAGCGATGTGGGATCTCCGCCGGCTCGTTGCGCGCTTGCGCGAGGACGGCGCCCCCTCGGTCGGCGTGATGGGCATGAGCCTCGGCGGCTACACGACCTCGCTCTTCGCGACCGTCGAGAAGGACCTCGACTTCGCCGTGCCGTTCATCCCCGTCGCTGACCTCACCGACGTCGTCGTCGATCACGAGGCGCTCCGCGGCGTGACGGTGCCACCGAACCTGATCGAGGCCGGTAAACGCGCGATGGACCTGGTGCGACCGCTCGCGCGTCGGCCGACCGTCCCTGCGGAGAAGATGATGGTGGTCGGCGCGGTCGGCGATCGCATCACCCGCACCACCCACGCCGAGTGCCTCGCCGAACATTTCGGTTGCGAGCTCGTCACGTTCCAGGGCGCACATCTGCTCCAGTTCGGCCGGCGTGAGGCGTTCGCATCGATCGCGAAGTTCCTCGGTCGGCTCGGAATCATCGGGCCGCGCAGATAGCCGGCTCGTTCACGCCGAGCTCCGCGACATCCACGTCGACAGCCGTTTGGACGAATCGAGCGAGGCTTCGCCCTCTTGCCCGACGGCGCCGATGTCCGTCGTCTCGAGGATCTGATTCAGGCGACGCAGCCGCTCGACCGATCGCCGAACTCGTTTGGTCACTCGTTCGACGTTCGGATCGCGGTTCTTCTCGAGGAGGTGGACCGAGATCTCGAGGGTCTGCAGAGGGGAGTTCGCCAGATCGCGCACTGCGAGGAAGACCCCAGCCGCCTTCTCGCGGAGCGCATCTTCGGTCCGCAGGCGGACGACCTCGTCGTGCATGGCCTGGTTGCGGAGGCGAAAGACCATGAGCACGACACCGATCACGCTGTAGCCGAGGGTCGCCCACGGCTCGCCTGCCGCCATGTGCAGGCGGACGTGCGGCGTGAACAGAGCCTGGTGGAGGAGCGCGCTCCCGAGGTAGAGCCCCTCGGCGGCGAGCCCGACCCACATGCGCGGCGGGCCGACGAGCGCGATGGCGAGCATCGCCATCTTGTTCGCCTCGTACGGCACCCAGAAGATGCCCTGGGCTGCGCGCGCGTCGTCTGCGATCCAGGCGAAGACGGCGAACGGTACCTGCGAACAGAGCAGTAGCACCGACGCGGCGGACGTCGACGTGGTGTGGCGCTGCCACCAAAGCGAGAGGAGGACGATCGCGTCGACGATCAACGCGACGACCCCCGCGGGGACGAGCGCGGGTGCCGGAAGGTCCTTCCAGTTCAGCAGGCCGAGAACCGTGCCGGCGAACGCGAGCCCCGTGCCCATCGTCGTGGCCCGCAGGGCCCGCTGCGCGACCACGAGGTTCACGAGGGCGCTGCCTTCGTCGGCAGGACGAGGGCCAACAGCTCGTCCATCGGCATCGGTTTCTCCATCACGCGCACCCCAGACAAGCGCCTCGCTTCTTCGACAAGGGGGTGGCTCTTCGCGTGACCCGTGAGAAAGACGATCTGCCCACCGAAGTGCTGGGCTTGCAGCCAGCGGAACGCATCGAGGCCACTCTGGCGCTCGGCTCCGAGGTTGATGTCGAGGAGGGCGACGTTGCTCTCGAGCGAGCGCGACGGCAGCCGCTGCAGCTCCTCGACCGACGCAGCGGGGAAACACTCGCATCCCGACGAGTCGAACAACTCGACCAGCGCTTCCCGCAGGTCGTCATCGTCGTCGAGCAGCACCACGGTCGGGCTCATACGGACCCTCTTCGATCGTTCGATGTCGTCGCGGCCACGGGTTGCGAACCCCCGCCCGAGCACGCCAGGGCAGAGCCCACTGGCGCCCAACGCGTCGCGTCATACAATGGAGGCCTTGGAAAGTCGGAAGCTCCAGACGCTTCTCGAGGCGAGCCAGTCGCTCTCGAATGCGCTCCCGTTCGAGAGCCGCCTGCAGCGCGTGCTCGAGATCCTCGTGCGCCACCATGGGGTCGTTCGCGGGACGATCGCGCTCGTGGACGAGCTGGGCGAGCGCATCGAGGTCCGGCATGGGCGGCCCGACGATCCCGAGCACCAGGCACGCTGCCAGGGCATTCTCGACGAAGCGTCGCCCCGGCCGCGCGTCGAGCCGCTTGGCGACGAGGCCAGCTTCGTCGCGCTGCCGCTGGTGGTCGAGAAGAAGCTCACCGGCGTGTTCGGGGTCGACCTCGCGCATCGGGAGGGATCCAACCTCGAACCGGTGCTGCAGTTTCTTCGGGTGCTCGCGTCGTTGATCGCACAGGCGGTGCAGGTGCACCGGTTGATCGAGGGCGAACGTGCGCGCTTGCTCGAGGAGAACCGCACGCTGCGGCGCGAGCTCGGCGAGCGCTACGAGCTGCCGAACCTGGTCGGCAACGGCGGTCCGATGCGCCAGGTCCTCGACCAGGTCGCCCAGGTCGCCGGCGGCACGACGACCGTGTTGATCCGCGGCGAGTCGGGCACGGGCAAGGAGCTCATCGCGCACGCCATTCATTACAACTCGCCGCGCGCGCAGCGGCCGTTCGTGCGCGTGAGCTGCGCCGCGCTTCCCGAGACGCTCGTCGAGTCGGAGCTCTTCGGCCACGAGAAGGGCGCGTTCACCGGCGCCCACGCCCGAAAGAAGGGCCGGTTCGAGCTCGCCGACGGCGGGACGCTTTTCCTCGACGAGGTGGGCGAGCTCCCGCTCGCGACGCAGGTGAAGCTCCTCCGCGTGCTCCAGGAGCGCGAGTTCGAGCGCCTGGGCGGCACCGAGACGTTGCGGGTGGACGTGCGGCTGATCGCGGCCACCAACCGCGACGTCGAGAAGGCGATCGCCGCCGGAACGTTCCGCGAAGACCTCTACTACCGACTCGACGTCTTCGCGGTCTTCGTGCCTCCGCTCCGCGATCGTAAACCGGACATCATGCCGCTCGCGGAGCACTTCCTCGCGAAGCTCGGGCGCGAACAGCGCAAGAAGATCCGGCGCATCTCCACCCCCGCCATCGACATGTTGATGGCGTACCACTGGCCCGGAAACGTTCGCGAGCTCGAGAACGCGATCGCGCGCGCTCTGGTCGTGTGCGACGGCAGCGTGCTCCACGCGCATCACCTGCCGCCGACGCTGCAGACGGCGGAGGCGTCCGGTACCGCGGAGGCGCGCACCCTCGCCGACGCGACCGCGGCGTTCGAGCGAGATCTGATCGCCGACGCGCTCAAGAGCACACAAGGCAATCGAGCAAAAGCGGCGCGCCTCCTCGGAACCTCCGAGCGGATCCTCGGTTACAAGGTCACGAAGTACGGCATCGACTGCACTCGCTTCCGCGGCTGAGCTCGATCCGCCAATATTGTCGGATGCAGATCCGATGGACCGGGAGCGGAGGACCGCGGGCGCGAGCCGCATTGTCCGAGGTTTCGTCACCTGGACGTTCGGGAACGGGAAGGTTACCACAATTTCGTAGGCCTAACGCGTCGCGTTACTACAATTTCGTAGGACGCAAGGTGTCGTGACGGTTACGGCACCCCTTTTATTCGTGTGGTCCGTGGATTGCGACGCGGTGCGCCGTGGTCGCGACCCATTGCCCCTACTGCGCCTTCCAATGCGGGACGGAGATCACTCCGCGCCCCGAAGGGAGCGTCGTGATCGAGGGCGACCGCACGTTCCCGGTCAACCGCGGAGCGCTCTGCATCAAGGGTTGGACAGCGGCCGACACCCTGGTGCACCGCGATCGATTGCGGACGCCGCACGTCCGCGATCGCCACGGCGTGCTCGTCCCTTCGACGTGGGAGCACGCGCTCGAGCGGATCGCGACCGGCATCACCGCGGTGCAGGCGCGACGAGGCCGCGATGCGGTCGCGCTCTTCGGAGGCGGCGGCCTCACCAACGAGAAGGCGTACCTCTTCGGCAAGCTCGCGCGCGTCGCGCTTCGCACGCGCAACGTCGACTACAACGGTCGATTCTGCATGGCGAGCGCCGCAGCGGCGGGCATCCGCGCGCTCGGCGTCGATCGAGGCTTGCCCTTCCCGGTCGAGGACATCGCCCGATCCGACGTGCTGATGCTCGTCGGCGCCAACGTCGCCGAGACGATGCCGCCGTTGATGCAGTGGATCGAAGAGCAACGCCAGAGCGGCGGTGCGCTGATCGTCGTCGATCCGCGCAAGACGCCGACCGCCGCCGGGGCGACGCTGCACCTCCCGCTGCTTCCGGGCAGTGACGCCGCGCTCGCGAACGGGATCCTCCACGTCCTGCTCCGCGAGAACCGCGTCGACCACGAGTTCGTGCGCGAGCGGACCGAAGGCTTCGACGAGGTGCGTGCCTTGGTGGCCGGCTACTGGCCCGAGCGGGTCGAGCGCCTGACCGGCGTGCCCGAAGCGAAGATCCTCGAAGCCGCGCGTCGCCTTGGTCGGGCGCGACGCCCGATGATCCTCACGGCGCGCGGCGCGGAGCAGCAGTCGCACGGCGTCGCGAACGTGCTCGCGTTCATCGACGTCGCGTTGGCCCTGGGTGCGGTCGGTCGAGAGGGCGCCGGTTGGGGGTGCATCACCGGGCAGGGAAACGGGCAGGGCGGTCGCGAGCACGGACAGAAGGCCGACCAGCTCCCCGGCTATCGTCGTCTCGACGATCCGGCCGCGCGCGCGCACGTCGCCGGTGTCTGGGGTGTCGAGCCCGACTCGCTGCCCGGACCGGGCAAGTCCGCCTACGAGCTCCTCTCCTCGCTCGGCGAGGACATCGCCGCGCTCATCGTGATGGGCTCGAACGTCGTCGTCAGCGCGCCTGACGCGATCACCATCGAGAAGAAGCTCCGCGCGCTCGAGCTGCTCGTCGTCGTCGATTGCTTCCTCTCGGAGACGGCCAAGCTCGCCGACGTGGTGCTGCCCACTGCGCAATGGGCCGAAGAGACCGGGACGCTCACGAACCTCGAAGGACGCGTGATCCTGCGGCAACGCGCGCTTGCTCCCCCCGAGGGTGTGCGCACCGACCTCGACATCCTGTGTGCGATCGCCCACTCGCTCGGCGAAGGCGCGCGGTTCTCGTACGACGGGCCCGAGGCTGTCTTCGAGGAGCTCCGTCGCGCGACGGCGGGCGGCGTCGCCGATTACGCGGGGATCACCTACGCGAAGATCCGCGAGCTGCGCGGCGTGCACTGGCCGTGTCCCGACGAGGCCCACCCCGGCACGCCGCGGCTGTTTGCCGATCGCTTCCCCACGCCGAGCGGCCGTGCGCGCTTTCACGCGATTCATCACGCGGCGCCCGCCGAGGAGCCCGACGTGGACTACCCGCTGTGGCTCACCACCGGACGCGTGCTCGCGCAGTATCAATCGGGCACGCAGACCCGGCGTGTCGGCCGTCTGCGTGAGCTCGCGCCCGAGCCGTTCGCGGAGCTCCACCCGTCGACGGCGCGAAGGTTCGGCATCGTCGACCGCGTGAAGCTCGACACGCGTCGGGGGAGCGCGGAGTTCGCCGTCCGGATCACCGAATCGATCCGGAGCGACGTGGTGTTCGTGCCCTTCCACTGGGTGGGGGCGAACAAGCTGACCAACCCCGCGCTCGATCCGATCAGCCGCATGCCGGAGTTCAAGGCGTGCGCAGTACGCATTGCACCTGGTGGTGATTCCACGGATCCGCCGAAGGCGGGACCTGGGTATGTGAACTCGAGAGGAACGTCATGAAGGAACGTCTAGTGGTCGTGGGCAACGGCATGGCCGGTGCTCGCTTCGTCGAAGAGCTGATCGCCCGCGGTGGCCGCGAGCGATACGAGATCTCGATGGTCGGCGCCGAGCCGTACGGCAACTACAACCGCATCCTCCTGTCGGGCGTCCTCGCCGGCACGCACGGCGCGAAGGACGTCTTCCTCAATCCGCTCGCGTGGTACGAGAAGAACGGCGTCACGCTGCACGCCGGCGTTCCCGTCACGCGGATCGATCGCGACACCCAGGTGGTCGAGGCGGGCGACCTGCTCCTCCCGTGGGATCGCCTGGTGCTCGCCACCGGGAGCTCCGCCTTCGTGCCGCCGATCCCCGGCGTGAAGAAGAGCGACGGGCGGCTCCTCGACGGCGTCCACGTCTTCCGCACGCTCGACGACTGCGACGCCATCCGCGCGCGGGCCGAACGGGCGAGCCGCGCGGTCGTCATCGGCGGCGGTCTGCTCGGCCTCGAAGCGGCGCGCGGCCTCCTCGGCTTCGGCGTCGAGGTGCACGTGGTCCACCTCGCGTCCCACCTGATGGAGCTGCAGCTCGACGCTGCGGCCGGCGCGATCCTCGCGAAGACCTTGGGCAAGATGGGCGTCCGAGTGCACCTCGCGCGCCAGACCAAGGCGCTGCTCGCGAACGAACGGGAAGAGGTCGAGGCGATCGTCTTCGCCGACGACACGGCCATCGAAGCCGAGCTCGTGGTGATCGCGACCGGCATCCGTCCCAACGCGGAGCTCGCGCGTGCGGCAGGGCTGAACGTCGCGCGCGGCGTGGTGGTCGACGACACGCTCACGACCAGCGATCCGCGCGTGCACGCGGTCGGCGAGTGCGCCGAGCATCGAAACCGCTTGTACGGCCTGGTCGCGCCGCTGTGGGAGCAGGCGAAGGTCCTCGCGGAGCGACTCTGCGGACGCGCGCCCACGTATGTCGGCTCGAAGACCTCGACCAAGCTCAAGGTCGCAGGGGTCGATCTCGCGGTCATCGGCGACGGCGACTTCACCGAATTGGGCGACGAGGTCGTGACCTACAGCGAGCCGTCGCGTGGCGTGTACAAGAAGATGGTCGTCCGCGAAGGCCGCCTCGCGGGTGCGATCCTCCTCGGCGACACCGGGGCGGCAACCACGCTGCTCCAAGCGTTCGACCGCGCCGAAGAGCTGCCCGAGGAGCGCGGTGAGCTCCTGTTTCCCTCCGCGGGAGGCGCACCGCAGCTCCGCGTCGAAGACCTCCCCGACGAGGCGCAGATCTGCAACTGCAACGGCGTCAGCAAGGGCACGATCGTCGCTGCGGTGCGCGGCGGCAAGCGGAGCCTCGAGATGTTGTGCGACGCGACCCGCGCTGGACGCGGATGCGGTTCGTGCAAGACGCAAGTCGCGCTGTTGCTGGCGGACGCGGCCGGCGGCGCGGTCACCGAGGACCCGTCCATCCACTGGTACGTCCCCGGCGTGCCGCTCCCCAAGCCCGATCTGGTGCGCGAGATCCGGGCGCGGGGCCTCAAGAGCGTGTCGGCCGTCTTCCGCGAGCTCGCGGGCGGCAAGGAGGACGCGACGAGCAAGCCCGGTCTCGCGTCGCTGCTCAAGACGATGTGGGGCAAGGAGTACGTCGACGAGCGCGACGCGCGGTTCGTCAACGACCGGGTCCACGCCAACGTGCAGCGCGACGGAACCTTCAGCGTCATCCCGCGGATCCATGGCGGCGTGACCAGCGCGGCCCAACTTCGTCGGATCGCCGACGTGGCCGACAAATACGACGTGCCGATGGTGAAGATCACCGGCGGCCAACGGATCGATCTGCTCGGCATCCCCAAGGAGAAGCTGCCCGACGTGTGGCGCGATCTGGGGATGCCCTCGGGCCACGCGTACTCCAAGGCCTTCCGCACCTGCAAGACGTGCGTCGGCACCGAGTTCTGTCGCTACGGCGTCGGCGACAGCACAGGGCTCGGCATCGCGATCGAGCAACGGTTCCAGGGCCTGGAGTCGCCCGGCAAGCTCAAGCTCGCGACGGCGGGGTGCCCGCGCAACTGCAGCGAGGCGACCACCAAGGACATCGGCGCGGTCGCCATCGAGGGCGGGCGCTGGGAGATCCTCGTCGGCGGCGCCGCGGGCTCGCGGGTGCGCAAGGGCGATCTCCTCTGCACGGTGCAGAGCCACGAGGAGGTGCTGACCGTGATGGGGCGGTTCCTCCAGTACTACCGCGAGCTCGCGCGCTACGGCGAGCGCACGTTCGACTTCGTCGAGCGCATCGGCATCGAGGAGATTCGGCGAGTGGTCGTCGAGGACGGCGACGGGATCGCCGCGCGCCTCGACGCCGACATCCAGGCCGCGGTCGACGCGTACGTCGACCCCTGGCTCGAGGCCGACACCCCGTTCCACCCGACCCAATTCGCGGGGACCATCGAGCCCCCGCCCAAGAGCGAGCCGCGCCTTCTGCAGTTGCGTCGCGCCGCAGGAGGCGAGTGATGAGCACACAACATCGACTCGGGCCCTCGAGCCTCGTACCGCCCGGAGAGGGCCGCACCTTCCGCGTCGGCGGGGTGCACCTCGCAGTGTTCCAGACCCGCGCAGGCAACTACCACGCGACCGCCGCGGTCTGCCCGCACAAGGGCGGTCCGCTCTCGGACGGCCTGCTCGGCGGCTCGATCGTCGTCTGCCCGCTCCACGCCCGCAAATTCAACGTCGAGACCGGTGAGCGTGTCGATGCGGAAGGGGAGTTCCTCCGCACCTACCCGCTCGAGGTCGTCGACGGCGAGCTCGTCGTCGACGTCTGCGCCGACGACTGCAACGCCGCTTGAGTCGCCGCCTGCGGCCAATCCACCACGCTCGGTCTCGCGTCCCGTCTGCGACCGCTCCGCGGCGCACAGGAGCCCTCATGTCCACGATCACCGATTCCGCCCCTGTGCGGCGCGGGCACACGCCCACCCTGGTTGCCTCGTTCCTCCATTTCGATCTGAGCTTCTTCCTCTGGGTGCTCCTCGGCGCGCTCGGCGCACTCATCGCGAAGGATCTCCACCTCTCGCCATCGCAGAAGGGGTTCCTCGTCGCGGTTCCGATCCTCACCGGCTCGCTTGCGCGCATACCGCTCGGCTTCCTCGCCGATCGTCACGGCGCGCGCCGCGTCGGCCTCATGATGCTCGCCCTCCTCTACGTACCGCTCGCCATGGGTGCGCTCGCTGGACGGACCTACGGTGCGATGTTGCTCGTCGGCGCGTTGCTCGGCACCGCGGGAGCCTCGTTCGCGGTGGCGCTGCCGCTCGCGAGCCGATGGTACCCGCCCGAGAAGCAGGGCATCGTGATGGGGATCGCCGCCGCGGGTAACAGCGGCACGGTGATCGCGAACCTCACCGCTCCGCTCCTCGCGCGGTCGGTTGGGTGGCACGGCGTGCTCGGCCTCGCGACCGCGCCGCTCACGCTGGTCTTGCTCGCGTTCGCGGTGATGGCCAAAGAGAGCCCGGAGAAGCCGCAGCCCAAGACGCTCGCCGTCTATCGCGAGCTCGCCAAGGAAGGCGACCTCGGGTGGCTCTCGCTCTTCTACGCGGTGACCTTCGGCGGGTACGTCGGGCTCGTCGGGTTCCTCCCGACCTTCCTCTGCGACCAGTACGCGCTCTCGCCGGTGCAGGCGGGATATCTCACCGCGCTCGTCGGATGTGCCGGCAGCTTCGTCCGGCCCTTGGGCGGGTGGATCGCCGATCGCGTGGGGGCGATGCGAGTTCTCTCCTTCGTGTTCCCCGCCGCAGCGATGTTGTTCGCGCTGCTCGGAACCCTCCCGCTGCTGCCACGCGCAGCCGTCCTGCTCGTCGGGTTGGCGTTGGCCCTCGGTGCTGGCAACGGCGCGGTGTTCCAGGTCGTCCCCCAGCGCTTCCGCGCCGAGATCGGCGTGGTCACCGGGATCGTCGGCGCGATCGGCGGCGTCGGTGGGTTCTTCCTCCCGACCATCCTCGGCAACGTGAAGCAGCTCACCGGCTCCTACAGCGCGGCGTTCCTCGTGCTCGCGCTCCCCGCGGCGACGGCGTTCGTCGCGCTCCGGATCCTGGTGACCAACCGGCAGGATTGGCGGGTCGGCTTCCGACTCCCCGTTCTGGAACTGCCCGAGACGGAGGCGGCGGAATGACCCGCAGGCGTTTGCCGCGCGAGCCTGGTGGCAAGGTGTGGCTCGTCGGTGCTGGACCGGGCGATCCCGATCTGCTCACCGTGCGCGCGCTCCGGGTGCTCGCTTCCGCGGATGTCCTCGCATACGACGAGCTCGTCTCGGACGAGATCCTCGCCTGCGCGCCCGAAGGCGTCGAGCTCATCCCCGTCGGGCGTCGGGCTTCGGGGCTGCGCTACCACGAGGAGTCGATCCACCCGCTCGTAATCGAGCGCGCGCGGGAGGGGCTCTCGGTCGTGCGCCTCAAGGGCGGCGATCCGCTGATCTTCGGCCGCGGCGGCGAGGAAGCGGCGGCGCTCGTCGCGGCAGGGATCGCCTACGAGATCGTCCCCGGCATCAGCGCGGCGATCGGCGCGGCAGCGTCCGCCTCGATTCCGCTCACGCACCGCGGCGTGTCGGCGTCTCTCACGCTGGTGAGCGCGCACCGCATGGACGGCGAGCCCGACGTCCTCTCGACGCTGCCGACGGGCGGCACACTCGCGATCTACATGGGGGCGACCCGGCTCGCCGCGGTGGCGGAGACACTCGTGCGGAGCGGCTGGTCGGGCGACACGCCCGTGGCGGTCATCGCGTCCGCGACCCGGCCCGAAGAGCACGTGATCACCGCCACGCTCGAGACCCTCGCGGACGTTCACGCTCCGACGCCGGCGATCGTGATCGTTGGCAAGGTCGTCGACGTCGCGGGCGAGCTTCGAGGCGCGAAGGGTACGCAGCGATCGCGAAGCAGAGCGCGCGCCTCGGGATGATCGGGGCCGCGTAAATAGGCGTTTGTTCTGGGGGCACGTCGCGTGCAGACGCTGCCTCTGCGATGAAACGCATCGCCTTCTTCGCACCGCTGTTCCTCGTCGCGCTCCCTGCCATGGCGGTCGAGCCGACCCCTCCTCCCGCGGAGAACTCGCCGCCGAAATTCGGGTCCGACTACGAAGACGTTCGCCGCATCAAGGCCGGCGAGATGGTCGACATCACGCTCGACGCGCAGGACCCGGACAACGATCCGATCAGCTTCACCTGCCGTGGGTTGCCCCCCGGCGCTCGCGCACGCGCCGTGGGTAAGACGTCGCTCGTCATCGTGTGGCGGACCCAAAAGAGCGATCACGGCACCTTCGAGGTCGAGTGCGACGCCTCCGACGGCAAGGCCGTGTCGACGAAGTACCTCCGCCTCGAGATCCAGGACGACTGGCAGAGTTACTTCATGCCGGGCGCGTCGTTCAGCATGCTGCAGCCGGTCGACAAGGCCGCGTGGGGCACGTTCACCGGCGTGTCGACCGAGATCCTGGTCGCCTCGTGGATTCACCGCAACGAGAACCGTGGACCGAGCCACGGGCGCGTGTACCTCGACATGGACATCCTCCGCTCGACGCGTTCGGGCACCGCCTCCGCCTTCGACCTGGCGATGGGGTTCGACCTCTCGCTCGAGCGCAACCCGTCGCGGCACTGGTTGCTCCCGTTCTTCGGCATGAAGACGGGCGCGTTCATCCAGAAGGACCTGGACGAAGGGAAGAGCTCGGTCTGGCACCTCACCCCGCTCGCCGGTGCCTACCTGTGGGCCGACAAGAACCTCTTCATCACGGCTTCGGCCGGATACATGCTGCCGGTCAGCGCGGCGCGCTTCGACGATCTCCGGGGCTTGCGCGCCAACGTCGGGCTCAACTTCTCGCTCTGGTGACCGCTCGACCCGGCTGCGGTAAGGGAGCGCCATGAGCCCCCTCGTCGGGATCGTGATGGGCAGCGACTCGGACTACGAGACGCTTTCGGCCGCCGAGGCGGTCTTGCGCGAGCACGGCGTGCCGCACGAGGTCGAGGTCGTCAGCGCCCACCGCACACCCGAGCGCATGTACGAGTACGCCAAGACCGCCGAGTCGCGCGGGCTCAAGGTGATCATCGCGGGCGCGGGCGGCGCGGCCCACCTCCCCGGCATGATCTCCTCGCTCACGCCGCTGCCGGTGCTCGGCGTGCCGGTGCAGTCGAAGGCGCTCAACGGTCTCGACAGCCTGCTGTCCATCGTGCAGATGCCGGCCGGCGTCCCAACCGCCACCTTCGCCATCGGCAAGGCCGGAGCGACCAACGCCGGGCTGTTCGCGCTGCAGATCCTCGCGCTCTCGGACGCGCGGCTGGCCCAGCACATGCGACATCACAAGGACGCGCTCGCGCAGAAGGTCCGCGAGATGAACGCCAGCCTCTCTCAGAAGCGCGGGGCGGCGACGTGAGGCGCGTCGGCATCCTCGGCGGCGGTCAGCTCGGCACGCTGCTCGCGGAGGCGCTGTACCACCTCGATGCGCCGGTCACGATCTACGACGCCGATCCGAACGCGCCGGCGGTGCTGCGATTCCGCGACTCGTTGACCGGAGCGTGGAACGACCGCGTCGCGATCGCGAAGTTCTTCGAGCGCTGCGACGTGGTCACCTACGAGTTCGAGCACATCGACGCAGAGCCGCTGCGCGCGCTCGCGGGCGGGCCACCGATCGTCCCGAGCGTCTTCGTGCTCGAGACCGCGCAGGACCGCGCCAAGGAGAAGCAGTTCCTCGCCGGAAAGAGCCTGCCGCACGTGCACTTCGCCGTTGCTCGGAGCGAGGCCGAGCTACGCGCCGCGGCCAACGAGTTCGGGTGGCCGTTCATCCTCAAGACCATCCGCGGCGGTTACGACGGCAAAGGGCAGTTCTTCATCGCGGGTCACGAGGACCTCGACGCGGCGATCCTCGCGCTCCGCGAGCGCAAGTCCGACTTCCAGTGCGTGCTCGAGGAGGTCGTCGACCTCGCGCTCGAAGTCAGCTGCATCGTCGCTCGCTCGCGGGACGGGCAAGGCGTGGTGTTCCCGCTGTTCGAGAACGCGCACTCGGGCCACATCCTCGACCTCACGGTGGTGCCTGCGCGGGTGCCGCCGTCGGTCGCCCGCGTGGTGCAGGACGTCGCCCTGCGCACGGCGAACGCGATCGAGCTCGAGGGCCTGCTCGTGGTCGAGTTCTTCGTCGGCCGCACGCGCGCGCGCCGCTCGCACGCCGAAGAGGCCGACGGCCTGTTCGTCTACGTGAACGAGCTCGCCCCGCGTCCGCACAACTCCGGGCACGTGACGCGCAACGCGTGCACCGTCAGCCAGTACGACGCGCTCGCCCGCGTGCTCGCCGGCGTGCCGCTCACGTCGCCGCAGATGAACGGCGACGGCGCGTGGTGCATGGGCAACCTGCTCGGCGACGTCTGGCTCGCGCAGGGCAACGAGCGCCTCGATCTCTCCTGCTGGAAGGACCACCCCGCCGTCGTCGAGGTCGTCCTCTACGGCAAACGCGAGGCCCGCCCGCGCCGGAAGATGGGCCACTACGTCACGCACGCGAAGACGGCGGACGAGGCGATGAACGCCGCCCGCGCGTTCCGCGACGCGCTGTCGCGCCGCTGAGGGGAACCATCTCAGGTGCCGCAGCCGAGGCACTCCGCGCAGTCGACCTTCTTGCCGAGATGGCACGCGCGGATCACGTCCTGGCACGCTTCCTTGCGCGCTGCAGGGTTGGTTGCCTGGTTCTCGATCATGCCAGCGCGGTTGTCACATGCTTCGGCGATACCGCCATCGCAGGCCACGCGAAATGCCTTCTTCCCCTGGGTCACTGCCGCTTCGCGCCGCACCGGGTCCTTGTCTCCGAGCATCGAGACCTGGACGGCAAAGCAGACACCGACCTGGTAGCACTCTGTCGCGTTGCCGCCGTTGCATGCCTCGGTCGCCGCGACGAGCGACGCGCGGTCGTCGCACGACCTCACCTTCGGCGTCGCGATCGCCTTGCTGACCATTGCCGGCTTCGGCTCGCACGGGTTTGCCGGTTCCGCGCTCGCCGCCTCGGCCACGGTGGGCTCGCGGGTGCCCGCGCCGCAGCCAGAAAGCAGGAGCACGATGAGAAAGGTTTCGCAGGAGAGACGTGGCATGCCAGCCAACATAGGTCGAGACGCCGCCGTAGAACCAGGGACTCGGCTTGCCCCCTCCAAGCTTGTCGGTCGACGGGGCGCCGAGCCAGCCGCCAGAGGATTTGATAAGGTGCCCGGGTGAGCGCGGTGACAACGGAGCGGCGGGCTCGGAGCCGCACCGCGGCCGTCGTCGCGTGTCTCGCCGCGCTCTCGACGCTCCCACTGTTCGTCGCGCGGATCGTGCCCGGCATCGACTACCCGACCCACCTCTCGCTCGTGCGGGTGCTCCGCGCGTTCTTCGAGGATCCGGCGAAGTTCCGCGCGACCTACGAGACTCACCTGTTCCAGCCCTATTGGCTTTCGTTCTACGCGCCCACGCTCGCGCTCTCGGCGCTCCTGCCGCTCGAGCTCGCGGGCAAAGTCGTCCTCGCCGCGGGGTTCCTCTGCCTGCCGCTGGCGGTCTTCTTGCTCGCGCGGCGCGAGGGCGTCGATCCCGGCGCGGCAGTGCTCGCGACGACGCTGCTCTACGGGTTCTCGTTCTTCGTCGGTTTGGTCCCGTTCGTCATCGGGACTCACCTCGCGCTCCTCGCGCTCCTCCTGGTATTGAGGTTCGACCGCGAGGGCTCGATGCGCTCGCTCCTCCTGCTGCACGTCGCGTCGGTCGGGCTCGTCTTCGCGCACCCGATCGCGTGGGTGATGTTCGTCGCATGGTCGGGTTGGATCCTCCTCTGTTCGTCATCGCCACGCCCCGTGCGTGTTCGGCGCATGCTTACCGCGGCGAGCGCGTTGCCCGTGCCGGTCTTGGTGCTGGTCTTCTACGATCGGAGCCTGCGCGCGTGGAGCGGGCTCGTGGGTCTGCGGACCACTCCCCCGACGACGCCGCTCGGCATGCGCGCGAAGTTCTTCGCCGCGGTCCCCTTCACGTCGTTCGCGCCCGAGCTCGAGTGGGGGCTCGTCATCGCGCTGGTCGCGGTGCTCGCGCTCTCGATGTGGGGCGGTTGGGACGCGACCGATCGGCGCCGTCTCCTGCGTTTCGGGGGCCTCGCGGCGATGATGTTCGCTGCGTACTTCCTCGCACCGCACTCCGCGGCGGGGGTGCTGTACTTCCACGCGAGGCTCCTGCCGTTCGGCTTCGCGTTCGCGCTCTTGTGCGGCTCGCGCAGCCCGCGCCTTCCGCGCGCGCTCGTGACCGCGCGGATCGTGCTCGCACTGCTGGTGATCAGCAACGCGTTCCTTGTCTTCCGCGCGTTCGATGAAGAGGCAAGCGGCGCGATCGCGTGCCTCGAGCGCGCACGGCCGGGGACGAAGCTCGTCGGACTGATTCCTCAGTCCTACCCGACGATCGTCCGCTATCCCCTGTTCCTGCACCTCGACAACTACCACACCGCGCTCGGCCTCGGCTCGGTGATGAACCATTTGATGGCGATGAGTGGGCCTTCGACACCGGTGACGTATCGCACGCCCCCGTTCCACGATACGCGTATGGGCCTCGAGGAGCACCCCGAGTGGTTCGACTACGCGCGCATGGGTTCGGGCGTCGACTACTTCTTCGTGCACGGAGGCAGGGCGCAGCTGCGCAACGGCGTCATGGTGCCGACCGACCTCTCGCTCCTCGGCGCCGGATACGTCAACAGCACGCTCGTGTGCGAACAGGGACGGTCGCGCCTCTACGAGCACCGCGCGCCCGCGCCGCGGTAGCTCGCGGCCTACCGATGTCGCCCATCACAGGCGTACGTCGCTCGCCGTGCCTCGACGGAATGACGGATGGCTGGTCGCTCAGGGTTTGCAGCGGTCGGACATCGACGTGTAGATGATGCAGCCCTTGGGACACTCGGTCCCGGGGGAGATCCACTTGCCGTCGATGTCCTTCTGGCAGCTGTAGAGCGTCGACGCGCCTGGCTGACCCGCCGCGATCCCGAGGGCGGTGCCGCAGTACTTGCCCGGTGACGTCGCCTTCTCGCAGGGGTTGGGCGGGGGCGGCTCGCCGCACGCGTCGGTGCCCGCGGTCGTGCCCTTCTTGCAGAGCGAGGCGCAGGTCGCGACCTTTGCGCTCTGGCCGGTGTCGCAGGTGAAGAGGCGCTTGTCGGTCGACGTGGCGCCGAGCCCGCTCGCGCAGAACGAGCCGTCGGCCGAGGTGCTGGCGCACAGATCGGGCGCGATGCCGCTGGGCACGTTGGCGTCGTAGTCGGTCGGGAACACGAAGCTCACGAGACCCGCCGGTGCCGTGGCTTCGGTCGGGAACAGGTACGCGCCGTACAGATCGGCGTAGCCCTTGAACGCGCCGGTGCCGCTCGGATCGGCGGTGTTTCCCCAGGAGTTCTTGATGCGGAAGAAGGGAATCTCGACCTGGTTGGCGAGGGCGGCGTCGAGCACCTTGGCGTCGGTCACCAGCACGCCTGCGGGCAAGGTGCCGACGTTGGGCACGTACGCGGCCTGGTAGTCCTCGAGCACGGTCATGTGCACGCCGTCGATCTTCGCGGCGGGCTGCATCTTGGGGAACGTGCCGGCCACGCGATCGCGCGACTCCCAGTCGACGTTCCACACGATGAGCACCGGCTGCGCGTCGTGCAGCGCCTTCTGCACGCGACGGAGATAACCGCGGAGCTGCGCGCGATCGGTCGGGCGCGTGTACTCGCGCCAACGCGGGATCTCGTCTCGGAGCTTCACGTTGGTGACGGCTTGACCGGCGCGCTTCTGCGCGACGACCAGATCACTCGTCTTGCGCAGCGGAAAGCCCGCGGGCACGGTGCCGAGGCTGCGCGGGGCTGCGTTGCCGAACGTCGCATCGAGCTGCGCGACCACCGCGGCGGACAACTCGAACGCCTTCGCCAACTCCTTGCGGACCGTGGCAGGCGAGCGATCGGTGCGGAGCAAGCCGGTCTTGAGCGAGTTGTTGATGTACGCCTCGGCCTTGTCCTGCGCAGCCGAGACGTCGACCGTGGCCTCGCCCGGAATGAACGACCCTTCGTCGAGCAGTCCGTAGGTGTTCATCAACCGCGTCGCCGTCGTGAAGAACCCACCGGTGGTGATGGTCTCGGGCGGCGCGGTCGTGGTCTTCGAGAGCTTCTCGTACCAGTCCCAGTACGTGAGGTACGTCTCGCTGAGATTGAGCTCCACACCCGTCGCGCGAAGGTGCAGCGACTCGACCCAGCCCACCGACGCATAGAGCCAGCAGTTGCCGATCGACTGGTTCTTCACGCGCGAGTTGGCGACGTCGACGATCTCGTCGGCCGGTCCGGTGACGTCGCTGCCCTCGTCGCTCGCGCACCCTCCAGTGAGCGCGAAGGCGAGCGTCAGAGGGAGCAGTGACAGGTTCCAGCCATGGCGTGACATTCCGCCATTATCACACGATCAACAGCCGAGCGTGAGCGTGAAGCTCCTTTGCGGAGCGTTCCAGTTTGGTGCGCAGTGTCAGCCGCGCGCCTTCTTGACGATCGCGGCAACCTGCTTGCGTTCGAGTCCCGCCGCGGCACCGATCTTCTCGAGAACCTGCGCCTCGGTCTTGTCGATGCCGTTGCTCGCGTACGCGACGATCGCGCCGATGAGCACACCGGCCTCGGCATTGCCGAGCTCCTTGAGGCGTTGGCCGATCGCGGCGCACCGCGCGTCGGCGCCCTCGGCCGAGATGCGGCCCCACGCCTCGCCGAGGAAGCCCTCGGTCTCCCACTCGATGACGATGCCCTTCGAGAGCGTCTCGAGCGCCTCGACCAGCGCCTCGCGCTCGGCGGCGTCTTCGGCGCCGTCGGCGAGGGCGGTGAGGTAACCCGCTTCGGCCGCGAGACGGAACAACTCCTCGGACTTGGTGGCGCCGCCGAGCGATGCCCGGACGGTGTCAGCCTGCTGCTCGAGATACGCTGTGTTGGTTCCTTTTTTCGCCGCAGCCATCGCACTCTCCTCGCTGTCTCGGTCCCGTGAAGCCGTCGAGGATACCGCAAGTCGACAGTCGACAGTGGCGCCTTCGGCGCCGGCACGAAGGCTGTTCGCGAGCACGGGAAACAGCGCGCCCCCGGTCCCACTCGATGGAGTGGCGCCGAGGGCTGCGCGAGAGGTGCGGGGTTGTGCGAGGCGGGCCGTCGACTGTCGACTGTCGACTGTCGACTCCAATCAGATGCGTTCGACGATGACGGCCGCTCCCTGCCCGCCGCCGATGCACGCGCTGCCGACGCCGATCTTCTTGCCCTTCTGCTGCAGGCTGTAGACCAGGTTGGTGGTGATGCGCGCGCCCGAGGCGCCGAGCGGGTGGCCGAGGGCGATCGCGCCGCCGTTCACGTTGATCTTGTCGAGGGGGATCTCGAGGTGCTTCTGGCACGCGAGCCACTGCGGGGCGAACGCCTCGTTGATGTCGTAGAGGTCGACGTCGGCGGGCGTGAGGCCCGCGCGCGAGAGGGCCTGCGGGATGGCATAGGCCGGGCCGATGCCCATCAGCGTGGGCTCCACGCCGGCGACGCCCCACTGGAGCAAGCGCGCGAGGGGCTTGAGGCCCTTCTTCGCCGCGAACTCCGCGGTGGTGAGCACGAGCATCGAGGCGCCGTCGCAGATGCCGCTCGCGTTGCCGGCGGTGACCACGCCGTCCTTCTTGAAGACCGGCGGGAGCTTGGCGAGCGTCTCCTTGGTCGACTGGGGACGCGGGTGCTCGTCGGTCGCGAAGCTGACGGTCGCCTTCTTGCTGACGATGTCGAGCGGCGCGATCTCGTCCTTGAACACGCCCGCGGCGTTGGCGTCGAACCAGCGCTTCTGCGAGACGAGCGCGTACTCGTCGCACTGATCGCGCGAGATGCCGTACTTCACGGCGAGGTTCTCGGCGGTGATCGCCATCGGCGCGTTGCAGTAGCTGTCGGAGAGCGCGCTCCACAGCGAGTCCTCGAGCGCCGGCGCCTTGCCGAACGCGAAGCCCTCGCGGCCGCCGCGCAGCACGTGCGGCGCCTGGGTCATGTTCTCGGTGCCGCCCACGAGCACCGCCTCGGCGTCGCCGAGCAACATGAGGTGCGCGCCCTGGATGATCGCCTCGAAGCCCGAGCCGCAGAGGCGGTTCACGGTCAGCGCGGGGACCTCGATCGGCACGCCGGCCTTCAGGCCGATGTGGCGCGCGCAGTAGATCGCGTCGGCGCTCGTTTGCATCACGTTGCCGACGATCACGTGACCGATGTCGGCCGCCGCGACGCCACTCTGGGCGAGGGCCGCCTTGGCCGCGTGCACGGCGAGGTCGTTCGCGTTGATGCCTTTGAGCGCTCCACCCATCGTGCCGAACGCAGTGCGCTTCGCGCCGACGATGACGAGTTCCTTGCCGAGCTTTGCCATGGTCCGTCTCCCGTGGAAGGCGGCGCCGGAGGGGCGTCCGCAGGCGGACTCTATAGGGCTGAAGGACCGGGGGGCGAAAGGGGCCCGACGATCCGTTCGACCAGCTGGCGGCAGGCGCGCTCGCCCAGACCGCTCGCCCCGCGGCGTCGCTCCAGCGACAGCGCCGCGAACGCAAGGGACAGCGCCGCGGAACGGTCCCCGGCGACCCCGAGGGCGATGGAATGCACCAGGGCCGCACGCGCTTGCTCGCCGTGGGTCTCGGCTCTTTGGGTCGCGCGGCGTGCGAGCTCGAGGCCGTCGGCCACCCGCCGTTGCGCGAGGGCAGCGATCGCCCGCACCCGCAATACGGCCGAGCTCGGCCCCCCGACGACCTCGATCGCTTCGAGCGCGGCGTCGAGCGCGACGAAGTCGTGCATCGCCAGCGCCTGTCGCGCTGCGCCCGCGAGCTCGTCGAGGCCGTTCGGTCGAACGGACGTGCGACTCGATCGCAGGGGCGAGAGCTCCGTCGAGTCGCGATCCAACGGAGGCTGCTCGATCTCCGGCAAGGGCCGTGTGTTCGCGAACAGATCGGTCGGCGGCACGTACGGCGCGGGCAGCACGGCGATCTGCCCGGTGGTGAGCCTGCTCACCCCCAGGGTGTGCCGTGGCTCGGGCTTCGGCTCCTCGATGCGCACCTCAGGGCGCACTTCGGGTGGCGGAGTGCGAATCGTCAGCGGCGGCTCGTCGTCCTCGAGCTCGTCGGGCGCGAGGGAGACGATCTCGGGGGCGGCGGCATGTGGCGCCCGCGGAGGCGGAGACGGGGTCGTGGGCATCGGCGAGGTGGTCCCGCCCTGCGCGCGCGCGAATACCTCCAGCGACGCTCCCCACTCGTCGAGTCCTGCCTTGCGTGCGCGATCGGCCGCGCGGATCGCGAGCGCCGCCGCGCCGAGCTGATCGCCTGCGAGCGCGGCGTGATGCGCGCCCTCCGCGAGATCGAGCCCCGACGCCTCGCGCGCCAGCGCGCCGGCGAGCGCCGCGTGGATGCGCCGCCTGGTCTTGTCGTCGAGGCGATCCATCGCCGCCTCGCGCAGCGTGCGTGACGAGGGCGCCAAGAGCTCGCCCCAGCGCACGAGGACCGCCTCGCGCACCAGGCGCTCGATCGACTCTTGCAGCGCAGCGCCGCCCCCGACGCCGAGATCGACGGCCGCTTCGGCGACCACCCGCTGGGTGACGCCCGCGCCGGCGATCGCCACGATGGCGGCGACCATCGAATCCTGGGCGCGATCGGCCTCGAGCACCGCGAGCCGTCGCACGATCCAGGCGTGCGCCGACAACACGCGTCCGCGGCCCGAGGCCTTCGAACGCGCGACGATGGTGGCCCCTCCGAGGCCGCTGCGAACGGCGAGATCGCCGACCGAGAAGCCATGCCGGAGGCTCTCGAGGATCGCGAGCGGGATGCCCGCGCCGCGGCGAACCCAGCGACGCACCACCTCGGGACCGACGCTCGCCTTCCCGCCGCACGCCTCCTCGAGCACCACGGTCGCCTCGTGCGGCTGCAGCGGTTTGAGCGTGACGTCGGCTTCGACCACCATCGAACCGAGCGACGGGGGCACCACGTCGCCCGGGTCGAGCCGCACCACCACGGCGAACGCCACGCCCGGAACGCTCGCGGCGTGCCCGATGGCGTCGAGGGTCGCGCGATCGACGAGCGATGCGTCGTCGATGAGGATCCACGCGCGCTCGTCGAGCGAGCTGCCGAATCCCTCGCCGATCCACCCGCTCACCAGATCGCTCGCGGTCGACACGTCGAGCCCTCGTCCGAGCTCGAGTCGATCGAGGAGCTCCGCCTCGCGCGGCGGGAGCTCGCGATTGCGCGTGCCGCGGCTGCGCGCGAACGCGTGGCGGAGCCCGCCGAGGGGCTCGACGCTGCACATCGTCGGCTCGATCAGCAGCGCGCGCGCAGCGCGTGAGGCGATCTCCTCGAGAAAGCGCGTGCCACCGACGCCGTGTGCGGCGCGCACGATCGCGAGGCCTCCCGGTTCGACCGACTCGACCATCGCGATGGAAGACTCGCGGCCGACCACACGCGGATCGTGAATTCGATCGAGCGACGCCTCGCCGGCTCGTCGCCACGGCTCGTTCACGTCGAGCAACAGGCCGCGCAGCCGCTTGCCACCCTCGCCGTCGCCCAGGTTGGCGACACGCTTGCCGACCGAGAGCAGCGAGCCGGTCTCGGCTTGCGGGAGCGCGGCGTCGACCAGGATCTCTCCGGGCGAGGCCACCCGCGCGAGCGCCGCGGCGCGCGCAGCCGCGGTGCCGACCGAGAGCCGCTCGAAGGCGTCTTCGTCGCGGACCGCGGCGAGGGAGCCGATCCCGACCCCCACCCGCCACTTGTGCGCGGTGGGACCGCCGTGATCGACCAGCATCACGGCGAGCTCGATCGCCTCTTCGGCGGCCCCGTCGTCGAACCCGAACGCGGCCCCGTCGGCCCCGACGCCGACGAGCCGACCGCCCGCCACAGCGGCGCGCTCCATGGCGCTGCGGACCTCGGCGGCGAGGACCTCGGCGTCTTCGATTGCGCCGCCCCAGCGCACCGATACGACGATCGAAGTCACACTCTCCTCTTCTCGCGGAACTTGCGCGAGCACAAGAAAGAAAGGCGTCCCATCATGAGAGCGCCGGGCGGGTTCACTTGATGCGGACGCGCTTCTTCAGGGCCGCGAGCTCGTCCTCGAGGCCCGCGGCAGTCTCGCTGCTCTTCTCGCCCTGTTCCAGCTTGTGGAACTTGGACTCGAGCTCGGCGGCCTTGATGTCGTCGTCCGCGAGCTCGCGCATCGCGGCGGCCTCGGCCTCGCCCTGATCGATCTTCTCTTCCATCGCGCGGAACGACTCGAACGCGTTGGTGCTCCCGGGCTTGGCGCCGAGCGCCTCGGCCCCGCCACCCGCTCGAGCGATCTCGGTCTTGGCGGCGATGGTCCCCTTCTTCGCCGACAGCTCGACGTGACGCCTCTCCATCTGCGCGAGGTCGTCGCGGAGCTTGTACGCGAGGGCGAGCTGCTCCTCACGGCGCTTCTCGGTGGCCGAGAGCTCTTCGCCGATGCGCGCCTTCTGCTTGAGGGCCTCGCGGGCGAGCGCGTCGTCGCCGGCCTTGACCGCGAGCACTGCGCGCTGCTCCCACTTGTCCGTCTGCGCCTTGAGCTCGTCGCACTGCTTGCGCAGCTGCTTCTCGGTCGCCACGGCGGTGATGACGTCCTGCTTGTGGCGGCCGATCGCCTCTTTCATCTCGTCCAGCGTGAGCTCGACGAGCTTGCGCGGGTCTTCCGCCTTGTCGAGCATGGCGTTGACGTTGGACGAGATCGCCCTCTTCGCGCGGTCGAAGATCCCCATGTGCCCAGCGTAGACGATGCCGATTCGCCGCGCAGGGGTTCTAGTCAGGAGGGGACGCCCCGGAGGACCTGGACCACCACGAACGCGGCCGCGCCGAACGCGGCGACGGCCCCGCCGACTCGGAGGAAGGTCGAGGCGCGGGCGTTGCGGCGCGAAAGGGCCGACATCGGGGTCGCCAACAGCCCGCTCATCACGCTCATCGACAGCGTGGCGCCGATCGCGAAAAGAAGCAGGAATCCGAGCGCCGAGAGCGAAGAGCGGAACGTCGTCGCGCAGAGCAGCGTGATGGCCGCGGTGCCCGACGCGCCGTGGACGAACCCGACGAGGGTGGAACGGGAGCGAGGCACGTGGACGTGGGCGGGGCGTTCGCGGGTGCGGAGCGCGTGTGCGCCGAGCAGCACCAGCATGACGGCAACGCCGAGCTCGAGCCCGACGGCGAGACGTGCCGGCACCTTGACGCCGAGCGCGACCAGGGCACCGCCGAGCAGGACGATGGCGAGGGCATGACCGAGACCCCACGCCGCGCCCGTGCGGGCAGCGGCGCGCGGGCCCTCGTTGCCCGAAACCATCGTGGTGATCGCCGCGAGGTGGTCGGGCTCGAGCGCATGGCGCACGCCGAGCACGGCACCGAGCAGGAGGGGCTCGAACGGGACCACGATCAGGGCGTAGCACGATCCCGAATGGGGGTGCTACGAGCGAAGTCAGCCTGCTTTTTTCGCGGTCCAGCCGCGTCGCCGCACCACGCCGAGCAGGCGGAGGGGCTCGTCGCTGGCCGAGAACCGGAGGTGGTCGCCGATGGTGACGCTGTGCACCTCGTGCGGCCCGTCGACGAACACCCGACCGTCGGACATCTTCACCCGGACCGAGAGGCTCTCGCCGCGGGCGACGAGTCCCCGGGGCAGCCGGAGCTCATACCCGGCGGGCGTGTACGGCTCGCGGACGACGAACTGGAGCTTGTCGCTGGTGAGGGGCAACACGCGTCCCCCCGCGCTTCGTTGTGCGGCGGTCGAGCCAGCGGCGGGACCGATCCAGATGCCGGAGGACTTCTGCTCCTCGACCTCGCCGCGATGCTCGAGGAGGTATCGGGTGGTCGCCGCGGGCGATGCGCAACACACCAGCACCTCGTTGAGCACGCGTGTCGTGAGGAGGTGCTCGTCCTTCTCGACCTTCATTCGCGTGAGCTCCGAGACCGGCAGCTTGCCCGCGAGCGCCTTCTCGAGGGTCTCCCTCACGTTGCCGAGGCGACCCCCGCAGAAGAACCCCACGGAGTAGTCGGGCGCGCTGTTGATCGCCAGGATCGGCGTGTCGGACACGGCGTGCGAAGCCGCGAGCAGCGTGCCGTCGCCGCCGACGGTCACCACCATGTCGGGTCTGCGCGCGGGCGAAGTGCTGGTCGCGCCTCCTTCGACCTGGCGCGGGTCGATGACCACCTTGAACTCGTCGAGCGCAGCCGCCATCACCAGCTTGGCCTCGCAGCCGCACGCGGCGAGCGCCTCGCTGACCTCCGCCAGACAGGCCTCGTGCTGTCGATGCGCTCCGGCCATGCGCTGCACCGTCGGGTCGTTATCGCGGAGCAGGCGCTCGACGCGACTGTGACGTGCCTCGTCCTGCCTCTCGAGGTGCATCCGAAGCGCACTCTTCTTGGCGAGCACGAGGACGTGCGGACTCACGGGCGGGCTCCCGCGCGCTCTTTGTCGTGCAGCTTCGAGGCGAGCCGGCGCAGCGCGATCTCGGTCTTGCCGTCGGGCAATGCGCCGTCGTCACACCAGGAGAGAGCGACCGCGAGCGGCACGTCGATCACGCGTGCGCCCTTCTCGAGCGCACCGTCGCCCTCGGGATCGCGGGGAGCGTCGCCGTCGATCTCGGCTTCGAAGAGGAACACGCACTCGCCGACGATGCCCGCCGACGGGAAGAACGGACCGCCGAGGGGACGCACGGTGTCGACCGCGATCACGAGGCCGACCTCTTCTTCCGTCTCTCGGACTGCGCACCCGACCAGACCGCGCAGATCGCGCTCGTCCTTCTCGACCAGCCCGGCAGGGATCTCCCAGAGCTCGCCCCGAGTCACCCCATCGGGGAACGGGGACTCGATCCAGTCGTTGCGCATCGCGAGCGGAGGACGAACGGCGCTTCGCAGAATGACGCGGCGCTCGCCGTCGCGAACGAAGTGCAGGACGATCGCGACCGCGTCCTGGTTCCATCGCTCGACGACGTCGTAGCGGAACGTGTCGCCGGTGCTGCCGTCGGCGTGATGCGCACGCATCTTCCGGCGGCGCACCCGGAGGTACCCCTCGTCAGGCCGGGACTGCGCGGTGTAGTCCTCGGTGACCTCGAGCCGGATGGCGGGGAGGGGGGGCGGCGAGTGCGACATCGGAGCCGACCATGATGAACCGCACGGGGGATCCGCGGAAGGGGGGGACAATCGACCCCCGAGGTGAATACGCTGCCCCCTCGTCCGTACTACGGGTTCAAGGACCACTGCCCGCGGGCACCAGGGGGCCAGGATGCGCATTTCGAACCGTCTCTTCGCGTTGTCGGTCGTCTCGCTCGTGGCGTGCGCGTCGACGAAGGAACCCGTTTCTGCCGTCTCGCCCGCAGTAGGCGCCGCCAAGACGACCGTGGCGGCGGGCAAGGGGACGAAGGAATCCTGGGACGGCCCCGCCGGCATCCCCACCATTCCCGGCGTTCCGACCAGCATCCCCGGCCTCCCGCCCATCCCCGGCGGCACCCCCGGAACCCCCAGCCTGCCCGGTGGGGTCGAGGAAGGCCTCAATTTCAAGGTCCCGCCCTGCCCGCCGATGTTCCAGGGCATGACGTTCGGCGCCGGCGTCACCGGCACCGTCTTCATGCCGAAGAGCGACATGGCGCTCGGTGCTGCCAAGGTGACTTTGGTCAACTCGCTCGGCGCCGAGACCGGCACCACCATCACCGACGGTTGTGGCCGCTTCCGCTTCGACGCGGTCATGCCCGGCGTCTACAAGGTCAAGTTCGCCGTCCGCACGTTCAAGGGCGAGTCGTCGGTCAACGTCGGCGCCGGCGGCACGCACGTCGACCTGCGCGTCGACGTGAAGTTCCTCCAGGTCGGAGTGTTCCAGGGCTCGTGGGACAAGGTCGAGAAGGTGCTCGACAAGGTCGGCGTGCCTTACTCGCTGTTCGGCAGCGACAAGATCGAGACCACCGACCTCTCGAAGTTCAACATCATCTTCATCAACTGCAACGAGGTGAGCGAATCCACCGTCTCGGCGAAGGTGAAGGAGAAGCTCAAGGGCTTCGTCAACGGCGGCGGCGCGCTCTACGTCTCCGATCGCGCGCTCCCGTACATCCTCGCCACCTGGCCCGGTCAGGTGAACTCGCTCGGCAACACCGGCAACAGCGGCACCAAGAAGCACACGGTGTTCGACTTCCAGCTCGGCTCGTACCTGCGCGGCGCGCTCACGGTACCGATCATCTACGACCTCGGCGCGTGGCGCCGTCTCGCCAAGGAGCAGCCCGCCACCACCCTCGCGCTGCTCCGCGACGAGAAGACGCAGGAACCGGCCATCGTCACGTTCGCCTCGGGGAACGGCTTCGTCGGCTACACCACGTACCACGAGGGTGCGCAGATGAACGACGCGATGACGTTCTCGCTGGTGTTCTTCATCACGCGGCTCTGATCAGTCGTCAGCTTCAGTCGGCTGCTATCCTGCGCGCAATGCGCGTCAAACACATCGCCTTTCAGCAAGTCGACGCGTCTCCTTGGGTCGCGGCGCAGGTGCGGTGGCTCGAGCTGTCTCGTGCGTCCGGGGGCCTCATCGGGGCCTGGGGCGCGGTGACCCGGCAGGACGCGCGGGCGGTCTTCCAGTGGGAGAGCGAGGACGCGGTGCGTGCCTTCATGGAGGGCACGCACGATCGCGCGCTCGCCGAAATCGGCGCGGTGGGCAAGAGCGCGGTGCTCTACCTCGATCCGGTGCTCGATCTCGGGCCTCGGCGCGACGCACGTCACGTCGCCGAGTCCATCGCGTGGATCAAGGAGGGCGGCAGCGAGCCGTGGCTCGAGAGCCAACGCGTGTGGTGCGAGGAGATGGCCAGATGCGACGGCTTCGTCGGCGGCTCGATCGTCCGCGGTCGCCGCACCTTCGTCGTCACCTCGTTCTGGCGCGACGAGCGCTCGCACGCTCACTACCTCGCCGCGGTGGTTCCCGGTCTGCGGTCACGCACGACGGGCGACGAGCACTGCGCGCGGCTCACGAGGTTCCACGCGCCGCTCGTCCCCGAGCTGTCGTTCACGCCGCGAGTCGACTAGAGCACTTCTCACCCGGATCGATCCGAAGGGATTCCCGTTCCCCCCGGCTTGAAAAGCCGGGGCCCTATCGCTCGGTTCGATTGAAGCCCGCTCCCGCGGGCTCCTTTGCGCAGGTCCTCAGCGGAGTCGCGATTCGCCGCTGCTTCCACGCAAGGAGCCCGTAAGGGCTTCAAGCTGAAGACGCGTGCGTTCGTGAGGTTCGCGAAGGGGCCCCGG